>Ga0207797_1002409_pt1 | contig 12953 bp, 13 predicted proteins | sample PRCRCaboRojoPR_6_FD_187275 | JGI IMG/M metagenome (GOLD analysis project Ga0207797, IMG submission 187275) | Marine sediment microbial community from Cabo Rojo, Puerto Rico - PR CR 10% Liquid 1 (SPAdes) | ecosystem: Environmental > Aquatic > Marine > Coastal > Sediment | place: Cabo Rojo, Puerto... | reverse complement strand
CGACCACTTCACGGCCGACCACCTCGACCACGTTCGGGCGCTCGCGGCCGACCACGACGCCGTCGTCTTCGGGCCGGGCCTCGGCGACGAGGCGGCGACGCTCGACGCCGTGCGCGCGTTCCTCGCCGACTACGACGGGCGGGCGGTGATCGACGCCGACGCCCTGCAGGTCGTCCCCGAGGTGGACACCGACGCGACGCTCCTCTGTACCCCCCATCAGGGCGAACTCCGGGCGATGGGCGGCCCGAGCGCCGACGACTGGCGGGACCGTCTCGACGCCGTCGCCGACTTCGCGGCCGACGTCGGGCACACGCTCCTCGTCAAGGGCGCGTACGACGTGATCTCCGACGGCACCGAGTCGCGGGCGAACCGCACGGGCAACCCGGGCATGACCGTCGGCGGCACCGGCGACGTGCTCGCCGGCATGGCCGGGGCGCTCCTCTCGACGCAGGACCCCCTCGACGCCGGCGTTCTGGCCGCGTACGCCAACGGCCTCGCCGGGGACCGCATCGTCGACCGTCAGGGGTACGGCTTGCTGGCGAGCGACCTCTTACCCGAACTGCCGCGGACCCTGTGGGGTGGTCGCGATGAGTGAGAATCCGCAGGACGATCTGACCCACACCGACGAGTCCGGCAACGTCCAGATGGTCGACGTGGGCGACAAGCCGGACACGTCGCGGCGGGCGGTCGCGCGCGGCGAGATTCACCTCCAGCCCTCCACCATCGACGCCATCCGCGACGACGAAATCGGCAAGGGCGACGTGCTGGCGACGGCCCGTGTCGGCGCCGTACAGGCGGTCAAACACACGTGGGAGACGATCCCGATGTGTCACCAGATTCCGATCACGAACGTCGAGACGGAGTTCGACGTGAGCGACGAACTGGTGACGCTGACCGTCGCCGTCGAGACGACGGGCAAGACGGGGTGTGAGATGGAGGCGTTAGAGGGCGTGACGACCGGCCTCAACGTCGTCTGGGATATGGTGAAGGCGGCCGAGAAGGACGACGAGGGCGAGTATCCCGACACCGCGATCCGTGACGTTCGGGTGATCGAGAAGACGAAGCGGACGCTGTAGCCCCGGTCAGGCCGACTCGACGGCCGCGAGGTCGCCCGCCTTCGCGCGGGCGCGTTCCACGATGGAGGGGCGCGCTTCGAACTCCAGGACGACCTGTTCGCCCTCGTAGGCCTCGCGTTCGACGTTCGCGTGGTCGTGGACCCACGAGACGAGGCTCATGGTGTCGTCGGCCATGGGGAGCACGAGGCGTTCGAACCGCCAGTCGGGCAGTTCGCGCTCGATCCGGTCGCGGAGTTCGTCGACGCGGGCGCCGGTCAGGCCGGAGACGGCGACGGGGTTGGGCGCGAGCGCCGACAGCGCCTCGCGTTTGTCCGCGAGTTCGTCCTCGTCCACGCGGTCGATTTTGTTCAGGACGGTGACGATGGGCGCCTCGTTGCGCTCGTACAGCGTGTCGTGGCAGGTGACGAGTTTCTCGCGCATTGCCTCGACCGACTCGCTGGCGTCGACGACGAGGAGGACGAGGTCGGCGTGGTAGACGGAGTCGAGCGTGGACTCGAAGGACTCGACCAGCCAGTGGGGCAGGTCGGAGACGAAGCCGACGGTGTCGGTCAGGAGTACGTCCCGTTTCCCGGTGTCGGCGCGGCGGGTGGTGGTGCCGAGCGTGGTGAACAGGCGGTCCTCGCTCTCGGCCGTGGTGTCGAGGTCCGGGTGCCGGTCCTCGTTCTCGTCCACGTCGAGTTCGGCGGCGAGGCGGCGCATCAGCGTCGACTTGCCGGCGTTCGTGTAGCCCGCGAGTGCGACGAGGTCGAACCCGGATTCGCGACGCTGGTCGCGTCGCGTCTCCTCTTTCTCCGCGATAGCGTCGAGTTCCCGCTTGATGTCCGCGATCTGGTTTTTGATGTCGCGCTCGCGGCTCTCGTCGTACTCGCCGAGGCCCATGAAGCCCGGCCGCTCGTCGCGTTTGGCGAGGCTGGTCTTGGCCTCCACTCTGGGGAGTTCGTACCGGAGTTCGGCGAGTTCGACCTGCAACTGGGCCTTGCGGGTCTGCGCTCGCTGGCCGAAGATGTCGAGGATGAGCGTGAAGCGGTCGACCACCTCGACGCCCTCGGGCAACTTGCCGCCGATGTTGTACGTCTGGTAGGGGCCGAGGCGGTTGTCGACGATCACGGCGTCGGCGTCAACCTCGTGGGTGAGCGCCGCGAGTTCCTCGACTTTGCCCTCGCCGAAGGCGTAGGCGGCGTCCTCTTCGCGGGTCTGGGTGAGTTCGCCAACCACCTCGTAGCCCGCGGCTCGCGCGAGGTCACTGATCTCGCTCAGGTCGGCGTCCCCACGCTCGACGCGTTTGGCGACGACCGCTCTCATCGGTCCACCGTCGTCGGGGTCGTGTCGGTTCCCTGCACGTTCTCCTGCCGAAGTAGGCGCTCGAACCACTTAAACTCCGCTCGGTGGGGGGCCGTGAGCCGTTTCGTCGGTCTTCGCCGCCGAATAATGTATGATTAATTAACATATTCCGGGGCGAACGCCAGCCCGTCTCGCGCCCGGTCCGGCCGCGATTTCGGTCGATGGTTCGACTCCATCGGTGGGACCTCCCCGGGAGGGGGGATACCATGTCGAAGGAGTTCACGCTCTCACGGCGGAAGGCACTCGCCGCCCTCGGCACCGTCGGCGTCGCGTCGGCGGGGGCGGGAGTGGGGACGAGTGCCTTCTTCAGCGATCACGAATCGTTCGAGAACAACCGACTGGTGGCGGGCGAACTGGATATGCACGTCGCCTACTCGGCACACTACTCGGACTGGTCGCCCGACGAGGGGACGGGCGTCTCGGTGCGGATGTGGGACGGCCCCGCGGGGACGACGGGGAGCGCCGCCGACCTAGAATCCGGCGAGACGGGTCTGCCGCTCGACGACGCGTGGCTGATCGCCGTCGACGACCCCGAGACGTTCCTCGCGAACACGCAGTACGCGGCCGACGGCGCCGCCGACTGTGACCCCGGGACCGACGCCGAGGACCTGCAACAGCCGGTGATCGACCTCGACGACGTGAAACCGGGGGACTTCGGCGAAGTGACGTTCGACTTCGCGCTCTGTGACAACCCCGGCTACGTCTGGCTCACGCCGGCCGCTCGCTCGGCGCGCGAGAACGGCGTGACCGAACCGGAGGCGGACGACCCCGACGAGGAGGCGGACGAGCCGCGACCGGCGAGCGAGGACGACGACGCCGACGACGTGGAACTGATCGACGCCGTGCGGACGGCCGTCTGGGTCGACGACGGTGACAACTACCAGGACGACGACGAGACGCCCGTCTTCGTCGGGAGCCTGCGGGAACTCCTGTCGGAGACCACCGCGCCCGGCGTCGCGTTCGAGGGCGACATGAACGCCGAGGCGGGCGGCGGGACGGGCGAGCAGGGCTGTTTCTCGGCCGAAACGACCCACTCGGCCGGCGTCGCGTGGTGGCTCCCGGTCGATCACGGCAACGAAGTCCAGAGCGACTCGACCGCGTTCGACCTCTCGCTCTACACGGAGCAGTGCCGGCACAACGCCGGTGACGGTATCAGCTGTACCGTCGACGACTGCACGCGCGCGTTCCTGCTGGACGAACCGACGGACTTCGCGCTCATGGACGGCCTCCAGTGGGACGGCGAGACGGTGGTCAACAGCGCGACGGTGCGGGTCGGGAGCGCCGTCCCGTACGAGCCGTTCGGCGTCGCCCCGTGGGGGTTCGATCCCGTCGTCACCTGCGTCGAGGCGGGGACGACGGTGCGCTGGGTGTGGGTGGACCAGGCCGAGGTGAACTTCACCATTCCGGAGACGGTGCATCACAACGTCATCCTGTTCGAGTTTCCGGACGACGGCGACGGCTGTGATACGGCGGCCGTCGATCCGGCGACGGTCGTCAACAGCGGGTCTCCGGTCGGCTACAACTCCGCGGCGGGCGTCGACGAACCCGATCCGTTCGAGCACACGTTCGACGACCCGGGCGTCTACCCGTACTACTGCGAGCCACACGGGGCGCCGGAGGCGTTCCCCAACCCCGACGAGACGCTCGACGACTACCACCACCCGCCGGGCCGGCCGGAACTCGACGACCCACAGAACCTGCTCGGGATGCGCGGCGCGGTGATCGTTACGCCGGAGCGGGACTAACCCCGCTGCGCCACAAACGACTTAACCGCTACCGGCCCACTGGGAGTATGGACTGGCTTCTGGTCGGGTTACAACTGGGGATCGACCCCCAGCAGTTGGGGTTGGAGTTCGGCGGCGGCGCCGTCATCGGGGGGATCATCGGGTTCGCCGCGAAGAAACTGGCGAAGGTCATCGCGATCATCGTCGGCCTCGAACTCGCGCTGTTCAAATTCCTGGAATCCCGCGGGATTCTCACCGTCGACTGGGCGGCACTGTCCGCCGGCCTCCTGAAGACGGGTGAGGGTGCGGCGTCGAGCGGACCGCCCGGCTGGATGTCGACCATCCTCTCGACGCTCTCCGTCTCCGCCGGCTTCACCGGCGGCTTCCTCCTCGGCTTCCGGCGGGGATAGTCGTACTGTCGGCTGTCAGCCGAGACGGATCGACGTCATCGAACGTTCAGGTCGTCCTCGTCTTTGACGATCCGCGTCTCCGCCTCGCCGCTCGTCACTTCGTTCACCAGGTCGTAGAAGTCGTTCTGCATCCCCGCGGGGAAGGTGAGCACGCCGATCCACGAGCCGTCGGCCTGCCACTCCTCCCGATCCAGGTCGCCGAACTGTCGGATTCTGGCCTGTGCACTCCCGGCTTTGTCCGCGGGCACCTGCACCGCGACGGTCACCTCCGCGAAGCGGATGGGGATGACGGGACGGAGGGCGTCGAGGGCGTCGTCGACCTGCGTCTCGACGCGTTCCATCGGGTCGACGCGGAAGCCCGCCTCCTCCAGCGCCCGTTCGATCCGCTCGGGCGGGTGAGGGGCGTCGTCCATCTGGGGGTTGACCGCGTTGCGCGCGATGCGGTTGATCAACTGTTTGCGCTTCTGTTCTTGCATCTCGCGGCGCTGGTCGGCGGTGATCTGTATCTCTCCCCGTTTGACGACTTCGGGGATGATCTCGAGGGGATCGGTCGTGCCGAACACCTCTTCGAGGTCGTTCTCGGCCGGCCGGTCGCCGCGGGAGGCGTCCTCGAAGACGTCCTCGGCGGCGATGACGTCCTCCAGATCACCCTCGAACTCGCCGCGTTTGATCGCGAGCGCCGCGTCGGGGTCGATCAGTACCTCGAACCGCTCGCCGTGGGATTCGAGGCGTGCGGTGACGGCCTCGTCCAGCGAAATCATACGCCGAGGTAGTCCCTCCGGGAGTATATAGTCTCGGCCGCCGACGCTCACTCCTCGACGACCATGCCGTCGACGAGTCCAGCCGCCATCAGTCGCCGCACCACTGTCACGAAGCCGTTGTCGAACCCCCGACCGAACACCGCCTGTTCGTGGCCGGTGTCGCCCTCGCCGGTGAACGAACTCACGAGGATCGCCGACCCGTCGACCAGGAGGAGTCGCCCGATGTCGGTGTCGTCGTTCGGAAACGGCGAATGACTGAGCATCTCGATGCCCGAGATGAAGACGTCGGCGCTGGGGAGTTCGGTCTCGATTCGATTGCGGACCGACTCGTTCCACGTGCCGACGACGACGTCGACGCCCCTGTCACTGGCCGCCCGCAGACGGTCGAGGAGCGACTCCGAGAACACCGCTTCGTGCCGACTGACGAGGATTACCTCCTGCTTCGCCTCGTCGACCAGTTGGCTGACCCGACCGTCGATACTCGTCGATCCGGACAGCGCCCAGACCTCGTGGGTCACTTCGGTCTCGTCACCGACGTCGAGCGGTTCGAGGTCACGGAGCGTATCCCGAAGCGCCTCGGTCTGCTCCTCGTACTCGGCGCGGATCGTTCGGATCGCCTCGTCGATAGGCACTGCGCGAAACTGCTTCGGGTTCGAGTGCTGGACCTCGACCAGCCCCTTCCTCTCCAGTACCCGGATCGCGTCGTAGACACGGGTGCGGGGCACCTCCGACGTCTCGCTGATCTCCTTGGCCGTGCCCCGTGGTCGCCGCGACAGCGCCACGAAACACCGGGCCTCGTACTCCTTGAGTCCCAGTTCCTGTAGCAGTTCGACGGCCGTCTGTTGATCCAATTTCTCGCTCATGGGTCCCAACCACGACTGTCGGTCCTCCGACTATCCGTCATCTCTCGTTTCTCTATCATTCTCTATCAAAATGATTTCTCTTTCGAGTTACATTACATCCACTTGACTTATTTCCACCGGCCGACGCTTCCCTCGCTATTCCTGTCGAAAACGGCCTGAAATGGCTGTTTGGAGGAACAGCTACCCACTCAATCGATTCCGGCCGTCGATGATCGATTCAATTCACACCACTGATTCACGCTACTACTCACAACAACACTATACGGTTCCTCCACGAATCGCCCGGCGACGCGCGAACGCGGACTGGGTCCCGACCGACCCGTCGTCTCGCGTCACTCTCCCTCGGGGAGAGTCGTACAACACCACCCCTCCCATGCCAGCAGACAGCCCACGATCCGTCGCGGTCGAACAGCTCACCGAACTCGGCCTGAGCACCTACGCCGCGCGCACGTTCGCCGCCCTCGTCGCACTCGGCGACGGCACGGCAGAGGACGTGAGCGACGTGGCCGACGTGCCCCGGACGCGGGTGTACGACGCCGCCGAGGAACTGCGAAAACGGGGGTTGATCGACGTACAGCAGACGACGCCCAAACGCTTCTGGCCCGTCTCCGTCGACACGGCCGCGCGGCGATTCGAGCGGGATTTCCGTACCCGAGTGGACGCCGTGACGACGGCGCTACGCTCGCTCGAAACGGACGACCGAACCCAGGAACAGCGGGGCGTCTGGACCGTCACCGGGCGCGAGACGGTGACCGACCGCGTGGTGGCGTTCGTCGAGGAAGCGGAGGAGGAGGTGGTCTACACGACGGCCGCCGACCTGCTGACCGACCCGCTCGTCGACACCCTGTCGGCGGCCAGCGACCGCGGCGTCACGATCCGACTGGCTGGGATGTCACAGCCCACGACGGCGACGATTCGGGGCGAACTCCCCGGCGCGAACACGTTCGAGTCGATGTGGAACTGGTCGGACACGCCGGCCGGGCGACTCCTGATGGTGGACCGGAAGCGGACGCTCGTGAGCGTCCTCGTCGACGGTGACGGCGATCATCCGCCCGAACCGCTCGACGAGACGGCCATCTGGGGGGCGGGGCGGGCCAACGGGCTGGTGGTCGTGTTGCGGGCGCTCTTTACGTGGCAACTCGACGGCAACCGCGAGGACGACTAGGAGAGTTTCTCGATGATCCCGACGAGGTTCGCCTTGTCCTGCACGCCGATGAGGCGTTCGGCCTGCTCGCCGTTCGCGTAGAACTCGAGGGTCGGGACGCTCTGGATGCCCCGATCCTGGGCGAGTCCCTGCAGTTCGTCGATGTCGACTTTCAGGACGACCGCGTCGGTCTCGGCGGCGATCTCCTCGACCGTCGGTTCCAGCATCTTGCAGGGCCCACACCAGTCGGCGTAGTAGTCGACGAGGACGACGGCGTGTTCGTCGACGAGTTCGGCCAGATGATCGGCGTCTTCGACGTGAATGGGTTCTCCCTCCGCGGTCGACTTGCTCATACGCACCCGTAGCCACGCGATCCCCTTAACGGTTGAGTCGTTCGGGCGAGCTACTGCACGACCGTCACTCCCCGACCCGATAGTCGAGGACGACGCCGTCGTCGAGGCGTTCGACGGCGACGAGTTCGAGCGTCGGGAACTCGTCCACGAACCCCTCGCCGTCGGCCAGCGTCGGCGCGTCCCGGCCGCCGACGACGAGCGACCCGACGAAGACGCTCAACTCGTCGACGAGGCCGGCGTCGAACAGCGAGAAGATGAGTTCGCCGCCGCCCTCGGCGAGCAGGCGGTCCACGCCCTCGGCGGCGAGGGCGTCCAGTGCCGTCGGCAGGTCGACCCGCTCCGCGCCCGCTTCGAGCATCGTCGCGCCCGCGTCGCGCAGGCGGTCCAGTCGCTCCTCGGGTGCCGCACGCGAGACGAGCAGATACGTCTCGGCGTCGTCGTTCAGACACGTCGCGTCCGGCGGCGTGCGGGCGCGGGAGTCGGCGACGACCCGCGCCGGGTTGGCGGCGCGGCCGTTCCGAAGCCGTTCGACCCGTCGATCCTCCGATTTCACGCCGAGGTGCGGGTCGTCCGCGAGGACCGTCCCGACGCCGACGAGGACGGCGTCGGCGGCCGCACGCAGACGGTCCACGCGGTCGAAATCCGCCTCGCCGGAGATGCGGACCTGTCGACGCTCGTGGGTCGAGAGCTTCCCGTCCACGCTCGTCGCCGCGTTGACGACGACTTCCATGGGGAACCCTTCGCGGCGGGGCGCAAACCGCTTTCGATTACCCCGACCGACTGTGGAGCGGGTCGATCCGCATCTCGAAGCCGGGGCTGTAGTGCACTACCGGATCGGCCGTCGGCGACGGCAGTCCGGCCGCCTCGAAGAGGGTGTTCCCGTGGACGGTCGCATCCACCGGCCGGAGGCTCCACGGCTCCCGGTCGAGTTCGCCGATTCGAACGCGCCCCTCCGTCCCGCTCGCCCCCACGCGCCGGTCCTCGCCCGTCGGCAGGAAGTACCGGAACTGCTCGACGGCGAACGACTCGAACGATCCCGATTCGACCCGGAACGCCTCGCCGGTCGGTCGGTACCGCGCGTGGAAGACGGCCGGTGGAGTCCCGTCGCGGTGGCTCCGGAACGTCACTTCGTCGCCCCGGCGGGTCAGGCGCATCCGCGCCCGGTGGAAGGGGATGCCGAACGCCCGGCGGCCGACGGTGGCCGGCAGGCGCGACGTGTCCAGCGAGAGGAAATACACCCCCGGCTGACCGTCGAGCGTCACGTACGTCCGGGCGACGAGTTGCGGAATCCCGCGTTCCAGCCGCCGCGGAAGCCGCATCGGTCCGGGGCCGACCCCGCGAACCTCGATGGCGAGGACGCTCACCCACGCCGATCCGTCGAACGTCTCGACGTCGAGTACGCCGGGGACGCGGGATTCGACGGTCGCCGGGTCGAGAGGCCAGTGAGCGAACAGCACGTCGCGCCCGGTGACGGTGAGGATCGGTGGCACAGTCCGACTTGGACTGGACCGGCTTCTGGTTGACGGCGGCGTCTCGCGTGGCGAGCGGTCGGTGTGCGACGCTTTTTATTGTGGCGCGACCAACGCTCCACCCGATGCAACTCGACGATCATGCCGAGGATCTCGCCTCCGACCTCGGCGTAGACAAAGCGGAGGTCAAAGCGGATCTGGAGAGCCTGCTGGAGTACAACGTCCCGGTCGAGGAAGCCAAGGCGAGCATCCGCCGCAAACACGGCGGCGACGGTGGCTCCTCGGCGGCGCCGACGGCGAAGTCCCTCGCGGACGTGACGCCCGAGGATGGCTCCGTCACCGCGACGGTCCGCGTCCTCACGAAGGGGACCCGCTCCATCCGGTATCAGGGCGAGGACCAGGTGATCCGCGAGGGCGAGTTCGCGGACGACACCGGTCGCATCTCCTACACCGCGTGGGAGGCGTTCGACTTCGAACCCGGCGACTCCATCACGGTCGGCAACGCGAACGTCCGGGAGTGGGAGGGCCGGCCCGAACTCAACCTCGGAACGAACACGACCGTCGCCGCGGCGTCGGAGGCGGTCGAGACGCCGTACGAGGTGGGCGGCGACCGCGACCTGATCGACCTCGAACCCGGCGACCGGGGCCGAGCGGTCGAGGTGACGGTGCAGGAACTCGACCACCGGACCATCGACGGCCGGGACGGCGAGACGGAGATTCTCTCGGGCGTCGTCGCCGACGAGACGGCGCGACTCCCGCTGACCGACTGGGACCCCCACGCCGACATCGAGGAGGGGACGTCGCTCCGTCTCGAAGACGTGTACGTCCGCGAGTACCGCGGCGTGCCGCAGGTGAACGTCACGGCGTTCTCGACGGTCGAGCGACTGGACCGCGAGATTTCGGCACCCGTCACGGCACCACGCATGGGCATCGGCGAGGCCGTCGACTCGGGCGGCCTGTTCGACGTGGAACTCGTCGGCAACGTCATCGAGGTCCGGGACGGCTCCGGCCTGATCGAGCGGTGTCCGGAATGTGGCCGCGTCGTCCAGAACGGCCAGTGTCGTGCCCACGGCGACGTGGCGGGCGAAGACGACCTGCGCGTGAAGGCCATCCTCGACGACGGGACGGGGACGGTGACGGCCGTCCTCGACACCGACCTGACCGCCGAGGTGTACGGCGGCGGTATCGAGGACGCGAAGGCCGCGGCCCGCGACGCGATGGACAAGGAAGTCGTCGCCGACGAGATTCGACGCCGGATCGTCGGCCGCGAGTACCGCGTCCGCGGGTCGCTCTCGGTGGACGAGTACGGCGCCAACGTGGACGCCGACGAGTTCGCGGAGAGCGCGGACGACCCGGCGGATCGGGCGAGCGAACTCCTCGCGGGGGTGGCGCGATGAGTTCGAGCGGCGACGACTCCGGCCCCGGCCGCCGCGAGGTGGCCCACCGCCTGTTCGCCGCGGAGTTCGACGACGCCACCGTCTCCTACGCCGAGAGCGACGAGGAGCGGGCGCCGAAGTACGTCGTCACGCCGACGGGCGCACGGGTGAACCGAATGTTCGCGGTGGGCGTCCTCACCGAAGTCGAGTCGGTCAACGAGGACGTGCTTCGGGCGCGGGTGGTCGACTACACGGGTGCGTTCGTCTCCTACGCCGGGCAGTACCAGCCGGACGCGGCGGCCTTCTTCGAGCGGACCGGGACGCCGGCGTTCGTCGCCCTCACCGGCAAGGCCCGGACGTTCCAACCCGAGGACAGCGACCGGGTGTACACCTCGGTTCGCCCGGAGAGCGTCTCCGAGGTGGACAGCGAGACGCGCGACCGCTGGACCGTCTCGGCCGCCGAGGCGACGCTCCGCCGCGTCGCCGCGATGGCCGACGCGCGCTCGATGGACGTTCGGGGCGACGACCTGCGCGCGGCCCTGCTGGACCGCGGCTACGACGAGTCGCTCGCCGCGGGCATCCCCATCGCCCTCGAGCGGTACGGGACGACGGTGGCGTACCTCGACGCGGTGCGGGAAGTCGCCCTCGACGCCCTCGAAGTCGTCGCCGGCGACCGCGAGGAGGTCCGCGCGCTCGACGTAGCGCCGGACGACGCGGGCACCACGTCGCTCGGGCCGCTTCCCGAGGCCGTGCGGCGGACGCCAGCCGCCGCCGACGTGGCGGCCACTCACGAAGTCGACACCGCCGCCGCGACCGACGAAGACGACGCGGCCGAGTCCGCCGCGAGCGAGGACCCGGACGCGAACGGGCCGACGACCCCGGAGACGGCGGCCGAACCGACGGGCGAACCGGCGTCGCCATCGGCGGACGCGGAGGCAGAGCCGACGGACCCGGTGACGGAGTCGACGCCCGACCCGTCGGCGGCGACCGAACCGGTGACCGACGACGCGTCCGACGAACTCGGTGACTTCGACGGCGACGACGACATCGGCGACTTCGACGACGACGGAAGCGACGGGGCGGCCGACGACGACACCGGCGACTTCGACGACGGTGACCTCTACGAACTCGACGAGGAGGAGCGCCGGGAGGTCGAAGAGGAGTTCGACGTCGGCTTCGAGAGCGGCGCCGAAGTCGGCGACCCCGGCGAGGCCGGCATCGACGTGCCGGGCCCGGAGGACCTCGACGAGGCCGAGACGTCCGCCGAGGACGCCGAAGTTGAAGCCGAGTCCGAGGCCGAGTCCGAGTCCGAGGATGTGGACGCCGCCGCCGTCGACCTCGAAGACGCGGCCGTCGACGCCATGTCGGACCTCGACGACGGCGACGGCGCGGCCCACGACGAGGTGGTCGCCGCGGTGGTCGAGGCGCACGGCGCCGACCCGGGCGCCGTCGCCGACGCCATCGAGGACGCGCTGATGAGCGGGAAGTGCTACGAACCGAGCGAGGACCGCCTCAAGGCGATCTGAGCGGATGGCGCTCGTCGAACCGGTCCCCGGGAAACCGGCCGCAGTCGCCGACTGTGGCGACGAGCGAGCGCTCGTCGTCGCCGACTACCACGCCGGCATCGAGGTCGGCCTCCGCTACGAGCGCGGGGTCGAACTCCGGAGCGACGCCGACGCTCGTCGCGAGCGACTGTGCTCGCTCTGTGACCGAACCGCGCCGGACCGGGTGGTCGTTCTCGGCGACTTGGTGCACCGGATCGGCGACCCCGGGCGGGGCGAACGCGACGAGGTGGAGACGCTTCTGGACGCCCTCGACGCCCGGAACCTGCCACTGACGCTCGTCCCCGGCAACCACGACGGCGGCGTCGCGGAGGCGTACGACCGAATCGAAGTGGCGGAGTCCGGCGGCCTCCGCCTCGGCGACGTGGGCTTCGTACACGGGCACACCTGGCCCGACCGGGCGGTCCTCGGCGCCGAGACGGTGTGTATGGGCCACGAACACCCGCAGGTTCGGTTGGAAGACGAGGTGGGCGGCGGGCGCCCGGAGAAGGCGTGGCTCCGGGGTCGGCTCCGACTCGACCCCTTCGCCGACCACTTCGGGGTGGCGCCCGAATCGCTGGCGTGGCGGACGCCCGAACTCGTCGTCTTTCCGGCGTTCAACGACCGCTCGGGCGGGACGTGGATCAACGTCGAGGGACAGGAGTTCCTCTCGCCGTTCCTGCCCGACGGCCTCGACAGCGCGGAGCCACGCTCCGCGGGCAGCGAGGGACGCAGTCCCTCGGGCAACCGGACACAGTCCGGTGACAGTCGGACGGAGTCCGACGACGGCGACGCGGAGGCGTATCTGCTCGACGGGACGCGGTTGGGGGCGTACCGGCGGGTGTAGCGGTGGGCGCTACGCCCCCGGGACGCCGAATGCGCCGATACCGATGCC
>Ga0207797_1002408_pt1 | contig 12953 bp, 13 predicted proteins | sample PRCRCaboRojoPR_6_FD_187275 | JGI IMG/M metagenome (GOLD analysis project Ga0207797, IMG submission 187275) | Marine sediment microbial community from Cabo Rojo, Puerto Rico - PR CR 10% Liquid 1 (SPAdes) | ecosystem: Environmental > Aquatic > Marine > Coastal > Sediment | place: Cabo Rojo, Puerto... | reverse complement strand
CGGACCCATCTCGAACCCGGAAGTTAAGCCCGCCAGCGCCGATGGTACTAGAGGGGAAGCCCTCTGGGAGAGTAGGTCATTGCCAAGAGACTTCTTTTTTTGTGTGTCAGACCAGAATCGCCCTCCGCCAGCCCGGGAACCTGCCTGGGCCGCGTAAAGGGCGATTGGGGGGAACGTCTAGGGGCACGGTGGAATCGGTCTTACCCCGGGGCGCCCAGGTCAGCCGTGCTCGTTTTCCTGGCGCGTCCCATTCGACCTGCGTACTACGCTGCTTCTTCGTTCGTCTTCTCGTCCTGGTTTTCTTCCTCAGGGCCTGCGAGGCCATCGCGGAATTCGCGGATGCCCTCACCAAGCTCGCGCCCGATCTTCGACACGCGTCCCACACCAAAGATGAGCAGTACGATAACCAGAATCAGCAGCAATTCCCAGGGACCCAGCTGTCCTAACATATCTCTCCTCCTTCTAGGATCTAACGTGAGCTCGATTATAGCACGCCTTTCACCTCCCTACAAACTACCCATGTGCCGCTGACGGGCCGGTGGTCGTGGGGTCTTGCCACGTGCCCGTCCGACCGAGGGCTTGGCGGACGTTTTCACTTGCTTTTATCCATCGAAGATGCTAGACTATTGGTGAACCTTGTAGGAGGTACTGATGACGGCACAAGCACTCTATCGCAAATGGCGGCCGCAGACCTTTGACGAGGTTGTGGGGCAGAAACACGTCGTTCGAACGCTCCGCAACGCGCTCGTTTCTGGACGCGTTCATCACGCTTATCTCTTCGCCGGTCCCCGCGGAACGGGCAAGACAACCACAGCTCGGCTGCTGGCCAAAGCCGTGAACTGTCTGGCCGAAGAGGAAGAGCGTCCGTGCAACGAATGTGAGGTATGTGTCGCCATCAATGAAGGTCGTCTGCTCGATCTGATCGAGATCGATGCGGCTTCCAACACCGGCGTGGACGACGTGCGGGAGCTCCGAGAGCGCGTGGGCTTCCGTCCCAACAAGGCTCGCTACAAGGTCTACGTCATCGACGAGGTCCACATGCTCTCCAACGCTGCGTTCAACGCGCTGCTCAAGACGTTGGAGGAGCCGCCCGGACACGCCATCTTTGTCCTGGCCACCACCGAACCTCACAAGATACTGCCCACCGTTCTCTCTCGCTGCCAGCGCTTCGACTTCCACCGCATCTCCATTCCAGAGATGGTCGACCGTCTGGCCTGGCTGGCAGAGCAGGAAGGCATTGAGGCTGAGCGTCAGGCGCTGGAACTCATCGCTCGTCAGGCAACGGGCAGCATGCGGGACGCCGAGAGCTTGATGGATCAGCTTGCCTCCTACGATGAAGGCGGGATAACGGTCGAGGAGATGCAGGCTGCTTTAGGCATTGGAGCCGACGAGACGGTGACGCAGATTACCGCGGCCCTGGCCGACGGCGACGTTGGGAAGGGGCTGGGGATCATCAACACGGCGGTGGACGAGGGCGCGGATCCGCGGCAGTTTGCGCGCCAGGTGGTCGAGCACCTACGAGCATTGCTGCTGCTGCGGCTGGAGTCGGGCGTCTTGCCGCCGCACATCCCGGAGGCTCGGCTTCCTGCACTGCAGGAGCAGGCGGCTGCCTTCTCGCGGCAAGAGCTGGCGAAAGGCGTGCGTCTCTTCAACCAGGCGGCCCAGGAGGCGAAGGGAGGGTGGCAGCCTCAACTGCCGCTGGAGATGGCCTTCATCGAAGCGCTGCTGCCGGCAGAGCCAGCGCCAGATGCCAGCGGTGATGATCCATCATCGTCTCATCGAGAGCGGAGTGCCCGAACCCGTCCGAGGCGGAGTCAATCTGACAGGTCCAGCCCGAGAAAGATGGCGTCGGCGCCGCGAACGAACGATGAGAAGCAGGCTGAGCCCGAGGCGAGCGGCGGTGAGGAGGAGGACGAGGGCTCCGCGCAGTCTGATCAGCCGCAGGAGACGAGAGAGCCAGCCGCGAGCTACGAGGTTTCCGATGGTGGAGAGGACGGACTCAGCGTGGAGGAGGTCCGCCGGCACTGGACCGGATTTCTGGATGCTTTGAGACCCAAGGATCTGTCGCTGGAGGCGTTGATGCGTTCCTGCGAGCCGGTGGGGGTGGAGAAGGACGTCATCGTTTTGAGTTTTGACCATAAGTTCCATCGCAGCAAAGTTGAGGAGGACAAGAAGCGCCACACTGTGGAGGATGTCCTCAGTGACCTCTTTGGACAGCAGCTGCGCGTCCGTTGTGTAATGAATAGACATAGTGAATCGGGCCCAGCTCAGAGGACGAATCAGCAGCGTGAGGATGAGTCCAGCTCATCCGAATCAGACGTTTCTGATGATCCACTGGTCCGTATGGCAGTGGATGAACTGGGCGCGGAGATTGTGCCTGATACGAGCTAAGGAGGAAGCTTTGGCTAAGAGACGGGGTAAGAGCGTTAACCCTTTTGATTCGAAGAAGAGTTTGTCGAAGCGTGGGTCTCGATCCGGTGGTGGGTCGAGCGGCATGCTTCAGCAGCTCCAGGGTCTTCAGCAGGAGATGCTTGAGGCCCAGGAGGAGATCGCCGAACAGACCTTCACCGCGACCGCCGGGGGAGGGATTGTTGAGGCTGTCGTGACCGGCGACCGGAAGCTGGAGAACCTGGTCATCGACCCGGAGGTCGTGGACCCCGATGACGTTGAGATGCTGCAGGACCTGATCATCGCGGCCATCAACAAGGCGATGGAGAAGATCGATGAGGCAGCAGCCGAGCGTATGTCCGACGTGACGGGCGGGCTTGGCGCCCTCCAGGATATGCTCTAGGGGAGGCCTGGTGCCAGCACCATCACCATCGGTGCCGCCCTCGGTAACCCGGCTCATCGAGGAGCTTTCGGAGCTGCCGGGGGTGGGCCGCAAGACGGCCGCTCGGCTGACGTACTTCCTGCTGCGGGGTCGGTCCGACCTCGCCTTGCGGCTGTCCGAGGCGCTCCGTGATCTGAGCGAGCGCACGCGCTACTGTTCCGTCTGCTATAACATCACCGAGGACGATCCCTGTCCCGTCTGCGCCGACGCCACCCGCGATCACACCACGGTCTGTGTGGTCGAGGAGCCGCTGGACGTCCTGGCTATTGAGCAAGCAGGGGTTTACGGTGGCGTCTACCACGTGCTCCACGGCGTGCTCGCCCCTTCCCAGGGTATGTTCGCCGAGGATCTGCGCATAGGGGAGTTGATTAAGCGCATACGAGAGGGAGAGGTGCAGGAGGTGATCCTGGCCACCAATCCCACCAGCGAGGGTGACTGGACGGCATCTTACCTGCTCAGTCAACTGGAGTCGCTGGACGTACACGTTACTCGCCTGGGACGCGGTCTGCCTATGGGGGGCGATCTGGAGTATGCTGATGCGATCACCCTCACCCGGGCGCTGGAGCGCCGCGAGGAGGTCTAGGCAGCTCCTTCCCTGACACGAGCGTCGGGGGATAGAGGCGGGAGCCAGTTTACGCCTCGAGCCACGGCGGCTTCGAGCCCCGCGGGGCGCCGCACGAGGGACACTGAACGACGTCCTCCTCATCCTCGGCGTAGGCTCGACCGCACCACTCACAGTGGGTCCAGGCTCTTTCGGCGGCCTCGCGCTTCCGTCGGAGGACCTCCTCCCTGCGCTGTTCCTTGAGATAAGCCTCCTCGGCCGCTCCGCCCACCCGGTCGATGATGGACCAGACCTGTTGGGGCAAGTTCAGGTCCTGGATATCCTCGCTGACGTCCTCGATACTCTCTATGATCCCGCCGGCTGCATCCAGCATGCCGGCCAGGCCGCGCCTTCGGAGGAGGATCCGCCGACTGCCTCGTAGAGCGCCCCTGCCCAGGGAACCGAGGGTGCCCCGCTTGACGTCCTCGCTCAAGCCGCTCATAGCGACCGTCAGCGCTTCGTCCGTCTCGATCAGGGTGACGGTCAGGGCGGGGGAGAAGCGGGTGGGACGGTGTTCCTGGCTGTGGAGGACTGTGACTATCGTGGCTTCGTCTGTCTCCTCGATCGTCACCCGGGTATCTTCGCCCGGGACGTGAGAGGCGAGGGCCTCGGCGATGGTCGCAGCGCTGACTCCGTCGAAGGTGACCGGGTTGGCGTGACCGGCTACCACCCCCGCCAGGACGCCGGCACCGAGTCCCAGCTCTGCTAGAATATCCTGGGCTGGTTCCGGTGTAGGGTCTGCGGGGCGAGGCTCTGGTTCAAATGAGAAACCCTCGTCCAGCCGCTTCCGCTCTTCGGCCAACCACGCTTCGAGGCTCTGTTCCTCGTTCTTTTCTTCTTCTGTCACGTCGGTCTCCTGTTCTACAGCCGGTAAGGAAAGGATCAAGTCGACACTTCCTGAGGCTTTGACGGCTTGAGACCGGCAGATTCTAGCATATCTTCCCGTTCCCATCAACCCCCCGCGTGCCGTGCCACGATGAGGAACCGGGCGCCGGGCCGAAGCTTGACCTGCGGGACCAGCTGGGATATACTGAGTCGGCTTCGGTTAGGCAATCAGCTCGCAGGAAGACATCATGACCCTCGTCTACTTGGCCGCTGCGTGGGTTGCCGGAATCGTGCTAGCCAGGATGGTCCATCCTCCGTGGCAGCTCTTGGCTCTCCTAGGATTCCTCTCCGTCCTGGGCCTGCTGCTCTGGTGGGAGGATCATCGGCTTCGCCTGGCAGCCTTCTCGCTTCTCATGATAGGCCTCGGCGCGGCACGTCTGCTCCTCACGCTTCCACACGTCGATGATGCGTCTCTAGCGACGTACAACGGGGCTGGGTGGGTGACCCTCGAGGGTGTCGTGGTCGGAGAGCCGGACGAACGCGACGCTCACACCAACCTGCGCGTGCGGGCCAAGCGGCTCCTTCTGTCTGACGGCACGGAGCGGGAGGTGGAGGGTCTGGCGCTGATCCAGACCGACCGTTACCCGCGGCGCACCCCTGGCGATCATCTCTGGATACACGGCCTGTTGACGGAACCGCCGACATGGCAAGGCTCCTCGTACCGCGAGTACCTGGCCCGCCGCGGGATCTACTCGTTCGTGCGGCGTGCCCGGGTCGAGGACGTGGACGAGGGTGGAGCCAGATCCCTCGCCGGCCATCTGTTCGCCTTCAAGCAGCGCGCTCAGGCCGTCATCAGCCAGATGCTCCCCGAACCCCAAGCTTCTCTTCTGACCGGCATCTTGCTCGGCGTGGAGACGGGTATCCCTGACGGCGTGATGGAGGCCTTCGAAGCGACCGGTACCTCTCACATCATCGCTATCTCGGGCTTCAACATAACGATCGTGGCGGGCATCTTCGCAGGCATAGCGGGGCGGTTTCTGCACCGCCGTCGGGCGCTCCTGACGGCGATGGCCGGGGTGGCGGTCTATACGGTTCTCGTGGGGGCCTCGGCGGCCGTGGTGCGGGCTGCCCTGATGGGCTGCCTCTATCTGTTCGCCCGCTACGTGGGGCGCAGGAGCTACCCCTCGATCTCCCTGGCAGCGGCGGCCCTCATCATGACGGCCTGGAACCCTCACATCCTCTGGGATAAGGGTTTCCAACTGAGCTTTGCTGCCACGGCTGGCTTGCTCTTCTACACGGAGCCCCTGGAGCGGTTGTCTCAGCGGGCTCTGGAGCGAATCAGCTCCCCGGAGTGTGCCCGTCGGGTCGTGAACCTGGTCAGCGACACGCTTCTGGTTACCGTGGCAGCGCAGATCACGACCACGCCGATCCTCGTTCGTTCGTTTCGACGAGTGTCCCTTGTTACCCTGCTCAGCAACCTGCTGGTCCTCCCGATCCAACCTCACGTGATGCTGGCGGGCGGCACTGCCACGCTCCTGGGTCTGATCGTCCGGCCGCTGGGGCGCGCCGTCGGGTGGGTCGCGTGGCTCTTCCTGAGCTACACCGTGGAGATGGTGCGCCTCACCGCCCGGGCGCCCTTGGCATCAGTGTCCGTGGAGGCGGCGGACTGGATGGTCTGGGGATACTATCTTCTCCTGGGCCCTGCCACGTGGTGGCTGGTGACGCCGCGGAAGCGGCGGCGGGAGCTTTGGAATCGACTGCGCCGGTGGCTGTCGTCGCAGGTGGAGGCGAAGCTCCTTCTGGGGGCGTCGGGCGTCTTGCTGGCGCTGGCCGTCCTGGCCTGGCGCGGACTGCCCGACGGACGGCTTCACGTGCACGCCCTGGACGTGGGGCAGGGGGACGCGATCTTCGTCCAGACACCGTCGGGGCGGCAGGTGTTGATCGATGGCGGCCCGAGCGGCGACGTGCTCCTCTCGCGCCTGGGCCGTCGCATGCCCTTCTGGGATCGGTCTCTCGACTTAGTGGTGCTGACCCATCCCGATGCGGACCACATCACCGGATTGGTGGCCGTGCTGGAGCGGTACCAGGTTGATGGGGTGGTCTTCCGGGAGGTGGGGTGCGACGAGCCAATCTGCCGGCGCTGGCGGGAGCTGCTCGACGAGGGAGACGTCGCGGTCCATCCAGGGAAGGCGGGGCTCGCCTTTGACCTCGACGAGGGGGTGCGGATGGAGGTGCTCCATCCGGGGCCGGAGCTGCTGGTGGGAGAGGGATTCAACGACAACTCTCTGGTGATGCGGCTGAGCCACGGGACAGTATCGATGCTGCTGACGGGGGATATTGAGGAAAGGGCCGAGAAAAGGCTGCTGGCGGAAGGTGTCGAGTTGCGGAGCACGGTGCTGAAGGTGGCGCATCACGGGGCGTGCGGGTCGAGCACACCGGCGTTCCTGGAGGCAGTGGGACCGGAGGTGGCGGTGATCAGCGTGGGGGAGAACGACTTCGGACACCCCTGCGACGCGGTGGTGGAGCGGTTGGAGACGGTCCTAGATAGCGTCGCCGGGGAGCCTCCGATCTACCAGACGGATGAGGACGGGACGGTGGAGCTGGTTAGCGATGGGAGCCAGTTGTGGATGGAGACGGAGCGCCTGTGGTGAGGACTACCTCGTGTAGGCATCCCGCATCTACGTCAGAAACGGTCAGTCTACGCTCATAATCAGGTTGCGCGCCCACGCCACCGCCTCGGGGTAATCGTCGGTGTCCAGCACGAACTCCTGCCCGCGGGGTACGCTTCGGAGGAGGGTATGGTCCTCGGTCCTCCTCCAGCGCTCCCTGTTTCGGTGGTACGTGAGGGGCCGCCTGCCATCGGCCGGAAAGAACCACCCGGGCAGCCGCCAGCGTGTCCGCGTCTGACCGCGAGCCGTCAGGCACAAACGTTGGTTGTAGCTGCGGAAGACACCGCCGCCAGCGGCCCCCTGCCGGCTTCCATCCAGGTCCAACCGCCGGCGGGCGACGTACAATGTGTTGTTTCCCTCGGAATCGCCGTGGACGTGAGGGTGGTATCGCGCCCAGCTCGGCAGCTCCGACCGGCTGTCATCCAGGGAGACCACGGCTCCGATCTGAAGCCACCCGAAGAGAACGTGGAGGTCGGGAGCCCCTCTCATGAAGCGGAAGCCCTGTTCCGTCCTCTCCGTCTGCCGGAACCAGCCGAAGAAGAGAAACAGATCGCCCACGTCCACACCCTCGTTCTCCAGGTGGGCCTGCGCTGTACCGTCCTGGCCAAAGAGCGGGCGCCAGCCGGGCAGCCGGGGGTAGGCAGACGGCCTCAAGTCGGGGTCGAGGTGAGCTCCGTGCCCGCGCCTGACCCGGTGGTTCGTCAACGCCTCCACCAGAGGCCCCAGGCGTCCCTTCCCTAGCCGCAGCTCGTCGTAGGTGATGGGCGAGTCCTGGGACGGGATGGGCAGCGAGTAGAGGGTCCCATCGGGAAGGATCGGGCTGGGGACCCCGCCGCAGGAGGAGTCGAACCCCTTGCGGCTGAGGATAATCTTCATCTTCTCCTCCTGCCAGCCGGGCCAGGACTAGAGCCTGTACGTGCGGTCAAAGGCATCCTCGACGAACGCGCCGATCTCCTCCTCGTTCGGCGTGCGGTCCGGCTTCCCGCTCTTGCGCGACTCCAGGATCATACGACGGATATCGGCCATTTTCTCTGAGCGGTCAGATTCAGCCGTCAGCAAACCTCCTTCAAAGACCAGCTCGACCACGTCCTCGTACTTCCACGCCGGATGGAAGCCCATGTGGACGTACAGCTCGCGGATGAAACCCTTGGCGAGCAGCAGGCCGCCGGTGTAGTCGAGGCGGTAGTCAAGGCCCTGGTAGTGGTTGTTGAACATATCGTGCGACCTCTCCGGCCCCGTCGGTCTGACCTCGTTGATGGCCGGTCCTTCCTGGCGCTGCCGGGTCTCGTAGTTCTCTATGAGCTTGACGTCGAGAGCGTCGAGCACCAGGTGCGATCCGGACAGCGCATAGACCGCCCGATAGCCGCGGTGACAGGCGGTGCTGGCCATGGTCGGTGTGAGCCCGAACCAAGCGGGATCGAGGAGTGGTCCGTCACTGATGCCGGCCACAGAGTATTCAGCGCCCTGATACCGGAAGGCGTCGTTGATCTGAGCCGTCATGCCTATGCCTCCGTCGTGCGCGCCTCGGCGTTGGAGAGCAGCTCGATCACCCGGATCACGGCGGAATGATCGAGACTCCCCCAGCCCCGGGCCTGCATAGCGCCGAACAGCTCGTGGGCCAGGGCCGCCGCCGGCAGCGACGCCTCATAGGCGCGAGCGGCCTCGCGGACGATGTTGAGGTCCTTGTAGTGCAGCTCGCTCCTGAAGCCGGGCTCGAAGATCCCCTGGATGACGTTGGGACCCCGCACGTCCATAACGCGGGACTGAGCGAACCCGCCGCTCAACACCTCGACCACCACGGCCGGATCGACCCCCGCTTTCTGGCCCAGCACCAGCGCCTCGGCCATACCGATCAAGTTCAGCGCCACCTGCACCTGATTGCAGGCCTTGACCGTCTGCCCCGCGCCGTTGGGACCGCATAGGATGACGGTCTTTCCCAAGACGTCGAAGACGGGCTTGACGGCCTCGAAGACGGACTCATCACCGCCGACCATGATCGACAGCGTGCCCTCCTGAGCCCCCACGTCGCCGCCGCTGATCGGCGCGTCGAGGCATCGCACGCCTTTCTCCGCCATGGTCTCGGCCACCTCAACCGCCACGGTGGGCGCGATGGTGCTCATATCGACGTAAATGTCGCCTTCCCCGGCTCCCTCGATCAGCCCGTTCTGCCCCAGTGCGACGAGCTTCACGTCGGGTGAGTCGGGGAGGCAGGTGATGATCAGGTCGCTCGCGAGAGCGACCTCCGCCGGAGAATGGGCCGGCGTAGCGCCCTCCTGGGCCAGCTCCTGGACCGGGCGGCGGCTACGGTTGTGAGCGATCAAGGGATAACCTGCCTCGAGCAGGTTCCTGGCCATGGGTTTCCCCATGACGCCGAGACCGATGAAGCCGATTGTGTGCTTTTTCGTCATGACGCCTCCTTGTCGCTACCGATCCAATGGTGGATCCTTTCCGATCGCCTTCGCAGCCAGGTCCGGCTGACTCGTCGCGCCGACCCCAGCGGTGACGACGGGCTGAGTCGAGTTGACCAGTTTCTCGCTGGTTCGCTGTACCGGCGGCACGGGACCATCACTGCCGCTCGTAGTTGGGCGCCTCCTTGGTGATGACCACGTCGTGGGGGTGACTCTCCTTCAGGCCCGCCGCCGTGATGCGGACGAAGTGCGCCTTCTCGCGCAGCTCCTCCAGTGTACGGCAGCCGCAGTAGCCCATCCCCGAGCGCAGGCCGCCCACCAGTTGATAGAGGAGGTCGCTGAGGGGACCTTTGTAAGGGACCATCCCCTCGATCCCTTCGGGGACCGGCTTCTGCGTCTCCGCCTGGAAGTAGCGGTCGGCTGTGTTCTCCTTCATAGCCCCGAGAGACCCCATACCCCGGTACGCCTTATAGGTGCGCCCCTCGTAGAGAATCCTCTCGCCGGGGCTCTCTTTGGTGCCCGCAAAGAGGCTCCCGATCATCACCGCGTGGGCTCCCGCGGCGATGGCCTTGACGATGTCGCCTGAGTACTTGATGCCGCCATCGGCGATGACGGGTATGCCATAGGGCTCGGCGGCCGCGGCGCAGACCGTGACGGCCGTGATCTGGGGCATGCCCGTCCCGGTGACCACGCGGGTAGTGCAGATCGATCCGGGTCCCACGCCGACCTTGACCGCGTCGGCTCCTCGCTTGATGAGCGCACGCGTTCCTTCTGACGTGACCACGTTACCCGCGATGATGTTCGTCTCGGGGAACCATGCCCGTGCCTGCTCCAGGGCTTTCAGGACGCCGTGGGAGTGGCCGTGGGCCGAGTCGATGACCAGCACGTCAACGCCCGCTTCCACCAACGCCTGGCCGCGATCGTGAAGATCGTTCCCGGTTCCCACCGCTGCACCCACCCGCAGCCTTCCCAGGTCATCCTCGGAGGTGTTGGGATGCTCGATGCGCTTCAGGATGTCCTTGACCGTGATCAGACCCTGGAGCGCATAGTCCTCGTCGACCACCAGAAGCTTCTCGATGCGGTGCCGGTGCAGGATCTCCCTCGCCTCGTCCAAGGTGGTGCCGACAGGCACGGTGATCAGATCCTCGCTCGTCATCAGCTCGCGGATCGGCCGATCGAGGTCTTCCTCAAAACGGAGGTCGCGGTTGGTGAGGATTCCCACCAGCGAGTCGTCGTCCTCGATGATCGGTATGCCGGAGATGTGATAGCGAGCCATCAGGTCGAGGGCGTCCCGGATGGGACGGTCCGGGGGAAGGGTGATGGGATCGACGATCATGCCGCTCTGCGACCGTTTCACCGTCTCTACCATCTCGACCTGCTCCCTGATCGACATATTCCGGTGCAGGATGCCGATGCCACCCTCGCGCGCCATAGCGACGGCCAGTCGCGTCTCGGTGACGGTATCCATGGCGGCGCTGACGATGGGGCAGTTCAGGCCGATGTGGCGCGTAAGGTGGGTCTGCACCTCCGTATCGCGGGGCACGACGGAGGACTCAGCGGGGACCAGCAGGACGTCGTCAAACGTCAGGGCCTCGGCGGTGTACTTCTCTTCCCAATTCACGCTCTCCTCCTTTGCGTCACGAATGGGCTGATGATTCAGCAGGGTTGACGCGCCCATTCTTCTCTTGATGGGGCTATTCTACTATCTCACAGGACGAGGGCAAACAGCGTTGTCTACGCCTCTGGCAACGCTTTGTCCAGGCGGTGGTGATGGGCTATAATGCACACGGAACCTGGGGGACTTGGCCCTGTCGGAGGCGAACGGTATCGGAGGGCGGCTTGGGTATGAAGTTGGACCTCGTGAGTGACGTTCTTGGGTGGATTGGAGCCGCGCTGCTGCTCGGCGCCTATGCGCTTGTATCCACCAAAAAACTGGAGGGCGATTCCGTCACCTTTCAGCTCCTCAATCTTCTAGGGAGCGCCTTTCTGATCGTCAACTCGGCCTACTATGGGGCCTACCCCTCAGTGGGCGTCAATGTGGTTTGGATCGGCATCGCTGTCTTCGCTATTGCGAGGGTGATGAGCAGACGCCGGTGAGTCCGGTTCTCTTTCTCGCCCTCCTGGGCGTCGCGATAGCCGCGGCCGCCCACTCTGGTTCCAAGCGGGCGGAACGTCGCGCCCGTGAGGGCTATCGTGAGCTCGTGGGCGAGGACCACGAACCGCCGGATGACGGTTGGCAGACGATCCGTCCCCTGGCGGGCCGGTGGGGATGTCTCGTCGCCGTCCTGGAGTTCGTGCGGGGGCTGGGGATCGCCCTGGCTTTGGGAGCCGGGCTCTATCTCGTTGCTGGGTAGTGGACTCGACGCTCTATGTTTACTGAGAACGATCACGCGATGCGCAGGCGCCTACTGACGTCGGTATCGTGAGCAAGGAGGACCGTTGACGGACCTTGAAAAGCCGAATGGCGTTTCCCTGGGATGGGAGCGGTTGGAGACGACCTATCCCTTTGACTATCACATGTTCCGCGTCCGGAAGGATCTGGTCCGCTGGCCCGACGGGCGGATCGCGCCTTATGCCTACGTTGAGGGCATGAGCGCGGTCTGGGTAGTGCCCATAACCGTCGAGGGTAAAGTGGTCCTGATTCGCCAGTTCCGCTACACCCTCGACGACTGGTGCTGGGAAGTGCCGGCTGGCGGCTCCCACGACTTCGACGGTAGTCCAATGGCGCTGGCGAAGCGGGAGTTGGCAGAGGAGGTGGGAGGGAAGAGCGAGGCCTGGCGCTATGTGGGCTGCTTCCGCCCCGGCACCAGCATCATGAACGCCGTCTATCACATCGTGATGGCAGAGGACGTTCAACTGGCGCTCCGGCCGCAGCGCGAAGCGAGCGAGATCATCGAGGTGCACGAGGTGCCGCCGGAAGAGGCAGTGGCGATGGCCCGCAGCGGCGAGATGGTGGACGGTTACAGCGCGCTGGCGCTTCTGCGCTGCGAACCCCATATCCTGAGCTCGCCCTCAGGCGGTTGAAGCAGAAGGGAGGAGAGTTGGCTCTACAACCAGACCTAAACCCGAAACCGTTCTTCCTGGAGGGCGGTTCTGTCGGCGTCCTGTTGATCCACGGTTTCACCGGGTCGCCGCCGGAGATGCGGCTCGTGGGTGACTACCTGCACGAACGGGGACTCACCGTCTCTGCGCCTCTTCTGCCGGGGCATGGCACCAGGCTGGAGCGGATGAACCGCTGCCGCTGGAGCGATTGGACCGAGCATGCTGAAGGAGCTCTGAAGGATCTTCGGTCCCGTTGCTCTGTGGTGTTCATCGCCGGGCTCTCCATGGGCTCGCTGATCACCATCTACCTGGCGGCCCAGGACGACCCGGCGGGTGCCATCCTCTACTCTCCGGCTCTCAAGGTGTCGAATCCTCTGATTCACCTTGCTCCGGTGTTCAAGCACCTTGTGCCCTGGACGCCAAAGGCGGAGGACAGCGATCTGGCCGATCCCCTGGTCGAGGAACGGACCTGGAGCTACGACTCCTTTCCCTCTTTCGCTGCCCACGAGCTCCTAAAGCTGATCCGCCGCACTCGAGATCTCCTCCCACGGCTCTCGTGTCCCCTCCTCGTCGTCCAC
>Ga0207797_1002407_pt1 | contig 12955 bp, 13 predicted proteins | sample PRCRCaboRojoPR_6_FD_187275 | JGI IMG/M metagenome (GOLD analysis project Ga0207797, IMG submission 187275) | Marine sediment microbial community from Cabo Rojo, Puerto Rico - PR CR 10% Liquid 1 (SPAdes) | ecosystem: Environmental > Aquatic > Marine > Coastal > Sediment | place: Cabo Rojo, Puerto... | reverse complement strand
CCCTCGCGCTCGGTCAGCTCGTCGGCGCGTTCGCGGGCGTCCGAGATGTCGCCCTCGACCAGGTCGAGTTCCGCGCCGTAGGCGGTCATGATCTGGCGCCGCTCGGGGGACTGCGAGGCCGGCATGACCAGCCGGACGTCGTAGCCCCTGGCCGCGCCGACCATCGCCAGGCCGATTCCCGTGTTCCCGCTCGTCGGCTCCACGATGGTGTCGCCCGTCGTCAGCGTGCCGTCTGCCTCCGCGGCCGCGACCATCCGCACCGCGGGGCGGTCCTTGGCCGAGCCGCCGGGGTTGAACGACTCCACCTTCGCCGCGATGGTCGTCCCGGGCGGCGAGTCGACGCGGACCAGCGGCGAGCCGATGGTCGCCAGGATGTCCTCGTACACTGGCGGAGCCTACGGCCGGGGGCTATAAACGCTCCCGGCCACCGGCAGGCCGTGCCGTCGGCCCGGACGCTTCTTTGCCCTGGCGCCCGTGGAGCCGCCATGGCCGACCGCGGACGGGTCCGGGAGACCTACCACGCCGCCATCCAGCACGACCTGGTCGACCTCGACGGCGACGAGCACCTCGTCGGCGTCGTCCGCCGACCGACGGGCTGGTTCCGGAGCGTCGTCGACGAGAACCACCCCGACCTCGGGCCGCCCGACGCCCTCCTGGACGAGACGAAGGCCGCCCAGGAGGACCTCGCGATGCAGGGCTTCTGCACGGAGGAGGCCCACAACGCCGCCTGGCCGCAGGTGAACTTCGAGGAGCGCTACCGCGAGTACGTCGCCGGCTCCGAGGCCGTCGACGCGCTCCTCGAGGCCCTCGCCGACCGCGTTCGGGCGGGCGAGGACGTCGTCCTCGTCTGCTACGAGGGCGACGACAAGCGCTGTCACCGCCGGATCCTCCAGGACCTCCTCCGCGACCGCCTCGACGGGGCGACGAGCTGAATCGACCGCCGGAAACGCCGTAAATACCCGACTCAGGCGATCTGCACAATAGCTGTACAAATCGAAGTAATTTATTGTAGATTCCGAAGCTACTTATCACCGCTTCCGACGCGAGTGGAACGACCCGGTTCGCCGCGTCCGAACCAAGCGCGGCTGTTATGGGAGCGCTCCGCCTAGAGGCGCCCATGTCACTGGCGACCATGGAGCCCAACCCGGCCTGGGACGCCGCGGCCCACGCCGACGCGGTCGACGTGCTGGCTGCCCACGCGGACCAGCTCCGCTTTCTGGTCTGGGGCGGGGACTGGTGTCCGGACTGCCGCGCCCGGCTGCCCGACTTCGCCGCGGCCCTCGAGGCCGCCGAAATCCCCGAGGAGCACGTCGAGCACTTCCCCGTCGAGAAGGCCGAGGACGGCAGCAAGGTCGGCCCCGGCGTCGAGGACTACGGCGTCGAGCTGATCCCGACCGTCGTGGTCGAACGGGTGGACGCCGACGGCGAACCGGCCGAGATCGCCCGGTTCGTCGAGGACGAGTCGGTGCCGATCGCGGATTACCTCGCGAGCGAGATCGAGCGTGCCCTCGGCGAAGTGGCCGCCGACGGCTGATCAGAACGGCGCGTCCCCGCCGCCCGCGTCGAGCTCGGCGACCGCCCAGTCGAGCGCCGCCGCGAGGTCGCCCTGGGGCGGCGAGCAGGTGAACGACCGGCAGGCGTAGACCGTCGGCTCGCCGTCCCGCGGGCCGCGGTCCGCCCAGATCGCCGGCGGATCCTCGAGTTCGAGCTGATCGAGCCAGTCGGCCAGCCGGTCCGCCTCGGCCGGGCGCCAGGCCACCAAGCGGCGGGGCAGGTACCGCTCGCGCAGCGTCTCGCGCCACTCCGCGGGCGGGTCGTCCGCGACCAGGGTCAGCTCCAGGTCGCCGCGCTGGTACCGATCGGCGGCGAGCGCGAGGGAGACGTGCTGGAGGGGGTTGGCGTCGACGCGAGCCCGCTGGGTCTCGAGCGTGGCGCCCGCGATGGCCGCGAACCGATCGTGGGGGAGGAAGTGGTCGAGCTGTGCGAGCAGGTCGACGGCCACGCCAGTGCTCGAGGGCGTGGACTGGTCGGTGACCTCCTGGGGCCGGGCGATGAGTTCCTCGCCGCCGGCGGGCGTGAAGTACAGCGTCTCCCGGTCGGCGTCCCAGAACCGCTCCTCGATCCCGCGGGCCAGCGCGAGCGCGAACGCGAGGTGGTCGACGTCGCCGGTGGCCTGGAACAGGTCCAGCGCGCCCCGGCCGAGGAAGGCGTAGTCCTCGAGGTAGCCGTCGATCTTGACCACGCCGTCGGCGTACCGCCGGCTGAGGTCGTCGCCGTCCCAGTGGTGCTCTCGGACGAACCCGAGGGCGTCGGCGGCGACGTCGGCGTATTCCTCGTCCAGGACGATGGCGGCCTCCGCCAGGGCCGAGATCGCCAGCCCGTTCCAGCTGGCGAGGATCTTCTCGTCCCGGGCGGGTCGCTCGCGGCCCTCGCGCGCCTCGCGCACCTGCTCGCGCGCCCGCTCGAGTCGTTCGCGGACCGCCTCGGTCGTGAGGTCGTGGGCGGTCGCGAGCTCGTCGATCCCTCGCGACAGCGTCAGCACGGTCGTCCCGCCCTCGAAGTTGCCGGCCGGCGTCACCCCGAAGCGCTCGCGGAACAGCTCGGCGTCGAGGTCGTCCCCGACGGCCTCGTCGATCTCGCCCGGCTGCCACACGTAGAAGGTCCCCTCCTCGCCCTCGCTCTGGGCGTCGAGCGTGCTGTAGAAGCCGCCCTCGGGGTGCTGGAGCTCGGCCTGGAGGAAGGCGAGCGTCTCCCGGACGACGGTCGCGTAGCGCTCGGTCCCGGTGAGCTGGTAGGCGGCCAGGTAGGCCCGCGGGAGCTCGGCGTTGTCGTAGAGCATCTTCTCGAAGTGGGGGACCGTCCACTCGCGGTCCGTGGCGTAGCGGTGGAAGCCGCCGCCGAGCTGGTCGTACATCCCGCCGTCGGCCATCGCGTCGAGGGCCTCGACGGCGACGTCGCGGAAGGAGTCCCGCCCCGTCTCGTCGTGAGCCTGCATGAGCAGGTGCAGCCGGCCGGGGTGGGGGAACTTCGGCCCCCGGCCCCAGCCGCCGTGCTCGCGGTCGGCCCCGCGAACGGCCGTCTGGGCGGCGGTCTCCAGGCGGTCGGTGGCTGGCTCGCCGGCGTCGTCCGGCGGCTCGGGCGACTCGTCGAGTTCGCCGCGGACGGCCGCGGCCCACTCGTCGGCGCGGGCCTCGAGTTCCTCGCGCTGGCCCGGATCGGTCCAGGCCTCGTGGACGTCCTCGAGGAGCTGTGCGAAGCCCGGCTGGCCCCGGCGGGCCTGCTTGGGGAAGTAGGTGCCCACGTAGAAGGGCCGGCCGTCGGGGGTGAGGAAGACCGACAGGGGCCAGCCGCCCTGGCCCGTGACCTGCTGGCAGATGGTCTGGTAGATCCGGTCGAGGTCGGGCCGTTCCTCCCGGTCGACCTTGATCGGGACGAAGTGCTCGTTCAGCGTCTCGGCGACGGACTCGTCCTCGAAGCTCTCCTCCTCCATGACGTGACACCAGTGGCAGGCGGCGTAGCCCACCGAGAGGAAGATGGGATCGTCGCGGGCCTCGGCAGCCATCCTGGCTCGCTCGTCCCAGGGCTGCCAGTTGACGGGGTTGTCGGCGTGCTGGCGGAGGTAGGGGCTCTCCTCCTCGTCGAGCCGGTTGCGCGCCGTGGGGGACTCCATGCCTCGCCTTACTCGCGGGGACGGAAAGGTTCGGCCGTTCCTCAGGCGTGCTCGGCCCAGTCCGGGTAGGCCTCCTCGCGGTCCCACCCGTGATCCGCACGGTCCGCTTCCGCGTCGGCTAACGTGACGCGCTTGATCCGCTCGGTCGGCGTCCGGGGGAACTCGTCGACGAACTCGACGTAGCGGGGGACCTTGTACGCCGCCAGCGTGTCCGCCACCTGGTCGACGACGTCCCGCTCGGTCACGGACTCGGCGCGGCGCATCACCATCGCCTTGACCTCCTCGCCCCGGACGTCGTGGGGAACGGGGATGACCGCGGACTCGGCGACGCCGGGGATCTCGTCGATGACGTCCTCGACCTGCTGGGCGGAGATGTTCTCGCCGCTCCGGCGGATCATGAACTTCTTCCGGTCGACGTAGTAGACGTACCCGTCCTCGTCGGCGTAGACGACGTCGCCGGAGTAGATGTTGCCGTCCCGGAGGGTCTCCCGGGTCTTCTCTGGCTGGCCGCGGTACTCGATCATGGCGCCGGGGTCCGACCGGACCAGTTCGCCCTCTTCACCCGGCGGGAGGTGGGTCCCGTCCTCGTCCTCGACCCACGCCTCGTGACCCAGGTCGGGGAACATCGGCTGGCCGATCGCGCCGACCTTGACGGCGTCGGGGTCCGGGTGGTTCGCGAGGACGGTGAGGCTCTCGGTCTGGGAGTACAGCTGGAGCACGTCCAGGTCGAACTTCGCCTCGAAGGCCTCCCAGACGCCGGTCGCGATGGGGCCGACGGCCCACTCCAGCGGGTTCTCGGGGACCTCGTCGGCGTCGAAGGCGGCGTCGAGCATCTTCGGGACGCCGCCGATGATGTTGAAGGAGGTGACGCCGTGGTCCAGGACGTGGTCCATGAAGGCGCTGGTCGAGAAGGCGTCCGCGAGGACGTACTCGGTGCCGTGGATCGCCGAGCCGAGCATGGAGTAGACCTGGTTGTTCGCGTGGAACAGCGGGTAGGGGTTGTAGTTCGTGTCGTCGTCGGAAAGCGGCATTCCGAGGAAGCTCTTCGCGCCGAGGAGGAAGGACTTGTTCGAGAGGACGGTCGGCTTCGGCAGGCCCGTCGTGCCCGAGGTGTAGAGGATCGCCACGGGGTCCTCGTAGCTGACGTCCGGGGTCGCCGGCGGGCTCGGGTCCCCGGCGATCAGGTTCTCGAGCCGGTGGGCGTCGACGGTGGCCAGCGCCTCGAGGTCACCGAATCGGTGCTCGCCCGTCGCGACGACGGTCTCCAGCACGTCGAGGTCGTCGGCGACCGCGACGAAGACGTCGACGAGGTCGTCGCTGGCTTCGAGGACGACGGTGTCGATTCCGGCGCTCTCGACGGCGTGGCGCACCTCCCGCTCGCGGTACTGCCAGTTGATCGGCGTCTCGACGGCGCCCAGCCGGGAACAGGCGTAGATGCTCTCGACGAAGGCCGGGCCGTTGGTCAGGTACAGCCCGACGCGGTCGCCCGCGGACACCCCGACGTCGGCCAGGGCGGCGGCGACGTCGCTCACGCGCCCGTCAACGTCGCCGAAGGTCGCCGTCTCGCCGGTCTGGGCGTAGGTCAGGTACGGGCGGTCGGGCCACAGGTCGGCGGCGGTCCCCAGGGCCTCGCCGACCGTGGCCAGTTCGCGCATGGGCGGGGCCAGCCTGGACTGGACTCCCTCGTAGGTTCTGGGCATGCTCGGAGGGACTCGGGGCGGGCACTTCAATGTCGCCGGACCCTCAGGACAGGCCGGCCTGGAGCCGCTCGAAGTCCTCGGCGTCGTGACCGCAGAACACCGTCGCGTCGTGGCGCCGCTCCAGGTCCTTGACGAGCTGGAGGCTGTCGTGCCAGTCCCGGCTGCTCCACAGGAGCCCGGCACCGAGCCGGAGCTCGTACTCGTAGTTGGCCCGCACGTAGGCCTCGTCGCCCGCGAAGATGACCGTTCCGTCGTCCGCGAGGTGGAGGACGACGCCGAGCAACCCGGGGGTGTGTCCGGGGAGGTGGACGAGTTCCAGGTCCTCGAACAGCGTCGCGCGGTGGCGGTTGATCACCCGCCAGTTCAGGTCGTGGTCGAAGTCGCCGGCGACGTAGGCGTCGTCGCCCTCGTCGGTCTTGGCGCAGTAGTAGGCGTGTTTCAGTTCGTCCTCGTGGACGACGATGGGCGTGTCCGTCCCGGCGAAGTTGTGGAGCCCGCCGGCGTGGTCCAGGTGGAGGTGGGACTGGAGGACGAGGTCGATATCCCGGAGGTCGTAGCCCACGGCGTCGAGGTCGTCGGCGAGGCGGTGTTCGTGGGCGTCGGCGTGCTCGAAGTCGGCGTAGAGGTCCGCCGGCCAGTGGCCGTCGCCGGCCTCGGGGTGGGAGCCGGTGTCCCAGAGGACGGTCGCCTCGGGGTGGTCGATCACCAGGTTGTAGACGGGGCCCTCGCCGAACTGGAGGTCCGGGTTTGGCTCGTCCGCCGAGGCGGTGACGTAGCCCTCGATGATGCGGTTGACGTCGGTGCGCATGCGGCCGCGGTCGACGGCGGTGACGGTCGCGTCTACCATGGTGGGGCGTTCGGGCCCAGCCGGTTATAGGTCGGTTTTTTGTGGGCCACGGTCGTTGGCTCACGGTACCGCTCGGCGGGCCGCGCCCGCAGGATTACGCATGACAGGACCCCGAGGCGAGCGACTCGACGCGTATCACTTCTACGAGAACGACTACGAGGACTACGCGGCCCTCTACGAGTCCTTCGAGTGGGAGGTTCCCGACCGGTTCAACCTCGCGACGTACGTCTGTGACCGGTGGGCCGACGACAAGGGCCGGGTCGCGCTCTTCGCCGAGGACGCCGACGGGGCGACGGCGACCTACACCTACTGGCAACTGCAGAACCGGGCGAACGCACTGGCGAACTACCTCCGCTCGCGGGGCGTCGAGCGCGGCGACCGGGTCGGGATCAACGTGCCCCAGCGCCCCGAGACCGTCATCGCACACGTCGCGGCCTGGAAGCTCGGCGCCGTGTCGGTCCCGCTGAGCACGCTCTTCGGCCCGGACGCCATCCAGTACCGCCTGGGCGACTGCGACGCCGTCGCGGGGATCGTCGCCGCCGAGAACCTCGATGCCTTCCGCGAAGCCCGGGACGGCCTCGACGCGCTGGAGACGACGCTCGTCGTGGACGACGCCGACCTGGTCGACGGCGAGGCGGACTTCTGGGCCACGCTCGACGATCAGTCCCGGTCCTTCGACACCGTCGAGACCGACGCCGAGGAGGACGCGATCATCATCTACACGAGTGGCACGACGGGGGATCCGAAGGGCGTCCGCCACGCCCACCGGCTGCTGCTCGGGCACCTGCCCCTGTTCGTGACGACCTTCGGCAACATGGCCCTCGAGGATGGGGACGTCTTCTGGACGCCGGCGGAGTGGGCCTGGATCGCGTCGCTGTTCGACGTCGTGATGCCGGGGCTGTACTACGGCAAGCCCGTCGTCGCCTACGACGGCGGCCAGTTCGACCCGGCGGTCGCCTTCGAGATCGTCGAGCGCTACGGCGTGACGAACTTCTTCGCACCGCCGACGGCCCTCCGCATGATGATGCAGGTCGAGGATCCCGGCGGGTACGACGTCGGCTCGCTCCGCACCATCGCCAGCGGCGGCGAGTCGCTGGGCCAGACCATCGTCGACTGGGCCGAGGACGTCTTCGGCGGCGCGGCCGTCCACGAGGGGTACGGCCAGACGGAGGCGAACATGCTCGTCGGCGACTGCACCGCCCTGACGGAGTTCCGCGAGGGAATGATCGGCCCGGCCGGCCCCGGTCACGAGGTGGCGATCGTCGACACGGAGACCGCCGAGCCGACCGTCGATCGCGGCGACGTCGGCGAGATCGCCGTGCGCTACGAGGGGAATCCCGTCTGCTTCAAGGAGTACTGGAACAAGCCCGAGAAGACCGCGGCCAAGGTGCAGAACGGCTGGCTGCTCACCGAGGACCTCGGGTGGATGGACGAGGACGGCTACGTCGCCTTCGAGAGCCGGAAGGACGACGTGATCATCAGCGCGGGCTACCGGATCGGGCCCACCGAGATCGAGGACGCGATCGCCGGCCACCCCGCAGTGGCCGACGCGGGGGTCATCGGGGTCCCGGACGAGGAGCGCGGGGAGGTCCCGAAGGCCTACGTCGTCCTCGCGTCCGGCCAGGACCCGTCCGACGGACTCCGGGACGAACTCCGCCAGCACGTCCGCGACCGGCTGGCCCAGTACGAGTACCCCCGGGAGATCGCCTTCGTCGACGAGTTGCCCAAGACCTCGACGGGGAAAGTCCGCCGGGCGTCGCTCCGGGAACGGGAAGGCCTGCTGTAACTACACCCTGACGACGAACCTGACCGGCGCGCCGTCCCCGCCGCGGAACGCGAGCGGGAACGCGCGCACCTCGACCCGGGTGCCCGAGAGCGTCGCCGGGATTCGCAGGTGCTCGGCGATCAGCACCTCCGCCGGCAGCAGCGTGCGGTGGATGGGATACTCGTCCCAGTCGTCGGGTCGCATCTCCCGCGGGCGGTCGGGACTGGGCGTGTCGACGGCCAGCATCGAAATCCCGCGCTCGAGCAGCCAGTCGCCGACCGCCGCGTCGAGCCACGGGTAGCGCTCGTAGGCCGGCGTCGGGTACTTCTCGCCCCAGCCGGTTCGGAGGAGGACCACGTCGCCTTCCTTGACGCGGCCGTCGGCCGCTTCCAGGTCGGCGACCGTGATCCGTTCTGGATCCTCCCGTTCGACGTCGAGCACGACGCCGTCCCGTTCGAACCGGTCGAGGGCGAGGTCGTCGATCGTCTTGCCGCCGGGTACGAAGTGGCGTGGTGCGTCAACGTGGGTGCCGACGTGCGTGGCTGCGCCGTACCACTGGACGTTCGTGCCGTCGGTCTCCACGTCGCTGAGCGTCTCGAACTCGGGCGGTGGCAGTGCCGCCGAGTGGTAGGCGGCGTCGTCGAAGGGCTGTGTGAGGTCGACGAACTGGCCATCGTCGATGTCGGGTGGCACGTCCACCACGTCGGCGTGGGGCGTGAAAACCGTTTGGCGCCCCTGGCTCGGAAAAGGCAAAGGCTTACACTCGCGTGCGTACGGGTCTGTCGTATGTCTGAAACGGTACTGCTGGTGGGCGGTGGCGGTCGGGAGCACGCCATCGCCCGGGCCCTCGCCGACTCGGACGCCGATCTGTATGCCTGTGCGGGGAATCGCAATCCCGGGATCGCCCGACTCGCCGAGGGGTTCGAGACGCTCGAGACGACGAACCCGTCGGCGGTCACGGCCTACGCCGACGAGGTCGAGGCGACGATCGCGATCGTCGGTCCGGAGGGCCCCCTCGAGGCCGGCGTCGCCGACGCCCTGGACGACGCCGACGTCTACGCCTTTGGCCCCCGGGCCGAGGAGGCCCGCATCGAGACGGACAAGGCCTTCCAGCGCCGCTTCATGGAGCGCCACGACGTCCCCGGCTGTCCGGACTTCGAGACGTTCGAGGACATGGAGGCGGCCTGCCGGTACATCGACGACTACGACGGCGATCTGGCCGTCAAGCCAGCGGGCCTCACCGGCGGCAAGGGCGTCCGCGTCATCGGCGATCAGGTGACCGCCGAGGAGGCCAAAGAGTACATCAGGGAGGCGGGTTACGACCGGATCGTCCTCGAGGAGCGCCTGGTGGGCGAGGAGTTCACCGTCCAGGCGCTCGTGGCCAACGGCGATCTGCGAGTCACGCCCGCCGTCCAGGATCACAAGCGCGCCTACGAGGGCGACCAGGGGCCCAACACCGGGGGGATGGGCTCGTACAGCGACGCCGACCTCCACCTCCCCTTCATGACGGAATCGGACTACATGGAGGCCGTCGACGTCCTCCGGGCGACCGTCGAAGCCCTCGAGGACTACAAAGGAGTCCTCTATGGCCAGTTCATGCTCACGGACGAGGGCGTGAAAGTCGTCGAGTTCAACGCTCGCTTCGGCGATCCCGAAGCCATGAACACGCTCCCGGTGCTCTCGACTGACTTCCTCTCCGTGCTCAGGGCCGCCCGCGACGGCGACTCCCTCCCGTCGCTGACCTTCCGGCCGAAGGCCACCGTCTGCAAGTACGCGGTCCCCGAGGGCTACCCGACCGACCCGACGGCCGGCGCGAAGGTCACGATCGACGAGGAGAGTGCCGGCGACGCGCTGCTCTTCTACGCCAGCGTCGACGAGCGCGAGGACGGCATCTACACGACAACGTCGCGGTCCTACGCGGTGGTCGGCGTGGCCGATACGATCGCCGAGGCCGAGGAAATCGCCGAAGACGCGCTCCACCGGGCGGGCACCGAGGGCCTGCAGGTCCGCCACGACATCGGCACCGCGGATCTGGTCCAGCGTCGGATCGATCACATGAAGGAGTTGCGTGGCTAGCCCCAGCGCTCACACCCCGGGGTTCGTGCTATCGCCTCTCGCGGAAGGGTTATCCGGCCGACCGGTCTACCTGTAGTTGCAATGGCAACCGGTACGGTTGATTTCTTCAACGACACTGGCGGTTACGGATTCATTACGACTGAGGACGCGGACGAGGACGTTTTCTTCCACATGGAGGACGTCGGCGGCCCGGACCTCGAGGAAGGACAGGAGGTCGAGTTCGACATCGACCAGGCCCCCAAAGGGCCGCGCGCGACGAACCTCGTCCGCGCCTGAGATCGGCTCGAGCGCCGCCCTCGGCGGCAACGAGCGAACTTTTCCAATTTTTCGCACCTGATAGCGGCCGCTGTCGACGGGTTCGGCCCTCGACCGGTCGCTTTCATACTCCCCCGGCGTGAACGGGTGCCCGTGAGCGACGAGGAGGACCGTCCGGCGACTGGGGACGCGTCCCGCCGGGAGCGGATCGCGGTCCGGTCGACGCCGGGTCCCCACAACTCGTTTCGCCAGTGGTATCGCCACTACAACCCGCTGCGCGTGGCGATCAACTACGTCGTGATCCTCGTCTGTCGGCACTCGCCGAGCCTGCGCCTCAAGCGCTGGCTGCTCCGGCGGATCGGCGTCACGGTCGGCGAGGGGGCGGTCTTCGCCCTGGAGTCGACGCCGGACGTGTTCTTCCCGCACCTCCTGACCGTCGAGGACCACGCCATCGTCGGCTACGACGCGACCTTGCTCTGTCACGAGTTCCTTCAGGACGAGGTCCGCACGGGCGAGGTCGTCGTCGGGGAGCGGGCCATGATCGGCGCCGGGGCGATCGTCCTGCCGGGCGTGGAGATCGGGGCCGGTGCCCAGGTCGCCGCGAACTCGCTGGTGGTCGAGGACGTCCCGGCGGACGCGACCGTCGCCGGAGTCCCGGCAACACCCAGGGCGGGCTCAGACGGGGACGTGGCCACGTAGCGGGCCCGCGTTAGCCTTTTGGGCCCCGGCTCGTTGTTCCAGGTATGGAATACGACGACATGCTGGACCGGGGCCTCGAGGAGACGCCCGAAATCTCCGCCGAGTCCGAGCGGCTGGACGTGCCCGATCCGGAGCTCCGCCAGGAGGGCAACGTCACGGTCTTCGAGAACTTCCAGGCGGTCTGTGACGAGCTGGGTCGGACGGACGAACACGTGATCAAGTTCCTCCAGAACGAGGTGGGGACGAGCGGGCACATCGACGAGAGCGGCCGCGCCCGGCTCACCGGCGAGTTCCGCGCCAGTCGGGTCCGGGAGGCCATCGACGCCTACGTCGAGGAGTTCGTCCGGTGTCCGGAGTGTGGGCTCCCGGATACGACCCTGGAGCGGGAGCAGGGTGCGCTGTTGCTGCGGTGTGAGGCCTGTGGCGCCCGCTCGCCGACGGGCGGGTAAGTCAGCCGAAGGCCTTCAGCGTCTGCAGGTCGTGCTCCGTTCGCATGAACTCCGCGAGCCGCCGGCTCGCGTGGCAGTTCGGACAGTGAAACGTGCGGCGGTGGGCCGGGAGGTCCCCCGGCATCGATTCCCACTTCTTCGTACACTCCGGACACAACAACCGAACGTACGTCTCCTCCATGCGTGTCACTCACACGCACGGGCGGGAGAAAAAGCTGGTGGTCCGCCCGGGAACGGCGCTCAGGCCGGAACGTCCTGGTCGGCCTCGAGGAGTTCCTTGTAGCGGTTCCGGATCGTCACCTCGGAGATGTCCGCAACTTCGCTCACCTGGGTCTGGGTGACCTTCTCGTTCGAGAGCAGGGCCGCGGCGTAGACGGCCGCCGCGGCGAGGCCGACCGGGGACTTGCCGCTCGTGATGGCCGCGTCCTGGGCCGCCTCGAGGAGCTGTCTGGCCCGGCGTTCGGTGTCCTCCGAGAGGCCGAGGTCCGAGACGAAGCGGGGCACGTAGCTCCGGGGATCGGCGGGCTTGACCTCGAGATTCAGTTCGCGGACGATGTACCGGTAGGTGCGGGTGAGCTCCATCCGGTCGACCCGGGAAACGCGGGAGACTTCGTCGAGGGAGCGGGGCGTGCCCGCCTGTCGGGCGGCCGCGTACAGTGCCGCCGTGGCGACGCCCTCTATCGACCGCCCCGGGAGGAGGTCCTCGGCCAGGGCGCGGCGGTAGATGACCGAGGCGGTCTCGCGGACCGTCTCGGGGAGCCCGAGCGCACTCGCCATCCGGTCGATCTCGCCGAGCGCCTGCTTGAGGTTGCGTTCCTTGCTGTCCCGCGTGCGGAACCGCTCGTTCCAGGTCCGCAGTCGCTGCATCTTCTGGCGCTGGGACGAGGACAGCGAGCGGCCGTACGCGTCCTTGTCCTGCCAGCCGATGTTGGTCGACAGCCCCTTGTCGTGCATCATCGTGGTCGTGGGGGCGCCGACGCGGGATTTGCTGTCCCGCTCGCTGGAGTCGAAGGCCCGCCACTCCGGCCCGGGGTCGATCTCGTCCTCTTCGACGACGAGCCCGCAGTCCGTACAGACCACCTCGCCGTGTTCCTCGTCGGAGGCGAGCCGGCCGCCACACTCCGGACACCGCTCCTGTTCGCCCCGTTCGGTGCTCGTTTCGGTCTCTCGCGTGGCCGCCTCGCGCTCGGCCTCGCGTAGTGATGTCTCAGTCATCGTGAATGCCCTTCCGCCTGCGAAAGCCCTATTGCTATGGGGCGATCGTCTTGACCATTAGTTAGTGCGAAAACTATATAAATCTTTGCCCGCCCCTCGGACCGAATGGCCGCCGCCATGGCTGACGTGGCGGGTCCCCCATCGCCCCGTCAAATGGTAAAGAGGTGCCCGTCGCTCGGCACGTCGAACAGCCCCAGTCGCGCGCCGGCGTCGAGCCACGCGTGGCCGTAGGCGAAGGCGGCCAGCGCGTTGACCGGGTCGCCGTCCTCGCGGAAGTGG
>Ga0207797_1002406_pt1 | contig 12958 bp, 13 predicted proteins | sample PRCRCaboRojoPR_6_FD_187275 | JGI IMG/M metagenome (GOLD analysis project Ga0207797, IMG submission 187275) | Marine sediment microbial community from Cabo Rojo, Puerto Rico - PR CR 10% Liquid 1 (SPAdes) | ecosystem: Environmental > Aquatic > Marine > Coastal > Sediment | place: Cabo Rojo, Puerto... | reverse complement strand
CGCGAACAAGATCCCCAAGCTCGCCCGGTCGTCGGGCGAGGCGATCGGCGAGTTCCAGAAGGGCCGCGAGGAGGTCGAACAGGAGCTCGAGGAGATGCGCGACAAGGCCTCCGTCGACGCGGAGGACCTGGCTCCCGACACGGACCTCGGCACCGGTACCGACACCGAGGAACGAGGGAACCGCGAGACCGACTCCGAACTGTAGACCGGCCCCTTTCTCCCGCCACTCGCGGCGGGTCTCGCCGACCGCCGATCGGCGATAGCGCCCGCCACGACGGCTCGCGGGCGCCGAACTCGGCCCGGCCGGGACGACCGTTCCGCGCGGCGAACGAGGAAAAAGCCTATAATCGTCTCAGCGCTACGTAGGCCAAGATGAACGGAACCGTCCTTCCGCTGTTCCCGGGTATTCCCGGCGGGCCGGAGCTGCTCGTCATCCTCCTGATCGCCGTGCTACTGTTCGGCGCGAACAAGATCCCCAAGCTCGCTCGATCGACCGGCGAGGCGATGGGGGAGTTCCAGAAGGGCCGCGAGGAGGTCGAACAGGAGCTCGAGGAGATCCGGCAGAAGAAGTCCGAGAACCGGACCGAGGAGGAACGGGCGCGGCTCGAGGAGGAAGGGACCGAGGATACGAGTGGCGGCCCCTCGACGGACGAGGGGACCGAGACCGAACTCGAGGCCGAGAAGGAGAGCTGAACGGCCGCCGGACACCCGGGACCGGGGCGGGGGGACACGCAACCGTTTTGGGCGGTCCGACGCCAGTACCGGCAGGGCGCGTGGCCTAGTGGACAGGGCGAGAGGTTCCTAACCTCTCGATCGCGGGTTCGAATCCCGCCGCGCCCGCTCGCTCGTCACGTGGTTCCTCGCTCGCGGCCGCGCCGACCCTCGCGAACGCGATGCGTTCGCTCGGTCCCACCCCGCCCGCCGCCTGTCGCTCGCTGGCCGGGGACAGCAGCCAGCCGATTCGAACCCGAGGGATCGCAGTGTGCGCCGCGAACGTGGCGAGTCTCCTGCGGTTCGAACCCCGTCACGGCCGCTCGCCCGTCACCCCGTCCCTCGCTCGCGGCGACTTTCCCGCGAACGCCGGTGAGCAGCGGGGACGGGCGGAGGGATGAGAGGTCCGGATCGGGGCGGTCGGGACGGTGACCGGATACCGAACGTCCGGCCGTGGATCGGACGTCCTCCCGCGCGAGGCTCGTCGTCCCGGAGTCCGGGACCGTCCGACGGCAGAGCACGATCGGCCCACGGTGACCCCGGTCCGTAGCTGTCGGCTGCCGGGACGGAATTATTGAACCGAACCGACCGGTTAAGGGAGCCTGTCACATACGCCCCGACGAGGCTGGGTGTGCCGGTCGAACCCGCGCCCACAAGACCTATCTCCGGCAGTGGGCAACCCGCGTCGTAGGCCGGCCCCGACGACCCAGAGCGAGACATGAGAGACAGAGACGACGACATACAGGACCCGGTCGCGAACGCACTCCTGGGCGACTCGACGTACGAGCAGCTCCGGCAGCTGCGGTACAGCCCGTTCGGACAACCGATCCCCACGAAGCTGGTGTGGCAGAGCGGGCTGCTGTTCCTGCTCGCGCTGATGCTACCGGTGATGGCCGCGTTCCCGGCCGAGGTACGGGCGATGCTCGGCGGGACGGCGGTCTCCTCCTCGCCGAAGGTGCTCATCCTCGGGCTGGTCGGCGGGATCGTGGTGTTCGGCGGCGGGCTCGCGCTGACCGCCGTCGGCTTCCTCCGGGTCCACCTCGAACCCCGGATGACCGAACAGCTCGCCCACCGGCTGCTCGGCATGGAGGACGTCGCCTCCCTGCTCGGCATCGGCACCGGCGGCATCGCGATCCTGCTGACGATGGCGTACGTGCTGATGGGCTACGTCGGGATCCGCGCCGTCGAGTGGTACGTCGACACGATGGGGCTCTCCCCGTTCGCCCCCTCCGGCGTGGAACTGGTCTCCGTCGGGAGCGTCGCCACGCTCGCGTTCGTCGGCAGCGTCGCCCTCCTCGTCGCGAGCCAGGCCCTCCACATGGAGATCCGACTCAACCTCGGCGAGGAGCACAGCGGCTCGCCGCTCGGGGATTGAGACGGTCCGGGGGAAGACGGTCGCGGAGTGGCGTTTCACGGACCCCGCTCCTGTCGAGGAACGAGTGTACTCTGTCCCACCCACCCGTGGCCGGCCCGGCTACCCGTGCCCGGGGATGTCCGAGGGGTCCTTCCCCCGGGCGACCTCGGGGAACAGGGCATCGAGGTCGGGCTCCGGGTCGACGAGGGTGTACTCGCGGCTCCCGGAGCCGCCGACGGCCGATTCGACGACGCCGGCCTCCTCCAGATGACCGAGGTGGGCGTACGCCTCGCCCGGGCCGTGGAGGATGTGGATGGAGCTGAGTTCGCCGAAGAGGTGCGCCGAGACGGTCCACGCGTCGGCCGGCCCCGCCCCGCGGAGGTAGTCGACGATCCGCACGGTGCGGTCCCGGTGGTGGACGACGATGTCGGCGGCCCGGCCGGAGGGGTCGACGATCGCCCCCCGATGGCCCGGCCAGGCGCGGACGTAGCCCGCCTCGATGATCCGCGTGAGCGTCCGGAGGTAGTTCGCCAGCGGCGACTCCACCCGGACGTCGGCCCCCCCGACGTTCGGGGTGTAGTACGGCAGCAGCGCGTCGCCGCTGAACAGCTCCGGCCCCCGGGGCCCGTCGAACCTGAACCCCGAGAGGCCGACACTGTGGCCCGGGAGGTGGACCGCCTCCAGCGTCACCGGGCCGAGGTCGAACCGGTCGCCGTCGACGAACGTCGTGACCTCCGGATCGAGACCGGTGACGTCGCCGGAGTCGAGGAACCCGAGCAGCTCCTCCCGGTAGGGACCGGGCATCCCCCAGGCGTCGAGCAGCGTCTCCATCCGGTCCCGCATCGCGGCCTCGGCCTCCGGGTCGCCGGCCACGAGCGGGGCGTCCCCCTCGTGGACGTGGACGCTCGCGCCCGCGGCCGCCTGTATCTCGCCCGCCAGGCCGACGTGGTCGCCGTGGTGGTGGGTCAGGAGCACCCGATCGACGTCGGCGAACGAGAGGTCGTACTCGTCGAGGCCCTCCTGTAACTGTGCGCGGGTGTCGTCGGTCGAGATACCGGTGTCGACGAGCGTCGTCTCCGCGTCCGGCTCGGTCCCGAGGACGTAGCAGTTGTTCAGCCCCTCGAAGGCGTGGTTGCCCAGCTGGACGTGCTTCATCTCGAAGGGCAGCCCCGTGACCTCCATCAGCAGGCCCCCTCGACCGACGGTTCGACGTCGAGTCGGTCGCCGTCGTCGATCGCGGTCTCCAGCCACGCCCCCGAGCGGACGTCCTCGCCGTCGTGCCGCAGGGCGACGTGCGCCCGGAGCGTCCCCTTCGAGTTCAGGACGAGCGGTTCGGCGTCCGGTAGCTCCGCCAGGACCGCCCGGAGCGCGTCCCCGACCGTCGCGTCCTCGGGGAGCCCCAGGTCGCGTTCGAGCCGGTCGCGGCCGGCGGCCTCACGGACGGTCCCGTGGAAGGTGACCTCGACGTGCATACCCGCTCCACGGAGTGGCCCGGTATGTCGTTTGCCATGCGCTCGGACGGTCCCCGGGCCGGTGGGTCCGGGTCGGCGGCGGTCGGTTCTGCGAAGCTACTTACGGGCCCCCACGGAGTACGAACCGATGACGCTGCTCAGGACACCCGCGGAGCGGTTCGAGGGCGTTCCCGACTACGAGTACGAGCCCGAGTACGTCGAGGTGGCGGTCGACCCCGCGGACGGGGGGGACGAGCCGAACCCCCGGGTGGCCTACGTGGACGTCCCGCCGGCCGGCGACGGCGGGGAGACCTTCCTCTGTCTCCACGGCGAGCCGACCTGGGGGTTCCTCTACCGGAAGATGATCCCCGGGCTGGCCGAGCGCGGCCGCGTCGTCGTCCCCGACCTGGTCGGGTTCGGCCGGTCGGACAAGTTCGACCGTCGGGAGGCCTACGACTACGAGGTCCACTACGAGGCGCTCGCCGGCCTGATAGAGACGCTCGATCTCACCGACGTCACCCTGGTCTGCCAGGACTGGGGCGGTATCCTCGGGCTCCCGTACGCGACCCGCAACGAGGAGCGCTTCGCGAGGCTGGTGCCGATGAACACGGGCGTCCCGAGCGGCCGCCAGGAGATGCCCGACGCCTGGGAGGAGTTCCGCGCGTTCGTAGAGCGCGTCGAGGAACTGCCCGTCGGGATGCTGATCCAGAACGCCACCGCGACCGACCTCCCCGAGGAGGTGCTCGCGGCCTACGAGGCACCGTTCCACACGGAGGCGGCGAAGGCCGGCGCCCGGGAGTTCGCCGACATGGTTCCGCGGAAGGGCGGCGGCGACGGTGCCGAGTACACCCGCGAGGCCGCACGGAAGCTGGAGGAGTGGGAGAAGCCGGCGTTCGTGCTCTTCGCCGACTCGGACCCTATTACGCGGGGCAACCGCGACCCGCTCCGCGAACTCATCCCCACGGCACGGGCCCAGCCGGACGTCTGGGCCGAGGGCGCGATGCATTTCCTCCAGGAGGACGCGGGGGAGTGGATCGCCGGGGAGATCGTCGACTTCGTCGACCGGACCTGACCTATCCGACGGTCGTCGCGACGCCCTTCGTCTGTCGGTAGTCGGAGGCCAGCAGCGCGGCGAGTCGGTCCCGGAGCGCGGTCTCCTCCTCCGGCGTCCACCGGTCGGGGTCGGCCACCGGGACGACGAGGAACCCCCGGCCGCGGACCTCCTCGGCGTGGAGCGCGGCGGCGTCGTGGGGGAGCCGGTTGGCGAGGGAGGTGTGCTCGCGCAGCGCGTACGCCAGCGCCCGGTCGCCCACCGCGAGGATGATGTGGGCGTTGATCGCGCGCAGTTCCGCGTCGAGGAACCGCTCCATGTCCTCGTAGGACCCGTCCGTCGGGTCCCGCCCCGCCGGGACCCCCGGGTGGACGTAGGACAGGTAACAGTTCTCCAGTCGGGGGCGGTCGGCGTACGGTTCGCCGGCGAAGCCGACGTCGTGGAGGATCCGCTGGAGGCGGACCCCCGCCACGCTCCCGGTGAACGGCACCCCCGTCCCGGTCCCGCCGTGGCGCCCGGGGTGGTCGCCGACGACGTGGAAGTCCGCGTTCGCGTCGCCGTACCCGTAGACCGCGCGCCCGTCGACGCGCATCCCGAACGGGTTGCTCGTCTCCTCGGTGACGTTCTCCACACCCGCCGTAGGGTCACGGGTCGTCAAAAACCGCTCGCCTCCGGCCCGAACTGCCAGCGAGCGGCGACCACGCTCGGCGCGTCGTCCGCGTCGCCTACCCGGAGACGACGACCACCGCACCCTTCATGCCGAGGCTGACGTGCGGCACGCAGACGTAGAGGCCGACGCCGGCCGAGTCGAACGAGTGCTCGTAGGGGTCCCCGCTGATCTTCGAGCTGCCGCTGTCGAAGTCGAGGTCCGACGGGTCCCGCGAGACGACGTTGTGCTGGCCGCCCAGCCCCGTCCACCGCCAGGAGACCGTCGTCCCGGACGAGACGACGATCGCCGGATGCTCGAACGCGAAGTTCCCGCCGTTCCCCTCCGCGCCGACCGCCACGACCACCTCGTCCCGCCCCGTCGCGTCCATGATCTCCCCCTCGTAGTTGTCGACGTCCGAGAGGAACTCGTCGACGCGGCTCCGCGCTTCCGAACCGACGACGTCGCCGGCCGGATCGAGGTCCGGGACCGTCACGCCGGCCTCTGCCGTCGGGGTCGGCGTGGCGCCGCCGTCACCGCTGGCATCGCCATCACCGCCGCCGTCCCCGCCACCGCCGTCGCCGCTGTCACCCTCGCCGTCACCGCCGTCGCCGCCACCGCCGTCACCGCCCGAGCAGCCGGCTAGCCCGACAGCCGTTGCCGTCGCGATACCCGCGATGAGCCGCCGCCGACCGAACCCGATGGCTGTCCGTCCCATGGTCCGAACCCGGGACTCGAACGGTGTAAGTGACCTGTTTCGTCCCGGCCGGGTGGACGGGTGAGGCCGCCCCGGTCGGGTCGCTCCGATCCCGGCCTCGGGGACGGATACCCCGGGGCCGTGTGGTGGATTGATGTGTGCGCCCGTCGTACCCGACGTATGGCTGTCTGGGTTCTCGGCGACGGGCTCTCGCGTACGCACGGCCCGCTCGCGGCCCGGCCCGACGAGCCGGTCCTGATGGTGGAGTCGCGCGCGTTCGCCCGGCGGTACCCGTACCACCCGCACAAGCTCACGCTCGTCCTCTCCGCGATGCGGCACCTCCGGGACGAACTCCGCGAGGCGGGACGGGATGTGGCGTACTACCGGACGGAGACGTTCCGGGATGGGGTCGAGCGGTTCCTCTCGGAGTACGAGGAGCCGCTGGTGGCGATGGAGCCGGCGAGTCACGGGGCCGGCGACCGGCTCCGCGAGCTCGTCGCGGACTGCGGCGGCACGCTCGACCTCGTCCGGAACGAGCTGTTCATCTGCTCCGCCGACCGGTTCGACGAGTGGGCCGAGGGGCGCTCGAAACCCTACAGACAGGAGGGGTTCTACCGCACGATGCGCCGCGAGACGGGCTATCTGATGGCGGACGGCGAACCGGTCGGCGGGGAGTGGAACTACGACGCGGAGAACCGCGAGTTCCCCGGAAGCGACTACGACCCGCCCGAGCCGCCGCGGTTCGAGCCCGACGAGGTGACCCGGGAGGTGAGCGCGTGGGTCCGCGAGGAGTTCGACGGCTCCTACGACGAGCCGCCGTACGGCGGAGCGTGGGCGGACCCCGAGCCGTTCCGCTGGCCGGTCACCCGCGAGGCGGCCCTGTCGGCGCTGGAGTCGTTCTGTGCCGACCGGCTCGTCGAGTTCGGCCCCTACCAGGACGCGATGCTCGGCGACGAGTGGGCGATGAACCACGCGCTGCTCTCGGCGGCGATCAACCTCGGACTGCTCCACCCCGCGGAGGTGATCGAGCGGGTCCTCGAGGCCGCCCGCGAGGACCCGGACGTCCCGCTCGCCTCGCTGGAGGGGTTCGTCCGGCAGGTACTCGGCTGGCGGGAGTTCCTCCGCCACGTCTACCGCGTCGAGATGCCGGAGCTGGCGACGGCGAACCGGCTCGACGCGACCGAGGACCTCCCGGAGCTCTACTGGAGCGGCGGGACGGAGATGAACTGCCTCTCGAACGTGATCGACGGCGTGCGAGAGCGGGGCTACAGCCACCACATCGAGCGGTTGATGGTGCTCTCGAACTTCGCGCTGCTCTACGGCGTCGAGCCCCGACAGCTCGACGACTGGTTCCACGCCGCCTACGTCGACGCCTACCACTGGGTGACGACGCCGAACGTCGTCGAGATGGGCTCGTACGGCTCCGGCGCGTTCGCCACCAAGCCGTACGCCGCCTCCGCGAACTACATCGACCGGATGAGCGACCACTGTTCGGACTGTTCGTACTACAAGACCAAGACCACCGGCGAGGGCGCCTGTCCGTTCAACGCGCTCTACTGGGAGTTCCTCGGCCGCAACGAGGACGACCTCCGGTCGAGCGGCCGGATGGGGCTCGTCTACAGCCACTGGGACGACAAGGACGAGGCGGAACGGGAGGCGATCCGCGAGCGGGCCGCCGAGGTCCGCGGGATGGCCGAACGGGGTGAGCTGTAGGGTGGCTGCGAGGGACGCCGTGAGCGGCGTCGCCCACCGCCTGTTCGCCGCCCTGTACGACCCGGTGATGGCGCTCCCCGAACGGGTGTCGCTGCCGGCCCACCGGCGCTACCTCGTCGACGGGCTCTCCGGTCGGGTCCTCGACGTCGGGGCCGGGACGGGCGCGAACGTCCCGTACCTCGCCGAGCGGGCCCGCGAGACGGAGCTGTCGGTCCACGCGGTCGAGCCGGACCCGTACATGCGCCGGCGGGCCGAGCGGGCGGCGCGCGAGGCGGGCCTCTCGGTGGACCTGCGGGACGCGGGCGCCGAGTGGCTCCCCTACGAGGACGACTACTTCGACGCCGCCGTCGCGGGGATCGTCTTCTGTACGATCCCGGATCCGGCCGCGGCGCTCGACGAACTCGCCCGGGTGCTCCGCCCCGGCGGTGAGCTCCGGTTCCTCGAACACGTCGCGGCGACCGGCGTCCGCGCGCGACTCCAGCGGCTCGTCGAGCCCGTCTGGAAGCGGGTCGCCGGCGGCTGTCACGTCACCCGGGACACGGTGGGGCTGTTCGCCGCACACGAGTCGTTCGACGTCGTCGACGTCGAGCGGACCGGGTTCGGGCTGTTCCCCGCCGACCCCTTCCTCCGGGGGACGCTCGTCCGCCGGTGAGGGTCGTGGGCTCGCAGGGGCGGGAGCCGGCGAGGAGGATCGACGCACCCGGGAGGCGGCGGGCCGACCGTCGACTCAGCGCCGGAGCCACCAGTAGCCCGCGCCGAGGACGACCACGACCAGGACGACGCCGGCGGCGAGCGTCCCGACCTGTCCCGTTCCGGGGGGCTCCTCGGCCACCGAGACGGGGAGGAGCGTCGGGCCCGTCGTCACCGACTCGTCCCCGGCGGCCTCGGCGGTGACGTTGACGGTGACGGCGTGGGTGCTCTCGACGGCGTCCTCCGAGACCGTGAGTTCGAACGCGAACCGGGCGGTCTCGCCCGGTTCGAGGGCGTCGACGAACGACGAGGGCGCCTCGCTCGTGAACGGCGGGCCGACCTCCAGCCGGGCGTCGAGGTCCCCGAGTGGCTCCTCGCCCGTGTTCGTCACCGGGACGATCAGCCGGTTGTCCGAATCGACGCGGAACGTGGCGTTCACGGGGCCCAGCTCCAGGAGGTCGGCCTCGGGTCCGACGGTCCCCCGGACGTCGAGGCCGTCGCTCTCGACCGGAGTCCCGTCGTCGTCCTCGTACCGTACCCGGACGGTGAACGCCCGCGGCCCCGGGTCGGCCGACCGCGGCACCCGCGTGTCGAACGCGAACGTCGCGTTCGCCCCCGGCTCGAGGTCCCCGACGGGCCGGACGGACTCGTCGAACCGGACGGTCGGCGAGGCGCTCTCGACGACGATGGTCGCGTCCCGAGCGGGCCGGTCGCCGAGGTTGCGAACCGTCCCACGGAGGACGCCCTCCCGGCCGACGCGGAGGTCGGACTCGACCCCCTCGAGGGCGAACTCGAGCTCCGGACGGACCGGGACGGCGACGGTCAGCGGTCCGGATTCCGACCGGACCCCCTCGGGGGTGTCGTACGCGACGCTCGCCGCGAGCGCGTAGCTCCGTGCGGCGGCCGTGACGTTCGCCCCGACGTCGAAGGTGAGCGACCGGACCTCGCCGGCGGGCCAGGCCCCGACGTAGCGGCTGGCCGCGGGACCGCCGTCCACGCCCAGCGCCGGCGTCGACGACCGGAGCGACACCGAGGCGTCGGTGAGGTCCTCGCGGCCGGCGTTCCGGACGCGGACGGTCACCGGCCCGCTCCCGCCGACGACCGCCTCGCTCCGCGAGGAGAGGACCACGAACCGCCGGCCGACGCCCGGACGGAGCTCGACGGGGAGGGGCTCCGTCGTGACGGTCCGTCCGAGCGGGTCCTCGAACGTCCCGACGGCCTCGGCGGCGTAACCGCCGGGGCGTGCCGTCTCCCCGGCCGTCACGGCGTAGCTGACCGTCCGGCGCTCGCCGGGGGCGAGCCGGCCGACGAACCGGCTCGCGCTCTCCGCCCCGCCGAACCCGAGATCCGCGTTCGTCGACCGGAGGGTGAGCCGGGCGTCCCGTGCGGGCTCCGAGCCGACGTTCTCGACGGTCACCGACGCCGTCCCGCTCCCGCCGACGCGGACGTCCGTCGAGGCGTTCACGACAGCGAGGCGGGCCTCCTCGACGACGCGGACGGACAGTTCCCCGTCGTCCGTCTCCGAGACCTCGTCGACGGCCCCGTTCGCCTCTGAGACCGACCGCGTGTAGCTGTAGGCGAGTTCGAACGGGAGGCTGTACCGTCCCGGCTTTGCGTCCTCGTCGACCGCCACCTCGATCCCGACGGTCCGGACCGCCCCGTCGGCGAGGGTCCCGACCGCCAGTTCGCGGGTCCTGACCGAGACGGGGCCCGACCCGTCGACGTCGAGCGTGACGCCGCTGGCCGTCGTGACCCGCTCGTTCAGCGACGGGTTCGTCGTCGAGGCGACCGCCAGTTCGGCGTCGTTCGACAGCTGTACGTCGATGGTGGTCACCTCCCCGGGGGACACCCGACCGCCCGGGAGCGTCACCTCGACGTCGGGCGACCCGACCGGGGTCCCGGCGGCGAGGCCCGCGAGGAGCAGGAGCACGACGACCGACGGGACCAGGAGCCCGGGGCGTCTCATCGGACGCTCGCCCCCGCCTGTCGCCGCTGGCTCCGTGTCGATACCGTCGGATCGTCGGGACGTCTCTGGGTTCGGGCCATCGGTGGGTTCCGGCCGGTGGTCGCGGGGGTGCTCGTCGGGGTCGTCGTCCGATCCGTCGGCGCTGTCGGGCAGGGAGCGGCGGCGGGGCCGGTCCGATCGGCGCTCCCGGTCATACGTCGACCCGCTCGAAGATCACTCGGCTCGCCGAGAGCAGGACGATCGCCGCGACGAGGAGGACCGCCGCGCCGACGAGGTCGTAGGACTCCTCGATCAGGATCTCCGCCGGGTCGTAGTAGCGCGTGGGGCTGAGCAGGCCGAGCCACTCGTAGTCGGTGTCGACCGTGACGCTCTCGAGGACGAACAGGACGAACACCGCGCCGATACCGCCCCGCTGTGCGACGTCGGATCGGTGGACCGTCACCGAGAGGAGCGTCCCGAGCGACGCACAGGCCAGCATGTACGGCACCGAGAGCAGGTGGACGGCGACGAGGGCGACCGCGTCGATCGATTCGCCGACGAGCATCACCCCGCCGTAGACGAACAGCGGCATCACGAGGTTCAGGACGAGTATCGGCGTCAGCAGCGAGAGGAACTTCTCGGCGAGCACCCGTGCCCGGGTGACCGGCGCCGCCAGCAGCATGTCCATCCGTCCGTCCTCGATGTCGCCCGCCACCGTGTCGCCGGCGGCGTAGGCGACGTAGAGGCCGAGCAGCAGCAGCCAGACGAAGGTGTAGAACTCCGTCGAGAGGAACCCCTCGATCGTCGTGATGGCGGCCCCGGAGACGCCGAACCCCTCGCGGACCGCCGGTGGGAGGCTCTCGACGTAGGCCTCGAAGTCGGCGCCGGACTCCGAGATGGAGGGGAACAGCCCGATCATCAGCAGCGCGAACAGTCCGAGCAGCACCGTCAGGGCGACCGTCCCGCGGACGCGGCGCCGTGCCTCGTACCGCGCGATGTCGAGCATCAGGCCTCACCGTAGAAGTGCATGAACACGTCCTCGATCGGCGGCTCGTCTATCTCCAGGTCCACGACCTCGTACTCGGTCAGCGCCGCCAGGAGCGCGTCGTAGTTCCCGGTGAACGTGAACTGCGTCTCCCGGCCCACCTGTTCGAGGTCGACGACCCCCTCCAGTTCGAGCGACGACCCGCCCAGCGGCGGCTCGGTGTGGACGCGGACGCGCTTGCCCCCGCGGTTCAGGAGGTCGTCGATCTCCTCCAGGGCCGCCAGCCGGCCCTCCCGGATGATCCCGACCCGGTCACAGACCCGCCGGACCTCCCCGAGGACGTGCGAGGAGAAGAACACCGTCGTCCCCGCGTCGGCCTCCGCCCGGAGGAACCGGTTGAACGACTCCTGTTTCAGCGGGTCCAGCCCCGAGGTCGGCTCGTCCATGACCACCAGGTCCGGGTCGTGCATGAACGCCTGGACGATGGCGAGCATCTGTCGGTTGCCCGTCGAGTACTCGCGTATCCGCCGGGAGAGCGGCGGGTCGAACAGGTCGAGCAGCTCCGCTCGCCGGTCGTCGCCCTTCAGCGAGGCGTGGAGGTCGAGGTACTCCTCGCCGGTGACGTCCTCGTCCAGCCCGGGGTTGCTCGGGAGGTAGCCGAGGTCGGCCTTGGCGGCGACGAGCGAGGCCTCCTCGCGGACGTCGTGGCCGAGCACCGTCGCCGTCCCCTCCGTCGGCGACTGGAAACCCAGCAGCGTCCGGATGGTCGTCGTCTTGCCGGCCCCGTTCGGCCCGAGGTAGCCGAATATCTCCCCCTCGCGGACGCTGAACGTCAGGTCCTCGTTCGCGACCACCTCACCGTACGCCTTGGTGAGGTTCGACACCTCTATCGCCGCCATCGTTCCCAGGAGAATACAGGTACTCATACCTGTTTCGCTTCTCCCGTCTACCGGCTGTCAGGATCGCGGGGGGAGGACGGAGCCGGGGGCGACGCTCCCGACGGCCGGAGCCGTCCGTCCCGGGTACGTCCCGCTCGACGGCGGGGCGGCGGGAGGTGTTCGCGCCCCGTCAGGTCGGGTGACGCCGCCCCGCCTCGGCCGGGTCGGTGTGGCCGACCGATCGGTAGATGGCGGTGAAGAGTACGAACACCCCGAAGGTGGCGAGCAGCACGCCGATCGTGACCGAGACGTGCCTGGCGAGCAGGCTCCCGACCGCGAGGTCCGCGGCCGCGATGGGGAGCGCCTGGAGGATCCGGAGACCGCGGCTCATGCGCCCCGGGACCTCCGTGCGACCGCCTTGCTCCGGTGCCGCAGGGTGTGAGAGACCGCTCTGGCCGCCTCCGTCGCGGCACGGGCGCGCTGTTCGTCGGTGAGTGGAGGGCACCTCATACCCGGTCCCACGGCGCTCACCCGTAAGTACTTCGTGGAGGGTCAAACGGGCGCTGAAGATATCCGCCCCCGGAGCGCCGGGACGGCAACGGCTCACACGACGGCCGCTCACGGCTCGGGGGTGCCTACGCCGGGACGAGCTCCTCGACGTACTGGTCCTCCCACTCCCGCCGGTCCTCGATCTCGCCGCGTCCCCGGCGGGTCAGCGTGTAGTAGTTCGTCCGGCGATCCTTGTCCCCCTTCTCGACGAGTCCCTTCTCGACGAGCGTGTCCAGGTTCGGGTAGAGCCGGCCGTGGTGGATCTCCTTCTCGTAGTAGTTCTCCAGC
>Ga0207797_1002405_pt1 | contig 12963 bp, 9 predicted proteins | sample PRCRCaboRojoPR_6_FD_187275 | JGI IMG/M metagenome (GOLD analysis project Ga0207797, IMG submission 187275) | Marine sediment microbial community from Cabo Rojo, Puerto Rico - PR CR 10% Liquid 1 (SPAdes) | ecosystem: Environmental > Aquatic > Marine > Coastal > Sediment | place: Cabo Rojo, Puerto... | reverse complement strand
TCAGCCGCTCGCCGCCGACCTCGACGTCGCCCAGCCACGCCGCCTCGTAGCTGCCGGCCTCGACGAGCCGCTCGGCGACGGCCCGGTGGACCTCCTCGCGCGTCGAGGCGGCCGTGATCGCGGCCTCGACCCGACGCGTGAGCCTGGCGATCCGGTCGAGCCGCTCGGCCCGCTCGGCGTACGACTCCAGCTCGGCCTCGCGCGCCTCCAGCCGGCGGCGCCCCCGGAGGTGGTTGAGCGCCGCCTCGAGCGTCGCCGCCAGCAAGTGGGCCGCCTCCAGCCGGCCGGCGTCGACGTCGCCGCCGCCCCCGTCCGGCAGGCCGACGAGCATGACGCCGTGGGTCCCCAGCGGGAGGAGGTGCGCGCTCGAGAGATCGACGTCCAGCGAGAGGGCCGCCGGGTCGACCGCCGACGCGCTCGCGTCGACGCCGCCGTCGGCCACCGTCAGGGCGGTGTCGCCGGCGAACGCCTGCCAGACCGGCGACTCGCCGGGACCGACCGCGTCGGGGTCGTCGACGGCCGCCGACAGCGACGGCGACAGCGCCGCCGGCTCGAGGACGCCCGCGCCGTCGTCGTAGAGGTACAGCGCCACCGCCGGGAGCTCCAGCGTCTCGACTGCCGCCTCGACCGCGCGGCGCGCAGCCGTCCGCGGGTCGTCGGCCGTCGCGAGGTCGTCCGTCGCCTCGTCGAAGGAGGCGATCCGCCGCTCGCGCGCGCGCCGGTCCGTGACGTCCCGGCTGACGACGACCAGCCGATCGACCGGCCCCGCCGCGTCGGTGCTGCCGTCGGTGTCGCCGCCGTCCCCGTGGCCGATCCCGTCGTCTGTCGCACGCGCGGGGTAGCAGTCGGTGTGGACCCACCGGACCTCGCCGTCGACGTCTCCGACGCCGTCGACACCGCCCACCGCGCCGGCCGGCGCCGCCCCGTCGCCCCCGGTCCCGTCGGTCTCGCCGTCCCCCTCCGGATCCGTCGCGGCCGGACGGACGACACGGTACTCGAAGGCGTAGCTGTCGGCCGCGTCGATCGACGGGTCCGTCGTCTCCCCGACCATCGACTCCAGGCCGGCCCGGAGCGCGTCCCGGTCCTCCGGGTGGACGGCCTCGAGGAGCGACAGGGGGTCGTCGCCGAGTTCGGCGACCGGCCGGCCCAGCAGCTCGCCGTAGCCCGACGAGAGGTAGGTCGCCGCCGAGAGGTCGGGCGTCGTCAGCGAGACCGCCTCGTCGATGCGCTCGGCGATGAGCCGGAGGCGTCGCTCGCGCTCGCGGACCTCCCGCTCGCGCGCGACCCGGTCGAGCGCGACGGCCGCGTTCGCGGCCAGCAGCCGGGCGAGGCGCCGGTCCGTCGCGTCGAAGCCCCCCTCGGCGTCGCGACCCACCGAGAGCACCCCGTGGTCGCCCAGCGGGAGGTACAGCAGGCTCCCCACGGGCGGGCGGTCGACCTCGTCGTCGATGGCGGTCACGGCGTCGAACTCGGCCGGCTCCCCGGACGCCAGGACGTCCCAGTGGACGCTCTCGCCGTAGTCGTAGACCGGCCGCTCGCCGATCACCTCGGTCGTCCGCTCGCTCGTCCGGACCGGCCGCAACACCGGTTCGTCGCGCCCGTCGCCCTCGTCGGGGGGCCAGTCGCCCTCGACGAGCCGCACGCCGTTGATCGAGAAGCCGAGCACGCCCTCGGCGGCCTCGACGGTTACGTCGGCGACCGCCTCGGGCGTCGACGCCTGCATGAGTTCCCTCGTCGCGGCGTGGAGGCTGTCGAGGGCGTCCTCGCGCTCGCGGCGCTCCGTCACGTCGTCGATGACCCCGGCGAGCCGCCGGACGGTGCCGTCGGCGTCGCGGATCGGGTAGGCGGTCGCGTCGACCCAGCGGACCTCGCCGTCCGGGCGGACGACCCGGTACTCGAACTCGTAGGCGTCGGCCGCGTCCCGGCCGCCGGCCGTCGTCAGCGCCTCGCGCATCCGCTCCATGCGATCGACGTACCCGTCGCGGTCCGCGGGGTGGATCCCCTCGATGAACGACGTGGGGTCCTCGTCCATCTCGGCCGGCGGGCGCCCCCAGATCTCCTCGTAGCCGGGGCTGAGGTACTCCAGCTCCTCCATGTCCGGCGTCGCGAGGTAGATCACCTGGTCGAGCGCCTCGGCGATCTCCCGGAACCGCTGTTCGGACTCCTCGAGTGCCCGCTCACGCCGCCGCCGCTCGGTGACGTCGCGCGCGATGGCGAGGAACCGCTCCTCGCCGCCGATCTCCGCCCGCGTGGCGTTCACCTCGAGCCACCGTCGCTCGCCGTCCGTCGTCCGGATCGCCTGCTCGTAGGGGTCGACGTCCTCGCCGGCCGCCACCCGATCGATCACCTCGCGTACGTCCCCGGGGCCGAACTCGTCGGTCGCGACGGTCAGCCCCTCGGCTCCCAGTTCGAGGAGCTGCTCGCGGTCGTAGCCCGTCAGCTCGCAGAGCCGCTCGTTGACCTCGACCAGCTCACCGGTCTCGATGGCGTGGACCGCGACGGCGTCGTTGACCGACTGGAAGATCTGCTCGTACTCCCGCTCGCGTCCCCGCCCGCCGTCACTCCCGGCGCGTCGAACGGTCCGGGCGATCCGCTCGGCGACCAGCTCCGGACGGCACGTCGCCAGCGACCGCGGCAGCCAGTCGTCGACGCCCGCCTCGATCCCCGCCGCGAGGACGTCGTCCGCGGCCTCCTCGCCGGCCCCGTCGGCACACGCGTCCCCGCCGACGACGAGCACGACCGCGACCCCGTCGGTCGCGTCCCGAACGCGCTCGGCGAGTTCGACGCCCGACGCGTCGCCCTCGACCCGGCGGTCGACGACCAGGCAGTCGACGGTCCCGTCGGCCGCACGCTCGACCGCCGTCGCCGGTCGGACGCTCCCCACCGACAGGGACGGCGCCCCCTCGACGCGCGCGCCGTCGAGCGCGGACGCAACCGCCGGCGCACCTGCGACGAGCACCCGTGCGGTCCCCTGTCCGCGAACGCTCATGGTCGCCGGCACGGCTCCGACGACAAAAACGTTCCCCGTCGACCCGGCGACGGATCGACGCCCGCCGCGGTGGCCGGGTTCGGTCGCGATCGGCCGTGTCACGGACTCTCGTGACACTCCGTGGCAATCAATACTACTAGCCCCGCCGATCGACCGGGGGAATCTGCGTCGACAGCAGACTGGTGGTGGGGGAGTGCGTTCACCGATCCGAGAACACCCGATGTCGCAGTCACCGAAGCCTGCCGCGCGGCCCGTCGATCCCCGTTCCGGGGCGACGGCCGACGACGGCCCGACCGTCACCGTCCCGCCCGACGACCTCTTCGAGCTGCTGAACGACGATCACGTCCGCCGGATCCTCCGTGCGACTCGCGACGAGGCGCTCCCGGCACGGGAACTGATCGACCGCTGTGACGCCTCGAAGCCCACCGTCTACCGCAGACTGAACCGCCTGGCGGACGCCGGCCTCGTCGCGTCGCGACAGGCGTACGACCCCGACGGCCACCACCGCCAGACGTTCCGCTCGACGCTCGACTCCGTCACCGTCGCACTCACCGACGACGGGCTGGAGGCCGACGTGGAGACGGTCGACCGGAGCGGCGACGACCGCTCGGCGGCGTTCGGCCGTCTCGACGGGTGAGCCCGGCCCCGGTCGCACGCGATCGGAACCTCCGAGTCGGGACGTCCGGACGCGCGAGCGGAGCGTTCGGTGCCGATCCAGGCGCGCGACCCGGCTCCCGAGCGTCCCGCCGTCGACGGGTCGTCCGGCGTCGAGCCCGCCGACTCTCCCTCGCCGTCCCGTCGCCGTCCCGGCGCTCGTGTTCCCTGTCGCCGTCGGTTTCCCGTCGCCTGCCCGATCGCCCGGGTCGACCCGTCCGTTCTCCGGTCCGTCTCGCCTCGGGGGGTCCCCGCGGCCCTGCGCTCGTCGAGTAGTCTCCGTGACGCCCGACGGCCCTGACGTCCGACGGCCCTGACGTCCGACGGCCCTGACGTCCGACGGCCCCGATCTCGGACGGCTACGACGAACCGGTCGTGATGTGGGGTTCGATCGCGTCGGCGAAGCTCGCCGTGTCGGTCGTCTGGACGTAGACCGTCCCCGGTCCGGTGAAGTCACAGACCCGGCCCTCGCCCGAGAGGAGCGACGACTTCAGCCCGGAGGCGACCATCCGCGTGTCGAACTGCAGTGACGGCTCCCAGGCGACCAGGTGGCCGGTGTCGACGACGAACGACTGGTCGGCCTCGAGCGTGATCGTCTCGATGCCGCCGAACGCCTCCAGGAACGCCGGCCCCGTCCCCGACAGCTCGAGGACGAAGAGCCCCTCGCCGCCGAAGAAGGAGGAGCCGCTCCCCCGCGACTCCATCCCGATCTCCGGGCCCGCGGCGACGTACGAGCCGCTCTGGACGTTCAGGGTCTCCCCCTCCAGTTCGATCCCGACGATGTCGCCGACGGTCGACGTCCCGAGGGTGAGCTGGACGCCGTCTCGCGTCGCGGTGAACTCCGTCTGGAACAGCGACTCGCCGCCGAGCACGGAGTTCTTCAGCGAGCTCATCAGCCCGCCGCCGGACGACTGCGTCTCGATCTCGAGGCCCGGCGTGTGGGTCACCATCGCCCCGGGCTCGGCCATCACCGACTCGCCGCGATCCAGGACGATCTCCAGCAGCGACGTCGCGGTCTGGGTACGGACCTGATAGTCCATGGCCGAGGACTGGGCCGGGCGCCACCTGTAGCTTTCCACGAGTATCCGGCCGTCAGACAGTCCTGGTACGTTTACAAGGCCGGTCGGAGCAACGTGGTCCGATCGGATCGCCCGTCGTCCCGGTCCTGCCGCGCGCCACAGCGGGCACGCAGGAACCGGTGGGGCGTCGCTGCACGGGACCGTCCGCCCCGGCCGTACTGGTCGGAGGACGCGTCCTTCCCGGGCGAGTCGACGAGCCCGTCGGCGTCGACGACTCGGTTCGCGACGACGATCCGGTCCGGTTCGGGCGCCCTCGCGGACCGCGTACACAAGAGTTTTTATCCGGGACGATGACGCGACGCGTCAATGCCGCACTGCGAGAACTGTGACGGGTTCGTCACGCAGCGCTACGTCGACGTCTTCGCTCCGGACGGTCACGAGACCGTTCGCGTCTGTCCGAACTGTGAGGACATCCTCCGGGACGGTGCGGAGGTACGGGAGGCCAGGGCCACCCGACAGTGACCGTCCCGACGCCGACGCGTCCCCTTCGCGCCCGTCGATAACGGGCGCGGTCGCCGGGGCGCCCGTCGCCACCCGCGCGGCGGTTTCCCGCTCGACGTCCCGCCCGCCCCGCCTTCTCGGGGTGCCCGCCCGCCGGCCCCGCGGTCGACCACGGACTGTCTCGACGCGTGAGCCGGTCCGGGCGCGTCGCTGTCCGTCTGCAACGCGCCGCTACCCGCTGTCCCGGCGATCCCGGCGCCGTCCACCCCCGCTCCGGCCAGACGTCGACCCGACGGTTCTCGACGTGGGCGTCCCGGTCCGCCCCTCGATGGGTCGGGTGGCCGTTCCCGGCCCTACTCGGTCTCCTCGCGGTAGTCGCCGGCCTCGAGGAGGTCGTCGAGTTCGTCGGGGTCTGCCGGGTCGACCTCCAGCATCCAGCCGTCGCCGTACGGGTCCTGGTTGACCAGTTCGGGCTGGTCGAGCAGCGTCTCGTTGACCGCGGTCACCTCGCCCGAGACGGGCGCGTAGAGGTCCGAGACCGCCTTGATCGACTCGACGACGCCGAACTCCTCGCCCGCCGCCACCTCGTCGCCCGCCGCCGGCAGCTCGACGAACACGACGTCGCCGAGCTCGTCCTGTGCGTAGTCCGTGATGCCGACGCGGTGCGGGGCCTCCGTGGTCACCCACTCGTGGGACGCCAGGTACCGTCGGTCGTCGGGAACGTCGAAACTCATGGTCCGATCAGGGACGTCCTCCGTGGTGTCCGTTTCGGTTGCGGTCGACGCTTCCGGGTCGGGCGTCGACGGCTACCGGTCGAGGAACGGTGGCGAGACGACCTTCGCGCGCTTCCGCTCGCCGCGAACCATCACCCCGACGTGAGTGCCGGGGTCGGTCAGGCCGACCGGGAGGTAGCCCAGCGCGATCGGCTCGCCGAGCGTCGGGCTCATCGTCCCGCTCGTCACCGCGCCGACCACGTGCCCGTCCTCGTCGACGACGTCGTAGCCGTGCCGTGGCACCCCGCGGTCGAGCAGTCGGATCCCGACGAGCTTCTCGTCGACACCCTCGGCGTCGAGCTGTTCGAGCGCGTCCCGCCCGACGAACTCGGTGTCGAGCTTCACCGCGAAGCCGATGCCCGCCTCGTAGGGCGTCCGCGGCTCCGACTCGGGATCGAACTCCTGGCCCGAGAGCAGGAAGCCCATCTCCAGTCGGAGCGTGTCGCGCGCGCCGAGCCCGCAGGGCTGACACCCGCCGGCCGGACCCTCGCCGACGAACGCCTCCCAGACGGTCTCGACCTCGTCCCACGGGCAGAGCACCTCGAAGCCGTTCTCACCAGTGTACCCCGTTCTGGAGACCAGACAGTCGACGCCGGCGACCGGGGCCGCCGTCGTCTCGCTCCGCAGGAGTCGCCCGACCGGCGCCTCGCTCGCAGCGGTGACCCGGTCCGGGGCCTCGGGGCCCTGGACGGCCAGCATCCCCCAGTCCTCGGTGGCGTTCTCCACGGTCGCGTCGAGCCCCCACCCGTCGCGGTGATCCGTCCACCGGTCGTACATCTCCTCGTCGTGTCCGGCGTTCGGGACGAAGAGGTACGCCGGCGGCGTCCCGCCCGTCGCGTCGTCGTCCCCGCCGGCGAGCGGCTCCGGCAGCCGGTAGACGATCGTGTCGTCGAGCATGACGCCGTCCTCGTCGGTGATCGCGGCGTACTGCGAGTCGCCCGGCTCGAGCCGCGTCACGTCGTTGGTGGTGAGCCGCTGGGTCAGCGCCGTCGCGTCCGGCCCGCGGACCTCGATTTCCCCCATGTGGGAGACGTCGAAGACCCCGACGGCCTCCCGGACCGCGCGGTGTTCCGTCCGGATCGAGTCGAACTCGACGGGCATGTCCCACCCGCCGAACGCGGTGAACTTCGCCCCGCGCTCCGCGTGGACGTCGCGCAACGGCGGCTTCCGTAGGGCCATACCCTCCCCTGGGTCGGCCGACGGTAAAGTCGTTGGCGTCGGGGAGGCGGTCGTCGCGGTCCGGTCGGGCGACTCCCCGCACGCGACGCGGACGACACGCCGCGGGCGGCCGCTCCACTGGCGGCGACCCGTCCAGCGGCGGCGGCCCGTCCAGCCGCGGACAACGACGGCGGGGTCGCGGGCCGACGCTGACGGCGTCGGATTCGGGACGACGTGGTGCAGGTCGACTTCGGGACGACGTCGTGCAGGTCGACCCTCGCCGGTCCCGACGGGTCCGGACGGCCCGGGACGACGACTCGCCGGGGGACGGTCGGTCCGAGGCCGCTCCTCCCCGTCGTCCCTCCGGCCCCCCGACGCCGTCCGGCGCCGCCAACTACTGCCTAACGTTCACGAGTGACTCGCTAACGTCCCTCTACCGGACGGCCGCCCGGAGTATCCGGCGTCTAACTACGTTCGTTGGCCCCCTTCGACGACCATGGGAGACGAACGCGGCGACCGGCGTTCCCGGATCGACGCCGATCCGGACGTGCCCCCCCGTCGGCCCGACGTCGACGCCTTCCCCGAGGCCGACGCCTTCCCCGAGGCCGCAGCCCAGTGGCTGCTCCGGGACCCCCACGCCGCCGATAGTTTTATCAATCAGTGGGACAAAGATATTACTATGAGCGTAGTAAGTTCTTCTCCGGCACGGACCGTCGACGGACGTCACACCGAGGGTCGCCGTACGGCGACGTTCGGCCGGATGGCGACCGCGATGCGCGAGTGTGCGACCTGCAGCGGCTACGACGTCACGCCGATGGAGTAGGCCGGCTGAACGTTCCGGTCGACCGCGCCGACACCGGGGCCAGTGCCGGCCGCGGCTCCGGACCGATCCCGCGTCGACGCGATCTCCATCCCGTCGAGACGTCCCCGTCGTCGACCTGCTTGCCGTTCACCTCCTCCTGCTCTTCACGCAGCCGGATTCGACCCGGTCTCGGGCGTTCTCTCGCGTCCCCGAACGTCGCTACATCCTGATCGTCGCCCACCCGGGATCCTCACGCTGCCTGGATTCCGCCGTTCGACGGCGTGTGCGCCCCTCTGACGGGGAACCGTCTTGTCCTCTCGCGTCGTAGAGGATGGGAGTCGGCGGAAGCCGAACAACCATGAGCGACAAGCCGCACCAGAACCTGGCAATCATCGGGCACGTCGACCACGGGAAGAGCACGCTCGTCGGGCGCCTGCTCTTCGAGACCGGGTCCGTCCCCGAGCACATCATCGAACAGTACCGCGACGAGGCCGCCTCGAAGGGGAAGTCCGGCTTCGAGTTCGCCTACGTCATGGACAACTTAGCCGAGGAGCGCGAGCGCGGGGTGACCATCGACATCGCCCACCAGCGCTTCGACACCGACCAGTACTACTTCACGATCGTCGACACGCCCGGCCACCGCGACTTCGTGAAGAACATGATCACGGGCGCCTCGCAGGCCGACCACGCGGTGCTCGTGGTGGCGGCCGACGACGGCGTCGCACCCCAGACCCGCGAGCACGTCTTCCTGGCGCGCACGCTGGGGATCGAGACCCTGATCGTCGCCGTCAACAAGATGGACGTCGTCGACTACGGGGAGTCGCGCTACCGCGAGGTCGTCGCCGACGTCAAGGAGCTGTTGAAGCAGGTCCGGTTCGACACCGACGACGCACGGTTCATCCCCATCTCGGCGTTCGAGGGCGACAACGTCGCCGAGAAGTCGGGCAACATGGACTGGTTCGACGGGCCGACGATCCTCGAGGCGCTCGACACCCTCCCGGAGATGAGCCCCCCGACGGACGCGCCCCTCCGGCTGCCGATCCAGGACGTCTACACCATCTCGGGCATCGGGACGGTCCCCGTCGGCCGCGTCGAGACGGGCATCCTGAAGGTCGGCGACCGTGTCACGTTCATGCCCTCGGACGTGACTGGCGAGGTGAAGACGATCGAGATGCACCACGAGGAGGTCGACGAGGCGCGACCCGGCGACAACGTCGGGTTCAACGTCCGCGGCGTCGGCAAGGACGACATCCGCCGCGGCGACGTCGCCGGCCCGGCCGACGACCCGCCGACGGTCGCCGACACGTTCGAGGCGCAGCTCGTCGTGATGCAACACCCCTCGGTCATCACCGCGGGCTACACGCCCGTCCTGCACGCCCACACCGCCCAGGTGGCGGTCACCTTCGAGTCGATCGACGCGAAGCTCGACCCCGCCTCGGGCGAGGTGGCCGAGGAGAACCCCGACTTCATCCAGTCGGGCGACGCCGCGATCGTCACCCTCCGGCCGCAGAAGCCGCTGGTGGTCGAACCCGCCTCGGAACTGCCCGAACTCGGGTCGTTCGCGATCCGCGACATGGGCCAGACTATCGCCGCCGGCAAGGTCCTCTCCGTCGAGGGCAAGTAGGCGGCGGCGCGGCACCCGCCCCCGCCGGCCGAGCCGACAGTCGCAGTCACCTACCGGCGGGCCCGGGGGTCGCTCCGACCCGCCGGCCGCCGCCGAGCCCGAGTGGAAAAAAGGCCTTGAAGACGCAACGCGAAGGAGCATGCCGGTCGGCCCGAGCCATGTGACTGCCCCCCATGACAATCTGTGAGAACTGCGGATCGTTCGTCACGCCACAGTTCGCGCGCGTCTTCGGTGACAACGAGGACGACGTCTACGGCTGCCCGTCCTGTACGGCCGTGACGGAGATCCTCGACGGCGCCGCGACCAGCCCGGACGCCGGCGTCGAGTCGACGAGTACCTGACCGGCGGGGACACCGGGGCGACGGCACGAGTCGTCCCGCCCGCTTCGGCCCTTCACGAGGGCGCCGTGCCGTCGCCGGGGGGCGACGGCCCCGTCGATCGAACGTCGACCGGCGCCGCCCTGTCCTCCGTCGGTACCGCGTCGGCGTCGTCCGTCACGACCGTTCGGGCCCGTCGCCGGGGTCGTCCTCGTCGGGCGCGTCCTCCCGGTCCGCTTCCGACTTCTTGAGCGAGCGGCGCGGGATGCTCCCGTCGGCGTCCGTCGCGCCGGCCGGGTTCGACGGCGGCGGGCGTCGGCGCCCCCGCCCGGACGGGTCCCCGACCGACGAGGACCGGCGACCGTGCGTCGTCGAGCCCCACTCGCCCGGCGCTCGCCGTTTTCCTGCTCCCGTTCCCTCGCCCGACCCGTCGCCCGACGCGTCCTCGGCGGGCGCGAGCCGGGTGAACGAAGCGAAGGGGAGCGTCGTCTCCTCGCCGTCCCCGTCCCGGAGCCGGCAGACCACGCGCCCGTCTCGCTCCTCGGCGCCGACGAACGTCGCCTCGTCGCCCGAGTCGGGGTCGACGTACCGGCGGCCCTCGCGGGCCCGGAGCGCCGGCTCGTGCGGGTCGAGTCCCTGGAGGAGGTGGTCGCTGACGGTGTCGACCCACTTGATGCGGCGCATCGTCCGCCAGCCCTGCTCGACGAGCTCCCCGGCCCGGTCCGTCGGGACCGACAGCAGCCGTCCGACCTCGGTCGCACAGAACCCCAGCGCCGAGAGGACGAACGCCCGGGCGGCGTCGTGCTCGTGGAACCCGACGTACGAGAGCTCCGTCGCGTGCGTACAGCCGACTGCGAACACCTGCCGGTCGTCGTCCGGCGGGGGCGCGACGCCGGCCGCAACGGGGTCGCCACCGGTGCGGCGGCCGTAGACGGTCTCCAGCTCCAGCCGGCTCGCTCGCCCGATCGGCTCCCACGAGCCCAGGAGCGCCGGCGGACGCCCGAACACCGGCTCGAGGCCGCCCGGCGGCACAGCGAAGAACATGTGCGACGGCGAGCGGTAGAGCGCGGTGAACTCCTTGGTCACCTCGAAGAGGGTGTCGGGCTCCTCCAGCCGGCCGTCGATCCTGATCGTCCCCTGGCGGAGCGCCGCCCGAGGAACGCCCTCGACGGCGTCCAGCGGCGTCTCGAGGAGACCGCTGGTCGGACACGACTCGGAGGCGATCCGCTCGACTGCCGGCGTGACGACCTCCGACCCCTCGAACGGTTCCATACACGTGGGTAGCCGGGGGGCGATCACTTGACGTTTCGCCTCGCTTTCCCCGGAACTACACGACAGTTGACAGTAGTCGTGGCTGTCGAGACCCGGGACACGAACCGGTCAGCAAGTCGGTTCCCGGGCCGTTCGACGAGACGCTCCGCGAACGTGTCAGACGTATGTCCGGCGCGCGGTCGCTGCTTCGGCAGTTGGATCGACGGGGGGCTCGCGGCGGTCGTCGGGACGACGACCACCTGCGGATCGATCGGTTCGACCGGTCCGCCCCGTGCCGGCGCCCTACTCCAGGACCAGGCTGAACCCCCACGTCGTGCCTGGCCCCTCGGGAACGCCGTCTGGGTCCGACGTGACCGCGTACGTCGTCTCGAAGCGGTACTCGCCGACCGGGAGACAGGCGTCCGTCCCGGTTGCGGCGCCGTAGAGGTCGACGAGCGCCGAGACGGACTCCCCGGGCGCGAGGTCGACGATCCGGTACTCCTCGGTGACGGCGATCGGCTCGGTCAGCCGCCAGCAGTCGGGCTCGGCCGGCCAGTCCTCGCCGGCGGGGAGGAAGAGGAGGGCCCGGCTCGCGTCGTGGACGTACTGGAAGACGATCGCGCGTCCCTCGCCGACCCGGACCGCCTCGTCGGAGCCGTTCGTCACCGTCACCCGGAGCTGCGGGGGGTGTTCGGCGGTCGCGACGTCGCGGACCACCTCGACGGCCGGGCGGACCGGGAGGTCCGGCTCGGGGTCGACCGCCACGAGCGTGACGCCGGGCCCGCCGGTCCCCGACGGGCGCGTGCCGCCGGCGTTCGAGTCGTCGCCGTTCGAGCCGCCGTCCCCGTTCGGGCCGCCGTCCCCGTTCGGGCCGCCGTCCCCGTTCGATCCGCCGTCGCCGTCCGAGCCGCCGGGGATCCCGCCGTCGGCCCGGGGAGCGGCGGCACCCAGACAGCCGGCGAGCAGACCGGCGGCCGTCAGTCCGCCGGCGCGGAGGAGGGTTCGTCGCGGGAAGGGGATCGGAGACATACCAGAGAATCGTCGTGTACGGGCATAACCCCGCCGGAGACACAAACGACGGCTTGCGTGACGAACCGTCCGGGGACCGGCGTGGCGTCCACCGTCGACCGGCCCTCGACCGGGCTGGCACGGCCCGGGCCCGGAGACCGACCCCCACCGGTTATCTATCCCGGCGACGTCACGTGCCCCGTGACAGACGGCACCAGGAACGCCGGGTCTACCGGAAACGTCGCCGCGGGCTCCATCTACACGAGCGCGGTGGGACGGCGCGTCGTCGAGCGCTGTTACGAGCGTGGCGTCGAGCGCCTGCGGATCGACGTGGACGACGAGTGGGTCGACACCCGGTACGGCGAGACGCACCTGCTCGTCGCGGGCGACGAGGCGGCTCCGCCGGTCGTCGTCTTCCACGGCGGCAACGCGACGAACCCGCTGACGCTCGCCTGGTTCGAGGCGCTCGCGGACGACTACCGGCTCGTCGCGCCGGACACGATCGGCCAGCCGGGGCTTTCCGCCCCGACCCGCGTCGACCCGACGGGCGACGCCTACGGCGAGTGGGTCGTCGACCTCCTCGACGCGCTCGGGCTCGGGTCGGTCCCGCTCGTCGGCCCGTCGTACGGGGCTGGGATCGCCCTCCGGACCGCGGCGTACGCCCCCGACCGGATCGCGGCCGCCGCCCTGGTCGTCCCCGCGGGGCTGACGCTCGGGTCGCTCCCCCGGCTCGTCGTCGGGATCGGCCTGCCGACGCTCGGCTACCGGCTCACCGGCAGCCGGCGGCTGCTCGCCCGCGTGCTCGACGCCATCTGCACGGTGCCGGCGGCCGAGCTGGACGAGGTGACCGTCGACACGATCGGCGCC
>Ga0207797_1002404_pt1 | contig 12969 bp, 9 predicted proteins | sample PRCRCaboRojoPR_6_FD_187275 | JGI IMG/M metagenome (GOLD analysis project Ga0207797, IMG submission 187275) | Marine sediment microbial community from Cabo Rojo, Puerto Rico - PR CR 10% Liquid 1 (SPAdes) | ecosystem: Environmental > Aquatic > Marine > Coastal > Sediment | place: Cabo Rojo, Puerto... | reverse complement strand
GGCGTCGATCCCGAGCCGGATCTCCCTCTGACGCGCGTTGAAGACCTGCCCGCCGACCCGCCAGTGTCGACCGGCCAGGGACGCCCGACCGGCACGGGCCGCTACACGCTCTTCAGCCTGCGCGACAGCTCGATCGTGCTCCGTTCCAGCATCCCGAACCGGGCCGACTCGGCCTCCACGCAGTGGGACATTGCCTTCCAGTCCACGAACATCCTCATCAACGGCGGCACGAGCGGCCCGGGCGACGGCGCCGCGTACGTGGCCCGAGCGGCGTTCGAGGCTGTGGACGCTGTTGACACGAGCGAGCTCATCACCGATGACGCCGAGACCGGGGCGTTCGCCATTCCACCCGGCTCAGGCAACGGATGGTACAACTACAACCCCGAGACGCGCGTCGTGAGCCCGATTCCCGGCCGCACGATCGTCGTCCGCACCGCCGACGGCGAGGCATACGCCAAAATCCGCATCCTGAGCTACTACGAAGGCGCTCCGGACAATCCGGCCGAGAGCGATGCCCCCTCGCGGCACTACACGTTCGAGTACGTTCTGCAGCCGAACGGCACCGCGTTCGAGTAACGAACGCGGACGTCGCTTTGCGCCTCTCCTAAACTGACACTGCTGAAATCCTCTTCTGCCATGAACGACGGCTCGCCCTCCGTTCCGATCTTTGTTCGACGCGTCCTCTTCACCCTGCTGATGCTTCTCGTCAGCAGTGCGTACCTGCCGGCTGCAGCGGCAGACGATCCGCCGGCGCAGGATGATGCGCCCGGCCTGCTGCTCCTCGCGCCAGACCGCGGGTTCCTCGGCAACGAGCAGGTCCGCGAGGTCGCGGCCCAGGCCCGGCAGCACGCTTCCAACATCGGTCTGGCGTTTGCCACCGCCCATGAGACAGAGAGCACCCTGCGCGAGGCGCTCTCCGCCGTCTCCGGCTCCGAGGTCGTCGTGCTGCCGCTCTTTCTGAGCGAGCACCATCTGCTGTATCAGAAGGCGCAGACGGCGCTGCAGGCGGTGGAGGACCGGACGATCCGCTGGGCCGAACCATTCGGGACGAGCTACCTCGCCGAGGAAATCCTCTTCGACCGGGTTGAGTCGCACCGGGAGAACGCGGAGAACACCCATCTCATCGTCGCCGCTGCCGGGGCAGGATCCACCGCCGAGGCCGAGGCCCTGCGCGATGCGGTCGCGCCGATGGCCGAGCGCGCGGCCGAAAAACATGGATTCGCGGGTGGCAGTGTTGTGGTGCCCGCGTCGTTCTTCGCCCCAGAGGGTGCGTCGGGCACACTGACGAGCGCGGCCATCGACAGCGTCAAGAGCGCGGCCTCTGCGCACGGGCAGGCGCTCGTCGTGCCGTTTCACTTCGGCATGAAGTACACGACGATGATGTCGGCCACGCAGTCGCTGCGGTGGCGCTTGCAGCGAACCGAGGGCGTCCGGATCGCCGACGAGGAGGTGCTTCCGCATGCGAACGTCGCCCGCTGGGTGCGACGCACGGCCACGCGCGTGCGGCCGCTCGATCCGGCAGACGTGGGCGTCATCGCCGTTCCGCACGGCTCCCACTACACCTGGAACGAGACGATGCGGTCCGGCCTCGCACCCGTGACGGACGACTACGCGATCGCCGAGGCGTTCAGCATGGTCGATCCCTTCGTCATCGAGCGGGCCGTCCGCCAGCTGGAAGCGCAGGGTAAGAAGGCTGCGGTGATGGTGCGCATCTTCTCGATGGAATCCAGCTTCCGCGACAAGGCGGAGTACATCCTCGGGCTGCGGTCCTCGTTCGAGGGCGGCATGATGGGCGGTGCCTTTCCATCCCGCATCCGCACGCACCTGCAGATGACGACGCTCGGCGGCCTGGAGGCGCACCCGCTCTTTGCGAAGGCGCTCCTCGACCGCGCACAGGCCGAGAGCACCGATCCCTCGCGGGAAACCGTGATTCTCCTCGCGCACGGCACGGGGCCGGACGCTGCGAACGAGCGCTGGATGAACAACCTGCACACGCTCGCCGACACGATGCGCGCGCACGGCGGCGACCGGTTCCGCGACATCAAGGTGCACACATGGCGCGAGGACTGGCCCGAGAAGCGGAAGCAGACCCTTCCGGCCATCCGCAAGATGGTGACGGAGGCCAACGCCGGGGAGGGAACCGCCATCGTCATCCCGGCCCGGACCGCGGCGCAGGGACCGGCGCCCGACCTCATCGGTGACCTCGACTTCCGTTACGGGCACGGCTTCGCCCCCCATCCGCTGTTTGCCGACTGGCTTCGCCAGCAGATCGAGACGGGCATCGACCGGCTCACGTCCTCCGACGATGCACTCCGCAACACGTCGGCCTCATCCGCCTCCGCCTCGAAATAACCCCCGTTTCGGCTCCTCATTGACCCCGATTCTCCCGTGGCGCACTCTACCCCCCCGAACCGCCTCACCCACAACCTCCATGCCCCCCATCTCTACCGCACCCCCGACGGCTCTGTGATGCATTGCAACTGTTGCGGGCGCATCCAGGTCGCGTTCCGAGGCCTCACGCTTCTCATCACCGTCAAGGAGTTTGATGGGCTGTGCCGAACCGTCGCACAGGTCTGGGAGGACATCGACCCGGAGGAGGACGTCTGCTCACGGCGTGTCTCTGCAGACACCGACGCCGGTGAGGTTTCGGTCACCCTGCAGATCGACGAACTCCGCGCGCTGCGCCGCCTTTTCAACGGCGCCTACGCCATGATGACGCTCCAGTACGGCCTGCAGGCGGTCGCCAATGGGGCCGGGCGAAACACGGTGACCCCGTCGGCAGACCGATCTGCAGATGGTGGAGCTCGTTGATCGCCGCCTTCACTGGACGTCGGGCAGGAATCCCTGTCTCGTACCGTCTGCTCCCGCAAGCCGACGGCAGCGACGCGTTCGGCCTGCTGCGGTCGAGGCGGGTCTGCGGCCGATTCTGGATCAAAGCGTCGGGCTTGTGCCTTCACGATGAGAGCGACGAGTTCCGATCCTCCATCGTCCACCACGCCCGACGCTCCATGTACCGATTGGCCCTGACCCTTCTCATGACCGTCCTCCCCCTGTCGGCCTCCGCCCAGCCCGTTGCCCAGGTCGCCTCTCCCGACGGGCGACTTCAGGTGGAGGTTGCGATCCACGACGAGGGGGTGCCCACCTACCAGGTGGCCTACGACGGTCAGCCGCTTCTCGAGCCTTCACGCCTCGGCGTGGTGCTGAACGGCGGCGACACCCTCGGCGTCGGGATGGAGGTCCTGAGCGTTGACCGAACGACCCGGGACCGGTCCTGGACGCAACCGTGGGGCGCAACCGAGACGATTCGCGATCATCACCACGAACTGCGCGTGCACCTGCAGGAGTCCAGCCGAAAGCCGGGCGGCCGAGAGCGACGGATGGACGTCGTCTTTCGCGTCTTCGACGACGGGGTCGGGTTCCGCTACGAGTGGCCGGAGCAGCCGGCCCTCGGGTCGTTTCGGATCGAGGACGAGCTCACCGCGATGCACGTTGCCGCGGACCCCACGACGTGGTGGATCCGAGCGTACGAGTGGAACCGCTACGAGTATCGCTACGAGGAGACCGACCTTTCGGACGCCGGCTACGCCCTGCATACGCCCCTGACGATGGACTTCTCAGCGGGCGATGCAGGCGAGGGGCCGTACGTGTCCATCCACGAAGCCGCCCTGCTCGACTATGCGGCCATGTCGCTCCGCCGCATCGGACCCACGGCCTACGAGGCCGACCTTGCCGAGTGGTCGACCGGCACAAAAGTGTACGGCGAGACGCCGTTCGAGTCGCCCTGGCGGACGCTCTTGGTGGGAGACACGCCCGGCGACCTCGTCACCAATCACGTCACCCTGAACCTCAACGAGCCGAGCCGCCTCGAGGACACCTCCTGGATTGAACCCGGCAAGTACGTCGGCATCTGGTGGGCGATGCATCTCGGCACGCGGACGTGGAGCAGCGGGCCCGACCACGGCGCGACGACCGAACACGCCAAGCGCTACATCGACTTCGCTGCCGAGCACGACTTCGACGGCGTCCTCGTGGAAGGATGGAACGTCGGCTGGGACGGCAGCTGGGCCGAGGACGGATCCGACTTCTCGTTCACCGAGCCGTACCCGGACTTTGACCTGCAGGAGGTGGCTCGCTATGCCCGCGACAGGGGCACGCGTCTCATCGGCCACCACGAAACCGGAGGCAACGCGCCGAATTACGAAGCGCAGATGGACGCAGCGTACGCCCTGATGCACGACCTCGGCGTCACGGTCGTCAAAACCGGATACGTCGACCACGGGATGCAATTTCCCCGGGTCACCGCCGAGGGCGACACTGCGCGCGAGTGGAACTACGGGCAGTACTACGTGAATCACTACCGGCGCACCTTGGAGGCCGCGGCCGAGCACGAGATCGCCCTCAACATCCATGAGCCGGTCAAGGGCACGGGCCTCCGGCGTACGTATCCCAACCTGCTCAGCCGGGAGGGCGCTCGCGGGCAGGAATTCAACGCACCGTGGGGCGGGGGCAACGGGCCCGACCACGTGCCGACGCTCGTGTTCACCCGCATGCTCGAGGGGCCGATGGACTTTACGCCCGGCATCTTCAGCCTCGACGCCACCGGGGAGGAGGCCAACAGTGTCCCAACGACCCTGGCCGGGCAACTGGCCCTGTACGTTGTGCTCTACAGCCCCGTGCAGATGGCAGCGGATCTCCCCAAGAACTACGCGCCGCACCGCGATGCCCTCCAGTTCATCAAGGACGTGCCCGTCAACTGGGCCGAAACGCGGGTGCTAGACAGTCGGATCGGGGACTACGTAGCCATGGCTCGCAGAGACCGCGAATCGGACGACTGGTACCTTGGCGCAAAGACCGACGCGGAGGCCCGGACGATGGACGTGTCGCTCGACTTCCTGGAGGATGGACGCGCCTACACGGCTACCCTCTATCGCGATGGCGCGGAGGCCGACTGGGAGACCAACCCCGTCGATTATGCCATCGAGACCCAGACGGTGGAGGCGGGCGACCGACTCCGGATTGACCTCGCGCCGGGAGGCGGCGCAGCCGTGCGGCTTCAGGCCGGCGAGCACTGAGTCGAGCGAGCGCTTCCGCCGTCACACGGCGCTGCCGAAGACGAGGGGCCTCGCGCTCCGTGGACGGGCTCACCCACCGACGCCGAGCATCTGTCCGCCCTGGTAGATGGCCAGCGAAAAGACGTAGGCCAGCGCGAACATGTAGAGCCACATCACGGACGGCCAGAACCAGGAATTGAGCTCGCGCTTCGCGACCGCGAGGGTGCTCATGCACTGCAAGGCAAACACAAAAAAGACCATCAGGCTCACGGCCACCAGCGGCGTGTAGACCGGATCGCCGTTGGGATAGGTATCGGCCTGAAGCGCCTCCCGAAGCACCGTCTCCTGGCCGCTCCCGACGCTGTAGATCGTGGAGAGGGCGCTAATGATCACCTCCCGCGCGGCGATGGCCGAGACGATGCCGGCGGTGATCTTCCAGTCGAACCCCAGCGGCTGCATGACCGGCTCGATCGTGCGGCTGAAGCGACCGATGAAGCTTTGCCGCGCCTGGGCGCTGGCGGCAGCGGTGCTGAGCACGGCCAGCTTTGCGTCCCGCCGCGCCTTCGCCTCCACCACCGAGCCCGGCAGGTCTCCGGCGACCACCTGCTCGGGAGACACGTTCCGCGCGGCGGCGACGCTGTCAATCGTGGCCTGATACTGCGTCTGAACAGCCTGGCGCTGCGCCTGACGCTCAGGGTCCGGCTCGGCCGCCGGGAACGACGCCAGGATCCACAGGAGCACGCTGGCCCCCAGGATGATCTTGCCGGCGCGCACGGCGAACAGCCGGACGCGCCCCCACATGCGCTGAAGCAAATGCTTGCCCTGCGGCAGGCGGTAGGGCGGAAGCTCCATCACGAACATCGACGAGTCGCCGGTAAAAACGAACGTCTTGAGGATCCACGCAGCGACGAACGCCATGACCGTCCCGAGCAGGTACAGGGCGAACATCGCCAGGCCCTGATACCCAATCACGCCCACGAAAGACCCGGCCGGGATGAAGGCGGCGATAAAGAGCGTGTAGACCGGCAGACGCGCCGAGCAGCTCATAAGCGGCGCCACCATAATGGTGATGATGCGATCGCGTTCGCTGTCGAGCGTGCGGGCGGCCATGATGCCGGGCACCGCGCAGGCGTAGGAGCTGAGAAGCGGTACGACCGAGCCGCCGCTCAAGCCCATGCGCCGCATGAGCCGATCCATGATAAACGCCGTGCGGGCCATGTAGCCGGTGTCCTCCATCAGGCCGAGGAAGAAAAAGAGAAGGAGGATCTGCGGCAGAAAGACGATCACGTTGCCCACCCCGGCAATGACGCCTTCTACGAGCAGGTCTTCCACGAGTCCGTTGGGCATCACCGCGCGGGTGGTTTGCCCGGTCCATCCCACCGCGGCCTCAATGAAATCCATGGCCGGCACGGCCCAGGTGAACACGGCCTGGAAGACAAGCAGCAAGATCGCGCCGAAGATCGCCGGGCCGGCGATGCGGTGCGTGAGGACGGCGTCAATCTGGTCCGAGAGGGTGCGCTCCGACGCATCGTTGACGGTGGTGACCACGGTCCGGGCCAGCGGTGAAATCCACTGATACCGGCCCAGCGTCTCGGCGTGCTGATACGGTACGTTGCGCTCGCTGAGCCGCTCACGCGCCTGGAGCACGGCCTGATAGAACGCCGGAGCCCGATCCTCCCAGACCGTCAGCAGTGGATCGCTGGTGAGCGCGCCCAGGGCCTCGAACTGCCGCTGGCGCGGGGGCACGTCCGGGGCCTCCTCGGCCAGCTGGTCGGCCAACGCCTCCACCGGGCGCTCGACGGCCGACTGCAAGGGCCACTGGCGGGCCGGCGCCGGATCGGCCGACGACGGAGCCTGCCCGTTGGAGGCGGATTCCGCCGCGTTGAAGATTGCGGCACGCAGCGCCTCGGTGCCCCGACCTTGGCGCGCCACCAGCGGCACTACGGGGACCCCCAGCTCGTCCGACAGCGTCTCGATGTCGACCTCAATGCCGTTCTCCGCCGCGGCATCCATCATGTTGAGCGCCACGACGACCGGCAGCCCGAGGTCGAGAATCTGCGAGACGAGGTACAGATTGCGCTCCAGATTGGTGGCGTCCACCACGCACACGACCACGTCCGGAGGGGCTTCGCCGTCCATGCGTCCGACAAGCACGTCGTACGCCACGCGCTCGTCGATCGACTTGGGGTTGAGGCTGTAGGTGCCGGGCAGGTCGATGACCTCAATCCCGGCACGATCGGCCAGCCGCCCGCTTTTGCGCTCGACCGTGACGCCCGGGTAGTTGGCCACCTTCTGCTTCATCCCCGTGAGCAGATTAAAGACGGTCGTCTTGCCTACGTTGGGGTTGCCGGCGAGTGCAACGTGGCGGAGGGACGTCTCGACAGACGCAGACGAAACCGGGGAATCGCTCGAGTCGGAAGGCATCAGGCTTCGTCGACGTGAATCAGTTCGGCGTCGTGCTCGCGGACGGCCAGATGGTAGCCGCGCACGTTGAGATAGATCGGATCGCCGAGCGGAGCCCGGCGCACCACCTCGACGGTCGTTCCCGGGACCAGGCCCATCTCCAGAAGTCGAGACGGAGGGGTATCGGTCTCATACCGCTGGATGGTACCGCGCTCCCCGGGGGCCAGCTCCGAGAGCATCATGAGGACGGGTCCAGCGTAGCGAAGAGTTGCATGGCGATTTCGCGCTGCAGGGCCAGGCGGCACGTCCCAAGGCCAAGAATGCACTTGTCGGCGTTCATCATCACGCACGCCTTGCAGCCCTCGCGCACGCCCAAGTCCCGAAGGCGCTCGGCGTCGGCTCCTTCTACACCGAGCCATTCGATGCGCACTTCCTGCCCTTTCGAGAACGTGGTGAGGGGAGCGGGCTGCTCCGAAGGACGAGTCATGGCACGTCGGGATGGTCAATGGGGGGCCGACTGTTTAAATTGAATCTAGATAACGGTTCCGTCGAAGTAAAGCAATGGCGACGTCTCGAGCCGCATCCACGATATCTTCGTTCGTAGGAGCCACGGCCGATGAGCCAGCCCGCCGCAGTTGGATGCCCACCCAGACCGACCGGATGTCAGGCCGACCGGATGGCCGCAAGGCGGTGCGCTGTCGGTGGCACTTTTCCGACGCGTCCGGCGTACAGGCAAACGAACGCACGGTTTACGGCTTGATACCACCATGTCCACGACAGCGCCGCCCTCTCGTGACGAGTTTCTGGACGTGCTCGACGAGCTGCTCGGAGAGCGGCATCCCGACTTCCAGTACGAGGCGGAACGCATTGAGGCCATGGCCCGGGCCGTTCGTGCTCAGGATCGAGACGAATCGGACCGACTCGCCGACGATCTGCTGCGTTTGCAGGGCGCTCCGCTGGAGCTTGCCGAGCATGCGCTCGCCCACTGGGAGCAGCTCAGCGCACCGATGAAGCGGTCCGTCACGGAGCGACTCCAGGGGTACGTCGACGTCCTTCGGCAGGGGGAAAACGTTGTGGACGCCCCCGACAATCAGTCTCTTTAGCGGGAAGCGCTTCCGGTCGTCAACCGGCCTGCGTGGCCGTCCCACCGGACGAGCGAGAGTAGGCCGCTGCGCATCCGACCGGAACGAGGGCTCGCGGATGCCACGCCGTGCGCCATTGTCCATCAGCCATCATCTGTGCCGACCGATGCAACGCCAAACGGTCCTGCCCCTCCTTCTGGTCGCGCTCATCGGCGTGTGGTCTTCGCCCCGGGCAGCCCACGCGCAGTCCGCTGCGCGCGGGAGCCAGAGCACGTTCTGGGTTGGCGGCGGGCTGGGCCTCGGTCGCCTTCCCGGTGCCGACGACGCGGACCGCGACGAGAGTCTTGCCGGCAGCCTTAACGCCTCGTATCAGTTCAGGCGCCACTTGATTTCCGCCCGCGCGGCGAGTGCCGGGGAGCTGTTTGGCGATAACTTTTACGATTACGGTCTGCTCTATGGGCGTGCCGTTTCGCACGAGACGCTGTACGTGTCCCTCGCGACAGGCATCGCGTACGTCGACGGTCAGCGCTCGGAGGGCCTCTTCGATGATCCCGAAGACGTCGATGCGACGGTCGGCCTTCCGCTCGAAGCGCAGGTCTACGTGCGCCCTCTACGGTTCGTGGGGATCGGCCTCTACGGCTTTGCGAACCTCAACCAAGAGGAATCCTTCGTGGGAGCGACCCTTAGCGTGCAGATCGGACTCCTGAAATAGCTTCGGAGGCCCGATGGCGAGCCGGTGTCGGGGCTTCATCCGGAGCTTCCCCGCGTGGTGCTGGCCGCGACCACCGGCCGGCCGTCCGACCAAGCGCAAGGAAGCGGAGGATCGACCGCCTCGGATGGAACCGACGCCCCCGGCAGATAGACGTCGAACGTGGTGCCCTCCCCGACCTCAGACGCCACGACGACCTCCCCGTCGTGCGATTGAACGATCCCGTGCGTGACCGCAAGCCCGAGGCCGGTTCCCTTCTGCGACCCGGCCTCCTTGGTGGAAAAGAACGGCTCAAAGATCCGATCCTGCGTCGCACCGTCCATCCCCGGTCCGGTATCGCGCACAGAAAGGCGCACGTACCTCCCGGGCTCCAGGCCGAGGTGGCGCCGGGCCTGGTCCCCGCTCACGTCCAGCAAGCGGAGGTCTACGGAAAGACGATGCTCGGGGCGCGAGTGGTCCTCCTCCATGGCCTGTCCTGCATTGGTGAGGAGATTGGTGACAACCTGATGGATCTGCGCCGAGTCGCCCAGGATCCAGCACCCGTCGTCAACCTCCGTGGTGAGCTCGACAGAGGCCGGCAGAGAGGGCCGCACGAGACGCACGGCCTCGCGAACCACCGTGCCAACGTCGGTTCGCTCGACCGTAGCGGTGGCGTCGTTCCGGCTGAAGGCGAGCAGCTGCTGAACGAGGTCTGCGGCCCGATGCAGGCCGTCTTCGGCGTTGCCGAGGAGCACGCGGTCGGTTCCCTCATCGGGGAGATTCTGGCGGACCATCTCCACCGAGGCCTCCACGGTGTGGAGGATGTTGTTGAAGTCATGGGCGATGCCGCCTGCCAGGGTTCCGACGGTTTCCATGCGCTGGGCCTGCTGAAGCTGCTGCTGCCTCCGCTTGCGCTCGGTGATGTCCCGCAGGATGACCTGCGCGGCGTCTTCGCCCTGATAGTCGATGGAAACCGCGTAGGACTCCACCGTCCGCGACGTCCCGTCCCTGCGCGGAATCGTGTGCTCATGCGGAGACACCGGTCGGCCCTGTTCGATGCTGTCCATTCGCGTCTGCAGCGTGGAGGACGGTGACGCGGGCATCATCCAGTCGGACAACGGCCGGCCGACCATGTCGTCGGGGGAGTCGGCCTTGAAGAGAGCCACTGCCGCGGGGACGATCAGCCCGCCGACGTAGAACATCTTCTTGGCGAGCGGCGTCGTGACCAGCAAGAACCCAACGTGCGAGGTGGCCCACCCCCCGCTTGCTACCAGCAGCGCAACGAGTCCGCGTCGCGTGTCGGGGTCTGTAATGCGGCGCGTGTAGGGCGTGGTCGCGAACGCGGCGAGCGCCGCCACCGAAAATGCCGCGACGTAGGCCGTGAATGATAAGCCCGCAAACTGCGACCACTGCCCCCCAAAGGATACGTCGTGCATGAAGCGTGTCGATACTAACTGAACGGAAACGGCGACACCGACAGGTTGTGGGGGTGCGAGAGCAGACAGCGCCGGTGGGCCATTTGCTCTGCGCACATCGCTACTTGGAACAGCCCCTATGGGTGCTGCCGAATTGCAATCAACCCGTGAGGTGTTGTGACGCTCCCGTTATAGACCCCGGGTGCACCGAGAAGAAAAGCCGGCGCCGCTTGCCTCCGGAGACGCCGCGCAATTCGAGGGGACCGGCTCGTGGGCCCTCGCGTCGCTCCAAGTGGGGCCCTCCTTCAGCGGCGGCAAAGGCAGGAATTGTTCGCCTCTTGCTACATACCCGGCCTTCCCTTACGAGCGGCCCTCGGCGTCCGATAATCGCAGATGGCCCTCGGGGCGGAGTTGCCCCCGTCCCGGCCGGTGTGTACGAAGCTGCCCTCCCAAGCAGATCTATTCATCTGAAGTGCTTAGGTCTTTGCCCCACCCGGCCGCTCAGGATTGTCTCCTGATCCACGAGCTGCCCGTACATCCAAGGCGTCACGCCGATCGGAGGAGATCGCTGTCTCCCCGATCTCTCTTCCTGCCGCTGGCTCCCGGTGCCCCACCAGCCTCGAGGCGCACTCTCTTGAGGCATTCGGCCGTTGGCTCGCATGCGCGCCTCCGTCCATGACCACGCAGCCCCCCTCTGCTCGCTCGCGGGATGTCCTGCTCCCAGACGGTCTCCCGAGAGAAGGCTGGTTTGCCCACTGGAATGTGCGGACCGGGGTTGCTTGCAGGGCCGCCCGACCCGGACCTCTCTTTTTTTCTCGTCCCTCACGACTTCTTACGCTTTATGAACTGGAAAAACCACGACTTTCGCACGCAACTCCTGATTGCCTTCGGGATCCCTGCGGTCCTTTTCACCGCCATCTGCATCGCCTCCATCCTGCTGGCGCACAATGCCGACACGGAGGCCTCGTCGATGGTAGTCAAGGGACTGCTGGGGGCCCTCACGATCAGCTTCTTCATCACGGTCGTCTCGGCGCTGTCGATTTCCGAGCGGATCAGCACCCCCATCCGCACGCTTGCCGACGCTGCCGACCGGGTAACGCAGGGGGATACCGATGCCACGGTGGACATCGACCGGGAGGATGAAATCGGGCGGTTGGCCGACGCCTTCAACACGATGGCGGGACAAATCCAAGACACGCTGGCCGACCTGCGCCAGAAGAAAAAAGAGGCGGCAACCGCCGTCGAGGACGCCCAGCAGGCCCATCGTGTGTCGGCCGAGCAGAAAGAGTATCTGTCCAGCAAGGTCCGCGACCTGCTTGCAGCGATGGACCGGTTTGCCGATGGGGACCTGACGGTGCGGGTCCAGGCGGACGGCGACGACGAGATCGCCCGCCTCTTCAACGGCTTTAACCGGGCCGCGGCCAACCTGGAAGACATGCTCGGGGAGGTGCACGCCGTTGCCGAAGCCACGGCGTCGGCGGGCGGGCAGATCAGCGCCTCCAGCGACCAGCTCGCGGCCAGCGTACAGGAGCAGAGCACACAGGCCGAAGAGGTCGCGGCGGCCGTCGAGGAGATGTCGCAGACCGTGGTCCAAAACGCCGAGCGGACGCAGCGCACGGCGGAGTCGGCCGAGCGAGGCGGCGAGCGGGCCCGCCGGGGCGAGGAGATCGTCATCGAAACGGTGGACAAGATCGAAGAGATTGCCGACGCGGCCTCCGCGACCGCCGCGACCATCGAGCGTCTCGGCGCGTCCAGCGAGGAAATTGGCCAGATCGTGCAGACCATCGACGAGATCGCCGACCAGACGAACCTTCTGGCCCTCAACGCGGCCATCGAAGCCGCCCGGGCCGGGGAGCACGGCAAGGGCTTCGCGGTCGTGGCCGAAGAGGTGCGCGACCTCGCCGAACGCACCACGGAGGCGACCGACGAGATTGCCGACATGATCACCAGCGTGCAATCGGAAACCGACGACGCCATCCGGGAGATGGATCGCGGTAGCGAGCGTGTCGAGGAGGGACTGGCCCTGGCGCAGGAGATGGGCGAGGCCTTCGAGACCATCGTCGACAGCACCGACCGGGTCGGCGAGCGAATGGCGGAGATTGCGGCGGCTTCCGAAGAACAGTCCACCACGAGCGAGCAGATCGCGCGCAACGTGCAGTCGATTTCGTCGGTCTCCCAGGAGTCGGCGGTGGCGGTCACGCAGGTTGCCGATGCCGCCAACGACTTGGCGCGGTTGACCACCAAATTGCGCCGGCGCGTCGACCAGTTCGACGTGGAAGACGGCGGAACGGCCGCCACGGCGACCGGCGGGGACGGCCTGGGTTCGGACG
>Ga0207797_1002403_pt1 | contig 12970 bp, 11 predicted proteins | sample PRCRCaboRojoPR_6_FD_187275 | JGI IMG/M metagenome (GOLD analysis project Ga0207797, IMG submission 187275) | Marine sediment microbial community from Cabo Rojo, Puerto Rico - PR CR 10% Liquid 1 (SPAdes) | ecosystem: Environmental > Aquatic > Marine > Coastal > Sediment | place: Cabo Rojo, Puerto... | reverse complement strand
GGGTTTTGAGACCTACCGCGGGAATTATTCCGCCTACCTGGAGCAGCGCCAGGAGCGCTGGGCCCGCCGCCAGGAGCTCTTCGAGGCTGAAAAAGCCCGCCTGGAAAACGAGCTCGATTACGTCAAGCGCAACATCGCCGGTCAGCGCACCTCCCAGGCCAAGGGTAAGCTGCGCCGGCTGACCCGCCGGGTGCAGGCTATCGAGCAGCTCGGCATCCAGGCCATCCAGGGGAAAAACTGGGGGGAAATCAGCGAGGAAATCGAAACCACCAGCAGCCCGTTCAGCGTCCAGGAAGCCCACTACCGCATCCAGTCCCTGCGCAGCCCGGTCAAGCAGCCCCAGCAGCTTGCTCTGGATTTTCAACCCCGCCAGCGGGGCGGCGACCTGGTGCTGCGGACAGAAGAACTGGAGGTCGGCTACCAGGATGCCGACCGGCCGCTGTTTGCCGCGCCGGATATCACCCTGCTGCGCGGGGAGTGCGCCGCCCTGATCGGGCCCAATGGGGCTGGAAAAACCACCTTCCTGAAGACCATCCTCGGGCAGCTTGAGCCGTGGTCGGGCACCGTGACCATCGGAGCCAACCTCGATATCGGCTACTTCGCCCAGGCTCACGAAGGGCTCCGGGAGGAGCTGAGCATCCTGGAAGAGATCCGGGCGGTCTCTCCCGGCTGGGATGACGGGCAGCTGCGCAGCTACCTGGCCCGCTATCTCTTTACCGGGGAGCAGGTCTTTAAACCGATCAGCGTGCTCTCCGGCGGGGAGCGCGGCAGGGTGGCTCTGGCCAAGCTGGCCCTCAGCGATGCCAACCTGCTGCTGCTCGATGAGCCCACCAACCACCTCGATATCCCTTCCCAGGAAATTCTCCAGGCCGTGCTGTCCGACTACCAGGGCACGATCCTGCTGGTCTCCCACGACCGCTACTTGATCAGCGCCCTGGCCAGCCAGATCTGGAAGATCGAGACGGATGAGCGCGGGCTGGACGTCTTTGAAGGCAGCTATCAGCGCTATCAAAAGCACCGTCTGGCCCTGGAAGATGCTCAGGCTGCCGCCGCCCAGGCTGAGCAGGCACAGGCCGCCGCTTCCTACCGGGAGCAGAAAGCGGCCAAAAACCGGGCCCTGGCGGAAGAACGCCGCCGGACCGACCGGCTGGAAGAAGTCGAGAAGCGGATCACCGAGCTGGAAGCTGAGCTGGAAGAACTGGGCGCCGATCTGGCCAACCCGCCCGACGACCCCGGCGAGGTGGCCGCCCTGGGCCGGAAGTACGATCGGGTGGAGAGTGAGCTGGATGAGCTGCTGGAAGAATGGGAGACCTTGGTGGAAAGTGCGGGCGAGCAGTGACCGGTACTAAACAGTACTAAGTAAACAGTATTCAGGAAAGACCGCAGCAGACGACACCCTAACAGCGCGCGGCCCGACCCGGGCCGGAGCCCACCTTATATTAATTACGGAAGCCATCACCGCGAGCCGGGCGGTGCGGTCTCCCCTTTAGATAACCAAATTCTCTCATCTGCCAAGTCCTTTCTTTCCTCCAGAAACCCAATCAATGGTAGGATAGATAACTAATGAACCTCAAACGCCCCCTGATCCTGATACTGCTCTTCGTGTTCGTCGACGTGCTCGGCTTCAGCCTGATCCTGCCCCTGCTGCCTTTCTACGCCGCCGAGTTCAACGCCTCCTCGGTGGTAGTCGGGATGCTGATCGCCAGCAACGCGGTCACCAAGGTGCTCGGCGCCCCGGTGCTCGGCCGGCTCTCCGACCGCTTTGGACGTAAGCCGCTCCTGGTAATCAGCATCGCCGGGACCCTGGTCAGCTTCCTGATCCTGGGCTGGGCCGGCGCCCTGTGGATGCTCTTCCTCGGCCGGATGCTGGACGGCCTGCTGGGCGGCAACGTCTCCCTGGCTCAGGCCTACATCAGCGACTCCACCGAGAAAGAGGAGCGCACCGATGCCCTCGGCCTGATCGGCGCTTCCTTTGGATTGGGCTTTATCATCGGCCCGGCCCTGGGCGGGGTGCTCAGCGCGGGCGGAAACTACGCCCTGCCCTCCTTTGCAGCAGCCGGTCTGGCTGCGGTCAACCTGGCCGGGGTGCTGCTCTGGCTCCCGGAATCCCTGCCGCCCGAGGCCCGGTCGGAAAGCCTGGACGAAACCAAAGGGGAATTCTCTCTTCAGGCCCTGGTCAAGGCCCTCCGCCGTCCGTGCGTCGGCCCGCTGCTGATCGTGGTCTTGATTTACGGCCTGGCTTTCACCATGTTCGAGACTATGTTCTCGCTTTTCGCCCAGAAGAAGCTCGGTCTGACCGCCCAAACCACCAGCTTTGTGCTCGCTTACGTCGGGGTGCTGATCGTGCTTATGCAGGGTGTGGGGATCCGCTTCCTGACCGACCGCTTCCGGGACAAAGAACTGATCTTCGCGGGAGCCGGTGTGCTGGCTCTCGGCCTGGTCGGCTGGGGGTTGAGCCCTTCCCTGCCCTGGCTGCTGGCCTCCATGGTCCCGCTCTCCCTGGCCTCCGGGATGCTCCGGGTATCCCTGGACAGCGCCCTTACCAAGAGCGTCTACCAGGATGAGGTCGGGGGACTGCTGGGTTTATCTTCCTCGTTGAACAGCTTCACCCGGGTGGTCTCTCCTTTGCTCGGCTCGCTGCTCCTGGCCGAGCTGGCCCCCGCTGCCCCGGGACTCGCGGGAGCGCTGCTGATGGTCGGGGTGGTCTATTTCACCTGGGACCAGATCCTGCACGTTCCCGATATCGACTGCGAGCCGGCCGATTGAACTTGCTTCCGGAAACCTTTCAGCTCCCATCCAGTTGAGCCCCCACCACACGCTGCGGGGCTCCGGGATAAGGAGCGCCGGGTGAGGCCGTTGAATCAACCGCCTGAAAAAATCGCCTCAACAGGGGTCAAAACCTACCTGATCACCGCCCGGCTGCACCGCTTCACCTGGTAATTTCCATTCCATAAACACTTCAAATCAAAACAGCCATGGAAAGTTGTCTGACATCATGTTAGACTACCGCCTAATAACCACTAAGCAGCGCAGGAAAACCATGTACACTGAACAGCCCCAGCGGATCAAGAATAACCCCCAGCCTCAGACCATCACCTCCCACCCTCCACCTGGGTAGATCCGTTGCCGGGTATGTGCTGAGCAAACCCCAAACCAGTCTCCAGATGGAGGCTGGTTTTTTTTATTTTTCTTAACAGGACCGTCTGAGAAAGGAGCAATTTCACCTATGCCAAAACACCACAAAACCTCCGTCAGAGAAGCCTTCCCCGAAGAAGTGCTCACCACCAAAATTACCGGGCCGGTGTTCATCGATGACACCACCCTGCGCGATGGGGAGCAGACCGCCGGGGTGGTCTTCGCCAACCAGGAAAAACTCCACATCGCCCGGCTGCTCGACCAGATCGGCGTCCACCAGATCGAAGCCGGGGTCCCGGCCATGGGCGGGGACGAAAAGCACGCCATCCGGGACATCGCCTCGCTCGGCCTATCGGCCAGCGTGTTGGGCTGGAACCGGGCCGTGATCTCCGACCTGGAGCACTCCCTGGACTGCGGCGTGGACGCGGTGGCGATCTCGATCTCCTCTTCCGACATCCACATCGAACACAAGCTCGGCCGGGACCGGGAGTGGGTGTTGGACTCGGTCCGGAAGGCGGTCAGCTTTGCCAAGGACCACGACTTATACGTTTCGGTCAACGCCGAGGACAGCTCGCGCTCCGACCCTGATTTCCTGATCGAGTTTGCCGAAAATGCCCGGGAGGCGGGAGCGGACCGGCTGCGCTACTGCGACACGGTGGGTATCCTCGATCCGCTCGGGACCTACAAGCGGGTCAAAGCCTTGATCGACGCGGTGGACATCGAGATCGAAATGCACACCCACAACGACTTCGGAATGGCCACCGCCAACGCCATCGCCGGGCTGGAAGCCGGCGCGACCTATGTCAACACCACCGTCAACGGGCTGGGCGAACGGGCCGGCAACGCCTCCATGGAAGAGCTGGTGATGGCCCTGCGCTACAACCAGGGGGTGGAGATGGACATCCAGACCTCCCTGTTCCGCGAGCTGGCCGAATATGTCGCCCTGGCCTCCGGCCGGTCCATCCCCACCTGGAAACCGGTCGTGGGCGGCAATCTTTTTGTTTATGAATCGGAAGGGAGGGCCAGCGGCGTGGTCCGGGATCCGGCCACTTACGAAATGTTCCTCCCCGGCGAGGTCGGCCTGCTGCGCCGCTTCAGCGTGGGAAAATATTCCGGCCCCTCGGTCGTACGCCGCAAGCTGCGCGAGCACGGCTACCATCCCTCCCGGGAAGAGATCGCCCAGCTGGTGCCGGTCCTGCGCTCCCGATCGGTTTCCCTGAAGCGGTCGCTGTTTGACAGCGAAGTTATCGAAGCTCATCTCATGCTCAAAGAAAGGAAAACCTCATGATGAATCCTCCCTCATTTATCCGCCTCCTGGACACCACCCTGCGGGACGGCGAACAGGCTGTCGGCGTGGTCTTCAGCCCCCGCGAAAAGCGGAGCATCGCTTCCCTGCTGGCCTCGATCGGGGTTCCTGCCCTGGAAGCCGGCTTTCCGGCCCTCGGTCCGGAAGAAAAAGCCTGCCTGCACGCCGTGGTGGATGCCGATCTGCACCTGCCCAGCGGCGAGCCGCTCCAGGTGTATGCCTTCGCCAGGGCCCGGGTCGAGGATGTCCGGGACGCCGCCGAGTGCGGGGTAGACGGGGTGGTCCTCTCCATCTCCACCTCGGATTCCCATGTCGAGCGCAAATTTCAATCCCAGAAAGCCTGGGTCCTGGACCAGATCCGGGGCGCCGCCGCGGCCGCCCGGGAAATGGGCCTGGCTTTTACGGTCAGCGCGGAAGATGCTTCCCGGACCGATCTCGACTTCCTGATCGACTTCTATTCCCTGGCCCAGGAACTGGGCGCCGAGTGGGTGCGGTACTGCGATTCCCTGGGCGTGGAAGATCCGTACACCACCTACCACCGGATTAAATACATTCTCCAGCAGGTCAGCCTGCCCCTGGAAATGCACATGCACAATGATTTCGGGATGGCCACCGCCAACGCCCTGGCCGGCGTCCGGGCCGGCGCGGGGGGCGTGATCGGTTCGATCGGCGGCCTGGGGGAGCGGACGGGGAATTCCCCGATCGAGGAGGTGGTCATGGCCCTCAAGCATCTCTATGATGTCGACCTGGGGGTCGATACCTCCCGCTTCCGGGAAATCGCGGAATATGTCGCCCAGGCCAGCCAGCGGGCCATCCCGATCTGGAAGGCCATTATCGGCACCAACGTGTTCGCCCACGAAAGCGGCATCCACGCCGACGGGATCCTCAAGAACCCGGACAGCTACGAGGCCTTCCGGCCCGAGGAAGTCGGCCTGGAGCGCCAGATCGTGATCGGCAAGCATTCCGGCACAGGGGCCCTGGTTCACAAGTTTTCCGGCCAGTTCGGAATCGAGCTGGACGAGGCTGATGCCCGGGCTCTGCTCGAACAGGTCCGCTCCACCGCGGTCGAACTCAAGCGGCCCCTGTTCACCAAGGAGCTGATGCTGCTGTATGAAGAGCTTCAGCGCAACGGAGAAAAGGGCAAATCATGATGGGAAAGACCATGGCTGAAAAAATTCTCAGCAGCAAAACCGGGCAGGACCTCCAGGCAGGGGACTTCGCGGTCACCCCGGTGGACCTGGTGCTGGCCCACGAAGGGACCGGGCCGCTGGCTGTGGACCAGTTTCAGGCCCTGGGAAAAACCAAAACCGGGACCCGGGGGCTGTTCTTCTCGGATCACGCCGCCCCAGCGCCCCGCAAGGAACTGGCCGATGTCCAGCGCCGGCTGAGGACCTTTGCCGAGGAAGCCGGAGCCCAATTCTACCGCCCGGGGACCGGGATCTGCCACCAGCTGGTCGCCGAGGAGTGGGCTTCCCCCGGCCAGGTCGTGGTGGGCGCTGACTCGCACTCGTGCAGCGCCGGAGCCCTGGGAGCCTTCGGGACCGGGATGGGCTCGACCGATATCGGGGTAGCCCTGGCCTTCGGAGAAACCTGGCTGCGGGTCCCCGAGACCATCCGGGTGGAGTTCACCGGCACCATGCCGCCCGGCCTTGCTGCCAAGGACCTGATTCTGCACCTGATCGGGATCCTGGGCGCGGACGGAGCGATTTACAAAGCCCTGGAATTCGGAGGGCCGGTGGTGGAGGCGCTCGACCTGGAAGGACGGCTGACCCTGGCCAATATGGCCGTGGAAGCCGGGGCCAAAGCCGGGCTGTGCGCCGCCGATCAGGTCACCAGAGCGTACCTGGCAGAACAGGGGCGGGAAGATTCTTTTCAACCCCTGGCTCCGGACCCGGGCGCGGTGTACGAGCGGGCCCTGGAAATTGATGTCAGCGGGCTCTCCCCCCAGGTCGCCCTGCCCCATTTCGTGGATAATGTCCATCCCGTGGAAGAGGCCGCCGGAACGCCCCTTGACCAGGTTTTCCTGGGCACCTGCACCAACGGCCGCCTGTCCGACCTGCGGGCAGCCGCTGCTGTCCTGAAAGGAAAAGAAATCCCCCCGGGGATGCGCCTGCTGATCGGGCCGGCCTCCCGGAGGGTCTACCAATCAGCTTTACGGGAAGGCTTGATCGAAATCTTCCTGGAAGCCGGGGGCGTGATCCTGCCGCCGGGCTGCGGGCCGTGCGTGGGAGTCCATCAGGGCGTGCTGGCCGAGGGGGAGCGCTGCCTGTCGACCATGAACCGCAACTTCCGGGGCCGGATGGGCAACCCGGAAGCTGAAATAATCCTGGCTTCTCCGGCCACCGCCGCCGCCAGCGCCCTGGCCGGCAGGGTGGCGGACCCCCGGGAGGCCCTGGCATGAGCAGCTCGCTGAACGCAGCCGGCTCCGCTCGGAACAACAAGGAACAGAATATGAGCACAATCATTCAAGGGACCTGCTGGGTCTTCGGGGATGGGATCAGCACCGACCACATCACCCCGGGCCGCTACTACCACCTGCGGGGCGATATTCCCGCCCTGGCCGAACATACCCTGGAGGATGCTGATCCCCGGTTTGCAGCCGAAGCCCGGCCGGGAGAGATCGTGGTCGGGGGAGCGAATTTCGGCCAGGGTTCCTCCCGGGAGCATGCCGCCCTGGTCCTCAAGGAACGGGGCATCCCGGTGGTCCTGGCCCAGTCCTTCGCCCGGATTTTCTTCCGGAATATGGTCAACGTCGGGGTGACCCCGATCACCTGCAGCACCGCAGGCTTTCGGGGCGGTGACGACCTGACCATCGACCTGGAAGCGGGACAAGTCCTCAACCATACCCGGGACCTGAATGTTCCCTTTAACCCCCTGCCGCCGATCATGCGCGAGATCCTGGATGCCGGAGGCCTGGTGCCCTACGTGCAGGAAAACGGGGGGTTCGCATGAGCCCCGCCGCGGCAGTCCTCATTCCCGGGGACGGGATCGGGCCGGAAGTCACCGGCGCTGCCCAGCGCGTGATCGCAGCCGCCGGGGTGGAGATCGACTGGCAGGTCATCCAGGCCGGACAGGCCGCCCTGGCCTCCGGAGGAGCGGCCCTCCCGCCGGAACTTCCGGCCGCCGTCCGGGAGGCCGGCCTGGCCCTCAAAGGGCCGCTGACCACCCCGGTAGGGTCCGGCTTCACCAGCGTGAACGTCCGCCTGCGCCGGGAGCTCGACCTGTTCGCCAACCTCCGGCCGGTCCGCTCGCTGCCCGGCATCCGCAGCCGCTGGCAGGATGTTGATCTGGTGATCATCCGGGAAAACACGGAAGGCCTGTATATTGGTGAGGAAACCTGGGAAGATCAGGACACCGTTTCAGCGGTCAAACGGGTAACCCGGAAAGGCAGCCGGCGGATCGCTCAATTTGCCTTCCAGTACGCCCGGGAGCACGGCCGGAAGTCGGTCACCGCCGTCCATAAAGCTAACATCCTTAAAGCCTCGGACGGCCTGTTTTTGGACACCGCCCGGGAGACCGCCCGGGATTTTCCCGATATCAGCTTCCGGGACCGGATCGTGGACGCCCTGTGCCTGGACTTGACCCTCAACCCCCGCGGTCACGAGGTCCTGCTCTGCCCCAATCTGTACGGCGATATCATCTCGGACCTGGCCGCCGGTTTGGTAGGCGGGCTCGGCCTGGTGCCGGGGGCCAACCTCGGGGACGGCTGCGCCGTCTTTGAAGGCGTGCACGGCTCCGCGCCGGACATCGCCGGGCAGGGCACAGCCAACCCGGCGGCCCTGATCCTGGCCGGGGCCCTGATGCTCCAGCACCTGGGTGAACATCAGGCCGCCCGTCGAATAGAAACCGCCCTGAACTGGATCCTGGAAAACGGAGCAGTGCTGACCCCCGACCTGGGCGGAACGGCCTCCACCCGGGAATTCACCGGGGCCGTGATCAAGCACCTCGATACCCGGTAAAGTCATTGCACTCAAGACAGCCAAAGGAACACCATCGTGGGCACAACCACAGAAGACTATAAATTTCTCAAGAACAAAGTCATCATCCAATCGCAGGGCAGATTGTGCGAAACCGCGGACGAGCTTCTCAGCAGCCGGCCTTTCCGGACCCTGCTGGAACGGGTGCTGGAAGACCTCGCCAAACGGAACTCGCCCATGCTGAAAATTTTCGGCGGCCGCGAAATCGACAGCGGCAGCGTGGACCTGCTCATCCAGACCCTCAAGTACCTGACTATCCTGGAAGGAAAGGTGATCCCCAGCATCCTCCCCGAGGCGGAAATGTTCTTCCGGAATCCGGATACCCTGCAGGATTTCGTGGAGCATCTTTACAATGTCTGGCGCGATTACGACCGCTTCGTGATCGTTTCCGGGGTGAACGGCGCCGGCCTGGATGACCGGCCGTACCGGACCTTCAACGAGACCGTGGAAAGGTTGATGCACCTGGTGATTGCCGCGTATCGGGATATCAACGAGAACATCTGCGGCCTGCACCCGCGCATCTACCGGCAGACCCGGGCCGGGGTGGACATGGGCGTGATCGCCTCCCGGGAGGAGAAGCTCTCCCGCTGGGCCGGGGACCTGGGCGGCAGCTACACCCAGCTGGGCAGCATCCCGGTGATCCGCCAGGTGCTGCTTTATCCACCGCTGGTGCTCAATCCGCCCATGAACAAACGGGACGGGCAGTTCCAGCGGGTGGACGAAAACCCCCTGGATCTGGTCAGCCTGGAAGAGGGGGAATGGATCGGCTATCCGGCCAAGGTCGGGGACCTGGTGATCATGACCTACATCCACGAGCGCTTCCTCGAGCTCGGCCTGTCGCTGTGCAACCTGTTTGAACTGGCGGATGAAGACGACCTCCAGGATCCGCCTGACGCGGTCTATCTTTTCGGGGTGCCGGGAGACGCCCTCGGCAAATTCGGTGAGCTCCCAACCGTCTTCTTCGACGACCCGGAAAGGGATCTGCTGATCGGCGCGGTGCCCAACCAGGACCGGTTCGGGTATTTCGGCTACCTCAAGAAAATGATCCTCACCCTGCACAACATCACCGCCATGAAACGGGGCCGGCTGCCCTTTCACGGCGCCCTGGTCAAGATCACCCTGAGCGAACGCGACTACCGGGTGCTGCTGATCGGGGAGAGCGGAGCCGGCAAATCGGAAACCCTGGAATCTTTCCGGGTGCTCAGCCAGGACGCCCTCCAGGATATGGTGATCATCGCGGATGATATGGGTTCCCTGGAAATCAGCAACGGCTCGGTGCGGGGCTTCGGGACGGAGATCGGGGCCTTCATCCGCCTGGATGATCTCAAGCCCGGGTATGAATTCGGGCAGATGGGCCGGGCCATCTTCATGAGCCCGAGCGAGAAAAACGCCCGCCTGCTGCTGCCGGTGACCAGCTACGCCCACGTGGTGGAGGGCTGCCCGATCGACCTGGTGCTCTACGCCAACAACTACCAGGAAGTCACGCAGGAGCAGCCCCTGATCGAACGCTTGCCTGACAGTGAGGCAGCTCTGGCGGTGTTCCGGGAAGGCAAGGTGATGAGCAAGGGCACCACCACCTCCCAGGGAATCGTGCACAGCTACTTCGGCAACATTTTCGGCCCTCCGCAGTACCGCGGCCTGCATGAAGAGCTGGCCGAACGCTACTTCAAACACTTCTTTGAACACGGGGTGTTTGTCGGCCAGCTGCGCACCCGGCTGGGGCTGCCCGGGTGGGAAATCCAGGGCCCGGAAGAAGCGGCCCGGGCCTTGATCCAGCTGCTTGAGGATCCTTCCACCGGCTGAGCGGTCCAGCAGACAAAGACTGAGGTCCGCTAACGAATTCCTCGGAGCGGGAGATAAGGGGTTTCCCTCATGCCCGCACCGCGCGTCGGTTCTATAATGGGAAAAACCGCGCTTATTCCAAGGGAGGAACATCCCATGACGTTAGTAGAACTGCTTATTCTGGTATTGATCGCCGCGATCGCCGGGGCGGTCGGCCGCTCGCTGAGCGGGTACGGCTCGGGCGGCTTTTTGCTGGCCGCCGTGCTCGGCTTCGTCGGCGCCCTGCTCGGCACCTGGCTGGCGGACGCCCTCGGGCTGCCCCGGGTGATTGACATCAACGTGGGAGGCGTGAGCTTCCCCTTGATCTGGGCCATTATCGGGGCCGCCCTGCTGGTGGCCTTGTTCGGGCTGATGGGAACCGGCGGCTACAGCTGGTCGATCACCCCGCCCACCAAGGTCATCCTCACCCTCTCGATCGTCCTGGTCGTGCTGGGGATCCTGATCAGCGCGGGCGTGCTGTCGGTGTCCCTCTCCGCTTTCACCCTGGTGGTGATCGGCTACGGCCTGCTCCTGCTCGGCAACCTGGTCAACGGACTGTAGAAAGAAGAAGACCTCGAAGGTTTAGAACATCAAACCTCCGAGGGCCACTAACTCAACTTCCTCAAAAAAAAAACCTCCGGGGATCGGCGTGATCGGCCGGAAACCCCGGAGGTTTGGTGTCTTATCCTGGAGACAGATCTCTGAATACGTTTCCCTGAAGACCGTCTACTCTTCCTTAAATCCCCCTAAACCCCCAGTTTCAAGTACAATTATAATGACGGATTCCTTGCGGGCTTGTTATGGAGTGCTGCCTTCCGCGCCCGGCGCTACCCACCCGGAAAGCGCTAACTGCAAGCCTCAAAGCCCTGAAGCCTTTGGAAGCCAAGGGCGCCGCTCCAGTTTCCCTCCACAATAATTTTCCAGTTTGGGAACTGGCTCATGATAGGAATACGCATCATCAAGATCAAGACCCCCCGATCATAACTCCTCTGCCTTATAGTTTGATAACAAGCTAAATAAGGATGGATGATGAACGAAACAGAGAACAGGTTGCAAAGAGCCAAGTCTTTTGAGGCAAAAGAGGATTACCAAAGAGCCATTAATGAGTATAAAGAAATAACTAAAAGCCATGGACAGGATCAAGATATCGCTCATCAACATTTAGCGATAATCTTTGCGAAGCTTGAAAACTATCAGGAGGCAATCAGACACAGCCAAAAAGCCCTCTCGCTTAATTCTGATCTGGCCTTTCCGCATCATGTGATGGCCTATTCACTCTATAAGACGGGCGAGTTAGAAGAAGCCGTAAGTGAACTGCAGAAGGAAATCAAAAAGAGCCCACCGACATCGAAAGCAGTCTCTATTTATTAACACATATCTATTTTCAAAGTGAAGACAAAGAACTAGATAATGTTATCCAAATCCTTCACCAGGCTTTGGAAAGGCTCCCGAAGCAGGAAGAGGTTTATAAGTCATTGATAAGTGTTTACAACAGTAAACATCAATACCGTCAGACAAATAAGATTATTCAGCTGGCGAGGAAAAGGAATGTTGGCAACTCTGATCATATCGTCTGGCGCATTCATGTCCCTACCTCAGTAGTATATGATTTTTTATTTATAGATAATAAGCTATTAGGGGCTGTTTTCTACATATTTTCTTTACTTGCCCCGTTTTTACCCTTTTCGATAAGTCTGTCATATGGGCTGTTATTTTCTCTTTTATTCATATCCTTGATATAGCAATTCCTCTGGCTCACATCTCAAAACAACCCGGGGGGCAGGCTTAGATTAAGCCCAAAACATATAAACGCCATCGGATTTTTTGTTATTTACCTGATTGGCTATTGGGGTGCTTTTTATTTCATCAAATTTTGAGATGGAGATGAATTCTCACCTCGCGGCCTCTTAGAAAACGAAGAAGCAAGGGGAAAAGGAAAGCCCCCGGAAAGAATGTAAAAGATATTCCAAGAATGGTCCCTGGCGGAATAAGTCTGGTTAATATCACCACAGGATGGTAAGAAATGCCTGGAAAAGACCTGGCTGCTCTGACAGAAAAACATTTTCAATTCTTGTGTGATCAATACGATTTTCGCTACCATGCCGGCGAAAACATTGTTGAATTTGAATCTAAAGATCTCCTAATCAAGATTACTCTGGGGCGATTTCGTCCGTATGTGATGATCTGGTTGAAGTCAGAGCCCGAATTCACAAAAAGGTCTCTAAGATCATATGTGAGATATCTGGAAGATCTAGAAATCTCCGAAATTTACGGATCCCGAGAGGAGTCGTTTGAATTATCCGCCGCCCTGTTGCGAACTCACCTGGGCAAAATCCGAAGCGAAAATGCACAATTACTTGCCGAGGTATTAAAACTTAACTTCCGGGCTGCATTAAAACCCTTAACAGTAAATATGGACTATGACAGCCTTATGTTCATAGAGAGTGATAGAGACTTCCAGAGTATTGTAATTACATCAAAGAGCATGACCCCGATTGGGATCCGGATGCGGAGCTGGCAACCCTGATCCAGATTGAAGGACACTTCATGGCTATCATTGATCCTGACCCAGTCAACAGATAACAATTTCAGCTGGCTGGGAGAGATCGCGCACACACCGTTCGGGGAAATACGCAGCAGCAGCGGGGCGACTCCCACGGAGTACAGATATACCGGCCAGCGCAGGGAAGCTTAGCTCGGATTGTATTTCTATCAGGCTCGCTGGTATAAT
>Ga0207797_1002402_pt1 | contig 12970 bp, 15 predicted proteins | sample PRCRCaboRojoPR_6_FD_187275 | JGI IMG/M metagenome (GOLD analysis project Ga0207797, IMG submission 187275) | Marine sediment microbial community from Cabo Rojo, Puerto Rico - PR CR 10% Liquid 1 (SPAdes) | ecosystem: Environmental > Aquatic > Marine > Coastal > Sediment | place: Cabo Rojo, Puerto... | reverse complement strand
GTCAGCCTCGGCCGCGGCGCCTTCGTCTTCACCGACGCCTACTCCGTCTTCGACTGGGGGCAGATGCCCGACGCGATCCCCGACAAGGGCGCGTCGCTGTGTACGATGGGCGCGTTCAACTTCGAACTGCTCGAGGACGCCGGCGTCCCGACGCACTACCGCGGCGTCGTCACCGGCGACGGCGAGCAGTCTCTCGACGACGCGCTCGACGCCGGCCACGCGCCCACGGAGATGGCCATCGACCTGACGCAGGTGCCCGACCTGCCCTTCGCCGACGGGCGCTACGACTACGACGCCTACCACGACGCTGCCGGCGAGAACTACCTCGTCCCGCTTGAGATCGTCTTCCGCAATCGCGTCGGCGTCGGCTCCTCGCTGCGTTCGCGTACCGACCCCGCCGACCACGGCCTCGACTTCGAGTCGTGGCCCGACGGCGAGGTCGACCTGCCCGACCCGGTCGTCGAGTTCTCGACGAAGTACGAGGAACAGGACCGCTACCTCACCCGGACGGAAGCCGACCGCATCGCCGGCGTCGCCGACGTCGACGAACTGGCGTCGGTCGCTCGCGAGGTCAATCGCCTCGTCACTGAACAGGCAGCAGATGCCGACCTCGTCCACCAGGACGGCAAGATCGAGTGTCTGTACTACGAGGGTGAGATCCGCGTCGCCGACGTCGTCGGCACCTTCGACGAGAACCGCTTTTCTTACGACGGCCAGCAGGTCTCGAAGGAGGTCATCCGCCAGTACCACAAGCGCACCCAGTCGGCGTGGGTCGACGCGGTCAGCGCGGCGAAAGAACGGGCTGACCAGGAAGGGATCGCCGACTGGAAATCGCTGTGTGACCGCTCGCCGGAACCGCTCGACGACCACGTCGTCGAGGCCGCACGCGACCTCTACTGTGCCGGCACGAACGCCTACATCGGGCGCGATGCGTTCGACGCACCGACGCTGGCCGAGGCCGTCGCGGCCGTCCAGTCGCTGTAGCTCACGTCTGTCGGTCGTCGGCGTCGGCATCGACCACGGCGACCTGCACCTGCTTCACACCGGAGAGCGCCCGCAGTCGGTTCGAGAGTTCTCTGATCTCCGCGCCTGTGCCGTCGACGGCGAGTGTCTCCATGCAGATGTCGTGGGTCAGGTGGACGTGCTGGACGGCGATGATGGCGTCCTCGAACTCGTGTTGGAGCGCCGTCATCGTCTCGGTCACGTCGCCGGCGTGGTGGTCGTACTGGACGACGACCGATCCGCGCTGTGTGCCCTCCATCGCCGTCTCGGTGCGATACTCGGTCACCAGCGCTCGCAGCGCGTCCCGCATCGCCTCCGAGCGACTGTCGTAGTCCCAGCCGGCGACCACGTCGTCGAGGTCGTCGAGCAACGCGGTCGGAACCGTCATACTGACCCGCGTGAGGTCGTCGGCCATATCTTGCCTTGCACGGTCGCAGGTATATATGGTCTCCCGACCCGACCAGTATTACAATTCTTGCCATGAGTAATACTGTAAAGTGGGCCGACCGTCGATTGAGGGTATGCACATCCCGGACGGATTTCTGGACGTGTGGATTCTCGCCGGCTGTTGGCTCCTGTCGGCCCTCGCATTCGCAGTCGCCTCGCGGCGTGCTGCGGGCCGACTGGGCGAGGAGCGCACCGCGCTCGTCGGCGTCGTCGCGGCGGGGATCTTCGCCGCACAGATGCTCAATTGGCCGATCCCCGGTGGCACGAGCGCACACTTCGTCGGTGGTGCCTTCGCTGGGATCCTGCTCGGGCCGTCGCTGGGCGTCATGGCGATGACCGCCGTCGTCGGCGTGCAGGCGCTGGTGTTCGGGGACGGCGGACTGCTCGCGCTCGGCGCGAACCTCCTCGCGATGGCAGTCGTCGACGTCCTCGTCGGCTACGCGCTGTTCCGGGTAATTCGTGGGCTCCACGAGACTGCCGGCGCGTTCGTCGCCGGCTGGGGGGCGATCACCGTCTCCGCGGCCGTCGTCGGCGTGCTGGCCGGACTCTCTTCGGCGTTCGCGTTCGACCTGGCGACGACGCTCACCGTCATGACCGTCGGTCACGCAGTGCTCGGACTCATCGAGGGGGCGATCACCGCGACCGTCTACGCCGCGCTCGTCGACGCACGGCCCGACCTGATCCTCGGTCGTGACACCGCCGCCGCACTCGGGGAGGTGCAGGCGTGAGCGCGACCGTCCGGAAACCGTGGGTGCAGCGTGCGCTCGCGGTCGTCGTCGTGCTCGCGCTGCTCGCGCCCGTGTTCGCGTGGGGCGCGAGCGCGGTCGGCTACAGCGAACCGCTGGAGAACGCGGCCGAGGCGACCGGCGCAGCCGACGACGCAGAACAGACGCCGAGCCTGCTGTCGGGCTACGCGCTGCCGGGACTCGGTGGCGGCCTGGGGACGCTGGGCGCTGCCCTCGTCGGATCTGCGCTGACGCTGGCCGTCGTCCTCGGGCTGGTGCGACTCCTCGACTGATGCTGTGTCACGCCGCGACGACGATCACCGGAGTGCTCCGCTCGTTTTTCGTCGCCGAGCAGACGGCCGCTCGCGACGGTTTCCTGCAGTCCCGCCAGCCGCTGGCGACGCTGCTGGGTACTGCCGCGTTGCTCGTCGGCGTCGTCGTCTCCCGCGACCCGCTCGTCGTCGCCGCGCTCGCACCCGTCCCGCTCGCACTCGCGCTCGCGTCGTCCGTCTCGCTCCGGCAGGTGGCCGCGCGTACCGTCCCCGTCGCCTTCGCGTCGCTGGTCGTCGTCGCACCGCAGGCGTTCCTGTTCCCCGGGCGGTCGCTGGTCGAGGTGGCCGGATTCGCCGTCACGGCCGACGGGCTCTCCTACGTCGTGACGTTCACGCTCCGGGTCTGGACTGGCGTTTCGCTGCTGGCCGTGCTCGTGCTGACGACGCCGTTTGCCGACGTCGTCGCGGCACTTCGCCGGCTGCGGGTTCCCGTCGCGCTCGTGTGGGTGCTCGTCCTCACCTACCGGTATCTGTTCCTCTTTTTCTCGGAACTCCGGCGGCTCCTGCGCGCCCGGGAGGGCCGGACAGTCGGCGCCCGCGGGCTCCGCCAGCGGTGGCGCGAACTCGGCCAACTGTCGGGCACGTTCCTGATCCGGACGCTGGAACGCGGCGAGCGCGTCCACCGCGGGATGCGCGCCCGCGGCGGGGCACGGCCGCCGTCACCGTACGACCGCACTGGCGAGACCGGCCCCACCGACGTGCTGTTCGTCGCGAGCGCCGTGGCAGTCGCCATCAGTGCCGGAGTGATCCGATGGCTCCTGTGATCGCTGCCCGGGACGTCAGCTACGCCTACCCCGACGGCACGCTCGGCCTCGACGGGGTGGACGTCACCCTCGACCCCGGCGAGCGGGTCGCCGTTCTCGGGCCGAACGGCTCCGGCAAGAGCACGCTCCAGCTCGTCCTCGGCGGGCTGGAACCGCCGGACAGCGGGCACGTCGAGTACTTCGGCGGGGAGCGTGACCCGGAACGGGTTCGGGACAGACTCGCGGTACTCCTGCAGGATCCCGACGACTACCTCTTCAATTCGACCGTTCGGGAAGACCTGGAGTACGGCCCCGCGCAACTGGACGTTCCCCGCGAGACGGCACAGCAGCGGATCGACCGACTCGCCGACGCGCTGCATCTCGACGGACTGCTCGACAGGCCCCCCTTTCGCCTCTCGGCCGGCGAAAAAGAGCGGGCTGCCCTCGCTGCCGCACTCGCGACAGGTCCGGACGTACTGCTGCTAGACGAGCCGACCAGCAACCTCGACGGCCCGGGCCGCGAGCGCGTCCTCGGCGTGCTCGACGACGTGGCCGCCCAGGGAACGACGCTCGTGACGTTCACCCCCGGCACCGACCTCGTCCCCCGCGTCGCCGACCGGGTACTGTTGCTCGGTGCCGGCGGATCCGTCGTCGCGCGTGGCTCCGTCCGGGAGATCCTGACCGACGCCGAGTTGCTGGCCGAGCAGGGACTCCGCCCGCCGGCGACGGTTCGGCTGTTCGACGACCTCGTCGCCGACCCGCCGCTGACGGTGTCGGACGGCCGCACGCTCCTCGGCGACACCGACCTCACTCGTTGACGCGAGCCACGTAGTGGTTCACGACTACCTGTCCTTTCGTCGTGAGCGCGAACCCGTCGTCGCGGCGCGTGATGAGGCCGTCTTCTCCGAGACTGCGCAGGAGGCGCTTGACAGCGTCGGGTTCCAGGCCCAGCACGGCGACGAGCCGCCGCGGATCGCCGCCGGTGGCGTACATCGTGTGCAGCGCCTCGACACCCTGCTCGGAGAGCGTGACGTCTGCCAGGCTGGCGACGAGTTCGTCGTAGCGCTGGCGGAGATACCGACCCAGCAGCGAAGAGGTGCGTGTCGTGTCGGTCGCGAGGTGCGTCGTCTGGCCGACGCCGTCGTCGACGTGGCCGATGGTCAGCGTCGTCCGTTTCGTGCCGTCGACCGCTCGCGCCATCCGCGAGAAGTGCGTGACGGCAGCGTACTGGATCGTCACGGGGTCGTCGCCGGCGTCGACGGTGACGCCGCCGTCGGCGAGCGCGAGCGTTCCCGACCGATAGCTGGCGTCGGTCACGCGACCGCCGACCCGCGCGGGGTGTTTGACCGTCACCGACCGACCGTTCAGTAGGACGCGAAAGAGGACGGATTCGAATTTCTCGACGGTCGAGTGCTCGGCGCCGACGACGGCGACGGCGCGACCCCCACCGTTCTCGTAGGCGATCGTCATCGGCGTGTCCGGCACTGGAGCCAGATTTCGCGGCGGCGACCCGACGGTGACGTCGAAGATGTCACTCGTCCGGACCCGCTCTCTGTGGCCGTCGGCCGCGAACACGACCTGCGAGCGGTTACAGAGGACACGTCCGCGGGTTCGACCATCCCAGTCCGCGGTCTCCACGTCGAACACCCCCACGAAATCGGCCAGTTTCGACCCCGACATCTCAAGTACTGTCGAGTGACACGTTCGACGGCTCGCTAATCAGTATTTCGACTGTCCGAAGAGCTACCGCGAGCGGGGCTGTTGCGGCCTAAATGGCTCCGCTCAGGCGGTTGCGGCCTGGAGTGCTGCCCGGCCGTCCGCGACCGTCTGTGGAACCGCTTCGGCGTAGCGTGCCGCGTGGAAGAAGTGGACGAACGCGGCCTGTCCGTCGGTCGTGGAGGGGCTTCCTGCCCGGGAGTCGCGACCGCCGAGCCTGTCCACCCCCCGCTCGAACAGCGCGTGGGCCGGGCGGGCGATGACGCTGGCGAGCGCAGTCGGGGTCGCCGACCACGCCGCGTCGAGCGCATCGGCTGCCGCTTGCCGTGCGGCCGCGATCTCGTCGACCGAGGACGGCACGCTGACTTGCCGATCCTCGATAGCTGCCACGACAGCGTCAAGCGTCCGGAGCGACGCGAGCGTCAGCCCCTGCGTGACGACCGCATCAGCCCGTGCGCCGCGGTGCCGGGCCCGTCGTGCGTCGTCGCGAGTGTGGAAGACCTCCGACACGGCATCGCGGTAGATCCGTTCCAGCGGCGTCCCGTCAACTGACCGCTCGAAGGGAGGGTTCTGGCTGGGCCGTCGGATGAACTCGTGCAGGTTCCGACGGAGCGCGGTGCTGCGTCGTCGGAGCTGGTTGGTCGCGACCGAGAAGGCGGTCCAGAACTCCCGCTGTTTCGAGAGCCCGTCGCGGTAGCGCGCTCGGAGCCCACTGGCGTCCTGCAAGGCTGCGCGACCAACCTCGATGCGACGTACCGCCTCGCCGACGGCGAAGACGTCGGTCTTCGGCTCGGCCGGCACCAGCCGTTCCGGGAACAGCCCTCGGCGAACCTCGCGACGCAGGGTTTCGAGTCGCCGGTGTACGACGACGGCGGCCGCCGGGTCGTCGCCTCGATACGTCCACCCGCGTTCGAACTGCTGCAGATCCAGTCGCAGTTGGAACCGTCGCTCGGTGACCGTCTCCGGGTTCAGGTCGTCGGTTGCGGCGCGGTAGGCTGCGTCGACGGCCGCCGCGTCCCCGCGCAGCCGTCGTGCATCTCCGAGTCGAGCCAGTGGGTCGTACGCGGGGGCGTCCTCGCGCTCGCCGTCCCTCTCCAGCCGTCTGCGGATAGCTTCTCGGTCTTCCTGCAACTGCCTGCCGACCGCCTGATTCGGGACACTCGGCTGTTCCGGCACCCGCTGGAGCAACGTCCGGGTTCGCTCCCTGTGACGCCCGACCATGCTGTCGGGAACGGACACGGGGAAGTCTGTGGGTGCCCGCGGGATGCCTTTCTCGCCGAGTGATCGGAGTCGCCCCGCGTCGTACGTCGGGTCGTCGTCACCGAGATCCAACGCCGAACAGCCCGCGAGTGCGGTCAGGGCAGCGCCGCAGACGCCGAGTACCTCTCTGCGAGACTGGTTCATGCGCTCTCGCCTCCCTCGGTCAGCGGGACGGTCGCAAAGGGCCCGCAGTCGCTACTCCAGCCGCTTCCGACGCTGTTGATCGCATCGCCGGCGAACGGTAACCGGATCGCGATGGCGACGACGTCCCGCGTGCCGGCGGTACACTCGACGTCTGCCGGCCGGAGGGTCACGCAGAAATCGGCGTCGACGTCGTCTTCTGTGCGAAACACGCCGACGAGTCGCGGCTCGTAGCACTCCCGGACGAGTTGCTGAGTGAGAAACACCGACTTCGATTCCAGGTCGGTTGCGGTCACGAACGACTGCAGGTCACTCGCTCCGGTCGCATCACGAAACCGGATCCCGTCGAGGTCGTCCGGTGCGTTCAGATGGTGGTACTCCGACACGTCGGCATCCGGGTCGCGCTGGTCGGGGTCGTCCTCGCCGCTGACGAACACCCGGTCACCGTCGCTGTTACGAACCAGGATCGTTTCGTAGTTCGTGACCCGATCTCGATTCTCTGGTGGCGCGTCCTCGATTCCATTCGTGTCGCCACACCCTGCCAGCACGAACGACCCGGCTGCTGCGACCGCCTGGAGAGCCCGTCGCCGAGACCAATCGGACATATTGGGTCACAGGAACGAGCGGACTGAAAATTTTGTGACGGCTCCGCCAGACGGAGGCTCTGCTCGGAACTACGGACACGTTTTGTTCGCTCTTCTCGGCTCCTGACGAGCGACGTTCTGTTCGGGCATGGAGTGGGTTCAGGCGATGTCGCGGCTGGTGTCCACGACGATCCGCCCGGTCAACTCCAGCGAGAGCGGCTCTTTCAGTGCCCGTCCGCCACGGAACTTCGGCACGAACAGGTGCGTTTTCATCGTGTTCCCGTCGAACGCCTCCCGGAGTTCGAAGACGACGTCCGCGATGTACTGCGTGACCGTCCGCTGTGTCGACGACTCGTCGGTGTCGCTGCCGTGCATCACGACGACGGTGTCGGTCGTTCGCGCCTGTTCCTGCAGCGTCTCCAGGAAGGCCCGCACGCGGTCGACGTCGCGGCGCTCGACGGTATCGATCCGGTCGATGACGACGACCGGCGGGAGCTGGCGCGTGCCCAGAAGGTTGTACAGCGACGTCAGCGGTTCCGCCGTGTCGATCGCCCGGACGACGACGTCGCCGGTAGTCGAGCGACCCCGGTCGAGCGTCCGCTCGACCGACGCTGTCGAGCGTTCGGTCGTCAGATACAGCGTCTCGTTTTCGCCCGCGATGCTCGACAGAATAAGTTCCGACTGGCTCGCCGGCGGCGCGGTCAGTAGCACCGAGTGGCCGGCAGGGATCCCACTCCCGATCTTCCTGTCTAACGGCCCGATGCCGGTGGGTGCGGTGTCGGTCATCTCGCTGTAGCCGTCTCGGTACAGGTGCTTTGTAACGCGTCGAATACGACCTTCGGTTCGCGTAGAAACCGCTCTATTACTCCCTGCCGGCGTCGACAGTCGCTCCCTGCCGGGTTCGTAGTGAGCGACTTCCCCCTGATCGACGCCGCACTGGTCTACTCGTCCGCTTTTTGCAACCGGCCGACTACGCCTCGGACATGGCGTCCTCGGTGCTCAGTCGTCCGCTTTTCGGAACCGGCCGCCGATGGGGTGCGGCGACAAGCGCCGCACTGGCCTAATCGTCAGCCTCGACCTCCGCGTCCTCGTCTTGCCCCGCCACGAACTCGCCGAGCCCATCGATGGGTCGATCCGGGATCATGTCGTTGAGTTCGCTGGGCGCGCCCAGTTGGGCGTCGCTCTCGTCGGGGTCGCGCAACTGCGTCCGGCCGCGGTGGACGGTCACCTCGTCGTTGAGATGCAACCGGATCGCCTCCAGCAGCGCCTCGGCCTCCAGCGGCTGTCCGAGCCGTCGCAGATCCTCGACCTCCGAGTCCGGCGGGACGTTGAACGCCCGCTGGGTGATGATCGGCCCCTGATCCAGGTCGGTCGTCACGTAGTGTGCGGTGACACCGGCGAGGCGGACGCCCTCTTCGAGCGCCTGCAGGTAGGCCTCGGCACCCGGGAACGACGGGAGCAGCGACGGATGGACGTTGATGATCCGGCTCTCGTAGCGGAAGACGACGTCCGGCGAGAGGATGCGCATGTACCGTGCCAGCACGATCAGGTCGGCGTCGTACTCCGCCAGCAGGTCGAGCAGTTCCCCCTCGTCGGGGTTGCCGTTGTCGTCACCGATGTCGTGGAAGGGCACCTGGTACTTCTCGGCGAGCGGTTCGAGGTCGGAGTGGTTCCCGATGACGACGCTTACTTCGGCGCCGATGTTGCCGCTGGCCCACGCCTCGAAGATGGCCTCCAGACAATGGGACTCCTTGGTCACGAGGACGGCGATCTGCTGGGTTTCGCGTTCGGTGGGGAACTGCACCTGGACGTCGACGCCGAGTTCGTCGCCGAGTTCGTGCAGGTCGGTGCGGAGTTTCTCCTCGGTGCAGACCATCTCCGCGGTGTCGACGTGCATCGTCATCCGGAAGACCCCCTCCCGGACGGCCTGGTCGAGGTCTTCGATGTTGATAGAGCGCTCGAACAGCAGTGTCGTGACCTCGGCGATGAGACCGGTGTCGTCCTCGCCGACGACGGTGATTTTCGTGAACTCGCGGGTCATCGAGCCCACCCCGCGACGTTCGCGTACGGATTCATTGTGAGACCGGAAGAGGGCTGGCAGTCAAAAGCTTTCGTTTCCGGGAGATTCGCGGCACGAACTCTTTTTATCACGGGCTGTTAACGGTCGAGCTAGTGACCAACGGCGACGATCTTACTGTGCTGTGTGTCGATCCAGGGAACCCAACTGCCGACATCTTCGCTGAGAGAGCACACTTTACGCCTGTCGCGGCCGACGACGTCGCTGCGGCGCTCTCTGTCGCCGACGACACGGCGATCGACTGCGTCGTCAGCGAGTACGACCTGCCGGACGGCACCGCGTTCGACCTCTTCGAGGGCGTCCGCGACCGCTCCCCGAACGCTGCCTGCATCCTCTACACGGACGTCGACCACAGTGCCATCGATACCGAACAGTTCCAGGACACCGTCGCGGAATTCATGCCGAAGAGCAGCCCGGATGCCGCGAACCGACTCGTCGACACGGTACGCAACGCCGTCGTCAACCGCACGCAGGTCGGGTTTCCGCTCCCGGACAACGAAGACGAGCGCCTGGCGGCGCTGGTCGACTACGACGTCGACGACTTCGACGCCGTCGAGACGTTCGACCGGCTTTCGGAACTCGTCGCCAGCCACTTCGACATCAACGTCGCCTTCGTCGGGCTCGTCCACGAGTTCGAGGAGCGATTCATCGCCTGTCACGGTGCCGACTGGGAGAGGATGGACCGGGAGGACACCATCTGCACGTACGCGATCCTCGACGAGGACGTGACCGTGATCCAGGACGTCCAGGCCGACCCCCGGTTCGACCACAACGAGACGCTGAAACAGCTCGACATCCGGTCGTACGCCGGCGCCAACATCACGACGGCGGACGGCACCGTCATCGGCGAACTCTGTCTCATCCACGACGAGCCGCGGACGTACACTGCCGAGGAACTCACGGATCTGCAGCTGTTCGCCGACGAGGTGTCCGAACAGCTCGAACTGCGGCGCAAACTGGCCGCTACGGGGGGTGAGGAGCGATGAGCCAGGCACAGCAGCCGACCTACGAATTCGACTCGCTCCCGCTGGAACCGGTCGACGCCGGCACGAACCTGCTCGTCACCGGGCCGTCGCTCGGCGGCACCAGAGAACTCGTCATGCGGCTGCTCACGTGCCAGTCGGCGGAGGGGCTGCTCCTGCTGACCACGGAACTCGGCGGTGAAGAAGCGATCGCCAACTACGAGGCCACCGGCTACCCCTACGCCACGTCGCGCATGGCTGTCGTCGATTGCACGCAGGGAAGTCACGACGACGACGACCGCAACATCCACGCCGTCTCCGCACCGAGTGACCTGACCGGCATCGGGATCGTCTTCTCGTCGCTGTACGAGCGACTCTACGGCGCCGGCATCGAGAAGGTGCGCACCGGGCTCTACACGCTCGCGCCGCTGGTGATGTACACGCAGGAGATCCAGCCCCTCTACCGCTTCCTCCACACGATGACCGGCCGCATCAGGACGGCCGACGGGCTCGGCGTCTCCGCTATCGACCCCGAATCACAGGACGAAAAGACGTTCCGGACGCTCACCCAGCCCTTCGACGCACAGATCGAACTGCGCGAACGGGACGGGAAACAGCAACTCCGCTGCCGGGGGCTGCCCGACCAGCCGGAGGGCTGGCTGTCGCTCGACTTGTAACACCGCCGGCAATCACAAGCGTTTTCGCTGCCGCCGTTCGTGTCTCGACCGATGACTGGCTATACCGCGACCGTCACCGTCCGGCTGAAACACGGGGTGCTCGACCCCGAGGCCGAGACGACACAGCGCGCGCTCGAACGGCTCGGCTTCGAGCTGGCCGACCTGCGCTCGGCCGACCTGTTCGAACTCGACGTCGACGCAGACAGCGCCGAGGACGCCCGCGAGCGCGCCGAGGAGATGACCGAACGCCTGCTCGCCAATCCGACCATCCACGACTACGAGGTCGACGTCGAAGAGCGATGACGGTAGCTGTACTGCAGTTCGGCGGCTCGAACTGCGACCGCGACACCGTGCAGGCGCTGGCCGACCTCGGCATCGACGCCGAACTGGTCTGGCACGAGGACGGCCTGCCCGCCGACACCGCCGGCATCGTCGTTCCCGGCGGCTTCTCGTACGGCGACTACCTCCGTGCCGGCGCGATGGCCGCCCGTTCGCCGATCATGGAAGACGTGAAGGCGGCCGCCGAGGACGGTACGCCCGTACTCGGCATCTGCAACGGCGCGCAGATCGGCTGTGAGGCATCGCTGACGCCCGGCGCGTTCACGACCAACCGGAGCGCCCGCTTCCAGTGCGAACACGTCCACGTCCGCATCGAGAACGCCGACACGCCGTTCACCCGCGCCTACGACGAGGGCGAGGTCATCGAACTGCCGATCGCCCACGGCGAGGGGCGCTTCGAGATCGACGACGCGGAACTCGCCGATCTGGAAGCCGACGACCGCGTCCTCTTCCGGTACTGCGACGAAGACGGCGAGACGTCCGACGACGCCAACCCGAACGGCTCGAAACACAACGTCGCCGGCGTGCTCGGCGACCACGACCACGTCGCCGTGTTGATGCCCCACCCCGAGCGCGTCTCGCTGGCGGACATCGGCCCGACGGACGGCCGCGGCGTCCTCCGCGGGTTCGCGGATTGAGTTCGCGTTTGCAGACCCTGCAACGACTCGTTCACTTTTAAGCGGTCGCCCTGCCATCGCCCGGATAGAGTATGAGTGACCCCGCGGTCATCGTCGAGTCCCTCCGGAAAGCCTACGGGAGCGTCACGGCGCTGGATGGCGTCTCCTTCGAGGTACAGCGCGGCGAGATATTCGGACTGGTCGGCCCCAACGGGGCGGGCAAGTCCACGACGCTTCGGATCATGTCGACGCTGCTGGGCGCCGACAGCGGCCGCGTCGTCGTCTGCGGCGCCGACGTCGAAGACCGACCGAACGACGCACGCGCCGCCCTGCGGTACGTCCCCGAGGAGGCCGGCGCCTACGAGAACTTCTCCGGCCGAAAGTACCTCGATTTCATCGCCGGCTTCTACGCCGACGACCCGTCCGCGATGGTCGACCGCGGCGTCGAGATCGCCGACCTCGGCGACCGGATCGACAGCAAGACGGGCGAGTACAGCAAGGGCATGACCCGGAAACTGCTGCTGGCCGCCGGGCTGATGACCGAGCCCCAGCTCGCGATCCTCGACGAACCCACGTCGGGACTGGACGTCCGCAACGCCCGCCAGATCCGCGACACGATCAAAGACTACCCCGGCACCGACCGCAGCGTCATCCTCTCCTCGCACAACATGCTGGAGGTCGAGTACCTCTGTGACCGCGTCGGCCTGCTGAACGAAGGGCGCATCGTCGACGTGGGCACGCCCTCGGAACTGACCGGCGACTACGGCACCGACAACCTCGAAGACGCCTTCCTGGAGGCCACAGCATGAGGACGTTCTTCAGGCTCACCTGGAAGGAGATCCGCGAACTGCTGCGCCCGCAGTACATCCTCCCGATCCTGTTCGTCCCTATCATCTTCATCGCACTGGGACAGGGCTTCGGCGGCCTCGACGAGGCGGCTGCGGAACAGCCACAGGTCGGGATCGTCAACGAGGACGGCGACCGCTACGGCGAACTGGTGGCGGCGACGTACAACCGGAGCGCCGAGGTGGTCTACTACGGCAACGGCGTCGAGCCCGACACCGCGCTGAACACGACCAGAGACAGGGGTGGGACGGCTTTGCTCGTGATACCCGAGAACTTCACCGAGCGGATCGCGACGGGCCAGCAACGCGGACAGGTGCACCTCTACACTGTGGTCGACAGCGTCAGCCTCGGCGGGATCGTCTCGACCGGCAACGTCGAGACCATCCTGCGGACGGCCAGCGCGCAGATCACGCTGAACGCGACGGGCGCCTCTCCGCAGCAACTCAGCCCCGTCCAGACCACCTACACGACCGACGTGAAGGGGACGCGGATCGACCAGTCG
>Ga0207797_1002401_pt1 | contig 12972 bp, 14 predicted proteins | sample PRCRCaboRojoPR_6_FD_187275 | JGI IMG/M metagenome (GOLD analysis project Ga0207797, IMG submission 187275) | Marine sediment microbial community from Cabo Rojo, Puerto Rico - PR CR 10% Liquid 1 (SPAdes) | ecosystem: Environmental > Aquatic > Marine > Coastal > Sediment | place: Cabo Rojo, Puerto... | reverse complement strand
CGCTCCCCGCTCGCACATCCGGAGACGCTCACTTCGTTCGCGTCTCCCCGTCCACCGCCCGGTACCGCCGACCACGGTTCTGGCCGTGGACCGTCACGAGCCCGTACTCGACGAGCTTGGACACGTAATCGCGGACTCGGCGGCGGCTCCGGGGCTCCTCGACGCGGTCGGCGTACCGTTCGTAGGCCTCGCCGGGGCTGATCTCGCCGGCCGAGGAGATCACCGTGTAGAGGGCGTACTGGTGCTCGCCGAGCCGCTCCCGCCGGGTCTCGCGCAGCTCGGTTCGGGCCGCTGGGACCGCCCGGTCGACGGTCTCGGGGGACAGCGACTCCGCGCCCTCGCTGGCCGCCAGCCTGACGGCCGTCGCGAGGATGCGGATGGCGTCCCGGGCGTCGCCCGCCGCGACGTCGGCGACGTGCTCGAGGTCGGCCCGCGAGACCACGTCGGGCCGGAGCCCGTGCTCGGCACGCTGGGCCAGGATGGCCACGAGTGCGTCGAGGTCGTAGCGGTCGAACTGCACGCTGGTCGCGTTGGCGAGCCGGCTCCGGAGTCGTGGCTCGAGCCGGGCGAGCACCTGGTCCTCGCGGTTGGCCACCAGCACGATCGCGAGCCCCGGCGTATGGTACAGGTCATAGAGCACGTCTGGTGATTCGAGCTGGTCGACCTCGTCGAGCACCACCACCACGGGCCGGTCGACGCCGTCCTCGATGCGCGAGCGCAACTCGCCGGCCGAGACCGCGGTCCGCCGCTTCCCTGGAGCGGTGCCGAGCCCCTCGAGGACGCTGTAGAGCACCGCGTGCCGGGTGCGGTCGGTCCAGCAGCTCAGGTAGTGGGTGTCGAGCCCGTCGGCGCGCTCGTGCAGGGCGTCGAGGAGGTAGCGAGTCGCGCTGGTCTTCCCGCTGCCGCTCGGCCCCCAGACGAACGCGTCGCCGGCCGGCTCCCCCGAGATGACCGGCTCGAGGGCGGTGCTCAACAGGTTGAGCTCCGCGTCTCGGTGCCGGAAGTCCGCCGGCACCCAGTCCTCCTGGAACACGGCGGGGTCGGTGACCAACGCGTCGGCGTACAGGGTGCCCATCGGGTCGGGCTAGAGACGTGGGTGCCGCCGGGCAAATACCTGGGCCGACAGCGCGGCGAAAGTGAAAGTGCGATTCGAGGCCCGGCGTGACCGCCGGGAATCGAACCGGCGAGAGCGAGTATCGGAACAAATCGGAAATCACCCGGAATCGGCGCTCCGGGCCGGAAATCCGTCCCAGCGGTCCGCTCGCCCGGTATCGGAAGAATCGGAAACGCGGCACGACCGCTTTTCCCCGGCCATCGCCGATTTCCAGCCATGGCACGATCCACCCACCGGGCGGGCGAGTCCGTCCCGGACATGCCCCAGCTCGACCCGGGAATCCGGCTCCTCGATCTCCGGGGTCGGGACCCTGCACCGCTGCACTCGCTCGTCCTCGATCACCTCCTCGTGACCGGCGGCACCGCGCTCTGGATCGACGCCCGCAATCAGGGGCCGAGCCAGTTGCTCGCCTCCCTCGCCCCCTCGCCCAGGGTGCTCGATCGCGTGCGGATCGCCCGGGGATTTACCGCCTTCCAGCACGCCTCCATCGTCGAGCACGCGGGCGAGTACCTCGACGACGACACCGCGATCCTCGTCGCGCCGGCCGTCGACAGCCAGTACCGGGACGACGACGTTCGCGGCGTCGAACCGCAGGCGTTACTCCTCCGGACCCTCGCCCGACTGGCCGGCTACGCCCGCGAGTACGACCTCCCGGTCCTCGTCACGCGGACCGCTACGGACCGGCTCGGCGCCCCCGTCGCCGCCAGCGCCCGGGAGACCATCGCGGTCGAGCGCACCCGGTTCGGCCCGCGCTTTACCGCCTCGGACTTCGAGACGCTCGTGTACCCCGGGCCGGGCAACCGGCACCTCCAGACGACGCTGGCGTTCTGGGAACGGGTGCTCGAGGCCCGGCAACCGCTCTACGAGGCGGCGCCGGCCGCGCCGGCCACCCCAGCAGCGCCGGAGGTGACCACGCATGGGTCGCACTAACGCCACGTATCGCGACTTGCTCCGGGCCCTCGAGGAGCGGTGGGCGCCCTACCGCCGCGGCCTCCGGCGCGAGGACCAGGTCCACTTCGACCAGCTGTTCACCCACGCACGGAACCACGCCGACGCGAGCGGCCTGCGGAACCACGAGGAGCCAATCGTGCCGGTCCTGTTCTCCATCTCGCTGGCCCAGGAGAAACAGCTCGCGGCGCTCGAATCCCGGGTCGAGCGAGTCGAGAACCGCGCCGAGCGAGTCGAGAACCGCGCCGAACGACTCGAAGACCAGGTCGAGACGCTAGCGAGCGGCGTCGATGGGAACGGAGACGATGCCGACTCCGCGCACGCGACCGACCCGGAGGGGGCCCGGTAGCGTGTTCAAAGTCGACTACACCGACGAGGGGGTCCGCACCTGGGCGCGGAACGGCGACGAGGTCGTCTCGACGCTCGACCCGGCCTACACGCCCACCGTCTACGTCGCGGCTGCGGACTGGGCCACGCTCGCCGAACACCGGCCGACCGTGGCGGCCAACCCGAAGGTCGAGTCGATCGCGCGGGAGTCCTGGCGGCGCGGCTTCCGCTACGACCACGAGCCGATGCTCCGGGTGGACGTGACCGACATCGATTCCGTGACGCCGGTAGCCCGACAGATCTCGGCCCTCGACCGACCCGGTGACCTCCGGCTGTTCAACGTGGATCTCACCCGCGAGTTCCGCTACTGTCTCGAGACCGGCTGCTCGCCAGACCCGGGCCAGCCCCTCCGCACCCTCGAGCTGTCCACGCCCGAGACCCAGTTCGCGACCGACGAGCCGGGCCTCACCGAGGTGACCGTTTCGACACCGGGCGTGGCGGGAGCCGACGGTCTCGACGTCGACAGCGCCGGCGGCTGGGAGGGGACGGACGACCGGGGCACGGAACTCGCGCCGAACGGCCGCTTTCCGAGCTGGAACATCGCCTCACCCGACCTCGAGACCGCCCAGACCGTCACCGGCGACCCCCTGGCCGTCCTCGAGACGGTCCTCGACCGGGTCGCACACTACGACCCGGACGTCCTGGTCCTCAGTAGCTCCGAGATCGTGCCCGCCCTCTTCGCGGTCGCCGAGGCGGCGGACCGCGAGGTCTCTTTGGGTCGCGAGCCGGGATACCAGCAGCTCGCCGCCGAATCGACCTACGCGAGCTACGGGCGGGTGGGGCACTCGCCGGCGCGGTACTCGGTGCCGGGTCGGGCCATCGTCGACCGGTCGAACACCTTCTTCTACCACCAGACGAACCTCGCGGGCTGTCTCGACCTTGTGGGCCGCTCTGGCAAGCCACTGCAGGAACTCGCGTGGGCCTCCATCGGGAACGTGCTCACCGCGATGCAGATCCACGAGGCGGTCGAACGCGAGGTGCTCGTGCCCTGGCGGTCCTGGCGCCACGAACAGTTCAAGTCCATGCGCACCCTTCACGCGGCCGACCGCGGCGGGTACACCTTCTCGCCGAAGGTCGGGTTCCACGAGGACGTCGCGGAACTGGACTTCTCGGCGATGTACCCCAACATCATCGTCGAGCACAACATCTCGCCCGAGACCATCCGGTGTGACTGCCACGACACCGAGGACGTCCCGGAGCTGGGCTATTCGGTCTGTCCCCGGGAGGGCTATCTCGCGTCGGTGCTCGGCCCGCTCATCGAGGACCGCGACGCGATGAAGGCCGCCCTGACCGAGACCGAGGACCCCGACCGCCGCCGGGCGCTCGAGGGGCGCATCGACGCCATCAAGTGGATCCTGGTTGCCTGCTTCGGCTACCAGGGTTTCTCGAACGCGAAGTTCGGGCGCATCGAGGCCCACGAGGCCATCAATGCCGTCGCCCGGGACGTCTTGCTGACGGCGAAAGAGCACCTCGAGGCCGGGGGCTGGCGGGTCGTCCACGGTATCGTGGACTCCATCTGGGTCACCCCCCGCGAGGACGCCACCCAGACCGACCTCGAGACGCTCGCCGCCGGGATCACCGAGGCGGTCGACATCGATCTGGAGCACGAGGCCGACTACGACTGGGTCGCCTTCGTCCCGCTCGCCGAGGACGAGGCCGGGGCGCTCACCAAGTACTTCGGTCGGTACGCCACGCCGAAGCCGGACGGCACCCGCTACAAGTTCCGCGGCATCGAGCTGCGCCAGCGCAGCACCTGCGACTGGGTGGGAACCGTCCAGCGGGACTTGATCGAGACCCTCGACACCCATCGCGACCCGGAGCCGGTCCTCGCGCGGCTGCGCGCTCACCTCCGCGAGATCGAATCGGGAGCGGTCGATCCGGCGGCGCTCCGCGTGCGTAACCGCGTCAGCAAGCGCCTCGAGGAGTACAGCCAGTCGACGCGCAACGTCGCCGCCCTGGCGCGCGCCGAGGACATGGGCCTCTCGAAGCTGCCGGGACAGGACGTCGAGTACGTGGTGGTCGACGACGAGAAATCCTCGCGTGCACGCGTCGCCCTCGCCCACGAGGACCCCGATACCTACGACCCCGAGTTCTACCGCGAGCGGGCCATCCGTGCCGCCGAAGCCGTGCTTTCGCCGCTGGGCTGGCGGCGCGGGGACGTCACGGCCGCGCTCGCGGACACCAGCCCGACCCGCATCCAGGCATTCGCCGCCGACGGCGGAACAAGCGCGGCTTCGGAGGGGCGGTCGGCCTCGGGTCAGTCGGGGGTGGTGGATCCGTGAGCGAGCAGGATGTCGCGGCGGGTGAGGGGTCGACCGCCGAGCGCCCCCTCCTCGAGCGGGCCCACGCGGCGGATTTCCGGACCTGGTACCGCGAACGCCGGCGACGCGAGAACGCGAGAGCGGGTAACTTCCATTATATAGGGCCCGGAGACCCGCCCTCGGCCGACACGCACTATCCCCACACCCTGCTCACCTGTCACCGGAAGCGTCACTACGAGGAGGCGAACGCCCCGGCCGAGGACCCGAAGCCGCTCGGGTACTTCCGCATGGGGCGGGACGTCGAGTCCGAGTTGGTCGTCCCGTTCCTCGAGGAGCGCGTCGCGGGGCCCGACCAGCGGGTCACCCGGAGCGTGGGATTCCAGACGGCAATCGAGACTGGTTCCGGTTCCTTCCGGTTGCGCGGGAAGACCGACCCGGCCATCACGACCGAGGCCGGGGACCCGCTGCTCGTGACCGAGGTCAAGACCGTCGGGGAAGTAGACCGAGAGGAACCCCGGGAGACCCACCTGGCACAGGTCCACGCCTACCTGGCGGCCCTCGCGGACCGTCTGGCGAGCCGCCAGGCGGCCATCCTCTACATTTCGCGGACGACCCTCGAACTCCGGGCCTTCCCCGTCCGCTTCGACGAGGGCTTCTGGACCGGGCGGGTCGTCCCGTGGCTCCAGGAGCGGACCGCGGGCCGCGAGGATGACGAACTGCCCCCGGCGACGCCGGAGCAGGAATGGGAGTGTACGTACTGCTCGTATCGACGGCGGTGTGGACAGAGCGACCATCCCGCTGCGGACGAGGCCCCGGTCGGGTTCCTGCCCCGACATCGGTATCCCCGGGCCGCGGTCGAGGAGCATGTGGCGGCACACGACGCGCCGCTCACGCCGACCCTGGCCGACGCCTACCCGGAGCTCGCAGCCGAGCACGAGGTTGCCGGCTGGGACTGTCCGGCGTGCCGGCTGTCGGCGCCATTCGGCACGCTCGACTGGGATGGCGATCCGTCGGAGCCGCCGCCCTGCCCACAGTGTGCGGCGACGGATCAGTACGTGGAGCTAACGCCGTCTACCTCGATCACGTCCTGAGTCCGGCGGATGCCACGGGCCCGGGAGGTCCCCGATTCCTACTCTCGCGAGTCGGATCCTCAGTCGGCCCGGACCGACCGGCCGCTACGGGTGAACTCGTACTCCTCGCCCGTGGCGGCGAGCCGGTCCAGCTGTTCGGTCGCCCACTCGACCGCCGCCGCGGACTCGTTGACCAGCGCCCCCCGGAGCCGGTTCTCGTCGTCCCGGATCGAGACGCCGACTGCCTCATCGTCGACGACGAGCACCCCGAACGGGATCGTCTCGTGGGTCTTGACGAGCGTGAACTCGGGAGCGTCGAGCAGCTCGCTCAGCTGCTCCATGTACTCCTCGAAGGCGACTTCCATGACGGCTTCGGGCAATATGATGCGGGCCCCCATCCCCTTCGAGCTGACCCCGCGCTTGACGAAGGAGACGTAGTTCGGGAGCAGCGCATTGGTGTAGCCCTCGATCCGGTCGGCGTCAGTGGCGAGCTCGCCGACCTCGGTCAGCGGTGCCAGGGGCGCGTGGGGTTCGGTCTCGAGCACCCGTGCCCCCTCGAGCATCCGCTCGTCGATGGCCGCCGAGCCCGGAAGGTGGGCGAGCAGGTCCCCGACCTCGACCATCTGGTCGACGGTCGAGACCTGGTCGTGGAACCGCTCGCAGAACAGCCGGCCGAATCGGGTCAGCTCGTAGGCCGTGCCCGTCGAGGTGAGCATTCCCAGTTCCTCCAGCTCGCGGAACGCGCGGTCTACCGTTGGCCGCGAGACATCCAGGCGACGCCTGATCGACCGCTTGTCCAAACTCCCGTTACAGATCGGGTCGATCATCTCGTGGCGCGTCGCGAGCAAGTGCAGCAAGTCGTCCCTGGTCAAGTCGGTCATCGATATGTCCCCCCGGTAGTCGGATATCGCATTGGCACTCGGGCCACTCGTGCGGGTGGAGGGACCCCCTTCAAAAAGGTGTTTCGACGCGTGTCTACGCCTGACCGCCTGTTGCCGGAGAATTCGGCGACCGTCGGGGGCCAGGTGCCGGGACATTCCCGGCAGATTGCTCGGGTGGCTCCCCCTCCAGCCGTCGTCTCCCGAACGACGGCGACCGGCTCCAGGTCGCGGGTCGACCCACCCCGGAGTGGGGGTCGGGTCGCCTGCCCGTCGACGCTGGCACCTGCCCGTTCGCTCGATGAGGGAATAGCGTTATCTCGTGAGCGATGTTCACGTGGTGAACAACGGGCCCAGCCGACGCTCGTCGCCAGGTGGGGTGGGTTCGGGTCTCGACTCGAACGACTATGGGAGAGACCACCGCGGGTGAGCTCAGCTGATTCGTGAACGTTTATTCGACGCGGGGTCGAAGCGGCGGATGCAATGACGGATCTCGATTCCATCGACCTGGATTTCGTCCCCCTGGGGGAGACCGGCCTCCAGACCAGCGAATTGCAGTTCGGGACCTGGCGGTTCGGCAAGGAGACCGAGGAGGGCTCGGTCGAGATCGGCGAGGAGCGTGCCCACGAACTCCTCGATGCCTACGAGCGAGCCGGCGGCCGCTTTATCGACACCGCCGACGTCTACGGCGGCGGGCAGAGCGAGGAGTGGATCGGCGAGTGGCTCGCCGACCGTGACCGCGAGCGGTTCACCATCGCCTCGAAGATCTACTGGCAGATCCGCGAGGGCGACCCGAACAGCCGCGGGACGAACCGGAAGAACGTCCGCCACCGCATGCAGCAGATCTTAGAGCGACTCGACACCGAGTACGTCGACGTCCTCTATATCCACCGGTGGGACGACGAGACGCCCGCCCGCGAGATGATGAAGACGCTCAACGGACTCGTCGAGGACGGGATGGTCCACTACCTCGGGGCCTCGACGCTACGTCCGAACGCCTGGAAGGTCGCACGGGCAAACGAGATCGCCCGCCGTGAAGGCTGGGAACCGTTCACGGTCTCCCAGCCGCGGTATAACCTCGTGGATCGCGAGGTCGAGGGCGATTACCTCGATATGACCGGCCACTACGGGATCGCCGTCTGTCCCTGGAGTCCGCTGGGCCAGGGCTTCCTCACGGGCAAGTACGACAGGTCGGACGGTCTCACGGGCGAATCCCTGGCCGCGGAGTCCAGCCGATTCGAGGAGGCCTACCTCACGGAGACCAACTTCGACGTCCACGACGAACTCGACGCGGTGGCCGACGAGGTCGACGCCACGCCCGCCCAGACAGCCCTCGCCTGGCTGATGCACCGGGACGGCGTGACCGCGCCCATCGTCGGGGCCAGGACGGTCTCGCAACTCGAGGAGAACCTCGGCGCCGCACAGATCGACCTGAGTCCGGACCAGGTCCAGCGGCTGAGCGAGGCCAAGATGGGTCCGTACGGGAACCTGTAACCGGGTTCCTGGTGGCCAGGTATCGCCTTCGACCAGCCACGCGCCGTCTTCGTTGCTGCGGGCCGTCGGACTTACTGGCCGGACGGCTTCGGATCGAACGTCTCTTCGACGGGCATGACCGTCACACCGCCGTTCTCGGACGCGATGACGAGACACTGGCCGCCCGGAGAGAGCTCCGACTTCTCGAAGACCGCTTCGTCGAGTTCGAGAGTACCGTCCTCGCCGATGTCGTGAAGGCCGATGACCGTCCGGCTCGAAGTCATTGGGCGAGAGTGGGAGGGCGGGACGTAATTGCCTACCGGGTCAGCCCGGTCCAACTCGAGACGCCGAGCGGACAAGGGCCGTTGGAGCCGAAACTGACCCAACGAGCCGGTTTCGTCCTCGCGATAGTTTCAACCAACGTATGATCGCGACAGGCAAGGACGGTACGGCCAGAAATCGCCTCCAGTGTGTGAAACGACAGGATTACATCCGGCGATTCATCTGGAGACGTGACAGCAAATCCCATCGTCGTTTTTCGACGATCGTCGCACCAAGTTATTAGTATCTGCCGTACGGCCCAGCAGGTATGCGCTGTCCACAGTGCGGCGACGATCGGCTCTCCATGAACGGCATGGATTTCTGTCCGGTATGCGACGTCCGACTGCCCCTCTAAGGGTCCTCAGACCGTGATGTACCCGAAGACGCCGAGTCCAGCGACGATCAGGCCGAGGATCCCCAGCCACCCGACGTATTTCATCGGCTCGTAGCGGAACCTGAAAAACGAGAAGAAGCCGGCGAAGCCGAACCAGAACAGCTGTACCGGGTCGTGCTGGAGGAAGGCCTGGAAGCCGAAAAGCGAGAGGAAGCCCACGAAGCCGAGCATCCAGGCTCCCTTGATCTGCTCGCTGTACGTTTGGGCGGAGTCGTCCATAGTTCCTACTGGTACCGGCTCCGGATTGTGGTATTATCAATCTTGGCGTCAATACACAATCGTGGGAATCCGGGGAGCGAGACTCGCGGTTCGGCGGTCGTTCCCGGTTGTCCGGGGAACCGACCGAAGCGAGGGGTCTGGGAGAGGGTCCCTCGGCACTGTCTGCACGTGCCGCCCGTTCGCTCGATCGCGTGGGCGGGCAGCCAGGTGCTATTGGGCGGTCTCGGCCCGGCCCCACTCGACCCGGCTCCATACGCGCTCCCATATGTAATAGAGTGTCGTCTTTGCAATCGCGGCCGAGAGCCCGATCTTGACCGAGGAGCCGAGCTCGCCCGTGTACAGGAAGGCGATCAGGAACACGAGCGTGGTGGCGAACAGACGGTAGCTCGTCGCCTTGGCCAGTGAGCGCCGTCGCGTCTCCATGCCTACTCCACGTACCCCAGCTCGCGGAGTTTTCGTCCGATCCGGCGTGCCTCGTCCTCGGTGATGGCAGCATCTGCCTCCATCTCCCGGATGACCAGGTGCTTGATGAACTCCTTGGGCGAGGCGAAGGGCTCCTCTTCGAGGTAGGCCTCGAGGTCTCGCACGAAGTCCTTCTTGAACGAGATGGTGGTGTAGGAGGACATCTGGTAGGTCGGTCGACACGTTCCGCATTGAAATATCTAATTATATGTAATTACACCGCCGCCGCGGTTGGCGGTCGCTGCCACGGTTCAGCGGGACTGCCGCGACCCGAGCAGCTTCTCCGCTGCGCGCACGTCCCCCGGCGAGTTGACGTTCACCCGGTCGCCGTCCAGGTGCACCGTTTCGACCCGGCGGCCCGTCCCGAGGAGGTGATCGACGGCGTCGGTCAACTCCAACTCGCCGCGGCCCGACGGCTCGATCTGGCGGAGGGCCTCGAACACGACGGGTTCGAAGACGAAGGCGCCCGCACTCACGATCGAGGACGGCGGGTCCTCGGGCTTTTCGACGTAGCCCGAAAGCGACCCGCCCTCGTCGAAGACACAGACGCCTCCTGCGGTGGCCGCCGCGCCCGAGGCCTCGGTCACGAGTAGCGTGGCGTCGGCGTCCGAGTTCCGATGCGTTTCGAACAACGCCGTGAGATCTCCCCGAAGCACATTGTCGCCGTTGACGACGCCGAAGGCCCCGTCGACGAACGGTTCGGCCTGCGCGACCGCGTCTCCGAGACCGTCAGGCGAGGGCTGGGTGGCGTACTCGATCGGGACGCCATCGACGGTCTCCCCGATGGTCGACTCGATTGCGTCGTCCGGCCCAGTCACGACGACGAATGTGGTAACTGCGTCCCGGGGAACCGCACCGAAGACGTGCTTCAGCAGCGGTCGACCCGCGACCGACACGAGTGGTTTGGGTCGGTCGCCGGCCAGCGGTTCCATGCGGGAGCCCTCGCCGGCGGCCGGGACCACGACGGGGAGTGCCATCGAGTCGTGGTAGCCACGGCAGGCTCATGGGGCTATCGCCAGGGACGGAGGACGGCAGGCGGTCGGAGGAAGGACCGCAACGGACAGCCGATGGCAGGTGGTTCAGTCCCAGGCGTCTGCCTCGAGGCCCAGGTCCACCCGGACGTCGTCGACTCCTTCGAGGACGAACCGCGGCTCCGCGACGCTGGCCACGTCATCGGCGGCGGGCGGTTCGGTCGCGACCTCGAGGCTCGTCCTGTTTCCGGACGACACCGGATACACATACAGGCTCGAATCCGGTCCGAGCTCGGTCGGGAGCGTGAGGTTCCGCTCGATCACGCGGGTGGAGTTCCCGACGAGGAAGGCCGAGGCCGTGGTTCCTGCCTCGACTGTCGCCCCGCCCTCGTTTCGGAGTTCGACGACTGCAGGCGTCTCGCCGGCCCGGACAGAGAGCTGCGGGATCGAGGCGACCCAGGCGGGCTCCGCGGGCGCGCCGACGCCCTGTTGCACCGCATAGGTGACGGTCACCTGCACGGGCGCGGCGGCGGACTCGGCCCGGACGTAGGTCGCGGCGAGATCGGTGATGGTTCCATTGACCGAGATCATCGCGGTGCCCGCGAAGTCGCGATAGGCGTCATCGCTGCTACCCGCGGCCTGGAACTGGAGGACGGTCGTCCCGTCGACCTCGTGCTGTCCGGCGTATGCCCAGTCCCCGGCCGCTAGCAAACTCCGCAACGACTCGCTCGGGCCCGAGAAACCGAGTGCTGGATCCGCGTCCCCGTCCGCGGCCCGTTCGAATCCGTACCGGTAGGCCGGGTCGTCCGAGCGGTACTGCCGGAAGAGCAACGCACCCTCGGCGTAAACGACCGCGGGGGCGTTCGGAGCGGTCCCGTACTTCTCCATGTAGGTGATTTCGGTGTCGCCCTCGTAGCCCACCCGGAACGTCTGATTCAGCGGCAGGACGCCCGCCCCTGAGCGGTTCACCGAGCGCGTGAACCCGTAGCCGAAGCTCGATCCGAGGAGGGTCGCGCGATGTGTGTCGAGCACCGTTCCGGCGTCGGTGACGCCGTCGGCGGAGAGGCCCGCGGGGAACTCGGGGCTCGCCGTGACAGTGGTCGTGGCCGTGGTGGCCGTGGTCGAACCTGCTGTCGGTTCTGTCGTCCCCTCCGGCGCGTCGGTGGTGGTCGCGGTCGTGGCGGGACCGCCACCGGGGAGGCCGGCACACCCGGCCAGGACGACGAGCAGTACCACCGCGGGGACCAGTCGAGCGGCGGACATACTACCTATCCCGTCGGCCCGGCTCACAAAAAGTGCACCGCCGAATCAGTACGTGACGCTGCGCACCGTCCGCCGCTCGCCCATGCTCTCGTGGATCACGCGGACGTTCGACGGGTACTCGTGTTCCATCGTGACCGTGGCGGTATATGGAACCGAGCCGACGCATTGCGTGCACATGTCGCTTTGCTGTTCGGTCGCCGCGACGACCACCTCGAGGACGTCGTCCGTGCCGTCCTCGTTCGCCTCGGCGTCGAGCAACTCGACGGACGCGAGTTCGAGGCCGTAGCAGGGATTGGGGGTCTTGACCCGTCCCGAGACTTCGACCACCTCGTCGGCGAAATCGATCCGCGCCTCGTCGGTCATGTCACAGCTCCCTTGCTCGATGCTGAAGGACTGGTCGGCGACGGACGGGCCGGGACAGCCCATCAGCGTCGAGAAGGTCCGCGAGTGGACCTCGGCCTCGGGGGTCACGATGACGTTCGTGCTCGAGTCGTTGCAGTCGAACGTCGACCGGCCCACGGACACCTCCCCGGCCTCGGTTCCGTCGACGGTGATCGAGAGGGTGTAGCTCGCGGGGACGTTGAGCACCAGTCGCAGCCAGCCGTCGGCGGGGAACTCGACGCTGGTCTCGAGGCGGTCGGCCTCGGGAGTGCGGACCTGGAGGGTGAACTGCCGGGCGGAGTCGGCCTGGTTCCACACTTTCACGTCGTGTGCGCGGTTGTTGTCCGGGAACGCGACCCCCTCGCGGGTGCCAGCAGTAATCGTCTCGAAGGGCTCTTCGGGTCCTGGATTCCACTCGGGTTCCTCGGGCGTCGTGGTGTTCGTCGGCTCGTCGGTGGTCGGTTCGTCGGTCGTGGTGGTCGTCTCCGAATTCCCACCGTCACCGCCTGGGCCGCCGGAGAGACAGCCGGCGGTTGCGAGGGCGGCCGAGGTACCGAGCGCGGCGAGGACCTGTCGTCGCTGCATGTATCCCCATAGGACAGCCCCGGATAAGGGCCTTCGTTAGCTTCAAACGGGCGTTTGAGCGATGCTGGCGCACGGTCGGTGCTGGCCGGGTAGCGTGGGCCGGGGGCCCTGGGTTACACCATCCTGGCCCTCGACGGCGGAGGGGCCTCTCCGAGAAGGGGAGGGGAGATCAAGGAGACGATCGGGGCTGTTGGGCTCGGGGACGGGGTGGGACTTCGAAAGGGGCCGACCGGCTGGTCGGCTCC
>Ga0207797_1002400_pt1 | contig 12978 bp, 14 predicted proteins | sample PRCRCaboRojoPR_6_FD_187275 | JGI IMG/M metagenome (GOLD analysis project Ga0207797, IMG submission 187275) | Marine sediment microbial community from Cabo Rojo, Puerto Rico - PR CR 10% Liquid 1 (SPAdes) | ecosystem: Environmental > Aquatic > Marine > Coastal > Sediment | place: Cabo Rojo, Puerto... | reverse complement strand
AAGCCGGCGGGGCGGCACACCATCAAGGTCTGCATGGGAACGGCATGCTATGTGCGTGGAATTGCAGAGGTCATGAGTCGTCTTCAGACCGCCTGTCAGCTGGATGTGGGCGGAACCACCGAGGACCGCCGGTTCTCGCTGGAGGCCGTGCGGTGCCTCGGCGCCTGCGGTCTCGCCCCGGTGGTGGTGGTGGACGAAGACACCCACGGGGGCGTGACGCCGGACAGGATCCTCGGCATCCTCGAGCGCTACGAGTAGAAGGGCGGTTGGATCGGACATGACCACGAAACTGGCGGAACTGGTGGAGCTGCTGGATGCGGAGATCATCGTCGGTCACGAGAAATGTGACCTGTCCTTCGAGTTCTGCACGGCAAGCGATCTGATGAGCGACGTCCTGCGCGGACCCACGTCGGGCTCCATTCTGATCACCGGGTTGAACAACACGCAGGTCATCCGGGCCTCGGTGATCGCCAACGTGGCGGCCATCATCCTGGTGCGGAAGAAGCGCCCCAACGAAGACCTGGTGGAGCGCGCAAAGGAGCACGAGATCCCCGTCATCCGGACCCCGCATACCATGTTCACGGCCTGCGGAAAGCTGTTCGAGGCGGGGCTGCGGGGGATCGACGAGCTGGTTTGATAAAGGCCGTGAGCGTGGCTCGTGGTTCGTGGTTCGTAAGGGAAGATGGAACCAGGAACCGAGTCGGGTCCAAAAGGGTTTCACGGACACGAACAACGGACCACGAACCACGGCCCCTTCCGACGGAACGCCCATGCCCCTGCTGGAGAGGCGATTCACGGTCAAGGCCAACGACTTCGTCAAGGCCGGGGAGGTCTCGATCGAGGTTCAGGGCATATTGAAGAAGATCGGCTTCGATCCGGCGCTCATCCGCAGGGTCTCCATCTGCGCCTACGAGGCGGAGATGAATGTGGTGATGCACGGAGGGGACGGCGAGATGCTGCTGCGGGTCGAGCCGGAGCGGATCGACCTGGAGTGCCGGGACCGGGGGGGCGGCATCGAGGACATCGAGCTCGCCCTGCAGCCCGGGTACTCCACGGCCAAGCCGGAGCACCAGGAAATGGGCTTCGGTGCGGGCATGGGGCTTCCCAACATCAAGAAGAACGCCTCTTCCCTGGACGTGGACTCGCGCAAGGGGGGAGGCACGCGCTTGACCATGAGGTTCGAGGTGGGGGATGGCGGCGGATGATCAGGCGCCGGCCGGACAGCCGGTACACTATGTGGAGGTGGACGAGCAGCTCTGCAACGGGTGCGTCCTCTGCATGAAGGCCTGCCCCATGAAGGCCATCCGTCTCCGGGACAACGTCGCACGGATCGAAGGGGTCTGCATCGACTGCATGGAGTGCGCCCGTGTCTGTCCGCAGGGCGCCATCCGGGGCGTGTCGTCCGCCGATGTGCCCCTGGGCGATCGGACCGGGGACGCGGTCTGCCCGTCGACCGTCCTCTACTCCCAGTTCGGGGAGGACCATCTCCCGAACGACGTGCTACTGGGACTTCGCAGGATGGGGTTCCGGTACCCCTTCGACCAGTCCTACACGGCCGAGCTCTACGAGTTCGCCATCGAGCTCTTCATCCGGGAGCAGCGGGAGATCGAAGACCCCCCCTTCCCCTTGATCTCGGCCGTCTGCCCCGCCGTGGTCCAGATCATCGCCTGCCGGTTCCCGAGCCTCCTGAGGCACATCCCTCCCCTGGCCACGCCCCGGGAGATCGTGACGAGGGAGGCGAAGCGGCGCCTCTCCGCCAAGCACAACCGCCCCCCGGAGGAGGTCGAGGTGCTCCACGTTGTGCCCTGTCCCGCGCTGATGATTCGGGAGACCAGCCAGGCGAACCGGGACCGGGCGGTGGGGATCAACGCGGTTTACGAGGACCTGAAGAAGGCCATGCAGGAGATCGAGGAGGACCGGGTCCTCCACTACTCGGGGGGCGTCGGGCTGGGCTGGGGGATCTCCGGCGGGGAGATCGCCGGAATCCGGGCCAAGAGCATCGCGGTCTCCGGCGTCCACGAGACGATCCGCTACCTGGAACGGGTGGAGATGGGGCTGCTCGACCACATCGAGTTTCTGGAGTGCCGGATCTGCAAGGAAGGCTGCGTGGGCGGGCCCTTCACCGTAGCGGACCGGTACCAGACCAAGCAGCTCGTGCAGAAGTACGTGCGCATGTTCGGGGAGGAGCGGAGGGTCAAGCAGCACTACCTCAGGAAGATCTATCAGGAGGGCTGGTTTCAGGCCGAGCGGCAGGTGCTGCCCATCCGGACGGAAAAGATCGACTTGACCATCGCCGAACGGATCGAGCAGCAGAAGCGGGTGGAGTCCATCCTGAAGGCGCTGCCGCAAAAGCACTGCGGCATGTGCGGCTCCCCGGACTGCCGGACCTTTGCCGAGGACGTGGTGGCCGGCAAGGCCCGCATGAAAGACTGCGCGCAGCTGAAACAGTACGAGGGAAAGGAAATCGTCACTTGAAGGTTCAAGAGATCATCCAGCGGTTCGGGCTGAAGCCGGTCGCCGGGGAAAGCGGCCTGGACCGGGAGGTTCGGGGCGGGTACTGCGGGGACCTGCTGAGCGACGTCATGGCCAACGCCGGGGACGGCGCCCTGTGGTTGACCATCCAGTCCCACAAGAACATCGTGGGCGTCTGCGTGCTGAGGGAGCTGGCGGCCGTGGTGCTGGTCAACGGCCGGGAGCCGGACGACGACACCCGCGCCAAGGCGGACGAGGAGGGAATCCCCATCCTGACCACCGAGCGCTCCGCCTTCGAGACGGCGGGCCTCCTGCACGAGGCGGGGGTCGGCAGGGCGGGGGAATGAAGCGATACCGGGCGGACCTCCACATCCACTCCTGCCTGTCCCCCTGCGCCTCCCTCGACATGAGCCCCAGGGCCGTCGTGGAGAGGAGCGTGGAGCGGGGCATCGACGTCATCGCCCTCTGCGACCACAACTCGGCCGAGAACGTGGGTGCGGCCGTGAGGGCGGGCCGGCGGTCCGGGCTCCGCGTCCTCCCCGGACTGGAGATCAACTCCGAGGAGGAGGTGCACACCCTGGCGATCTTCGACACCGAGGAGCAGGCCCTGGCCATGCAGGAGATCCTGTACGCCGCGCTGAAGGGTTCGAACCGCCCGGACGTCTTCGGGGACCAGGTGGTGGCGAACGAGATGGACGAGGTGGAAGGGTTCTGCGACCGGCTGCTGATCGGCGCGGTCGGGATCGGTCTTCACCAGGTGGTGCGGGAGATTCGACGGCTCGGGGGGGTGAGCATCGCCAGCCACGTGGACCGGCCCAGCTACAGCATCCTGGGACAGCTGGGCTTCATCCCGGAAGACCTCCTGCTGGACGCCGTCGAGGTCTCCTCCCGGGGGTCCGTCGAGTCCGTGCGACGGGCCGTGCCGGAGGACCGGGAGCCCGCGCTCGGGCTGGTGACCTCCTCGGACGCCCACGAGCTCGACGACATCGGATCGGCCACGACGTGGCTCTTCGTCGAGTCCCTGGAGGTCGAGGAGCTGGGGCTGGCCTTTCGGGGGGACCTGGGACGGAGGGTTGAAATTCCGGCCCGAACCGGTTAAGGAACACAGGCCGGGCGGCGAGTCGCCGGGAGGAAGGAACTGAGGGATCTCTCGCTTCACATCATGGACGTGGCCGAGAACGGGCTGGACGCCGGCGCGGATCTCATCCGGATCACCGTGAGGGAGGACCGCGACGCGGACCGGATGGAGATCACCATCACCGACAACGGCCGCGGCATCCCGAGGGAGATTCTCCCCCGGATCCTGGACCCCTTCTACACCACCCGGACCACCCGCCGGGTCGGGCTGGGCCTCAGCCTCTTCCGCGAGGCGAGCCGGCGGTGCGAAGGGGACCTCCAGGTGCAGTCCGAAGAGGGGCGGGGAACCGAGGTGACGGCCACGTTCCGGCTGAGCCACATCGATCTCCCCCCCCTGGGGGACGTGGCCGGGACCCTGGCCGCGCTCATCGCCGGAAACGGGCAGGCCGACTTCGTCTACACCCACGAGGTGGACGGCAGGCGGTTCGAGCTGGACACCCGTGCGATCCGCGAGGAGCTGGAGGGCGTTCCCCTTCACCACCCGGAGGTGATCCGCTACGTGACCCAAACCGTACGGGAGTTCCTGTCTGCGGGATGACCCGGAGGAGAAAGAGACGACCATGGCGAAGCTCACGATCGACGACCTGAAGAAGATCAAGGAAAAGGCCCAGAAGGAAACCTCCCTGAGGAGCGGCGAGGCCACCGTGAAGGTCACCGTGCACATGGGGACCTGCGGTATCGCAGCCGGTGCGCGCGAGGTCATGGACGCCCTGCTGGAGGAGCTCGCCGAAAGCGGCCGGGACGACATCCGGGTGGTGAACTCGGGCTGCATGGGCATGTGCAGCAGCGAGCCCAACGTCACCGTGGAGATGATGGGGCAGGAGCCCGTGATCTATCAGCACATGGACCGCAACAAGATGCGGCAGGTGTTCAAGCGGCACATCCTGCACGGGGAGGTGCAGACGGACTTCGCCCTGGCGCGCATGCAGTAATCTTGGAACCCAGCCGTCCGGGGCCGGGCCGATTCGGACGGAACGACCCTCATTCGACTGCTCTGCTCAAGACAAGGGGGCCCAGATGAGCACCTACAGAACCGAAATCCTTTTGTGCGGCGGGACCGGCTGCCGAGCCTCCGGAAGCGAGGAGGTCAAAGCGGCGCTCAAGGAACAGCTCGAGAAGCAGGGCCTGCAGCAGGAAGTACGCATCGTGGAGACCGGTTGCAACGGCTTCTGCGCCCAGGGCCCCGTGGCCATCGTGCAGCCCGAAGGGATCTTCTACCAGAAGCTCGCCGCCGACGACATCCCCTACCTGGTGGAGGAGCACTTCCTCAAAGGGCGTCCGGTCGAGAAGTTCTTCTACAAGGAGCAGGCCGGCGCGGAGACGATTCCCGTCATGGGGGACATCCCCTTTTACGCCCGCCAGGAGCTCATCGTCCTCAAGAACCGGGGCGCCATCGACCCGGAGAAGATCGACGAGTACATCGCGAGGGACGGGTACCTGGGGGCCGGAAAGGCGCTTCTGGAGATGACCCCGGAGGAGATCATCGAGGAGGTCAAGGCCTCCGGGCTTCGCGGGCGCGGCGGTGCGGGCTTCCCCACCGGTCTCAAGTGGGAGTTCGCCGGCAAGAGCGAGGGAGACGTCAAGTACGTGCTGTGCAATGCGGACGAAGGGGACCCCGGCGCGTTCATGGATCGGAGCGTCCTGGAGGCGGACCCCCACGCCGTGCTCGAGGGCATGATCATCGCGGCCAAGGCCGTGGGCGCCCACCAGGGCTACATCTACTGCAGGGCGGAGTACCCCCTGGCCCTGCGCCGGCTGGACATCGCCATCGGCCAGGCGAGGGAGTACGGCCTTCTGGGGGAGGACATCCTGGGAAGCGGCTTCCGCTTCGACCTCGACGTCTACCGGGGCGCCGGCGCCTTCGTCTGCGGCGAGGAAACGGCCCTGATGCACTCCATCGAGGGCAAGCGGGGCATGCCGAGACCCCGGCCGCCGTTTCCCGCGGTCCAGGGGTTGTGGAAGCGGCCCACCGTGCTGAACAACGTGGAGACCTACGCGAACGTCGGTCAGATCATCCACAAGGGAGGGGACTGGTACGCGGGCATCGGCACGGAGACGAGCAAGGGGACCAAGGTGTTCGCCCTGACGGGGGCCGTGCAGAACATCGGCCTGGTGGAGGTCCCCATGGGGACCTCGCTTCGCGAGATCATCTTCGAGGTGGGCGGCGGTATCCCGAAGAAGCGAAAGTTCAAGGCGGTCCAGCTCGGCGGCCCCTCAGGCGGCTGCGTACCGGAGTCCCGCATCGACACCCCCGTGGACTACGAGTCCATCGCCCAAGTGGGGGCGATCATGGGCTCGGGCGGCATGATCGTGATGGACGACCGGACGTGCATGGTGGACATGGCGCGGTTCTTTATGGACTTCATCCAGGACGAGTCCTGCGGCAAGTGCACGCCGTGCCGTGAAGGGACCCGGCGAATGCTCGAGATCCTGAACAAGATCACCCAGGGTCGGGGGGAGCCGGAGGACATCGAGCTGCTGGAGGAGCTGAGCACGATGATCCGGGACTCGGCCCTGTGCGGGCTGGGTCAGACGGGACCGAACCCCGTGCTCTCCACACTTCAGTACTTCCGTGACGAGTACGAGGCCCACGTCTACGAGAAACGGTGCCCGGCCAAGCGGTGCCCCGAGCTGCTCGAGTTCGTGGTGGACCCGGACCGATGCAAGAAGTGCGGGCAGTGCGCCCAGGCCTGTCCGGTCGAGGCGATTCAGTGGGAGAAGAAGCAGACCGCCTCCATTGACAAGAACAAGTGCATCAAGTGCATGAGCTGCATCGCCGCCTGCCCCTTCGACGCCATCGACTGAGCGGAGAGGTGTCCCGTGAAGGCGGAGCCGCGGCCGTTTGCGGAGCGGAACGACCTTGACATCGGTGGAGGTTCATTATAGAAATCGCGGGATTCGATGCGGGTCCATTCCAACGTCAACTCAGCCGGTGTCCTGATCACCGTAAGCGCGTGCGGCAGTCCACCCCCTCGGTCCTTCGTCTCGCGGCCCCGGGCCGAACCGCACTCTCCCGCATCCCTGAAGGTCTGCGGGGAAAGCGCCCTGCAAGGACTGCTCGAGGGTGGGTACGCGCTTGAGGCTCGACCAAGAAAAGGCCATGAAAAAACTCAGAGGAATACGAGCTCCAAAAGTGGATACGGGTGAGCTGAGCCTCGAACCGAAGCGGCTTCCGCCGCCTGCCAGGGTGGTGATCCCCTTGGAGTACCCCCAGGGCAGCGTCGAGGCCGTGGTCGAGGTCGGTGACCCCGTTCGCGAGGGACAGTGCATTGCGCGGGACTCGAACGGCATCCTTCCGGACGTGAGGGCGTCCATCGCCGGCCGGGTGACCGCCGTCCAGCCCTGGCCCTCTCCGTTCGGGAAGGAGTCCCGGTCCGTGAGAATCGAATCGAACGGGGCAGGCGGAGAGCCCGAGAGGCTGTTCGACGAGGGGCATGCACCCCAGTCCACGCAGGAGCAGCTGCGCCTGCTCTCGGAGTCGGGGATCCGCGAGACGGACGTCTACCCCTGGCCCCTTTCGGTTCGCATCGCCCAGCCCGCCCTGACCCCTCCGGTCCTCTTCCCGTTCGTCCCGGACCTCCGGCGGCCCATCGACTGCCTGATCCTGAACGGGGCCGACCGGCAGCCCGGGGTGCTCTCGAGGAGCTTCGCCCTCCACAGCATGGAGGACGACATCCTGGCCGGCATTCCCTTCCTCAAGGCCCTGTCCGGCGCTTCGAGAACCGTGCTGGCCGTCTCCTCGGGGGAGACCCTCGGCGACTCCTTCGAGCGCGGGCTCCGAATGGCCGGGGTGGAGCTGGTCCGGCTGCCGGACCGCTACCCCGCCAGCCTGGAGCCCCTGCTGGTCCAGCACGTGACCGGCCGGGAGATCCCACAGCCGGGCGGGGACGCGCGCACCGTCGGGGTGACGGTCGTGGATCTGCCGGCCGCGGCCCAGGTGGCGGGCGTCCTCCTGAACGGACGACCTCACACGGAGGCCCTGGTCCAGATCTCGGCGCCCTCCCAGTGGATACACACCTTCCTCCGCGTCCGGGAAGGGACCCTGCTCGAGGACGTGCTGGAGCACCTCAGCCCCGCGCCCCGGGACCCGGCGCGGGTGATCTGCCGGGGGCCTTTTCTCGGACACGCCATGTACGATCTCCGGGTCCCGCTGATCCAGCAGACCGAAGCGGTCTTCTTTCAAGAGGAGGCCGACCTGACCCTGTTCGAGGACGAGCCCTGTATCAACTGCGGGCGTTGCGTCCAGGCCTGCCCCATGCGCCTGTTTCCCAACGAGCTGAGCCGGCAGTGCGAGTACGGCCGGTTCGAGGAGGCGGAAGGGAACGATCTCTTCCGCTGCATCGAGTGCGGAATCTGTTCTTACGTCTGCCCGGTCAGACGGCCCATGGTCCATCTCATGCGGTTCGGGAAGAGCGAGCTGTCCGCTTCGAGGGAGGAGCGATGAAACGTCCTGACCTTCACGTGTCCATGTCCCCGTTCGTGCACTCGGGGGACTCCGTTCGCAGGATCATGCTCGACTACCTGCTGGCGCTCCTTCCGATCTTGTGCGCGGGTGTCTTCTACTACGGGTGGCCGGCGCTGAAAATCGTGGTTCTCTGCGCCCTGACCGCCGTCCTCACGGAGCTGCTCTGGCAGAAGGTGATGGGGCAGCGGGTCCGGGTCCTGGACGGGAGCGCCCTGGTCACCGGGATCCTGCTCGGGCTGGTCCTTTCCTCCCTGGTTCCCTGGTGGCTGGCCGTGGCCGGGGCCTTCACCGCCGTGGTGGTGGGGAAGCACCTGCTGGGCGGCCTGGGAAACCATCCGTTCAACCCGGTGGTGGTGGGGTGGACCTTCGTCCAGGTCTCCTACAGCGCCTACATGTCGGACTACCCGATTCCCCATCCCCTCTTCGGCATGAAGACCGGGGCGTACCTCGCGGACCCGTACCTGGTGTCCCTGTCCGAGGACATGGAGATGACCTCCTGGGTGCCCTGGACCGATTTGTTCATCGGCAACGTGCCCGGCGAGATCGGCACCGGCTGCGTGCTGGCGGTTCTCCTGGGCGGGATCTACCTCCTGGCGCGCGGCCGCATCACCTGGCACATTCCGGTCGCCTTCGTCGCGTCCGCCTGGCTGTTCGCCATGATCTTCTACCAGGTCGATCCGGAGAGCTACGCCCACCCGACCTATCACGTCCTGTCGGGGTGGATGATGCTGGCGGCCCTGTTCCTGGCCACCGAAAAGGGCACGTCTCCGCTCGGCGTACCCGGGATGGTTATGTACGGCGTCGGCTGCGGGCTCCTCACCATGATCATCCGCACGTGGGGGGTGTACATGGAAGGGGTCCCCTTTGCCATCCTTCTGATGAACGCCCTGACCCCGCTCCTGGACCGGGTCAGGCCGAGAGCCGTGGGGAGGAGAGTCGAAATTGCGTGAGCTGCTGAGGATGGTTATCGTTTTGGCCTTGATCTGCGGCTGTTCCGGGCTGGTCCTTTCCTTCACGAACCAGGTTACCCTGGAGCAGCGGGAAAACCAGCTCCTGACCTACGTGCAGGGACCCTCCATCCAGTCCGTGCTCTCCGGCCGGGAGTTCGACAACGATCCGATCCAGGACCGGTTCACCGTGGCCCTGGGGGAGGACGACCAGGGCGACCCCGTCGAGCTGACCGTGTTTCCCGCCAAAAAGGGCGGAGAGACCGTGGCCATGGCCTACGCCTCCTCGGGTGTGGGGTACGGCGGGGAGATCGACGTGATGGTGGGCTTCGACCTGGAGGGGGACCTCACCGGCCTCAGCATCATGACCCACGCCGAGACCCCGGGCCTGGGCGCGCGCATCGAGGAGCCGTCGTTCACCGAGCAGTTCCGGGGCCTCGAGGTCCGGAAAGGCGTCCAGCTGTCGCAGGACGGCGGGGAGATCGACGGCGTCAGCGGTGCGAGCCTTTCCAGCAAGGGCGTGGTCTCGGCGATCAACAAGGCCGCGGACGTCTTTCCCAAGGTCAAAGAGGAGGTAAGCTGATCCATGCGTGTCGTGAACGAGTTCACCAAGGGCCTCTGGAGGGAGATCCCGCCGTTTCGGCTGGTGCTCGGCCTCTGCCCCGTTCTCGCCGTGACCACCGCGGCCAAGAACGGCATGGCCATGGGCCTGGCCACGACCTTCGTGCTGGTATGCTCCAACGTCCTGGTCAGCCTGCTCAGGAACGTGATCCCCCGGAAGGTCCGTATCGCCGCCTTCATCGTGGTCATCGCGTCCTTCGTGGTCATCGTGGAGCTGATGATGCAGGCCTACTACTACCCGATGTACAAGATCCTGGGCCTGTTCATCCCGCTCATCGTGGTGAACTGCCTCATCCTCGGCAGGGCGGAGGCCTTTGCCTCCAAGAACCCGCTCCTGCCGTCCCTGGCGGACGGTCTGGGCATGGGGATCGGTTTCACGCTCTCCCTGACCTTCCTCGGGGCGGTGCGGGAGATCGTCGGAAACGGCACCCTGTTCGGCATGTCGGTGATGTGGAGCAGCTACGAACCCTTTTCCGTGATGGTCAAGGCGCCCGGGGCGTTCCTGTGCCTCGGCGTGATCCTGGGTCTCATGAACTGGGTCAGCACCTTGCAGAGAAGACGGGGCTGATGCCGGGGGCCGGCGCCCCCGTCTGCTGAAACAACCGCAGGGACCGCAGCTCGGTCCCAGGGAAGGAACAAACGATGTCCGATTTCCTGCTTCTCTTCGTCGGAGCGGCCTTCGTGAACAACGTGGTCCTGGTGCGATACCTGGGCCAGTGCCCGTTTTTCGGCGTCAGCAACCGCCTGGACACGGCCATCGGCATGAGCATGGCCGTGGTGTTCGTGATCACCCTGGCGAGCGCCGTGACGTGGAACGTGCAGCACTACGTCCTGAACCCGTACGGGCTCGGCTATCTTCAGACCATCGCGTTCATCCTGGTCATCGCCACGCTCGTGCAGCTGGTGGAGATGTTTCTTCAGAAGTCGGTGCCCGCGCTCTATCGCGCCCTCGGGATCTTCCTTCCCCTGATCACCACCAACTGCGCGGTCATGGGCGTGGCCGTGCTGAACATCCAGAACGAGTACTCCTTCGTGGAGACCCTGGTGTTCGCCTTCGCCTCCAGCGTCGGGTACGGGGTCGCCCTGATCCTGATGACCGGGATTCGGGAGCGGCTCAACACCGCGCCCGTCCTCTCCAACCTGACCGGAACGCCGGCGGCTTTGATCACGGCCTGCATGCTCGCCCTGGCCTTCATGGGGTTCGCGGGCATGGTTCAGTAGGGGTCGGTCCGGCGAACAACCGGAAACATGGAGTGAGATGATGCTCGAAGCACTTTTGGCCATTGGAGGGCTTGGACTCGTTGCGGGGCTGGGGCTCGCCGTCGCGTCCAGGGTGTTCTACGTGTACGTCGATCCCAAGATCATCGCAGTGGAGGAGTCCCTCCCGGGCGCGAACTGCGGCGGTTGCGGATATCCGGGGTGCAGCGGTGCGGCCAGCGCCATTGTGAGGGGCGAGGTGGAACCCAACGTCTGCGTGGCCGGGGGGACCTCGGTCCACAGGGAGATCGCCTCCCTTCTCGGGGTGGAGATCAAGGAGCGGGAGCCGGAGATCGCGAGGCCGGGCTGCACCTACGGCTTGCAGGACGCCGACCTGAAGTACGTCTACGACGGCTTCGGGGACTGCAGGGCGGCCGTTCTCCTGGACGGGGGCTCCAAGGTCTGCCCCGTCGGCTGCCTGGGGCTCGGCACCTGCGTCCGGGCCTGCCCGTTCGGCGCGCTCTCCATGGGGCCCGACAACCTGCCCGTGGTGGACGAGGCGCTCTGCACCGGATGCGGCACCTGCGAGCGCGTCTGCCCGAAGCACATCATCACCCTTTCCTCCCACTCGAGGCGGGAGATCGGGGAGTACACCACCGACCAGTGCTCGGCCCCCTGTCAGCGCGCCTGCCCCGCCGGCATCGACGTGCCGGAGTACATCCGGTGCATCGGGGAGGGCGACTACCCGGGGGCCGTGCGCACCATCAAGGAGACCAACCCCTTCCCTTCCGTCTGCGGCCGGATCTGCGTGCACCCCTGCGAGTACGAGTGCAGAAGAAACCTGGTGGACCAGGCCATCGCCATCAATCCGCTCAAGCGCTTCGCTTCGGACCGGGAGCGGCTGTCCGGCGAGCGGGTGGAGACCTACCGGGCACCCGAGACCGGCAAACGCATCGCCGTGATCGGGGGAGGGGCCGAGGGCCTGACCGCGGCCTACTTCCTGAACCGGCTGGGTCACGAGTCGACCGTCCACGAGGCCTCCTCCCGCATGGGCGGCCTCCTGCGCTACGGTCTGCCGCGGAACCGGCTGCCGTCCGAGGTCCTGGACTGGGACATCGAGGGGATCCGGGAGGCCGGGGTGGCCTTCGAGACCGGGCGGCGCCTGGGGCGGGACATGACCGTGGACTCCCTGCTCCAGGACGGGCACGACGCGGTCGTCGTCGCCCTCGGGGGGTGGGACACCCAGATGCCCCAGCGGACCCCGGGCGGGGTCTTGAACCCGTTGCCGGGGGTCTACCTCCTGCTGGATTTTCTCCTGGCCCTCAGGGAAGGGAAACAGCGGGTCCTGGGGAAGCGGGTGGTCATCCTGGGAGGGGGCAACGCCGCTCTGGAAGCCGCGCGGGTCCACATCCGGGAGGACGCGCGGGAGGTCCACATGGTCTTCCGGGAGCCCCGAAGCAGGGCGCCCTTCTCGGAAGAGGTGCTCGAGGACGCGGAGGAGCAGGGCATGCAGCTCCACTTCGAGACGGCCGTCACCCGCATGATGGGACTGGACGACGAGCTGACCCACCTGGAGCTGACCCACCTGGGAGCACCCGGGGAGCCCGAGCGGGAGGTCCTGGCCGCGGACACCCTTCTGACCGGCTCCGGACGGTTCCCCGAGCTGGTCTACGTCCCGCAGGCGGGAGCCGGGGAAGCGGAGGCCGAATCCAGCCGCGGCGCAGCGGCCTGGGAGACCCTGGTCCCGTATGCAGGTCCTTCCGCCACGGAGGTGACCGGGGTGTTCAGGCCCGGGGAAGCCAACGCCGACTACCGTGCCGTGGTGGAAGCCATCGGCTCGGGTAGAAGAGCGGCCTCCACGATCCACTGAACTGCGACTATATCTCGCCGACGAACGGGTCGTCGGACAGCGCCGCGCTCGAAACCTTCGGCCCGACACCCCAGGGGATGGACGTCTACTCGGCGTCGAACTTCGGCGGCGCCATGAAAGGCGACCTCCTCCTGGCGATGTGGAACTCCGGGGACGTCGAACGCGTCGAGCTGAACGCCGAGGGAACGGAGGCCACCGCGTCGGAAACCATCTTCGAGAACATCGGGAACAACCCGCTGGACGTCCACGCGCAGGGCGACGAGGGGCCG
>Ga0207797_1002399_pt1 | contig 12979 bp, 12 predicted proteins | sample PRCRCaboRojoPR_6_FD_187275 | JGI IMG/M metagenome (GOLD analysis project Ga0207797, IMG submission 187275) | Marine sediment microbial community from Cabo Rojo, Puerto Rico - PR CR 10% Liquid 1 (SPAdes) | ecosystem: Environmental > Aquatic > Marine > Coastal > Sediment | place: Cabo Rojo, Puerto... | reverse complement strand
TTCATAAGAGGCCTCGAAATTGCTGACCACGTCCGCCCGGACCTCAACCGTCTGTCCCGATGTCTCCACCGTGGCCCCTAGGTCCACAAGGAGCCGTTGGATTGTACGCACGTCCCTCAAATCGGGCACATTGTAGTAAACGTTCCCTCCTGTCGTGAGCAGGCTGGAGGCCAATATGGGAAGCGCGGCGTTCTTCGAGCCACTGATGACAACGGTTCCTTCCAGGCGACGTCCGCCTTCCACAATAAGCTTTTCCATTGATTCCTCCCCGAATCAGTCCTAGAGGACGTTCTTTTTCTCCCGATAGGTCGATGCGTTTGATGGGCGGGGAACCACCCAGCGACTGGCCAAGCCCCGGATCATTCATAAGAGCCTGTCGCAGGACCTTCATGGAAGCAACCTCGATCGTTTTCGAAACCATTTCCTAGAGAAGCAGAGCACCAAAAAACGCCAATGGTTTGAGGCGATTAACCAAGCTTTAGCGTTTCAGCGAAGCGAACCTAGAAATGATCAAGAACGATCAACCACAGCGAAAGCGAAAATCGCCCACAGGCTCCGAGAGAACGAAATAGATTGACACCAAGGAACAAAAGATAACAAACTAGAACGTTATCACGATGTCGTTTCCCGGGTAAACGAATTTTGCAGGAGCCTTGGTCGCAATATGCAAAATGGATCGGGCCGCTCGTCAGCCGGCAAGACTTCCAAACCTAGCGCATCCGGAGAACGGATTCAGAAACCGGCCCCTCCGGACAGGGTCGCAGCGAACAAAGCGATCACAGAGCTATTCACCCGGATTCAGGCAACCGTTTCTCTGATGTTGACCACGATCAATTCCGACCACCCCCACGCCGCACACCTGTCTCAGATTGAACGGATGGCCCGGAAGGGGATCGCATTGGCCAAAGCGACACGCCCACTTCCAACGGAGGCCCGAAAGGAAGTGGTTCCCAAAACCGATCCCAGGCCTAAGAAGGCCGCCGGGTCGTTACGGCCTTTGAAGGTCCGGGACGGCAAGAAGTGCGTGCTCCTCGCGGACGGCAGTGACATGTTTTTGGGTATCGGAAGGGAAATGTTGCAGGCAACGGGATACCAGGTCTTGACAGCCAGAACGGGGGAAGAGACCGTTCGAACCTATCAGAAAAAAAAGGCCGACATCGCCCTGATCATGTTGGGAATGGTCACCGATCCCACCGCCGTCTATGAAGAACTGAGGCGAATGAACCCTCGCGTGCCCGTTCTGATTTCGGACGGATACGGTCTGGATGAAGAAACGCGAAGAGCCCTGGCCGATAAAAGAAACGCCTTTATCGAAAAGCCATTTTCCCTCCAGGAACTCTCCCGGAAGATCCGCGGTCTTTTGGATCGCCAAGCCGCCCCGAACTAGCCGATACCAATTGGCGCTCTTTGCCGTAAATTTACGACGTCGGCTCCGGTTCCGGTGGGTATCCTTCGGGGCTCCAGCCCCTCAACCGGTAATAATCGGCAAGCAGTTGTCGCAGTTCCCTTTGTGTAATTTCGTGCCCCCCCTGTAAAGCGTTTCGGTGCAGTCGTTCCGGAAGCTTGTCGTCCTCAGACACCAACCCCTCCCGGATATTGAAGTGTCTGACCATATTACGGATCCGGGTACTCACCTGCTTCAAGTCGGCCTTCTTCCATTCGAGGCCCGTGAGGTGGGCCATAAGCTCACCAACCGATTCCCAGGGATAAAGATCCCTGTAAAAACGACACAGGATCAGTGTATCGAATAGCGTCAGCCGGTCCTCGAAATCGATGAAAAGGGCCGCCTTCCCCTCGGTCGTGCCGGGATCGATCATGCCTGCAAGCTCCGGCTTGTAAAAGGTCGCCCGGAGATGACATGCACCTCGATCGGATGTGGCATATCCCAGCCCGACTCCTTTCAGTACACGGGGATCATAGCCTGCCGGTTCCAGGCCCTTCACGTGAACCGCTATGTCCTCGAGGTCCCACTCGGCGGCGGCAGCACGAATCCCGTGGGCCAGGATCTCACCAACGCCCCTTCGATGGGCGATCTGGAACAAAACGTCTGCAATGGCGTCCACATTGCCGTACCCCAGGTTCCCGGCCAGCTTTCCGCGCCGAGACGCCTCGATGGCCAGGCCGCAAAGATTTCCCGCCGTGATGGTGTCCATTCCCAATCGGTCACACAGGTCGTTCAAGTAGGCGATCTCCTCAATGCGATCAATGGCGCAAAGCCCTCCGAAGGCGTATATGGTTTCATACTCAGGGCCTTCGATCTTCAAGCCTGCATGACGGCCTTTTCTAATAGTGGTCAACCGGCCACAGGCCATGAAACACTTCAGGCATGCCCGCGGTTTCACGTCACACCGGTCATGAAGGGCCTCGCTGCTGATCGCCTTCCACCGATCATAAACGCCTTGCGACCAATATCGGGTGGGAAACCCGCCCGCCTCGTTCATGATCTTCACCATCATGGCCGTGCCTTTGGTCTTATAGGCGGTTACCTGGGCGTCCGTCTTCCCCGCTCGGGCCATGGCCTTTGCCAAGGCGCCGAGTGCCGTTTTGTCCGCCGGCCTGCGCCGTCTCTTGCCCCGAAAGACCAAGGCCTTCACTTTCTTACTTCCCAGAACGGCCCCCATACCGGTTCGGCCGGCGGATCGCCAGAAATCATTTTCGATGACGGAGAAACAGACCCTGTTTTCACCGGCTGGTCCGATAACCATGGCGCCGGTCTTCACATCGGATCTCTCGGGCCCGGAAAATCTCCGTAACACCTCCCGTTCCGTCTGGTGGGTGTCCATACCCCAGACGGGACCGGCATCGTGAAAGTCAACACCTGAAGGGCCGATGTCCAAAATCATCGGCCGATCCCCTTGCCCCCGAATCACCACCGCATCGTATCCGGCGGCGTCAACGGCCTCGGGAACCCTTCCGCCGGCATACGATTCGGCATAGAAACCGGTTTGCGGTGACTTGGAAAATACGCCATACCGGGAACCGCCCCAGGCCACGGTCCCACAGGCGGGGCCGGTGGTGAGAATGACGTGATTGTCGGGGCTGAACGGATCCACTCGTGGGGGATTAAACGTCCACAAAAGATACGATCCGAGGCCCTTCCCTCCAAGGAATGCTTGCAGAACGTCCGGTTCCACCGATTCTATCGAAAACCGCCGGGCCGTGACATCCACAATCAAGATTCGCTCATAAAAACCAAACATGCCGATCTTGTTTCATCCAAACAACGGTTAGGCAACAATCCACCGCTTCACTTTGGGCACTTCCCGATCCTGCCACCCATGGGAGAGTCGTTTCTGCAAAAACGTAGAAAACAGGGAATCCACCACCCCGATCAGTTGATCACACAAGAAAATTTTTTCCAAGACAGCGCCTTCCAGATCGGCGCCCGTTTCCACGGGTCCCGTGGGTGGACATCGAAGGCCGGTCATGTGAAAACTCTCCGCTTTCAAGGTCACCTGCCATTGCTGGTCTCCTCTTCGACAGACGATGTTCATCTCCGAAACCACGGCCCCTTTACTCAGCGCCAAACGTCCTTCCTCCAGGCCGGCATCATCTCCCTTGATGGTAACCGTTTCCTTGGCTTCCCGCTTCCGATTCTCCAATACCAAACGGTTTCCGATATCAACGGAGGTAGAAGGCTCAAAGACCTGATCCAAGCCTTGATCCTCCTCGATGGCAAACCACAACCAGGTCAAGAACTCGTGTCCGATAAACTTATATCGATTGTAGGAAACGGCAACGTCCAGCATATCTACTCCAAGAAACTTGTGGAAGCGAGGTTGTGTAATGAATCCCGATCCCTGTCGGCGAGGCCCATGGCCAGGTCCGCCAACGTATATGGAAAAAGCCTGACCAGGGGAACCTTGAAGGTTTTCAAAAACAATGATTCCAATTCTTCGTTGGCCGCCTTGAGTGTAGAAAAAAACCACAAACAAGATTGTTCATAGTTCCACACCAGGTCATAGACATTAGGCATGGCAGGAATGCGCATCATGAGCATATTTACCACCTGGTCTTCGATCATCTCCCGTTCCTGCCTGGACAAATATTCCCGGCCGGTTTCGGCAAGGCGTTTGGCTTCTTCGACGGCACAATATTTCTTGACGGTTTTGGGAGATAGCGTCTTTTTGTCGATTCTTAATGCGAAAACGAAGTATTCTCCAACGACAAAGGAAGACCCCTCGAAATTCGGCTGAAAGGGGGTATCAAAGGACGTCCAGCCCGAAAGCTTTTCCGAGGTCTCGTCGGTGATTCCGGAAATGGCGTATCGTTTCAGTCGCCTGGAAATCATGTCGACAATCGGCTCCTCAAGTTCTCCATCCACCCGATATCTCGTCAGTGAGACACTGTTCGATAATATCCCCATCGGCTCTCTGCCTCCTACTGCTCCTCATCCTTTTTCACAATAAAATAAAGCCTACCTTCTTGCCTCATGTGACCGGCGGCCATTCCGGCGTATCTGCCGTTTCCCCAGAAAAGATCGACTCTTCCCGGACCTCGAATGGCGCCCCCGGTATCTTGGTTCACCACAAATCGAGAAAAAGTTTCCCAGGTATCAATGCCGCCGCTATCGTTTACCACCGGTTTTTCCGTTTGAATGAGTCCCAGGCTCCCCCGAGGGAACAGCTCAAGATCGGTGGCGACACTGCGCCCGCCCGTCAGTGGGACTTCCAGCGCTCCTAAAGGACCTTCATCCACCAATCGAAAAAAGACATAACTGGGATTGTGATTCAAGATCCGTTGCCGTTCTTGAGGATGATCTTTCAAATACCGCCGGATCCGTTGCGCCGACATCTCTTCCTCCGCGATTTTTTTCTCCTCCAGCAGTAGCTTTCCGATACTCCGATAAGGTCTTCCGTTACTACAGGCATAATTGACGTGGAGAACCGTACCATCTTCCAGTACCACCCGACCGGAACCTTGTATCTGAAGAAAAAAGAGGTCGATCGGACTGGAAATCCAGACCAGCTCGTAGCCGCTTCCGTCCAGCCGACGGGCCATATCGATTGCGGCACGGTCGAAATAGGGAACCACCTTTCGGCCTGTTTGTCGCCCCACGAGGCGGTCATTTCCATACCTGGGATCAAAAAGACTCAAATCGACGGTCACCAAATCGTCGGGGCACCGATATATGGGGTGGGAAAATTCGGGAGAAGCCGTCAGACTCCCTTTCAAAACCGGTTCATAGTACCCCGTACAGAGCATTTGTCCCGATCCATCGCACCCGACCGCTTTGTAGACCTGGAAACGCTCCCGAATGGCTTGCTCCAATTCGCCCTTGGACGGCGATCGGTCGATAAGGGCAGAAAAATCGGTTATGGAATCGATCATGTGGGCGGCGGTATAGACATCGGGGCCGAATCGGAACCGGGTATCCGGATCAAGGCGTCGGAAATAATTCAGACTTTGCTCCAAGGCCGGTTGCAAGGACTCATCGGTCATGTCGTCCGAAAAGTCGGGAAACTCCGAAGGTTGCAGCCGGATCAGGGCCTTCTCAGCGGTGACGGGAGGTTCGATTTCGGGGGCACAACCGGGAAAAATTGCCACCCAGCAAACCATGAGCACCCATAGCCAGTATATGGAACGAAACCGTTTCATGCGTCTGCCTTTCTGCTTTGAATCGGGCCTTTTTCTTATGATCTCCCACCAACCATGTCAAATCAAATTCAACGGGATCGAGGCTTCCGCGAGACCTTGAGACGACGGCCGACGCACAAAAACCGCTTTTCAATAGGCCGCTTTGCAGGATAGGATACCCGTCATGGACCAGGAACTACGAAAGGCATTGGGATCGATAAAATCGAGACGGATACAGAAATCGGGGCTGGTACCCTCCGCCGTCCTGGTTCCCCTCCTTGAGGACGGTAATGAGCACCACATCCTGTTTGTGAGAAGATCAAACAACGTCAAAGATCACAAGGGAGAGATATCTTTTCCGGGAGGGGTGGTCGAGTCCGGAGACCGGACCCGTATCGATACGGCGCTTCGGGAGTGCCACGAAGAAATCGGGGTGGCACCGTCCGACGTAGTCCTCCTCGGCCAACTCGATGACATGGAGACAATTACCACCGGTTATGTGATCACGCCGTTCGTCGGGCGGATTCCCTATCCGTACGCCTTTCGCATCAACAGCTACGAAATCGCCATGCTTGTCATCGTGCCCTTGACGGTGATTCTCGAAGCCACCGCCCGGAACCGGCTCGCCTCCAACGGCGTACGGCACCAACCGCCTTCCCCGGTATTCTACTACCAGGAACATGTCATATGGGGCGCCACCGCCCGCATTTTACTGCGGCTTGTCGATCTAATCTCCCCTCCCCCATCCGGAAACCTCGGGCATCAGTAAGGGTAACCCGTTTCTCTTGTCCATGACGCGGGAAGCCCGCACACCCGAGATTTCATAGAGGATAACCTCTCCTACCAGCCAAGTCGAGACCCCTTTTCTCAAGCACCCCGTTACCGTCTGTCCGGACCGCCCCAAGGCAGCGTGGATATGCAGGATGGGCCGTCCGCGTTCGTCCGGGGCCAGCACCCCCACACCGACCACCTCGTGAGCCCCGTCCAGAGGCAGGGACATGGGATCGGGGGGCCGCGCCTCCGAATCTCTGGGACCGACAATGATTTCGCCCTTGCCGATGCCCCCCACCATAACTACATGGCCGTGCAAAACGTCGTTGTCCCGTGCAAATCGCTCGATGCAATCAGGGATGGTGTCTCCGTCTTCCAGGCGGATGACGAAGACCCGGTCGATTCGCCCTTCCGTTGCTTTCATGAATCTTTGGCCTCCATATTCAATTTACAATAGAATCCTGGCCCTTGGGAACAGTTCAGAGCCAAAAGGCTTTGCCTTGCTATCATCTCACAAGGAATATTGGAATGCGGTTATCTAAAAAGGTCAAGTCAGTGTTCCTGCCGGCCGGGGGGTGAACAAAGCCGGGCCCTCTGGACCCGGATATTCATTTACCTTTCTGCTCTCATCACCGAGTTTGCGTTCGTATACGCGTCGACCACGCCGTGCCGCCTTCCACCTGAACCACGCTGAAGACGATGGACAGTCACGGCAAAAGACGGTATCCTTGCCTATCCGCGGGATGGGAAGTGCATCCCGTATACCGGCCAGGAAAGGAAAAGGATGATTCGGCCGAACCAGATACCGACCACGTCGTTTCAAAGAGCCAGGTACCCCACCGGCAAAAATCGCTTCGTGGAATGGGTCCGTATCCGCCATTTGCATCCCAAGGGCCTCATTTTCACTCCCCCCCTCATCGGCGGCGACCTCTCCCAGCAGGCAAATCATTGTCGATGGTTGATCCGGCAAGGCTTCGACTTGATTTCATTCAACTTTTCAGGGCACGGAAAATCGTCCGACGGCTTTTCCATCCGTGCCAGCCTCCGGGACACCGAACAGATGCTCCAGCACACGGCCACACTCACCGATCAAGAGCAATTGCCCCTGTTTGGGATCGCTTCCTGTTACGGGGCCATTCCTCTGCTCTATGCAGTTCATCGGAGGAATCCCCCTTTGGCGGGTATCGCTCTGGTCAATGCGGTCTCACGAATCTCGCCGGCGGCAATTTTGGGTTCTTTTGCATCGTACTATCTCAACGCGGTGCGCGGAAGAAACGGATTCACCGGGTTCCGCACCGCTGTGCGACAATACGCCGACAGGCTTTTCCCAAACATTACCAAAGGAAAGGATCATTTCGGAACCTTAAGACGCCGGCGAGCCAACGTAGTGAAAACCATCCTTGAATGCTTTATGCTGGATCCGCTGGACGGGGTTTGTCTCCACGCAACGCCGGTTTTATGCATCCATGTCCGCCAGGATTCCGTCCTCGGCAACTATGGAACCGTGGAATCGTATCAAAACAATCTTCGCAGGATCTGTCCGCAAGCGCATTTCCGATGCCTGGCAGGCGACCATTACATGTCCTTTTTTCAATCCCGGCACCGAGCGAACCGCATGATTTCTTCCTTCATCACTAACGCCTGCCGGTATTCTCAATATTCGGCGGACGCGGTTTTACAGGCCTAATTCATCGCTCATTTCCTGCATGGCCCCAAGGGCCATTCCAAAAAAGGCGCCCAATTCGAGACCGGTGTTTTCAATTTCCGCAATGAAGGCACGATCGCAATTTTTCGCAAAGGCCTTGCTCTTGAACTTTTTCTTGATCGATTTTACCGTCACGTTCGCCAGTTTCTTTTCCGGGTTCATGAGGGCGGTGGCATAAATCAAACCAGTCAACGTCTCAGCGGCCACCAAGGCGTGCTCGATGGCTCGCGTTCGTTTTTTCTCTTGCACAATTCCGCCCCCGCATTCGGTTCCCCAGGCATGGGAACAAATCACATCAATGGCCTCCGGGGAAACCCCCGCATCGGCTAACATGTCTCTGGCCAGAACGCAGTGATGGACCGGGTCCTCTTTTGTCCGGTCAAAATCGATGTCATGGAGCAAGCCCAGGATACCCCACTGCTCCTCATCCTGGCCGAAATGCCGCGCCAGGGCTCTCATGATCTGCTCCGATTCCCTGCAGTGCATGCGTACGCCGGGATCCGTCACATGATCATCAAAAAGCGCTTTCGCCTGATCGTACGTCAACCCGGTATCTATCGGTTCAAATTTGCTGTCCATAAGTCCCTCCCGACGAGTAAGGTGTCCGGGTCCAATAGTCCCGGAAGGAGCCGTCCACCATAGGACTGGTGTCACTTTTCATTCCCATAAGTGGGCACTTTATTTCACAAGGTAGGAGATTAATTACCCAATTTCAAGTCGTGCGGCGGCGGAACGAAACTCACGCAACATACCTATATCCTTAGAGAATTATCCACCAGATCGATCTTGGCATAATGCTTTCATAGTCCATAAGGGCATGAATAAGGATTTTTGGGAAATATCATGTTTGTCGACCACTGAAAAGGTTAGGCTTCACATTCTGTACATGTCGTGCATTCGTTTCATTGTGGAGAAATACGGTGGAACCATGGAAACGGACCGCAGCACGTGCCTTGCCAGCATCAAGATCCCCAAGGCCCATACGGCGGCATGTTTTTCAGAACTAAAACGGCTTAACTTGATCAAGGCCGACACGGAACTGGCGGAAACGTCCTCAAGCCTGTAAGGTCCCAAACACCCCCGGGCCGGCAAGACCGCAAACGCCTCTATGGTGTCGATTGCATGGTGGCCGGCAACCCGTCTCTTTTCCCCCTTTCCTTCCTAAAGGTTTTAAAGGGAAGAACCGAAGGATAATCAGAGGCATTTATCTACGGTTGCCCCTGGAATGCCCAAAGATCGCGAGTGATCCTGTGTGACCGCTGCCAAGGATTCGGTCCGGGTTGCCATGTGACGTGGGTGTTTCCTTTGCCCTACGCCCCGGAATTCGGGATGTTGAACAAGATTGACATCTTAGGCAGGCTGTCGTAGAGTTGCATCGAGTTTTTCGCCAACTTCACGTAACCATCTCGATGTATTGGGGTTTTTGATGGGCCTTGATCGCGATAAGCTGGTCCAAACCGTGTGGGCCGTTCTACTGACAGCGATGGGCGTATTGCTGTTGTTCAAGACGCCCTATGCCATCCGGGCGGGAAACGACAACAGTTTTTTGCAGTTTGCCCGCTATTTCATCGGCGCTTTCTTGATTGTAGGGGGCATACGGAAGTTCTTCTCCCTCTACCTGGCGGGCAGAAAGACCGATTCGCCCGAAGATTAGGCTACAACAAACGGGATTATCCGTAGAGACGTGAATTACTATGGTCGTTCTGGACATGCCGAATAAACAAGCTGCAGCAAAAGAGGGAAACGAGTCTGCAGGACTCCAGGAAGAAGTCGCCTACCGCGAGAAACTTCTTCAGATTACCAACCGGGTCCACGCGGCAAACGATATCGATGAAATCCTTATCGATCTCAAAGACGACGTGGTGGAGCTCTTCCATGCCGAGCGCCTGACGGTATATGTGGTGGACGGCATCAAGAAGGAATTGGTCTCTCGGGTGAAATCGGGGGATGAAATCAACGAGATTCGGGTGCCGATCTCCACGAACAGCCTGGTGGGCCATGTGGCCACAAAAGGAATCCTTTTAAATATTAAAGATGTTTACGACAGTGAAGAGCTGCGAGCCATCGACCCGTCTCTTTCTTTTGATGATACGTGGGACAAGAAGAGCGGTTTTACGACCCGCCAGGTGTTGGCCGCCCCGATCAGTTTTCAGAAATACCTGCTTGGCGCGATCCAAATTATCAACCGCCAGGACAATACCCCGTTTCAAGATCGGGATGAAGCGTCGATTCAGGAGTTGGCAAAGATCCTGGGGATTGCCATATATAACCAGAAACGTATGGCCAAGGCGCGACCGGGCAAGTTTGATTACTTGGTGGAAAACAGTATCCTTACCCAGAAGGAGCTGGACAAGGCCATCTCGGACGCCCGGAACACCAAAAAGGATGTGGAAGCGGTTTTAATCCAAAACTTCAAGGTGGCCAAGTCGGATGTGGGGAAAGCCCTGAGCCAGTACTATAGAACCTCGTTTATCGAATACAATGAAAACACACCGATTCCCGGGGAACTTCTGGCGGGACTCAAAGTGCCTTTCATGAAGCGAAACCATTGGGTCCCCATTAAGAAAGAAGACGATACGATCGTCATCGCCATCGACAATCCATTTCACCTTCAGAAAATAGACATGATCAAGCCCTTGTTCGCCGGGCAAAAACTGGCGTTTCATGTGGCGTTGCGCGAGGATATCTTAAGTTTCATCAGTCTCTTTTACCAAGAGGAGAAAGAACAGAAGGACATTGATGAGATCCTTGGCCAGCTGACCGTTGAAGAAGAAGAAATCGAAGAAGCGGAAAAGAGTGTCAGCGACGAGGACAGCGCCATTGTCCAATTGGTAAACAAGATCATTATAGACGCCTATTCACGGAACGCTTCCGACATACATATAGAGCCGTACCCAGGGAAGAAAAATACGGAGATCCGTTTTCGTATCGACGGGGCATGCCAGCTCTACCAAACCGTTCCTTACAGCTATCGGGCCGCCATCGTGTCCCGCCTCAAGATCATGTCCGATCTCGATATCGCGGAAAGACGAAAGCCGCAGGACGGAAAAATCAAGTTTAAGAAGTACGGCGGAAAAAACATCGAACTTCGTGTGGCTACCGTACCTACCGCCGGCGGATTGGAAGACGTGGTATTGCGTATCCTGCACAGCGGAGATCCCTTACCCCTGGAAAACATCGGCTTGTCGACCCGGAATTATGAGGGCTTCATCAAAATGGTCACCCAGCCCTATGGTCTCATCTTCGTGTGCGGACCTACCGGATCCGGAAAGACAACGACACTGCATTCCGCATTGGCGCACATCAACAAGCCCGATCTCAAGATATGGACGGCGGAAGATCCCGTAGAAATCACTCAGGTCGGGTTGCGTCAGGTCCAAACCCATCACAAAATCGGCTTTGACTTCGCCGCCGCGATGCGCTCGTTTTTGAGGGCGGACCCGGACGTGATCATGGTGGGAGAGATGCGGGACAAGGAAACCACTCACATCGGCATCGAGGCTTCCCTGACGGGGCATCTGGTCTTTTCGACCCTTCACACAAACAGCGCCCCGGAAAGTATCACCCGACTGCTCGACATGGGAATGGATCCTTTCAATTTCGCCGACGCCATACTCTGCATCATGGCCCAACGGTTGCTTCGAACACTGTGTAAGAAGTGCAAAAAGCCGTACAACCCTTCGCGGGAGGAATATGATGAACTGGTCCGGGAATACGGCCCGGAAGAGTTCGAAAAGCTCAACATCACCTATTCAAAAGACTTGACGCTCTACAAGGCCAACGGATGCTCTGAGTGCAACAACACGGGATACCGGGGACGAATGGGTATTCACGAATTGCTGCTCGGCACCGATGCGATGAAAAGACTGATTCAGGAAAAGGCCAAAATGGAAGACATTCGCAAACAAGCCATCAAGGATGGCATGGCCACCCTGAAACAAGACGGCATCGAAAAGATTTTCGGAGGAAACGCCGACCTCTTGGAGGTCAGAAAAGTCTGTATCAAATAAACCCCTATCCCCGGCCATCTCTTCCCGCTGCGGTTTCAAACTTGTCCAACTGTTCCCGATAGTAGTCTTCCTCCGGAGGCTTTTGGGCAATCGCCTCTTTGATTGTCTCGATCGCTTTCTCGAAATGCCCGGCCGCATAGTAGCTTTCCGCCAAGGTATCCAGAATGTGTGGGTCGGACCTGAGTTCCGCCGCTTTCCGGGCGTATTTGAGCGCCTTTTGGGGATCTTTGAATGTCTCATCCTCACTCGTCGCATACAGCCACGCCAGATTGTTCAAGGCTTCGACATTTTGCGGGGCCAAATGGATGGCGGTTTCATAAGACGTAACCGCCTGCCCAAATGCGCCTCGTTGATAGTAAAGCGACGCCAGGGCAGTGTGGAGTTTCGGGTTTTTCGGTTTCTTTTCTATTTCCGCCAGGATGGCCTGTTCGAAAAAACGGCTGTTTAAGGTCTGTCTCTCTCCGAAGTTGGTGGTGTACCCGACATACCCGATGAACACCATTCCCACTACAAATGCTGCCATACTCAGCCGCAGTTTTCGATCATGGCGGGGGATCCATTTTCGGTCTTTTTCACATTGATCCAGAAACGCCACCCGCTGACTGATGCTGAAGTGGTGCCAGCTGGGTCTGTCTCTGGCCTGACCGCTGAATGCCGCAATTTTCTCCAGCGCCGAGGCAAGAGCACGACTGTCACCGAGCAAGGAAAACGCATAGAGGTCGGCTTGGCGTTCGCAGTTTCGCATAAAAAAACCGAAGACATACCGGAAATAGACGAACATGAAAACGGCCATGAGGGCGGTAAACAAAAACGACGTGACGACGGGCAACCTCGTGGTCACGCTGCCAAAGGGAAATTCCACACCGGCATACAAGACCAGGTAGGTGATCAAGTCAAAGAGGGTGTAGGAAAGGAC
>Ga0207797_1002398_pt1 | contig 12995 bp, 16 predicted proteins | sample PRCRCaboRojoPR_6_FD_187275 | JGI IMG/M metagenome (GOLD analysis project Ga0207797, IMG submission 187275) | Marine sediment microbial community from Cabo Rojo, Puerto Rico - PR CR 10% Liquid 1 (SPAdes) | ecosystem: Environmental > Aquatic > Marine > Coastal > Sediment | place: Cabo Rojo, Puerto... | reverse complement strand
GCGATCGAGGCCCGCACCGCCGAGAGCGACTGCCTGATGTTCCTGCCGACCGACGAGTCGCTGCTGAAGGAGAACGCGTTCGTCGTCGCCGCCGTCGACGACGTCTGTAACCTGCTCGACCACCGGTAACTCCCCGCCTCGGTCCTCCACCGGGAACGTTGCGATGCAGCCGGGCGCTCGTCGGCGGCGCTCCGGGTCCCGGACAGTCGGCGCGTCGCCCGGGCCGCTCAGTCGTCGGCCTCGACGGTCACGCGGGCGTCCTCACCGAGCAGCGCGTCGAGCGAGGCGTCCGCGACCGACCCGACGACGAACACCGACACCGCCGTTCCGCCCTCGAGGGTGAGGTCGTCCACGTGCAGTGTCACCTCCTCCGTGCCGGTCGCCAGCAGTTCGACGTCGTGACTCGTCGCCGCGAGCGAGCGGTAGCCGGTCGCCTCGCGGAAGCCGACGCGCTCGAACAGCGTCGGCCCCGACGCTGCCCGGATGTCCACCACGGGCGCGTCCGGAGAGGCGTGCACGAACCGGAGGTGTGCCAGCCCGGTCGGGACCGGTCCCGGCGCGTCGGTCAGTAGCGTCGCCTCCATCTCGCCGTCGGCGACGGTGCCGGCGACGAGCAGCGTGTAGTGGGGGCCCGCCTCGACGCTGACCGACGCGCCGGCGACGCTCGCCCCGCCGGCCGCGAGCGCTATCTCGAGACTCCCGGGCGGGACCGGCACGTACTCCGTGACGGTGCCGAACTCAACTGTCTCGAACTCCGTCTCGCCGTCGACCAGCAGGTCGACGCCTGGGGCGTCCGGGCTACAGTGTGCGACTCGGACGCGCGGGTCGTCTGCCATGGTGCCACCGGGTGACCCCTCCACATGGGGCACAATAAGTGTTGGTCGGAGCGACGAAACCAGCCGACAGCGCCCGGTTTGGTCCGCCCTTCGGTCCGTCGAACCCTGGTAGTCCCGCTCTTCCCCCGACCGCCTTCGACCCACCCACCGGCGGCTGTCGCCCGGGAGGACCGCTGTAAGGGCGGGTCGCCCGGCCGGAACCGGGGGAGAAACGGTACCGTTACGGATGTATGGACGTAACGAAACCGTCGGGAACCCGTCACCCCCTCCCCAACGTCTTAGCTCGCCAGGGCCGTTCCCGTCGCATGGAGGAGTTCGTCCTCTACGGCGGGAAGGGCGGCGTCGGGAAGACCACCTGTGCGGCCGCGACCGGCGTCGAGCGCGCGCGCAACGGCGAGCGGGTGCTCGTCGTCTCCACCGACCCCGCCCACTCGCTGGGCGACGTTCTGGAGGCAGAGCTCGGGAGCGAGCCGACGGAGGTCGAACCCGGGCTGTACGCGGTCGAGCCGGACCCCGAGACCGGCCAGGAGGCGTACCGCGCCATCGTGGCCGGGCTGGCCGCGGAGCTGCGGTCCGCGGGCGTCCGCCTCGAGGAAGAGCAGATCGAGCGGCTGTTCACTGCCGGGCTGGTGCCCGGCAGCGACGAACTCGCCGCGCTGGAGCTGCTCGGGGAGTTCGCCGAGGACGGCTGGGACCGCCTCGTGTTCGACACCGCTCCGACCGGCCACACCTTGCGACTGCTCACCCTGCCGGAGGTGCTCGCGGAGTCGCTGTCGGTCGCCGGCAGCCTCCGCCAGGAGCTCCGGAACCTGGTCGCGTCCGCGCGGAGCTTCATCCTCGGGCCGGCCGCCTACCTCGGCCGCGACGAGCCGGACGACCTCGACCGGCTCCGCAATCGGATGGAGACGGTCGGCGACCTGCTGCGGGACCCCGAGCGCGCGGAGTTCCGGGTGGTGCTGGTGCCCGAGCGGCTGGCCATCGAGGAGTCACACCGGCTCGTCGACCAGCTCCGGACGTTCGAGGTGCCGGTCGGCACGCTCGTCGTCAACCGCGTCCTTGAGGACGTCGACGAGCGGTGTGACCGCTGTCGGGCCCGCCAGGAGCGCCAGGCGGCCAACGTCCGCCGCATCCGCGAAACGTTCCCCGGGCACGCAGTGGTGACGCTACCGGAGCTGGCGACCGACGGGGTCGGTCGTGAGGAGCTCGCGACGCTGGGCGAGGCGCTGTTCAGATGACCCGCAGCTGCCGCGTGCGGGGGCCGTCACACTCGACCAGCAGCACCGATTGCCAGGTCCCCAGCGCGAGCCCGCCGTCCTCGACCGGCACCGTCGCCGCCGGCCCGAGCAGCATCGACCGCAGGTGCGCGGCCGCGTTGTCGTCGATGGCGTCGTGGGCGTAGCCGTCCTCCGGCACGAGCCGCTCCAGGGCGGTCTCGACGTCGTTCAGCAGCCGCCGCTCGGCCTCGTTGACAACCACCCCGCAGGTGGTATGCTCGACGAACACGGTGCAGGTGCCGCTCGCGCCCGCCGGCAGCGCGCTGTCGACGGCGTCGGTCACGTCCAGCACCTCGATGTGCTCGGTGGTCTCGATTTCCATACCCCGGCCACGCCCCCGACGGCTTTCTACCTCCCGCCGGCCGTCGCGAGCGGTCCCGTATCGGTCGTCAGACACTCCCCGAGCAGGGTCCGAAGCCCGCGCCGGAGCCGCTGTGAGACCGCCGTGTCGGAGACGCCGAGCTGGTCGGCCAGCTCGCGCAGGGTGGTGTCCCGCGGCACCGCGAAGTAGCCCGCCTCCAGTGCCGCCTCCAAGGTCTCCTGCTGTGGCCGGGTGAGCACCGACGCCAGGTAGTCGCTTCCCGGCCGGTCCGACCGCCGGATGCTCCCGACGACCATCTCCGTGCCGTCGGCGGTGCACCGACGGTAGCAGGTGGCCAGCCGCTCGTGGGCTGGGAACCGGAGCGTGAGATGCCACCCCTCGTGGGTGCCCACCGCCTCTAAGCAGGTCGCCTCCGTCGCGACGAGCGTTCGCAGCAGCCGGCCGTCCGGTCGCTCCCACTCCACCCGGGACAGCAGGCTGTCGCCGCGACGGTCGATCACCTCCACGCCCGCCACGTCGTCGTCGGCGCGCAGCGCGTCCTCGGCGGTCTCCGGGTCCGGGCCACTGACACGGAGCTGTGGCACTGCCCGGTCGCCCAGCGGCACCACCCGCTCCAGCTCCACCCGCAGCTCCGGGTGGGCTGTCAGCGTCTCCCCGAGCGCGAGCGCCCCCGGACCGACCACGATGGTCGCGGTCACGCTCACCGGCGGTCACCCCGGTCTGCCCGCACCGCCCGCCGCCGTCCGCAGCCCGTTCGTTCCATCGTGGTGGTACTGCGACCGGTGGTTCATCGTAATACACTGCCTATCCGCCCGCCCACCGGCGGCCGACCACGACCGGCCGGCCGTGGTCGGGAGCGTCTCCTCGAACCGGTTCCCCCGTCGCGACGGTCGCGGACCGCCCGTATCGGCCCCGTGGCGGAAACCGGACCGTAATAACGGTAAGCTCGCCGGCGACGTCTCGGGGGAAGCGGTACGCCGCCGAATAACAAAGCCTGCCCGGAACGGTGTGGTTAGTGGCCATAGGGCCACCAGCTATGAGTTCACACGACGACAGCAGAACCGGCGCGGGCGGACCGCGACTGAGCCGCCGGCGCGCGCTCCTGCTCGGCGGCGGGGCGCTGGCCGCGCTCGGGGTCGGCACCACCAGCCTCGCCGGCGCACAGCAGGACGGCGCCAGAACGTACCGCGTGACCGTCGCCAACCTGACGCGGGGACAGCCGTTCACGCCGCCGCTGGTGGCGGTCCACCGGCCGTCGGTGGAGCTGTTCGCCGTCGGCGAGCCGGCGAGCCCACAGCTCCAGGAGCTCGCGGAGAACGGCAACCTGCAGCCGCTCGTCGACCTCGCAGAGGGGAGCGACGCCGTCCGGAGCGCGGTCGTCGGTGACGCCCCGCTCGTCCCCGAGAGCGACCCCGCGGGGACGGGCAACCCCTACTACACGTCGCTCACCGTCTCGGCGGACGGCAGCGGCGGCTTCCTCTCGGTCGCGAGCATGCTCATCGCCACCAACGACGGCATCGTCGGCCTCGACACCGTCCGGCTGCCGGGCGCGGTCAACCAGTCGTTCACGTACTACGCCAACGGTTACGATGTCGGCACCGAGCAGAACACGGAGCTGTTCGCGGACCTGGTGCCGCCGGCGAAGACGCTGATTCTCGGCGGTGATCCCGAGGGCACCACCGAGACGAACCCCGAACTCGCCGAGGACGACGTCCTCCGCCCGCACCCCGGGATCGAGGGCGACGGCGACCTGCCGCCGGCGGTGTACGACTGGCGCGAGCCGGCCGCGCTTGTCCAGGTCGAGCGGCTCGGCTCGCCAGGGCGGCAGTAATAAGTCGTTTCGACAATGCTGGCACAGTTCCAACCGCCGACCGAGAAACGCTATTCCACGAGGTGACAGGAGTGCCAACTTGCCAGAACTGTGGGTCGTTCGTAACGCCGCGGTTCGTCCGCGTGTTCGGGACCAACGGCGGCGAGGTGTTCGCCTGCCCGGACTGCGCGCCCCTCGGCGAGCTGATGGAGGGGAAGGCCGCGAGACAGAACGCCGGACAGCCCGGAGGGTAGGCGGTGACCCGTCCGACCCCTCCGGCTCAGCGCCGGGCACCGGTAACCAGGGGCTGTCCCGGCCGGGGTAGCGTCCGCTCGCGGGGTTGGCGCTGGCCGCCCGGGTCGGGATGCCACACGGGATGGACGCCGCCGCGCCGGGCGCCCTCGAAACGATGGCGACCGCCAGCGGCGCCGCGGCCGTGGCCCGCTATCTCCTGATGTGGGGGCTGACGATGGTGGCGATGGTGTACCCTCCTCGGCCGGCGCCTTCCAGTGGTACGCCGACCTCCGGGGTGGGGTCGAGTCGGAGGGTGTCGCCGCCTTCGTCGGCGCGTACACCCTGCTGTGGTTAGTAGTCGGCCTGGTCCCGCTGGCGGTGGACGCGCTCGTCGACATCGCTCGCCATCGACGCTGACAACCCGCCGGACCCGCTCCGTCTCGGCTGGCGGTTCGGCCACCACGACCTCGCCGCCTGCGGCCCGCTGATGGGGCTGATAGTCGCCGTGCGCTCGATGAACCTCCGCTGGATGTCGCTGCTCACGCTCCTGCTGTCCGCCGAGCGGCTCACCGACAGGGCCCGACCTGAGCGTCTCTCCGGGCTCGCGGCCGTCGGCGCCGGGACGGTGCTGGCCGTCGCGTGGCTCGCCTGAGACCGGCTCAGACGAACCGCGCCCAGAACGACGACGCCTCGATGCTATCCAGCATCGCCACCGCCTCCTCGATGGTCGGCGGCTCCCGCTCGTCGTCGGCGGCGGCGAACTCCGCCAGCCCGAGCGTCTCCACCCGCTCGGGCGGGCTGATGCTCGCGGCCAGCCGCAGGATCGAGGCGTTGATGCCCTGCGTCGCGCGCCGGAGCCGCCGGAGCGCCTCGAGCTGGTCGCGGACGCCAGCCGGCAGCTCCGCCTCCGTGGCGGTCTCCCCCGGCTCGAGGTCCAGCCCGGCCGCGTCGACGACGAGGTGGACGTTGCCGACGCTGTTGTACTGCAGCGCCTCACGGTGGCCCCGCAGGCGGTTGATCCGCTCGACGGTCTCGTACAGGTCGAACAGCGCCCGGCGGGTCGGCTCCGGCAGGTCGAACAGCCGGCCGGACTGGCGGAGCTGGTCGAACGCCGCCGTGCTCAGCGCCCCCGGCAGCGACAGCACGTACCGTACCTCGATGGTCGTCCCCGCTGGCACCTCTATCGGGAGGTCGACGTGCTGGCGGCGCATGTCGTCGCGCAGCAGCCGCGCCAGCCGCTCCAGCGCGTCGCTGTCGTACAGCAGCTCCGCCCGGACCGCCCGCAGTGCCCGGAACAGGTCCCGCTGGTTGTGCAGGAAGAACGTGAGCCGCACCACCACCAGCCCCGTCAGCGCGCCCGCCAGGACGGAGAACACCGTCCGGAGGGTGAACGGGTCGGTGAGCAGGCTCCCGAGGTCGACGCTGGCCGCCATCGCATGCTGTAGGCGCCCCGGGGAGAAGAACCCGAGCCCCGGCGCTCTTCCTTTGTGCGCTCGCCCGCAACACCGGGTATGAGCAGCGTCCGCTACCGCTTTGAGTGCCGTGACGTGGCCGACTGTGACGTCGTCATCTACGCGGAGTTCAGGGAGTCCGTCGTCGAGGCGGCGCGGTCACATCTGCGGGACGTCCACGGCCGCGACGTCGACGACGAGGACGTGCTCCCGCTCGTCGAGGCTGTCTGAGTCCCGCAAGCTCGGGGGCGCTACAGCGACAGCGGGTGGCCTCGCGGCGCTCCCGTTGCGGGGCAGGAACGACCAGGGGGAGAGAACCGACCACGCGCCCGCTGCCCGGCGGCGCCGCTCCGGCCGCACCGCGCGGCCCGGACGGCTTGCCGGCGGCGCTCGCGGGCCGCCGTGGGGTTAGTCAGCTCGCACCAGGGCGGGCAGCTCCTGGCGCTCGCTCAGTCGAACTCCAGTTCGATGTAGCGGTCGGAGCTTGCCTTCGGCAGGATGATCTTGCAGACGCCGTCCTCGTAGTGGAGGTCGGCCTCCGAGACGTCCACCGTCGCCGGCAGCTGGATGGTGCGCTCGATGTGCTCGGGACGCTCCTTGAGGAGGACCTGGCGACCCTCCTCCAGCTCGTCCGGTCGCTCGGCGGTGATCATCAGCGTCGTCTCGTCACCGCGGACGTGGATCTCCTCCGGCTGGAACCCGGGGAGGTCCACGAACACCCAGATGTCCATCGCGTTGCTCACGATGTCGACGGGCGGCCCCTGCGTCGGCGGGGCCGTCGTCTGGACCTGGGGCTGTGGGGGCTGTTGCTCCCACGTGGACTGTTGCTGCGTCTGCTGTTCGAATCCCGGCTGGTCGTACGGGTTGATTGTCATGGGCGTCGTGGTCGGTGTGATCGCGTGGACCGGCGCCGGTCGCCGGTGGTTCTGGCTCAGTACGGTCCCGGTGTCGGCTGCTGGAGGCCCTGGCCGGATCCCTGGGGCTGGGTCATCGGCTGACCGCCGGCCCCTGGCGTCATCTGCTGTTGCGGTTGGACGCCGGCCCCGGGCGTCACTTGCTGCTGGGGCTGGCCGCCGGCCTGGTACTGCTGACCCCACTGCTGGACCCCGGTACCGCCGGCGCCCATCGATTCGAACTGCTGCAGCTCGGACAGCAACGGGTGGGCCTCGGACAGCGCCGCCTGGACGTCCGGGTCGTCGGCGGCCCGCTGCTGGAGCCGCTGGATGCCGTCCTGGAGGGTCTGTCTCACCGCCTGACCGATCGGTTCGGCGAACGGCGACTGCCGGATGACGAGCCGCTTCTCCAAGTTGGCGATGATAGCGAGGTCGCCGGCGATGCGCGCGGCGAATAGCCGCCCCCGCTCGAACGCGCCCACCTCCGCCAGCTGGAGCAGCGTCTCGAAGTTGTGCAGCCGCATCGCCGTCTGCCGGACCTCCGTACGGTACTCCGTCCGGGCCTCCGGCGACATCGAGGCGTACTGCCCGACCTGGCCGTACATCGGCTGGTAGCCCGCGGCGACCGCGGCCTCCTGGGCCTGCACGAGCGACTTCGCGCGGTCGATAGCGTTAACGCTCTGCTGGGCCTCCTGCAGCGCCTCCTGGACCTCCGGGATCTCCGTGGCCTGCTGGAGCTGCTGGACGCCCTGCTGGATCGTCTGCTTGACCGCCTCGCCAATCGGCTCGGCGAAGCCGGACTGCCGGATGACGAGCTTCTTCTCGGCCTCCGTGATGGCGATCAGGTCACCGCACACTCGGGCGATGCGAGGCCGCCCGCTCTCGATGGCCCGCACCCGCGCTATCTCCAGAACCGTCTCGAAGCGGTGGAGCGTCGTCACCGCCTGGAGCAGCTCCTCGCGGCTCACCTGCGGCCCGCCGACACCACTGACCTGCCCGGCCGCGCCGGACAGCTGGCCTGTCGTCGCCCCGCCGGTCACCGGCTGGGGCCCGACCGGCTGGCTCCCTGCCGTCCCCTGCTGGGACGGGACGGCGCCGCCGACCGCTCCCTGTGTCGGCTGTACTGGCTGCTGTAACTGCTGTTGTCCGCTCATCGGGTCTTGCTGTGACATAGTTCACCGTGTCCTCGACGGGCCCCCTGTGGCGCCCGGTCAGGACAGGCTATCCTGACTGGCCATACCCGTATTGTAATTTCATGCCTTCAGCTCCCCCCCATTTCAACAACCCGTGATTACGCTCGTTTCGCCCGGACTGTCGCGGGGGAGACCTCCGCCCGGGGCGGCGTCCGCCCCTGCTGTCGACGGGGCCCACGGTAGGATGGTCGTACCACGGGCTCCACCCTGTACGTGGGCCCCTCCGCAGGCCCGACCGTACCGCAGGATAGCTCTACCACGACCGACCTCGCCTTACTCGTCGGTCGGCTTCGAGTAACTGCGTGCTGATTATGATCCCCCTGAGCGAAGGGCACGCTTTCCGGGATGGTGCGGGTCGTTTCCGGACGACAGTTACCCCACGGAAGAGTATCGTTGGGACTGTGGGGTAACTATCCAACGCCTCGCAGTGGAGTCGGGTCAGCCGCTACCCCCGGACGGGACAAACCACCACGGGACACGGAGGGCCACAGCGGCCCCCGGCACGCACCTGTCGGTCCGGACCGAACACATCGATAGAGGGGTGTGTCGGCGAGCAGTTCCCGCCGTCGCCAGGGACCCGCGACCACGACCCGGGTTGCCGCGGCCCCGCCCGGGACGGAGTCGAGCGCGGCGGAGCTATGGAGCCGTCAGGAGTTGAACGGCGGCTCGTCCCGGTGGTTGTCGGCGTTCTCCTGGTCGGTCGCCTCCTCGTGGCGCACCCCCGACCGCCCGTCACCGGGGATAGAGGGGTCGGTCTCGACGTCGAACCCGGACCCGTCGCTGCCGGTCGGCTGCCCGCCGGCGTCGCTCTCCTCGTCGCCAATCCGGTTCGACGCCTCGACGCGGGTCCGGTCGAACAGTTCCCAGGCGTCGGCCGGGTCGTCGGGCGCCTCGTCGTAGGCGAACGCGAGCCCCCGCTCCTCGAACCGTTCGAAGAACCGCTCCCACTCCAGGGGGTACCCGATAGCCCGGTCGAGGCTCTCGAAGGCGATGTCGAACGCCTCGGCGTCCGGGTCCTGCAGCTCGACCGGCTGTCCGCCGCGCTCAGTGACCCAGTCGCGAATCGCCTCGTGATCGGTCGTGTGACAGTGGTACGCAGCCGGCGCTGTCGAGGGGTCGGACACACCGTGACCAGCGGACGCCCACGGTTACGGGCCCTGCTTGCGTGTGCCGCGGGCCGGTCAGTCCCCGCCCGCCATCCCGATGAGCAGGGTGTCCTCGACCAGCGCGCCCGTCCCACGCCGGATGCGCTCGGACATCGCCTGGTGGGACACGTCGAACTCACCGGCCAGCTCCTCCACGGTCACCCCCCGGGGAACCTCGAACAGCCCTCGCTCCGCGGCGGCGGTCAGCGCGTCGAACTGCTCGCTCGTCAGCCCGTACCGGCCCGCGGGCTCACCGTCCATCTCGCGCACGCTCTCGACGTCGAACGAGAGCCCGTGGCTGTTGCAGAACTCGCTCACCCCCGACAGCTCGTTCCGGTCGGGGTACATCACCCGCAGTTTCCAGCGGTCGCGCCACCCGTAGGCGTCAAGCACGGTGGCGTCGTGGTTGGTGACCATCCGCAACAGCAGGTCCACCTGGTCGATCCACTCCATCCGGTACAGCCACTCGGTGTCGAACGCCGCGAGCAGCTCCATCTCGTCAATCGACGGGTCGGCCGCGAGCGCCTCGGCGACCCGCTGCTCGTCGGCGCCGCGGACCCACAGCAGCGGCATCACCGTCTCCTCGCCGCTCTCAACGACCCGCTCTATCTCGAACTCCAGGTTGGGAACAGTGTCGAGGGTCCGGCTCAGCGCGAACTCGCCCGCCGGCACTGTCCCTCGTACGATGGTGGCCATGCCCACGGGAGATGGTGGACACTGATATGCCTGGCCCCGACCGGGTCGCCGGTGTGGATCGGGGTCGGGCCACCGTAGTCGACCAACCGGCCGCGGGAATCGAGCGGAGCGGCCAGGACCGAATCGCGCCCGCTACAGCAGTAACGCGAGCACCGCCAGGACGAGAAACACCAGCACGAACAGCCGCGCGGCGCTCATCGAGACGCCGGCGACGCCGCCGAACCCTGCCAGCGCTGCCAGGATGGCGACGACGACGAACACGACCGCCAGCCACAGGAACTCGCCTGTCAGACCGAGCTGGAGCAGCGCGCTCCCCGCGGCGGCCGGAATCACGGCTCGACCACCTGGACGACCACCTTGTCGTCGCTCACCGACTCTACGGTCGCGGCGTCGATGGCGTAGCTGTCCTCGCTCCCGTGGAGCATGAACGTCCAGCCCAGCCTGGCTGCGACGTTCTCGGCCATGTCCGGGTCCAGTTCGACGTGGACGCGGTCGTCCTCGACGCGGATGACCATGCCCACGCGGTTGCCGTCAGTGTCGTACACGGCCTTCCCTTCGTCGTCGCTGTCGACGGTTGCAACGTGTTCCATACGGTAGTGTGACCGTCCCCCGGGCCGGTAACCCCAGAGCTTGCACCCGCGTGGTCCACGGGCCGATCACCGTCCGTCGACGGCTCCCGACACGCCCTGGACGGACTCTCGGGAGGCTCGCCGGTAAGACACGGTCGCGGGGGCCGCACACGCACGCGCAGGCGGCAGGGTCAGGAACAGGACGCGTCTCGCTCGAAACATGCGACCCTCGACCGCCGTACTACTGTTCGGCCTGCTCGTGTTCGTCCTGCCGGTTCCAGGGACGTTCGTGCTCGGTGGACTGCTCCTCCTCGCCGGCGTCGCGCTCCGGCAGTTCAGCTGACCGGCGACCGTCGAGTCGCCCCGGCGGGGGCTGACGACATCGCTCGCGTGACCGCTCACGGTAGCTCGCTCGCGAGGTCCATACGGTGTGCGTACCGCGGGTGATCCGGGCCCCGTCCCGGGGGACTCGTGGGGTGATAGTCCGAGGTTGAATGCCGTTGACGCCCCCTACACCTCTCCTAATGGCGGATTACACATCGATAGAGGGGTGTGACGGGCGTCTGACGACGTCCTGACACGCCGGATTCGACGGCCCGCGCCCTCGCGTTCCGGAACACATCGATAGAGGGGTGTGTCTCGGCCCGGGTAGCGACCGGTTAACGCTCCGGCGCCACAGCCTCGAAGGACACCCGCCCGGCCGCGGGGGGGTCGTCGACCAGGACGGTGGCCTCCCCCTCGATGACGCGCTCGCCGTCCGGCCCGAACACGTCCGTCGTCAGTTCGAACTTGTCGGGGCCGAGTGACTCCACCACCGTACACACCGCCGTCAGGCGGTCGCCCACGTCCACCGGTGCCAGAAAGGAGAGGTCCTGCGAGAGGTAGATCGTCACCCCAGGAATGCGCGCCAGCGCAGCGCTGATCAGTCCCCCGACGAGCGTCCCGTGGACGATCCGCCGCTTGAACCGCGTCCCCTCGGCGTACTCCCCGTCTAGGTGGAGCCGGTTCGTGTCGCCGGTGGCCGCCGCGAACGCGCGGACGTCCTCGTCAGTCACCGTCTTCGCGAACGTCACGCGGTCGCCGACGCTGATCGACTCCTCGGACACGCACGCGCACTCGAACTCCCAGTCGGGCTCCTCGTACGCCGTCTCCTGGCGGGCACGGAACGCGTGGTCCACGCCGGGAACATCGAACTCGTGGCGGTGGACCACCTGTGGGAGGCAGTGGCGCACATCGTCGATGCTCACCACCCCCACCGCTGTACCGTCCTCGACGACCACCAGCCGGTCGATCTCCGCGTCGGTCATCCGCTCGACGGCCTCCGTCACGGTCGTGCCCGGCCCGACCGTCTCGACCGGCGATGACATGAACGACTCCACGGGCCGCCTGGAGGGGTCAGTGGCCGACCCGAGCAGGCTCACCAGATCCGAACTCGTCACCACCCCGACGGGCGCGCCGTCCTCGACGACGACCAGCGAGCCGATCGCCTCGGTCGTGCAGCGTTCGGCGGCCTCCGCGGCCGTCGTCTCCGGGTCGGCCGTGCGGGCCGGGTGGCTCATCACGTCGCGAACACGGATGGGGAACGGCATCGAGAGCCGGTTGGCCCGCCGCCCGCAAAACCCCGACCCGGATTCCCGCCGCCCGCGAACTGTCGGGCGACGACGGCCCGGTGCGCTAGGACTGGTTGCGTAGTTGCGCCCGGACGACGGTCTCGACCTCCTCGTGGCCCACCATGTCGAACCGGGAGTCCTCCCGGAGCGTCTCGAGGATGGTCTCGGGGCGCTCGGCGAAGCGGAACTCTAGAAACATCCCCGAACTCGGGCCGTGACTCCGGCGCTCGAACTCCACCAGTGAGTAGGTTGTCAGCTCCTTCATCTTGTTCACGTACGTCTCCTGGTGGTACTGGTCGGAGTCGATCGTGTCCGTCAGGTAGCAGTACACCTGGTAGCCTGTCGTCGAGCGAGCGGTGCCGTCCTCGGTCTCCCGGGCGACGGCGGCGGTCGCGTACAGACAGAGCTTCTTCTGGGTGCTGATACCCCGAACCACCTCCAAGACGCGGTTCTTCTCGACCTTGTCCTGGGCCGACCGGACGTGGTCCTCGCGGACGCAGTCGTCGCCCTCCCGCTCAGCGAGTTCGCCGGCGACCCGCATCAGGTCGATCGCCTTCCGGGCGTCACCGTGGGTCTGCGCCGCGAACGCGGCCGCCAGCGGGATGACGTCCTCGTCAAGCACGTCGTCGAAGAAGGCGTCCTTCCGGCGCCGGAGGATGGCCTGGAGCTGGTTGGCGTCGTAGTCGTCGAAGTGGACGTCCTCCGGGGTGAACGAGCTGAGCGCGCGGCTCCCCACCGACTCCATCATCTTTGTGTCGTTGGAGATCGCCACCACGGAGATGTGCGCCGCGAGCTCGTCGTTGGCGCCGGCCCGCGAGAGCTGGTACAGCAGCCGCGAGAACGCGGGGTCTTTCTTGTCGCGCCGCCCCACCAGCATGTCCAGCTCGTCCAGCACGAACACCGCCGAGTCGAAGTTCTCGTTGACGATGCGGTACAGCTCGTCCCACTTCTCCTTGGTCGCG
>Ga0207797_1002397_pt1 | contig 12996 bp, 13 predicted proteins | sample PRCRCaboRojoPR_6_FD_187275 | JGI IMG/M metagenome (GOLD analysis project Ga0207797, IMG submission 187275) | Marine sediment microbial community from Cabo Rojo, Puerto Rico - PR CR 10% Liquid 1 (SPAdes) | ecosystem: Environmental > Aquatic > Marine > Coastal > Sediment | place: Cabo Rojo, Puerto... | reverse complement strand
ACCATCGCCGAATTGGTGGCGGCTGAATTAAAGAGACAAATAGGGAAGCCACTTCCGATTAACGTCGATGGGGCAATTGCCGCCATACTCTGCGATTTGGAATTTCCACCGGAATTGGCAAACGCGTTTTTTATTATTGCGAGGGTTCCGGGACTGGTAGCCCACATACACGAAGAACAGTCAGCGCATAACCCAATGAGGAAAATCCACCCGACAGATCACGAATACTCCGGTCCCGAAGAACGGCACATCAATGAATGAACTTCACAGAGCGTGTGAGTTATTGAGTACAGCCAAGGAGATACATCATGGATGATCGAGCCGTGCAAACACTGTTGCCGGAGATTGATGAAATCGCCGATGACCACCTGAAGGCGAAAGTCATTGCCTGCTGGAAAGAGGCGGCGGCATACAGAGACTGGACGGTGGAAGAGTTGCGTTCCATTCCGTTCACGCTGCTGGCTGAAGGTGTGGAAATCGGGTTCATCGACCACGTCCGGGCGGTTTGCAGAATGTGTATTGCCTGCAATGATGCATTAACCGATATCCATGGCGATAAAAAAGCACGAGTCGACCGGGATATCCTGGTGGCCGGTGCACTGCTGGCCGATGTAGGAAAGCTCTTCGAATACGAGCAGCGCGGGGATGCCATAGTGAAGAGTGATTACGGCACAAAACTCCGTCACCCGTTCAGTGGTGTGGGGTTGGCATATAAGCATGACCTTCCACCTGAAGTTATGCATGTGATCGCAACGCACTCTAAGGAAGGCGAAGGTGAACAGCGCAGCCCGGAGTCGATTATCTTCCACCATGCGGATTTTATTGACTTTGAACTGGTAAAGAATAAGAAATAGCCACGAAGACTCGAAGACACGAAGAACAGATGCATAAAAGAGACCAAATCCGGGAAGCGGTCCGAGTGACTCCAATGGGACAAACATATAGTTATCCTGTGATTGCTATCTGCAGTCTGCAATTTCTCTAATAATATGTTTTCCGTTTTTCGCGTTTTTCTTTGAGTCTTCGAGCCTTCGTGGTAAACAGGGGAAATGGAATGGGAAAAACATTCTCGGAAAAAATCCTGGGTCGGAAAGCCGGCCGGGAAGTGAGCGCCGGGGATTTTGTGGAAATAGAGCCGGATATGGCCATGAGCCACGACAATACCGCCGATATTTCCCGGAAGTTCTATTCTCTGGGAACCGATCAGGTATACGATCCGCAGAAACACGTTATTGTACTGGATCATGCCACACCGCCACCGAACGAGAAGTTTGCGGAAAACCATAAAGTCATCCGGGAGTTTGTAAAGCGGCAGAAGATCCGGGGGTTTTACGATATTAACCGGGGAATATGCCACCAGGTGCTTCCGGAGGAAGGCCATATCGTTCCGGGAATCGTTGCAGTCGGCAGCGATTCTCATTCCACTTCCTATGGAGCATTCGGCGCTTTCGGCACTGGAATCGGCCGGAGTGAGATGGCAGTGATCATGGCCACCGGGGAGATCTGGTTCAGGGTACCTGAGACGGTGAAGATCCTGATAGAAGGTGAGGTGCCTGCGGGGATTTCGTCTAAAGATATTATCCTGCATATTATCGGCGATTTGGGAGCAGATGGGACACTCTATCAGGCGGTGGAGTTTGCCGGTTCGGTGGTGGATGAGATGTCGGTGGCCGGTCGGTTTGTTCTCAGCAATATGGCGGTGGAGTTCGGGGCGAAAGCAGGCTATTCGATTCCCAACAGGGAGACGATTGAATATCTGCAAGGCCGCACCACCGATAGCTGGGAGATCGTGACATCTGACGATGATGCGGAATTTACTGAGATCTACAGGTATGACGTGTCGGATCTGACACCACAGGTTGCCTGTCCGCATACGGTGGATAATGTTTCCCCAGTGAGTGACGTGGCGGGAACGAAGATTGACCAGGTGTTTTTCGGATCATGCACCAATGCCCGGCTGGAGGATTTTCAGGTAGTGGCGGAGGTTCTCCATGGAAAGGAGATCCATCCGAATGTGCGAATGCTGGTATTTCCGGCTTCGCGGGAAGTGTTGTTTGATGCATTGCGTGAAGGGTATGTCCAGGATATTCTGGATGCCGGGGCGGTATTAATGAATCCCGGCTGCGGTGCGTGTATGGGGAACCATGAAGGGGTGCCGGCAGACGGTGAGGTGGTGGTCTCCACCTCAAACCGGAACTTCAAAGGGCGTATGGGCAACCGGAATTCGGAGATTTATCTGGCTAGTCCGCGAACGGCGGCGGTGTCTGCGTTGACCGGTGAGATCACTGATTTCCGGTAATGTTCAGTCGGATGCCGAAAGAACCGGAGGCGCGTATCTATTGGAGAAAACAAATTCCGGAGAAGAACATCAATCGCCGGAGAACCTTTCGGCCGAGTCCGCGGCCTGCATCAGTTATAATCGCAACATGACCGGAGAGATCAATCATATTGGTGACTCCGCAGGTGGCCCTTCCTCTACAAGTCGTTTCAACTTTTGCAACATTTTGGATATCATTCGTCGTCCCAACAGCCGAACGATCGGCCGTTGAATTCTTCCCAGGAAATTGAGCGGTGGATAGGCCAGCCGGATATGGAATCGTGTTCCCTTTTCTGTTGGTTCCAATTCATAGGTGCCGTATCCACCTAACGCTCCTTCCGCGTCTACTGTCTTCCATGAAATGTGTCGATAAGGTTCTATCTTAGTAACTTCATTGACATACCTCTGCGGCTCACCCGGACCAACCTTAACAGTCCCCTGGAAACGGCTACCATCCTCCACGTTACCCTCACCGAGAAATTCCAGTTCCTGGACTCCTTTCCCGTCCAAATTCCGCCACTGCTGTTCCCTGGAGGGATCCTCCACGGTCCACAGCCAGACCTCCTCAGGTGGGGATTCTATCTCAACTGTTTCTTCAATGTCATAGCCCATGACATAACTCCTTTATTATTGCACTTACTCAATCTGCGGAAAATGCAATATAGTGTGTTCAAAATGCTAACCTCCGGATGTTATAGCCGTGGTCAGCTTGAGGAGTGTATCCTGTTGAAGGGACACGATTCCGGTGGTACTAGTGAACAGATAGTATACGAACGGTGGCATGTCTTTGAGTAAGATAAACAGCATGAGCAGCAGCCCGGCACCGATGATGTGGAGCCACGCAAGCCAGAGAGGAAATGGAGATTGGAGGAATCCAACTCCGAGCAAGCCCAGTCCGACCAGTGTAAATATTGTAAAGCTGACAAACAGCCAGCCGGGAAGTGCATTTCGGACAAATCCTTCTGGAGAGGTAATCCGGAGGATGAGATGCCAGTCCCATGGAATAACAGCTACCAGTATTATGATGGAGCCGAGCCAGAACCAGGTATGGCCACGGATGTTTTCCAGATGTGATGATAGTATAACCAAGGATAAGGCAGTGATAGTCGATCCCAGAAGGAACATAATATTGTGGAATATCCAGGTCCCGGGATGATCTTCAATAATGTGAATTTTCTCTGTGGCTGATGACTCCATGTAAATACGGTTAATATTGGGCATCGCGAATGCAGACAGCACAAACACAAGAGAACCAATGATAATCAGCAAGCCGGTCTGTTGTATGGAATTCATTGTGCAGTACTGTGTTTGTTCCAATTATTGCACCGGTTGGAGAGAAAATGGTCACCATCCGCTGAGAAAGGATCGCCAATCAGTTCAGACAACTCCCCCGTATGCATGGATAGAATTTGTCTGGATGAAAGGGGTGGTTAAATGTGATAATATATATCATATTTAATTGTTGGGGTACTTGCAAGAACATTTAATCTGTAATCGACCTTTCTCACTGAGATTATTTTCAATTTCAGGAAAGGTCCATCAGCAGACATACCCGATAAACACATAGATTGATAGTTTCCTGTGTGGGTGCCGAAGCGCAGTTAAATAATTCGAACCACGTGGATTGAAAAAGAATTTCAGGTATGGACATGAATTGACGGAGGTAGGCCGGGCAGTATCTGATGTGGTGCCCGGCCAATAATAACGGTTATTTTGGATCCACTCTGACTACCAGTTCCCGGATTTTCTCACCTCAGCTTTGGGCAGATCTTCAAGTTCCGCTTCCGCCTGATCAATTTTCTTCTGCTCCAGGGCGTGCTCTTCCAGCTCGCCATCCAGGAAGCTCTGGTAACCGGTGAGGTCCATGAATCCGTGGCCACTCAGATTGAACAGAATCACTTTCTCCTTCCCCTCTTCCCGTGCCTTCTCCGCTTCCTGGATCGTGGCGGCGACTGCGTGACTTGTTTCCGGAGCCACAATCATCCCCTCTGTCTGTGCCCACTGAAGGGCTGAGGAATAGGAAGTGATTTGGTCAATGGCCCGGGGTTTCAGCAATCCCTCAATGACACTCTGGGAAAGCAGCGGCGCCATCCCATGATAACGGAGACCGCCGGCATGGATCGGTTCGGGGACGAAATTATGGCCTAGGGTGTGCATGGCCAGCAGCGGGGTGGTCCCGGCGGAATCACCGAAATCATAGGTAAAAAGACCCCGGGTCAGGGTCGGACAAGATGTGGGTTCTACGGGTATGATCTCGATATCCTCACCATTGATTTTATCGTACACAAACGGGAACGCCATTCCGGCGAAATTGCTTCCGCCACCCACACAGCCGATCACGACGTCCGGTTTCTTAATCCCGGCTGTTTCCAGCTGTTTTTTCGCTTCCTGTCCTATGATGGTTTGATGCAGGAGGACGTGATTCAATACGCTCCCGAGGGAATATTTTGTCTTACCTGTCTCATCCGTTACTGCCTGCTCAACGGCTTCACTGATCGCCATACCCAGACTGCCCGGTGTATCGGGATCTTTCTCCAGGAAACTGCGACCGGCCCGTGTTTCCTCCGATGGAGAAGCCACACAATCCGCCCCCCAGGTCCGCATCATGACTTTCCGATACGGTTTCTGGTCGAAGCTGATGCGGACCATAAATACTTTACAGTTTAGTCCCACCAGCTGACAGGCAAATGCCAGCGCACTGCCCCACTGGCCTGCTCCGGTTTCAGTGGTGAGCGTCTCAACACCGAATTCCTTGTTATACCATGCCTGAGCCACGGAGGTGTTCGGTTTGTGGCTTCCCGGCGGGGAGACACTCTCATCTTTGTAAAATATCTTTGCCGGTGTATCCAGCGCTTCTTCCAGCCGCGTTGCCCGTTTGAGTGGCGTTGGTCGCCATCGCATCAGATGTCCGAGGATATCCTCGGGAATATCAATCCACCGCTCCTGGCTCATCTCCTGTTCTATGAGATTCATAGGAAATACGGCGGAAAGATCCTCCGGAGTAGCTGGATTTCCGTCCGGTCCAAGAGGTGGTTGCATAGGGGTGGGCAAATCAACCGCAAGATTGTACCATTGCCGGGGCATATCCGCTTCACTGAGGTAAATTTTTGTTTCCATAGAGGATATCACTCCTGATTTACATGGATTCCTGTAGCAATTAATCTCTGTCTCTGGTTTTCAGGGAAAGCAGCAAGAAGAAAAGTATAATTATAATTTCAGTGAATACAAACTCCTTTCCCGGAAGAGTATTACCACTGCAATATAAAAGTAGTAACTGAGCAGACAAGCCCACCAGATCAACCAGTGCTAAAGGTATTTTGGTTTACCCCGTTACGTGAAATGACTTTTTAAAACCATTGAAATTGTGAATATCAGAAAAATGGGTGGATTAAACCCTCGACTTGAGTCGGGGGTTAGTAGTTCTTCTTGAACCATACTCTGATATTGCGGAGTAAAGATACACTTGTTTTTTATAATCCAAAGAAGCCGATCGAAAGTGTAAGTGATCAGCGAATTTTCCGAAATACCACTCAATACATAAGTGTATCTTTCTTTATCTGTTATCTTGTTGATCCTGTCGATCCGGTGATCCTGTCAATGTTTTGTTTTCACGTCTCACCGGTTACACTGCCAGGGCGTTACCGAGGTAATATGGCCAGATCAGCAGGGCAAGCACCCCCTGCCAGAAGGTGAGTTTGACAAACCCAATGGTGAAGAGCCAGCCGATAAACCAGATCGGGCCTGCGCAGACGGCACCAGCCGTCCCGGACTTGGAGCCGTTATTATGTGTTTCACTCATAACATACCCTTCCGTATTCATGGTTATAAGTATACCTATGCAGTTGTGATTCTCCTTGGATGTTGCCTTTATAAATAGTGCAGAGCCAGTGATGCTGCAATTTCACCACTCCACATGGACGGGTAGACTCCGCCGGCCAGTGTCCCGTGGCCACAGAGAAAAAGTCCGGGAATATGGCTTTTATTGCCAAAGCGTTTCGGACCGACCTGCGACGGGATATGTGCCGGTCCGTAACATCCTCCCCCGGGAGCGTTTACCCAGTAATGATTCGTGAGCGGCGTGGCGTAATTTACATAACTGATATGGTTGCTGAGATCCGGAATGTAACGTTCTGCCTTTCGGATCAGCTGTCTGCCCAGGCGTTCTTTCAAACGGCGGTAGGAATCGCCCCGTCGTTCAGCGGGAAGATGTGACCAACGGGCGAACGGTTCAAAGGGCATCTGGGATACCAGTTCGATAATGTGTTTCCCGGGGGGAGCATGACCACCGTCCGGATCCTTTAGCGTAGTGCAGGACAGCATAAAATTTCCAAAATTCGCATCACACTTCATACCCTGGCGTCTCATTGCCTCGAGTGAATCGTGATGTTGAATGGTCCCCGAGCCGATGCCGAATTCGGTGAGATCCAGGTCAGTAACCACATATGCATAGAATGCACCCGTGGACGGCACTATCCCGCTCACGCGCTTGCGTAATTTTCTACTGATAAGAGCAGGGTCCAGCAAGGTACCATAAAGATGTGTGGGGTCCGCATTACAGATGACGCTTCGGCTGGTCCAAGACCGGGATCCACTGGTCACTGTGAGCAATTCCCCGTCCCGGCGGATTCCATCTACTTTGGTGTAATTGAGTAAATCCCCGTGATTCTTTGTGATCATTCCGACCAGCGCATCCCGTAAGGCGCCGCTGCCGCCTTTTGGATAATAAGCCCCATCGAGATAATGCCTGAACATCAATATGGGTACCAGAGCAGCTGCGCGTTGGGGAGGGAGACCACAGTTCATCATAAAGAGGAAGGCCTGCAATTCTTTGGTCGGCGTGAATGACTCGACGTACTGAGCATAATTCTTTCGGAGAATCGACAACAGGACCGGCAGGGAAGGGACGGCATGCAGGAATCCACCAATTCCCTTGTTCATGTCAGCCGCCGATTCCACAGCCCGGTCTATGGCTAGTAGTGATGCTAAAAACCGCTTGATGGCCGCAGCCTCGCCGGGAAACCGGTCGGATAGTCTCGTCTGGATGGCCTGCTGACCGGCGGGAAGATGGAATTCCAGATCTCCACAGTGAAATCGGATGACTCCGTCCGGATCGATCTGGTTGAATTCAATTGAATGCCAGACTCCGAGTCGTTGGAGCAGGGCCCGGAATACCCCGCCTTCTCCAAGTTGTCCGAGATAGTGCATGCCGGCATCGAACCGGTAGCCGTTTCGTTGAAACGGATTGAGGTATCCGCCGTAATCTGTCATAGCTTCCAGCACCACAATCCGGGCTCCGGCCCGGCTAAGTACTGTACCGGCACTTAGCCCCCCGGCACCACTGCCGATGATGATCGCGTCATATGGGTCGGTGTTCATCAGTTTAGCGTGCTCGTTGATTTTTCCCAGGGAAAGCAGCTCTTGAAAATCGGCATCCCGCTCGCCAGGGCAGCCGGACAGAACGATGAAATGTACTCCACTCCCGGATGGAATCAAACGAAAATTAGTGAAGGATACGGATTTGACAGGATCAGAGGATGAAAGCGGATCAACAGGATGAGGAATGAATGCATGTAATTGGTGAAAAGTATTATAGCTAAAGATGGTGTAAGTTAGCAAACATATTTTCGCAGAATTGGAGATTATAATAGTTCCGAGACGGATCAAAAGAAGACGGGATACGTAATGATGAGGGTAAAAAAATTGATTCCACTCACCATCGTTATTATCACAATCCTGTCACTACCAGGACAAGTACCCGGACAGGCGTGCTGCACATCGGGTACTCCGATATTAGGGACGCTTGAATTACCTGCCGGCGTTGCCGGGTCGTTTCAAACCGCGTTGACATATCAATTCAATACTCTCGATGATGTTATAAATGAATCCACGCCTTTAGAGGAAAGTCTGCGTCGCAGGTTTACTCATTCATTGGTGTTGGAAAGCAACTATGGTCTGTCGGATTCCTGGGCAGTCAGCGGTTTACTATCGTTCATTCGCCAGGGACGGCACAACAATACTCTGACGTCGGGCAAAGAGGTGTTGAAGGTGACCGGGTTAGGCGATGCGGTTGTGCTGGTGAAGTACTCTCCGCTAAAAGCCACACTTTTTTCTCAACGAAATCTGAGCGTGGGAGCCGGACCGAAAATACCACTGGGGGATTTCAGGCGACGGAATAAGGAGGGAATCCTTCTTCCATACGAAATGCAGCCCGGGACCGGAGCATGGGATCTGATTCTCTGGAGTAACTTCTATCAGGGATTTCGCCCTGTTCCACTTAGTATATACTTAACCACGGCATACAGGCTCACAGGACGAAACTCTTTGGGATACCAGTTTGGACGCGAACTGACACTGAACAGCGGTATGACATACGATTCGTCTTTCCCTGTAGATTTTTCACTGGCGTTTAAATACCGGGCCGTAGCTCCCGACTCCCGCAATGGACAGGCAATAGCGAATACTGGCGGAAAATGGCTCAATCTGAAACCGGCATTCTATATGCATCCTGTGGAAAAATTTACCTTAAAGTTATCCGGTCAGCTACCATTGTATCGCGAGGTAAACGGGATCCAGCTCACTACAAGCTACCGGATTAGCGTAACAGGATTAGTCAATTTTCGTATTAATTCGCAGGAGTGATACGATGAAAAAACGAAAAACACTTCTTCCCTTTATTATTTTAATGAGTGCTGCTCTCATCGTCGGGTGTGAAAATGAATCTGCCTCGACTGGTACTGTGGATACTTCAGGGGATGGATGGTTACTGCCCCAGGGAGCTATCTATAGTGGTGGTCCTGGTAAAGATGGGATCCCCGCCCTCTCAGATCCGCAATTCCAGTCTGCCTCTTCCGCAAATTATGCGGATGATGATTTGGTAATCGGGGTGAAATTTGGTGAGGATGTCCGTGCCTATCCTCACATCATTCTGGATTGGCATGAGATTATAAATGATAAAGTGAATGGCAGAGCGATCAGCATTACATATTGTCCCCTGACCGGATCAGGCATCGGCTGGAACAGGCGGCTGACTGCGGGTAAGACTACATTTGGGGTCTCAGGCTTACTGTATAATAACAATTTGATTCCATATGATCGCGCCACAGAGAGCCACTGGTCACAAATGAAGCTTCAAGGTGTAGAGGGTCAGCTTGCAGGTAAGAAAGCAGATTTATACAGGGTGGTTGAAACCGAATGGGGTACCTGGAAAGAAAACTTCCCTTCCACAAAAGTGATGACTACGAATACCGGTTACGATCGACCGTATGGTAACTATCCTTACGGGGGGTACAAGGAGAATCATCAGAGTATATATTTCCCTGTAACTCATTCGGATAGCCGGATGAAAGCGAAGGTCAGGGTGTTGGGACTTTTAACGGCAGGAAAAGCTGTTGCATTCCGGATAGCTGATTTCCCTCCGACCCTGACGGTGTTGAATGAAACTTATAACGGATCTCCGTATGTGATTATTGGAAATAGCAGGGAGAACTTCGCAGTGGCATATAAACGACTCGCAGAGGACGGTACCGTATTACATTTTCAACCTGAATATGATCAGGGCAGCATTGTGATGAAGGACTCTAGCGGGACCAAATGGAATCTCCTGGGTCGTGCAGTGTCCGGGCCCCTCGCAGGAGAAGAGTTGCCGGTCACCCGCTCTTATATTGCATATTGGTTTGCGTGGGCGGCATTTAATCCCGATACCCGGATTTATAGCTTTTAAGGAAAAAATAAGGTCCTGTCAATCTTTTCATCCGCCTTCCTTGAATTTCGCATGGCGCGGTATCTCATCCATGGGCAATCCGGAAGCGGCCTCCATCCGGCCCGAAGCGTTAAAGAAAGAGATAAGTGCGGTCGCTTCATATATAGCGTCCTCGTCCCATCCTTCGGACCGCAGAGCATCAATATCCTCATCGTCGATTTGATTCGGTGTTTGCGTGAGTTTCTTGGCATAAGTCAAGAGGGCCCGGGTTTCCGGATCCAGATCATAGGTGGGCCAGGTGGTGGCAAATTCCGGATCCAGATGTTCATCGCCTGTGAGACGGCGGACCGCCGCCATATGCAGGCCCAGTCACGGGGCGCCCCCGATTAAACCATTGACCACGGTGGCGACCATTTCCCGCTGCAACCGAGTGAACGGTGAGCGCTTCCGCAGGTGCAAATACTGATAGAGCTTGTTCATCGGCTGTCCAACCTTGAGGTCGACCAGTGCGATTTGTGTTATCCCTGGAAGGATACCACCGTACTGCCGTTTGATAATCCAAATAAACAGCCGCTGGATTAGTGAAGCCTCTTCCGGTACAAGTGTTTTTATTCGTGGCATGAGTATTCCTTTCCGGTGAAAGTGTAACGGTCACACTCAGGAGAGATGTCTTAGTTTGGTGATGCCGGTATTTGAATGCAAGAAGTATATGCCAAATTTGTCGATTTGATTACATAATTGAATAATCGTGAACAATTCGTTCTTGATTGTACATAATATGCGGAGAATCAATGGGGTGGCAATTATCGCGCAGGGATCACCTGATCCACGACGTCGTTCCCGCGACTGACCACGAAATATGATAGTCTTCACTATCGAAAACTGAATTGAAATGACAGTCCGGAGTTTGATTTGGGATTCGTTATTGCAGCGTAAATGGCGGATACTGATCCGTGGTGAGCAGAAAAGCATACGCCGACACTCTGAAAGCCCATCTCATCACACCAACCGTAAAATCAAACAATCCTTTGGGGTATCTGCCATTGAACAGAATAGCAAACCAGGCAATGATGACGTCGATAATCACAGCCACCCCGAGAAATGCGAGAATGATGAGGTGAGGTATCGCCAGAAACCATTTCACGAGCGGCAACCACTGGTTTAACTCATTCTCAACGTCAGGGTATGGCAGTTCCAAATGGACTGCCTGCTCTTCGTCTGTGGAAGGATATTCGTCCCGGAGAAGTAGCAGATAAGAGAACACCCGATAGGAAAAGCGGGTCAGTTCCAGGTTCCAGTCGAACCACCAGCGGGGATACTTTTGCCGGAACAATATCATCAGGATGGTTGGGATTACTACGATACCGCCGGTTCCCACATAGTAGATCCGTTCCGCAGCATCCGGATCAGAATCTCCGCCACCGATGAGCAGTCCCAGCAGAATCAGAATTGGTAATGCTAAAATGAGCCGGAAAAACGTCGTTACCCTGTCGGAGATTTCCGGGTAATCAACGTGGAGTTTCGCAGGATAATCTTCCATGGTTTCCTCCTGTTCTTAACCGTTAGTGAGCGCTAACGGGAAAATGTTGTTTGTTCTGTTCTGAGATGCATATGTTTGAGATATTCATACTGCAATCTCATTGATCATTTCATTCTCAATTGTCTCTACATTTGGATGATCAAAACGGAGCACGTCATTGATTTATTTACCAGGAAGTGAGAGTGCATGCTCTACACCTCTTTGCACCCAATATTTCAGATCCTGATCGCGGGTATACCCTTTCGCATTCACTACAATCCAGCCGGTCATCGGCCGACCTGTCAGGTCGAATTTTTTAGTATGGGGTTTTGCCAGGGCTGACTCATACTGTTCCTGCCCGACTCTGACGATGAGATCTCCGCTATGGACCCCACAGGCCATGTTTCCATTCAGCAGAAACCCGATTCCGCCGAACATCTGTTTCTCTTCATAACCCGTCAGCCCCTCCATTTCCTCTCGCACCCGCTGGGCCAAGCCTTTATCGTATCCCATAATCTCCTGAGCGCTTGTTGATAGGACATCCTGAAAGGGCCCCACCCTTTCAGGATGTCCCCTTTCTCCACATCATTTCGCCCGAATTGCCACCAGTATCACCGTATACGGTTCAAGCGGAATGATCAAATCTTTACTGTACGGCAGAGAGCTCTTCACCGGGTTGAGCTTCTCCGGATTCTCCATGGAAGGCGCTTCGGTAAGCCCTGCGGTGATAGTGTATATCGTAACCGAGGCATCTTCCGGTGCCCTGGAGCCCTGCAGACGTGCAATCAGGGTATTGGGTGTTGGTTCATAGTTCACAGCTTTGATCACTATCCGGTCGCCACTCTCACTTCCGGTGGCGATGGCGTCAACGGTTCCGGGGGTCCAGTCTTGAGGCTTCATTGTTGAAATTTCATCAAAGTAGTGCATGCGATCGTTGATGTCCCGGAATGTGCCAGAGGTGGAAGCGAAATGCAGTTTTGCATAGTGATCCCGAAAAAGTTGTTCCACTACGTAACCCGAGCCGGGAAACCAGGAGACATGGTCGTGATAAATAAACGCGCGCCAGGTGGGATCATCGGTTGTATTTCGCATGAGCAATGCCGGACAGCTCATTTCCAGTTCCGGGCTCATCTCTTCATAGCTTATCAGACTGCCGGCAGCATGCATTCCGGCCCGCCAGTCCATACTGCGGCAGAGACTCCATTCCAGCACTGCAAGTTTGATGTCAGGATGTGCCGAATGGTCGATGTAATTCTTCAGTTTTACCAGATAGTTCTCGATTCGCCGGACGCCGGTCTGAAAATTTTCCACCTCGTATTCGTAGTTATGGCATCCCAGGATATCGAAATTTTCCCCGGCCATATCAATGATTTTCTCACTCCATACCATATCGTTGGACCGTTTCTGTCCGCAGGCAATTATCCTCGCATCAGGAGCAATTTTCCTGAGTCGGCTCCCGTA
>Ga0207797_1002395_pt1 | contig 12998 bp, 12 predicted proteins | sample PRCRCaboRojoPR_6_FD_187275 | JGI IMG/M metagenome (GOLD analysis project Ga0207797, IMG submission 187275) | Marine sediment microbial community from Cabo Rojo, Puerto Rico - PR CR 10% Liquid 1 (SPAdes) | ecosystem: Environmental > Aquatic > Marine > Coastal > Sediment | place: Cabo Rojo, Puerto... | reverse complement strand
CGGAACGCATCACGGTAGGCGCGGAGGATGGCACCAGCCTCCTGCGTCTGCCCGAGCGTTAGGGCGCGCCCCAGGGCCGCAAGGTCGCAGGTCATGCGGAGGGGGAGGGTGCGGCGCCAGTCGGACCGCGGCAGGTTTTTGTAGAGCATGAGCAGGCTGTTGCGGAAATTGTAGTACGTCTTCCGCGGCGAGGACTGGGGCAGGGAGGCCCCGCCGATGTGGTACACCGTGCTTTCGGGGGCTACACGAACGCGGTACCCGTGCCGCTGCAATCGCCAGCATAAGTCGATCTCTTCCATGTGCATCTCGAATCGCTCGTCGAGCAGGCCCACCTCGTCCAGCGCCGAGCGGCGAAGAAGAATGGCCGCCCCTGTGGCCCAGAAAATGTCGCGGGCGTCGTCGTACTGGCCGCGGTCCCGTTCCATAGTGTTGAAGAGTCGGCCTCGGGTGAACGGATAGCCTGCCCGGTCGAGGTACCCACCCGCTGCCCCCGCGTACTCGAATCGGTCCCGATCGTCATACTGAAGCATTTTCGGTTGTACGGCGGCAACGTTGCCGTTTTTGGTCGCTTCGGCCACGAGGGGACGCAGCCAGCCGGGCGGAACCTCCACGTCGTTGTTGAGGAGGAGGACGAAGTCTCCGGTCGCATGCGGAATCGCGGCGTTGTTGCCGCGGCAGAAGAGCCAGTTGTCGGGGTGACGCACGATTTTGACTTCCGGATACTCCCGGGCGATCCAGGCCGCGGTGCCGTCCGTGGAGGCGTTGTCGGCGACGATGATCTCCAGGTTGGGATACTCGGTCGCCACGACGGAGGGAAGGCACTGTTTGACCACCGACTTGGCGTTCCAGGTGACGATGATGATGGAAACGGAAGGGGCCGCCATGGTGCATTTTGGGGTGGCGTTGAGCGTATGCGCGACCGAGGCCCGGGGAGGTATCTGCGGAGAGAGATTCCGCCGGGACGTCTTGACTCTTCGTTAGAATCAGGGGCGGACGTCAGAACGGAGGATCGCTCGTTTTTCGCGGTCGGGGTGCCGAACGACGGGTCGGGTCAAACATAATAGCTGACCGTCGCAATTGGAACGCAGTGTCCGCGAAGGTCGAGTCTGTGCAGTTCTCTGTGTCATTTCCCTGATCCCAATGTCGAATCTTTCGGCCCACACGATCGAGGAAGCCCGCCGGGCCATGCAGAACCGATGGGGTCATGAGGACTTCCGTCCGGGACAGAAAGAAGTACTTGACGCTCTTTTCGAGGGACAAAGTGTTCTGGGGGTTCTCCCAACGGGGGGAGGCAAGTCCCTGTGTTACCAGCTTCCTGCGGTGCTCACGGACGGGTTTGTGCTCGTCATCTCGCCGCTGATTGCCCTCATGCAGGATCAGGTGGAGGCGCTGCGGGCCCAGGGTGTAGCGGCCACGTTCATCAACAGCACACTGCCCCGGCACGAGGTGGAGCAGCGGTGGACGAATACCGAGCACGGGCAGTACGACCTGGTCTACATGGCGCCCGAACGGCTCTCGACCGAGGTCTTTAAGGTGCGTGCCGAGCGACTCGGTGTGTCGCTCGTGGCGGTGGACGAGGCCCACTGTGTCAGCGAATGGGGCCATCACTTCCGCCCCGACTATCTGGACATTCCGGACGCCCTTGCGCCCCTGGGGGATCCGCCCACCTTGGCGGTGACGGCCACGGCGACGCCGGCGGTGCGACGGGACATCCTTGACCTTTTGGAGATGCCGGACGCGGCGGAGGTGGTGCGGGGCTTCGATCGCCCCAACATCGTCTGGTCGGTCTTCCGGACGGACAATAAGTGGGAGCGGCTCCGGGCCGTGGTCGATGCGGTGCCGGGGACCGGCATCGTATACGCCGCGACCCGACGGGGCGTCGAGCGATGGCGGGATCGACTCACGGATTACGGCGTCGCGGCGGCCGGGTATCACGGGGGACTGGACGCCGAGACGCGAGAGACGCGCCAGCAGACCTGGGTGGAGGATGAGGTGCGGGTCATGGTCGCCACGAATGCGTTCGGGATGGGCATCGATAAGCCCGATGTCCGCTTCGTGGTCCACGTGGATCTTCCTTCGTCGTTGGAGAGCTACTACCAGGAAGCCGGCCGCGCGGGCCGGGACGGGGAGAAAGCCCACGCGGTGCTGCTCTACCGTCCCCCCGACGCCGATACGCAGCACTCACTCATTGAGGCGTCCCATCCCACCGCCACGGAGGTCCAGGAGGTGTACGACGCCGTGTGTAGCGTGGGGCAGGTGCCGGTCGGCTCGGAGCCGGACGGTCCACTGGTCGTGAACGTGGAAGCAGTCCTGAAGACGACCGGCTTTTCGCGGACGAAAGTACGTACCGCCGTTGACCTGATTGACCGGCACGGGGCGTGGGCCGTCCTCCCGCACCGCAAGCACTATGGCCTCGTCCAATTTGTGGAATCGGCGCGGACGGTCCGAGACTACGCCGACGGTGCCGAAAATCGGGCGCTGGGCACCTTTGTGCGAACGCTCCTGCGAGTGGTACACGCCGACGCATTTCGGGAGTGGTGGCCTCTCGATCTCCGCATCCTCGAACAGCGCACCGATCTTCCCCGAGCGCGCCTCCAGCGTGGCCTCCGGTACTTGGAGGAGCGGGGCCTCGTGCAATGGCAACCGCCCGGCGCCTCGCTGCGGGTCGAGTTTGCCTTTCCGCGGGCCGCAAAATTGCCCATCGACAGCCGGCCCGTGGAACAGGCGCGCGACCGGGCCGAGACGCGGCTGGAGCAGATGCTCCGGTACGCCCGCTCCGTCACCTGTCGGCGGTATGCTCTGCTCACCTACTTCGGTGAAGAAACGGCGGAGCGATGCGGGGCGTGCGACGTGTGCCTGGGGCGGCATCAGCCCGCCACCGTGACGCCCGACGACGAGCCCCTGCTCCGGCACATCCTCGAACAAGTGCATGGTTCTGTTCCGCGAGAGCAGTGGTTCGAGGACGCCCCCGCTCCACGACACCGGATCGACGAGCTAGTAAACTGGCTAGTGGCGGAGGGGTATCTGGCGCTCGATCAGCCGCTGGAGGGGACATTTCAGCTCACCGAGAAGGCCGACGACTGGGTATGATCGGAGGAGGGCTACTGCTCGGCTTCCCCCCGTCGCTTTTGGTACAGCGAGTCCGGCACGCTTTCGGGAATTGTGCGGCCCTTCTCTGAGTACTGGAGGGCCTGGAGCGTGTCGATGACGGTCTGGTAGAGCGACTCGAAGGCCTTTGGGTGCTGGCTGTAGTAGCGCAGGGTCGCGTCGAAGTCCGAAGTCGGCACGTCGTAGCGGGCAAGAATGGAGTCCCGAAGGCCTGAGGGAGAGGCGGCCGTCTGAGACTGGCGGACCGCTGCCAGTTGGAGTTCGGTCAGCACCTGGGTGAAGGTGTTTTCGGGAAGCCGTTGTTCGCTAGGGGGGTCCCCGGAGCATCCCGTGAGAACACTGAGCCCAAGCATCACTCCGAGAAGGACCCATCGTGTGTAGGGCACGGGAACGTGCCAAACGGAGCGGGCTATCGTGAGCATTACTCGGAGGTGGCGAGTTGGTCCTCGGAGGCCTGAATATCCTCAGCGGTGCGGAAGGTGTGCGCCATCACCTCCATGTGGCGGATGAAGTTGAGCTTGTCAAAATCGGGCGCATACACCGATCCGTCCAGCATGTACACCCGGTCGGTGGCCTGGTCGTAGAACGTGAAGTTGATGAAGGGGCCGCCGCCGCCCACGGGCCGAAGGTCGTCGTCGCCCTCGGCCGGCACGGCCATGAACCAGAGGCCTCGGCTTTCGAATCCGTAGCGGTCCAGGAATGAGATCTGCTCGGTCTCCAGGGGCCGCCGGTAGTCGATGTTCACGAAGCCCTGCACGTTGCCCTGAAGGTGTTTCCGCGTCAGGGAGTCGCGCTTGGCGTAAATCCACTCCGGGGTGATCTGGTCTGGACCAACATCGTCGGCGTAGTAGATGAGAAATTCCCGGCGTGTCTCGGCCAGGATGCGGCGAAGCCAGATAAAGCCCTCCGAGGCCGTGGTGGTGTCTACGGCAATCTGGAAGTCGTGCTGGACGTTGAGCGTAAAGTTGTGCCGTTCCAAGAGACTATCCTCGATGGAAGACCGCCGCCCGTCCTCGTACATCTCCCGTTCCAGACGGTCCAGGGTGACCTCTTCGAACGTGCCTCGGATCTCTGTTCCCCGATTCTGAAAGGTCTCGGCAAGCGCCTGCGGGGTGGCGGTGGCGACGTAGTAGATCTGCTGGCTCCGTCGCCACAGGTCGGGCTTGGAGACGACGGCGGTCTGCCCGTCCAGGATGGCCTGCCGGGCGTCTTCGGAAAAGCGACGCTGCAAGAACGAAGCCTCGTTCGACGAGTCGCTGAGCGGCGCCGCGATGATGACATTCTTCAGGTCCTTGATGCGATTGAAGGTCCGCTCAGACTCGAGTTCAAGATGACGCAGTTGGAAGTAGCGCTCCGACACAGGAAGCGTCTGGACCCAGGGCGCCACATTCTCGCGGAGGGCCTCGCCCGGGGCCCCGGTCCACAGCGAACTGTCCATGATCACCGTAATTTCTCCATCGGGACCCGAGGCACGGGGACGGTAATCACCTTCGCACCCTCCAAGCAGTAGGACCGCGACGAAAATCGGGAGCAGGGTTTCCCACAGAGACCCGTGGGAACGGGTAGAAACGGGGAGCATCGGAATGCGTCGGTCGGGGGAAGAGGCGCGGTGAGAGCAACGTCCGTGCGTAGAATGGCACGCCCGACGACCGAAAATGCTCCAAAAAGGAGCGAGGGCGTACCCTCGGACCATCGATTACGCGGAGGTCGGGGAGGCTGCAGTCGTTTCGGAACTGGGGCTCCCCTTCTTCAAATGGCGCGCAAATGACTCAACGGCGTCGAGCCGTTCGGTGTCCGAGAGAGTTGCGTCGTCCCACAGAGCCGATATGCGATTAATGAGGGCCGAGCCGACGATGAATCCGTCAGTGTGAGTGCTCAGCTGCATGGCATCCTCGTGCGACTTGATCCCGAAGCCTACGAGTAGCGGATTCTGCTGAACCAGGCCCCGGGCGCGCTGCAGATACTCGTCGACCGTGGGGGTCTCGTCGAGATCGCTCCCAGTGAGGCCGGTGACGCTGACCGCGTAAACGAAGCCCGTGGCTTGCTCGTCGACCGCAGCGATGCGTTCGTCGTCGGTATTGGGCGCAATCAGGAAGACGAGGTCGAGGTCGTACGTGGCGGCGGCCCCACGGAGATGGACACTCTCCTCGGGGGGAAGATCTGGCAGGATCAGGCCGTCCACCCCGGCCGCCGCGGCGTCCCGGCAGAAGTCGTCGATTCCGTAGGCCATTACGGGATTGACGTAGCCCATGAGAAGGAGAGGGGTATCGCTTTCTCTCCGATACGCTTCGACAGTTTGAAGAGTATCGGAAAGAGTCACATCGTGCGACAGGGCCTGAGCGCTGGCGCGCTGGATGGGTCGTCCCTCGGCCAGCGGATCGCTGAAGGGCATGCCCAGCTCGATAAAGTCAACGCCGCCCCGATCGAGGGCATGCAGGATCGGCACCGTGGCGTCGGGGTGGGGGAAGCCGTCCGTGAGGAAGAGGCCCATCGCCTTCTCATCGCGCGCCTGCAGGGTCTCAAACGTTTTGTCGAGGCGGGACATCGTTAGGAGGGAAGGTTGGAGGGGTGGATGGGTGGAAGTACGAATTCAACACTCGATCAGTCATGTGGGACACCTCCACACGTCCATGCTTCCACACGTCCAGCCGTACAATCACAGGTGTTTGGCGATGGTGTCCATGTCTTTATCGCCGCGGCCGGAGCAGTTGAAGACGAGAACGGCGTCGTCGCCCCGTTCGGCGGCGAGGGAGCGCGCGAGGTCCGGCAGAAGGGCAACAGCGTGGGCCGTTTCGAGCGCCGGAATGATGCCCTCCGTCTCTGACAGCAGCTTCACGCCCTCCAGTGCCTCATCGTCAGTGATAGGGTGATACTGTACGCGTTCCTCGTCGCGGAGGTGGGCGTGCTCGGGGCCCACGCCTGGATAATCGAGCCCGGCGGAGAGGGAATGGGCAAGGGAGACCTGTCCGGCGTCGTCCTGGAGGAGGTAGCTCATCGCCCCGTGAAGAACGCCCGGACTGCCTTCGGCAAGCGTGGCGGCGTGGTCGCCGTCGAGCCCCCCGCCCGCTGCCTCCGTCCCGTGCAACTGCACCTCCAAATCGTTCAGGAAGGGATGAAAGATCCCGATGGCGTTTGACCCGCCCCCCACGCAGGCCGCGATGGCATCGGGCGTCTCCCGACCGGTCTTCTCGCGCAGTTGCGACCGCGTCTCGGTGCCGATCACCCGATGGAAATTGCGCACCATCATGGGGTAGGGATGCGGCCCCACCACCGAGCCGATGATGTATAGCGTATCGTCGGGATTCGAGACCCAGTCGCGGATTGCTTCGTTGGTGGCTTCTTTCAGCGTCTGGCTGCCCGTGGTGACGGCCCGCACCTCGGCCCCGAGGAGCTCCATCCGTTCCACGTTGAGGCGCTGCCGCTCCATGTCCTCGGCGCCCATGTACACCACGCAGTCGATCCCGAACTTGGCGCAGACCGTCGCTGTGGCCACCCCGTGCTGTCCGGCCCCCGTCTCGGCAATGATCCGTTCTTTACCCATCCGCTCGGCCAAGAGAATTTGACCGAGGGTGTTGTTGATCTTGTGAGCGCCGGTGTGGCAGAGGTCCTCCCGCTTCGCGTAGATGTGCGCGCCACCGATCTCCTCCGTCAAACGGTCGCAGTACGTCAGTGGGGTGGGACGACCGGCATAGTCGTTCAGGAGCGCACGGAGATCCTCCTGAAAGTCCGGGTTGTCCCGGTAGGTTTTATAGGCCGCCTTCAGTTCTTCCAGGACCGGCGTCAAGATCTCAGGGACGAAGGCACCGCCGTAAGTTCCAAAGTGGCCGGTGGTGTCGGGGAGGGTGTCCGGTCGAGGCTCGACGGTGGAGTCGGGCATAGGGGCGAGGCGGAGGTGAGAAGGTGGTGGTTCGGGACTGCGTATTTCGTATTGGGGATTCCGTTGAATAGAGACTGCTTAACGCAATACGCACTACGAAATACTCAATCAGGCCTCTTCCAGGTCCTCCCGAGCGGCCCGGAAGGCCTCCATAAACGTATCGATCTTCTCAAAACTCTTCTGCCCGGGGGCCGACTCGAGGCTGCTCGACAGGTCAATGGCGAAGGGGCGCATCGTCTCGATCGCACGCCCGACGTTCTCGGCGTCGATCCCGCCCGCCAGAAAGAGCGGGTACTCGTCGGAGAATTCGCGGGCGAGGCGCCAGTTAAATGATTCTCCTGTGCCGCCCCACACGCTGGAATTATGCGTGTCAAGCAGAAAGTAGTCAACGCTGTCCTCGTAGCGCTCGAAGAGCGTGCGGAGTTGCTCCGGCGAGGCGTCGTTGCGCACGCGGATGGCCTTGATGACGGGGCAGTTCACCTCGTCGACCACATACGGCGGCTCCTGGCCGTGAAGCTGTGCCATTTCGAATCCGGCTTCCTCAACGGCTTCATTGATCTCCGCGGCTCCGTCGTTCACGAAGACGCCAACCGGCTTCGGGCCGTGGACCCACTGAATGATGTCGCTTGCCAGGGGCGGCGGGGCGTAGCGGGGGCTCTCCTCATGCTGGATGAAGCCGAGGTAGTCGGCCCCAGCGCCCGCGAGGTAGCGCGCGTCCTCGAGTTCCGTAATGCCGCAGACCTTTAATTTGACTCCCATGGGTCGTTAAGATGTGGATCGTTGATTGGACGTGTGGAGGGAAGGGGCCTCAGATGTTCTTCCAGACTTTCATCCGTCCACACCTCCATACCTAACTCGCTTGAGCAATTTTCTTACCCTCCGTCCGTAGTTGCGAGAGCGCTTCGCCGGGATGGTCGGCGCGCATCAAGTGTTCGCCGATGAGGACGCCGTTCACGCCGCCCTTCCGAAGACGGACGAGGGTCTCGGGATCGCTGAGGCCGCTCTCCGCGACGCGGCCCACGCTTTTCGGCGCCTGATCGAAAATACGGAGCGAGTTTTCGATGTCGACCTCAAAAGTGTGCAAATCCCGGTTGTTGACACCGAGGATGCTCACCTGCGTCCAGTCGATCTTGTCCAGATCCTCCTCTGCGTAGACCTCCACGAGACAGGAGAGACCTAACTCGGTCGCGGCGTGGTGGAGCTCGGACAGCTGGCCCGGGTCGAGGGCCGTGGCGATGAGGAGTACCGCATCGGCACCCACCGCCCGCGCCTCCACGAGTTGGTAGGGATCGATGATGAAGTCCTTACGGAGCAGGGGCGTCTCGGGGACGTGGGCGCGGATCCAGGCCATGTGTTCGAGGGAGCCCTCGAAATACTGCGGCTCGGTGAGCACGCTGATTGCCGCGGCGTCGTGCTCCGCGTACTGCTGGGCGATGGATGCCGGGTCAAAGTCCTCCCGGATCTGACCCTTCGACGGGGAGGCCTTCTTGATCTCCGCGATGAACGACATCCCTCGCTCCTTTAACGCCTCCTCAAGTGAGAGGGGCTCCCGCTCGTCGTAGAACGGCCGTTGTTTGAGCTTCGAGGTCGGCGTTTCCGTCTTGCGCCGTTCCACCAGCGCGCGCGTGTCGTCGATGATGTCGTCGAGAATGCTCACGGCGTTGTGTCGGTGTGAATGGTTAGACGGGGGGAGGGGAAGGAGGAATGACATCCAGACTTCCATCCCTCCGTTCCTAATCAGACTTGGCTTTCTTCGAGACCTTGGCGAGGGTTTTCAGTTTGTCCAGCGCGGCCCCGGAATCGATGCTTTCCTCGGCGGCCTCTACGCACGCCTCAAGGTCAGAGAACTTGTCGCTCACGTGCAGCGCGTAGGCCGCGTTGAGCACCGCCACGTCACGCCGCGGGCTCTGGTCGTTGCCGGAGAGAATGTTGTGGAGGATGGTCGCGTTCTCCCGTGCGCTGCCACCCTCAAGCGCCGAGACTTGGGAGCGGTCTACGTCGTGCTGCTCGGGACTCACCTCGCGGCTGCGGGGGACCGGGTTTTGGTCAGAGGCGTCGTACTCGAAGACGGTGGTGGCGGCGGACACGCTCACCTCGTCCATCCCGTCCTCCGAGTGAAGGGTGATGACGTGGTCGGCGTCGAGCTGCGCGAGGATGCGCACCATCGTTTGGGCGGTCTGCGTGTTGAAGGCGCCCACGATCTGGCGGGACACGCCGGCCGGGTTGCAGAGGGGGCCCAGGATGTTGAAAAAGGTGCGGACGCCCAGCGACTTGCGCACCGGCATGACGTGGCGCATGGCGGGGTGGAAGAAAGGGGCGAAGAGGAACGCAATGCCCGCTTCGTGGAGGCAGTGCTCCACCCCGTCTTTTTCGAGGTCAATCTGCACGCCGAGGGTTTCGAGCACATCCGCGGACCCGGACTTCGAAGAGACGGAACGATTCCCGTGCTTGGCCACCGTGACGCCCGCGCCCGCCGCCACGAGGGACGCGGTCGTCGAAATGTTGAAGGTGCTCGCCCCGTCGCCGCCCGTGCCGCAAAGGTCAATTGCGTGCGGGTCGTCGGTTTCCACAGAGACGGCAAATTCCCGCATGGTTTTCGTGAATCCGACCAGTTCGTCCAGGGTCTCGCCGCGGGTGCGGAGGCCCATGAGGAGGGCCGCGATGTGCTCGTCGCGGGCCGATCCGTTCATCATGTCGGCCATGGCGTCCTCAGCCTCCGGGCGGGAAAGCGGATCGCCGTCGGCAATGGTGTGCAGGTACTCGTCCACAGTGCAAATGTGCTGGTGAAAAAGGCTCGGTACGATTATTGGGTAGGGACCGCCGAGGCATGCTCGGCCACGATGCCCAGCCAGTTCTCAATGATTCGAGGCCCCGCCCGCGTCATGACGCTTTCGGGGTGAAACTGAATGCCGTAGAGCGGCTGCGTGCGATGCCGGAGCGCCATGATCGTGTCGTGCTCCTCCGTTGTCGCTGTCACTTCCAGTTCGTCGTGCGGAAACGTGTCCGGATCGATGACGAGCGAGTGGTAGCGGGTCGCGTCGAACGACGGATCAATGCCCTCGAACAGCGTCGTGCCCTCGTGGTGCACGGGGCTCGTCTTTCCATGCATGAGTTCCTCCGCCTGTGTGATCGTCCCGCCAAAGACCTCCCCGATCGCCTGATGCCCGAGGCAGACGCCCAGAATCGGGGTCGTGGCGCCCAATTCCTCGATCACCGGCTCCGTGAGCCCCGCATCGGACGGGTGCCCGGGCCCCGGCGAGATCAGAATGCCGTCCGGTGCCATCGCCTCAACCTCCTCGATCGTCTTGTCGTCGTTCCGAATCACCTCCAGGTCGTCGGTGTGCTCCCCCACGAGGTGGACGAGGTTGTAGGTGAAGGAGTCGTAGTTGTCGATGATCAGAATCATTTCTGCGTATGGGCGTCGTTGCGTGTGGGCGTTTGGGCGTGTCGGCGCGGTGACGTTTTCACTGTAAGGGAGGCCATTCCTCGGACGGGTACTCCACCCCTTTTTCAGAAACGCGGTCAGCAGGGCTGCACCAGCGTTTAGGATCGTTGATCATATTGATCAGGCTACCCTGTATTTTGTCGTAGCGATCGTCCAGGCGGTCATAGGCATCGCGTCCGAGGTATTCATGGTCCAGTGCAAAGTCGAGCCAGGCACGGGTTTCTGCGGCTTCTGAGTCGGCATCCGTGAGTTTGCTGACGAAATGCTTCGGGTAGCGCCGCTTACGCCAGGCCTCCGCAATATTTGCACTGACAGATCTAGAAGAACGGCGAATCTGGTCCGTCAAGGCATAGCGCTCAACCTTCGGCCACTCTTTCGAGAGTTCGTAGAGACGCCGGGCCGCGAGGAAGGCGTCCCGGTAGACGTCAAGATCGCGAAAGCTCTCAACCATTGGAATTTGACCGGCTTCCAGCAAGTCAGATCACACTCCCATACGCCCACACGCCAGCACGCCTACACTCACGTACGCACCAACCCGGTCATCTCCCGCACCCGCTCCAGAATCGGCGCCGCTTTCGCCCGGGCCTCCTTCGCCCCCGCCCGCAACACGTCGCGAACGTAATCCGGGCGTTGTGCCAACTCCTTCCGCCGGGCGCGCGCCTCTGCGAAGTAGTCTTCGACCAGCCCCAAGAGTTCCTGTTTGGCGTGGCCGTAGCCGTAGCCGCCGGCCCGGTACTGCTCGGCGATCTCGTCCTGACGCTCCTCGTCGGCAAACAGCTTGATGAGCGCGAAGACGTTGCAGGACTCCGGGTCCTTCGGCTCGTCGAGGGGGGTTGAGTCCGTGACGATGCTCATGACCTTCTTCTTGAGCGTCTCGCCCTCGTCGAAGATGCCAATCGTGTTGTCGTAGCTCTTCGACATCTTTTGCCCGTCCGTGCCGGGGATGACCGACACGTGATCGAGGATGTGCGGCTCGGGAATAGGGAAGAGGGGCTCGTCCTCCGGGCAGAAGCGGTGGTTGAAGCGGCGCGCGAGATCGCGCGCCATCTCCAGGTTCTGCTTCTGATCGGCGCCCACCGGCACGAGCGAGCCGCCGTAGGTCAGGATGTCGGCGGCTTGGAGGACGGGGTAGTTGAACAGGCCCGCGTTGGGCGAGAGGCCCGCCTCCACCTTCTCTTTGTAGGCGACGCCCTTCTCGAGGTGGCTCGTGGGGATCAGGTTGAAGAAGATCCACATCAGCTCCGTCACCTCCGGCACGTCGCTCTGGACGAAGAGGGCCGCCTCGTCGGGATCGAAGCCGAGGGCGAGGTAGTCGAGCGCCACGTCGAACGTATGCTCGCGGAGCGCGTCTGCGTCCTGCACCGTCGTCATCGCGTGGTAGTTCACGATGAAGTAGTACGCCTCGTGCTCCTGGTGCAGGTCGATGTGCTGGCGGATGGCGCCGAAGTAGTTGCCCAGATGGAGGCGGCCGGAGGGCTGAATGCCGGAGACCACCACGGGCTCGGTCTCGGTGTCCGTCTCTGGCGCGGACGGGGATTCGGTGGCTTCCATGAGTGGAAATCAGTAGAGGGAATGGATGCGTCAGAAGTGATCGGTTACGCCGCGGTGCCTTCGAGGCGGCGGTGGAGGGCCTTCAAGGCGTTGAGGCGATCCTGGCTGTTGCTCTTCACGGCTTCGAGCACACCGCGGGTACGCATCTGGTGTTCGAGGTCAAGCTCCTCGGTCAGGGCCTCGTTGAAGTCTGTTTCGAGGTCGTGGAGCTCCTCGAAGAGATCGAGCAGGCTGCCCTGTAAGGTGAAGTCGTCGGGCTCCAAGTCGGTGCCGTTGTACGGCGTGCCGCCGCAGCTCAACACCGTCTCCGACAGCTTGCCCACGTCTGCCCGGGCAGTCTTCTGCAGGCGTCGGAGGACATCGGTCACCCGTTCATCGTCGCAGTGCCGGATGGCGGCGCCGTAGTGGTGGTTGAGCTCGACGTGCTGTTGAATCAGGGGATTGAGGTGGTCGACCGTCTCGGACCGGCTGAGCGTCTTGCCGGCCCAGCCCCGGTTCAGCAGGGCCTCTTTAATGGGGTTTGGCATGGCCAGGAAGAGTGGTGGAAAAGAGCTCGAAGGGTGGTACCGTCGATCGCGACTGAGGTTTGCGGAGAGCGGGGGAGTGTCCAGTATTTCGCATCGGTCTCGTTACAGCAAGCCGTCTGCGGCGACGCGCATGGCCTGGCGGAGGGCGGCGGCCTTGTCGCGGGTCTCCTCGTACTCGCGGGCCGGATCGCTGTCGGCGACGATGCCCGCCCCGGCCTGGACGGTGATGCGGTCGGGGTCGCCGGCTCCGGCCTCGACGGTGGCCGTCCGGATCACGATCGCGAAGTCGGCGTCGCCCGACCACGAGTAGTAGCCCACCCCGCCGCCGTAGAGTCCCCGCGGGGCCCGCTCGAGGGCGTCGATGATCTCCATCGCGCGGATCTTCGGAGCGCCCGAGAGGGTCCCGGCCGGGAACGTCGCCCGGGTGGCGTCGAAGGCGTCCTGGTCGGCGCGGAGTCGGCCGGTCACGGTCGACTCGATGTGCTGGACG
>Ga0207797_1002394_pt1 | contig 13001 bp, 8 predicted proteins | sample PRCRCaboRojoPR_6_FD_187275 | JGI IMG/M metagenome (GOLD analysis project Ga0207797, IMG submission 187275) | Marine sediment microbial community from Cabo Rojo, Puerto Rico - PR CR 10% Liquid 1 (SPAdes) | ecosystem: Environmental > Aquatic > Marine > Coastal > Sediment | place: Cabo Rojo, Puerto... | reverse complement strand
TTCTTCTCCTCTGAGCTACCTCGGTGGCGGGTCAACGACACGACTCTTGCAGAAGACGGCCTGCGGCGGCTTTCCCCCTAATGCGCCCGTTGCCCGCGACTTTAGTCGCCGGGCAACGGACAGATATTGCCTTGCGTTACTGGAGCAGGTGTCTACTGTTCAAGCCTCTGGGCAACTTCGGTTACCAACACACGTCAGGGAGACTACCCAAGACAGGCATCAACCCCATTTGAATACCCGCAGCGCCACCGAGGGACGTAGAACGAGCGGGCTACCTCTCGGCAGCCCGCTCGCTTTGGGCTCATACAGATTAAGCCTAGGGCTCGGGCGTAGCGAGCCGAGGCTCGGGCTCAGGCTCGTCCTCGTCTGACCGACGGGCAGCCAATCGATCCCGTCCCCAGATCCAGAGCGCGCCCAGGCCCAATAGGATGGCCAGCGCTTGGACAAATAAGCCGAGGAACGGTACCGCCACGATCAGCACGAAGACGACCACTCCCAGCACCATCGGCCACCAGCGATTCGCCTCGGCCTGTGAGTTGAAGAGGCGGAAGATCAACTGGCCCACCAGCAGACTGATGATGATCTTGGTGACGTAAGACCAGAGGATGCTGAAGCTAAAGCCCAGGGCGCCTGTCGCCAGCCCTCCGAGCACCAGGAACCGACCGGCCAGCTCGCCTAGCGTCACCGCGCCGAATAGGATCGCCAGGAAGATCGTCGCCATCACCAGCGCGAACATGACGACCAGGAAGAGCGCAATGACCACGAAGCCCCATCCAAAGCTGGGTAGCGGCTTCTCTTGGACGATGCCGGACATCTTGCGGGTCCAACGCGGCGCCAGCCACATCATCACCACACCAATCAGCAACAGCGTGATAAAGCGCCGGATCTGACGAAGGAACCATCGTGCCACCCGCATAGCCAGCGAAGGCGGTTCGGGTCGCTCGGGCGCTTCTTGCTTCTCCTGCTCCGGCACGTACTCTGTGAAGTCGACCTCACCTGCGACCGTACCGGAGGGAATGTCCACCTGGGCATTGGCCGTGTACGAAAGATCTCCCCCCACGCTGGCCTCCTCGCCAAACGTCAGGCCAGGTTGAACCGTGGGGAGTGATGGCACGCCAGGCGGGGTGAAGAAGGGAAAGCCCGGAGGGATCTGTTGATTCGGCTCCACGCCGCTCACATCGACGGTCAAATCCTCGCCGACCGAGCCGGCGATCTCGACCGCACCTCCGGCCAGATGGGCATCGCCGCCCACCTCGCCGCCCACCAGCATCTGGTAGCCGGCGAATAGGAGGTCGCCCCTGATCGATGAGCCGCTAGGTTCATCCAGACTAAACCCGGCGCCGATGAGATCATCTCCGACCTGGCCCTCGACGCCGAGGGCATAGCCAGCCACGCGGACGTCATCCTCCACCTGGCCATTGATCAAAATCGACTGACCGACAGCCCAAAGATCGCCGCCGACGGTACCATTGATCTCGACGCTCGACGCCCCGACGATGAGGTCGCCCTCAATGGTCCCATCAAGAACAAACGCCTGAGCACCGACGTAGTAGTCACCTTCGATCACTTCGTCGGCCTCGATGACAACTCGATCGCCCTCCTCGCCATCGAAGGCCAATGCAAGCGGGACGATCAGTAGGCTCAAAACAACACCAAGCGCCAGCAGAATCGACCACTTGCGAAAATCAAGAATCTGTAGCCCGTCCATGTGATATCTCCTTTCCTAGATCGAACACTCTTTCATACCATAGCACACGTGCATTAACAAGACATTAACGGTAGCAAGAATCGTCCCCCACTGCAAACTGAAGCGCCGCCAGAGCGGCGGTATGTGGGTGAAGATCGATTCACGTTCTCTCAACGTACGATGGACGATCGGTTCTTTCCGACCCTCCACTATCTGCTACGTGAATAGAAGAGGAAGGTTGCACCCGTCACACAGCCGCTCGACGCAACCGCAGACTGTTGCCCACCACGGTCACCGAGCTGAAGGCCATAGCAAACGCCGCCAGAACCGGGTGAAGCTGACGCAATATGTCTGGGACCCAATCCCACGGCAGAGGCGCCAAGGCGCCCGCCGCCACCGGGATCAAGACCACATTGTAGAAGAAGGCCCAGAAGAGGTTCTGCTTGATGGTGCGCATCGTGGCGCGGCTAAGCGCCAGGGCGCGTGGAACCGTTCGCAGGTCACCGCGGATGAGCGTCACGTCGGCGGTCTCCATCGCCACGTCGGTACCGGTGCCCAGGGCGATCCCCACGTCAGCCTGAGCCAACGCCGGGGCGTCGTTGATTCCATCGCCCACCATCGCCACCAACCGATCGTCGGCCTGTAGCGCCTTCACCTCCTCGGCCTTGTCGGCCGGTAAGACCTCGGCCACCACACGGCCGATGCCCACCTGCTCGGCGATGGCTTCGGCCGTGCGCGGATTGTCGCCGGTCAACATGATGACCTCCAGGCCCAGGTCGTAGAGATCGCTCACCGCCTCGGGCGAGCCTTCCTTGATCCGGTCGGCCAACCCCAACGCACCCACCACCTCACCATCCACGGCCACGATGATGGCCGTCCGTGCAGCGGCCTGCAAAGCCTCTATCGAGCCTTGGATCTGCTCCAGCGACAGGTCTTGGGATTCGATCCAGCCTGGCTTGCCCACCAGCACGCTCCGTCCCTCCACTGCAGCCCGAATGCCGCGCCCGGCCACCGCCTCGAAATCCTGAGGCTCGGTCAGCTCCAGGTTGCGCGCCTGAGCCTCAGCCACGACGGCCTGGCCCAGTGGATGCTCGGAGCCCAGCTCAGCCGAAGCCGCCAACCGCAAGACCTCGTCGTCGCCCACCAAGTCCGTCACCGATGGCTCGCCCACGGTGATGGTGCCCGTCTTATCTAGCACCACCGTCCGGAGCCGATGGGCCGTCTCTAGCGCCTCGCTGTTCTTGAACAACATCCCCTTCTCGGCGCCCTTGCCCGTTCCGACCATGATCGCTGTCGGCGTGGCCAGGCCCAGCGCACACGGGCAGGCGATGACCAAGACAGCTACCAAGCGAATCATGGCCGCGGTAAAGTCTCCGCCGAAGCCCCACCAGACGATGAAGGTGATCACGGCCAGGGTCAGGACCGCCGGCACGAAGAAGCCGGCCACCCGGTCGGCCAGACGCTGGATCGGCGCCTTGCTTCCCTGGGCCTCCTGGACCAGGCGGATGATCTGCGCCAGGGCCGTCTCCGCCCCAACGCGGATCGCCTCGAACTTGAGCCGACCCTGCTTATTGATCGTGGCCCCCACCACCTCGTCGCCGGGCGCCTTATCGACGGGCAACGGCTCGCCGGTGAGCATGCTCTCGTCCACCGCCGACCGCCCCTCCAGAACCACGCCATCGACCGGGATGCGCTCGCCGGGGCGGACCACGACAATATCGCCCACCTGTACCTGGCGGACAGGCAGTTCGACCTCCTCGCCATCACGGATGACGTGGGCCCGTTCCGGCTGGAGGTCCATCAACCGCCGGATCGCCTCGCCAGTCCGGCCTTTGGCGCGCGCCTCCAGCATCTTACCTAGCTTGATCAGGGTGATGATCAACGCCGAGGTCTCGAAGTAGACGTGGTCCCCCACGCCTGGCCATAGAGTTACGACCACGCTGTAGACATAGGCCACAGACGAGCCCATCGCCACCAGAACGTCCATGTTGGCCGTCTTGTTACGCAAGGCGTGATAGGAGCCGACGTAGTAATCCCACCCGGTGTAGAACTGAACCGGCGTGGCGAGCGCCAGGAAGAGCCAGTTGACCCACGGCGCATACGCCCACGGTCCGACCAGGCCGAAATCGCGCGCCATACTGAGCAGAAAGAGCGGCAGCGTGAAGATCACACCCACCCAGAACTTGCGCGTCTGGTCGGCGATCTCCCGCGCCCGGGCCCGCGCCTCGACGTCCTCGACGGCTTCCTCCGCTTCGCCTGAGACCGCCTTCACCTCGTAGCCGGCCGCCCCGAGCGTGCGCACGATGTCGGCGACCGAGGCTACGCCGGGGATGTACGCCACGCTGAGTCGCTCCGCCGCCGGGTCGTAATCGAGCTCGACGACGCCCGGTACCTCCGCATCGAGCGCGCGCCTGATGGCGGCGGTAGCGTCTCCACTCTCGGGCGCCACTCCCGTGATGGGGATCTCGGCCCGAGCGGTGACCACGCCGTAACCGGCGTCCTTGACGCGGCTCACCAGTTCGGCGGACCTGAACTGCTTACGATCGCCAACCGCCACAGAGGCCTGCTCCGTGGCGAAGTTGACGTTGACCTCGTCGACGCCCTCGGCGTCCTTGAGGCTCCGTTCGACCGCCAGCGCACAGTTGGCGCAATGCATTCCCGTGATCGGCAGCGTAATTTTATCTGATTTTGTCATCGCCTATCATTCTCCCCCGTTTGCCTCTCCATCAATTCTCAGGCGGATAGCCAATCTCCTCTAGCCGCGCTCCGATCGCCTGCCATTCCAGCGGCGATTCCCACCTGACCAGCACCGTCTTGGTCCCTGCATCGACGGCGATCTCGGTCACATGCTCCAACTCACCCAACTCCCGTTTGATGGTCTTGACGCAGTGCTGACAACTGACGTTCGGCACACGGACAATCTTTTCGGCCATGAGGCCCTCCTCATTAAACTATAGACTCATCTTTTTTATTATAATACACGGCGGCGTGTATGTCAATCGATTTGCTCACTCCAGGCCGCCAGGTTATAATCCAATGCACGCGCTCAAGGTACAGACCACGCACGTCGAATAGTCGCTGATGCCCAAGGAGGAACTGTGAACGACGAACAAGAGAGAAATGACATCGGTTGCTGGCAGATCGCCCTGATCGCCGCACTCCTGATCTGGGCCGGGGCCGTACCCCTGGGCGCGGCAGCCCTGAACGTGGTACTTCTGCGAGATCAGGTCGATCCCGGGCTGGGTCAAGTCTTGGCGATCGGCGTCACCGTTCTGCTCCAATGGCCCGTCTTCGCCAGCACCGCCCTGGTCACGCGCCGACGTGAGCGATGGCAGCCGACGGCGGCCACCGCTGCCATCGGCGCGGGGATCGCCGCCCTGGTGACGGTCGATAGCACGCTACGGACCCTATTTCCGGACCTCGGCGGTGTCTCCGTCCGAGGCGAAGGAGCGCCCGCGGCCGCGATGGCCTTGATGGCGCGCCTGCTCGTGGTGGTGCTTGCCGCCTGGCTGGTGCCAGTGCTGGCCGGGGCGCCAAGGCGAGGGCTCCGGCGCTGGCTGGGACTGGATCGGCTCGATCTCCCCACGCTGCTCCTCGCTTTCGCGGTAGCTGGCCTGATCACGCTCCCCTGGCCCCTGACGGGCGCCCTGGGCGACAGCCTGACCAGCCTGACCATCGTGCTTCAGACGCTGGCCGACATCGTCCCCCAGATTCTGCTTCTTTGGGGTATCGGGTTCGTCCTGTTGACCGGCGCCTTTGAGAAGCCTTGGGCCGGCGCCTGGCTAACGATGATGCTCGCCGGCGCCTACGCGGTGAGCGGCACCCTGCCCCACGGCAACTGGGCGCGGTTGACCAGCGTCTTCACCGTGGTGACGGTGGCGCTCCTGCTGACCGAGATACGCGCACGAGGGAGCGGCACGCTCCCGGTGCTGCTGGTGAGCTTCCTCTACACCGGGGTGGCCAGTCTCTTCGTCGATCCTCGGGACGCCATCGCCCAAGGCATCCCGGCCTTCCAGCATATCCTGAGCCAGGCCATCGCCACCATCGCCGCCGCAGTACTGGGAACGGTGCTCTGGGGTGCACGGCGCGTGCGGACCAAACAGCGAGAACGACACGATGCTGAGGGACGCAGCGGTGGCCGGCTTGCCGTCGCCGGCGCCGTCGCTGCGATCGTCTGGCTGGTCTGGATCGGCCTCTATGTCTTTGCCGGTAACCCCGGCTTCTACAACGATGGCTTCGTCATCATCTTCGAGGAGCAGGCCGATCTCGGCCAGGCTCCTTCGATCGAGGGCCGGCAGGAGCGGCTCCAGTACGTCCGCCAGGCGTTGATCGAGACCGCCGGGCAGGCCCAGGCCAACGTGCGCGCCGAGCTGGATAGGCGCAACGTCCCCTATCGGCCCTACTACGTGATGAACATGATCCGCGTGGACGGCCATCGCTGGCTGATGACCACCTTCGAGCGTCAACCCGGCGTCGATCGGGTGATCCTCAACCCCAACGTGCGAGAGTACCCGTATGCCATCCCACTGCCCTACAGCCCGAGCACAACCCCGATCAGCGGCGTGCAATCCAACCTGACGGCGATCGGCGCCGACGAGGCCTGGGACGCGGGTGTGACCGGCGAGGGGATCGTCGTCGCTGGCCAGGATACAGGCTACGACTGGTCCCACCCCGCGCTCCAGCCTCACTATCGCGGCTGGGACGGCCAACAGGCCACGCACGACTACAACTGGCACGACGCGTGGAGCGCGTCCACTGTCCCCTTCGACGACGACTCCCACGGGACGCATACCATGGGCACCGTGTTAGGAGACGATGGCAGCGGGAACCGGGTCGGTGTGGCGCCGGACGCGCAGTGGATCGGCTGTCGGAACATGCGCCGCGGCGTGGGGAACCCCGGCTCCTACGCCGAGTGCATGGAGTTCTTCCTCGCTCCCTACCCCCTGGGCGGCGACTCATTCGCCGATGGCGATATCAGCCGCGCACCACACCTGACCAACAACTCCTGGGGCTGCCCCACCTGGGAGGGATGCCAAGCCCAGACGCTCCAGCCGGCGGTCGAAGCACTCCGCGCAGCGGGGATCATGATGGTCGTCAGCGCCGGGAACGCAGGCCCAGCCTGCGGAACGGTCGAGGATCCGCCGGCCAACTACGACGGATCCTTCTCCGTCGGAGCGACGACCGACGGCGGGACGATCGTGGGGTTCAGCAGCCGTGGGCCGGCGGGGGATCTGCTCAAGCCGGATATCGCCGCGCCGGGGAACAACGTTCGGTCCAGCGTGCCCGGCGGCGGCTATGGCTACGCCGGCGGCACGTCGATGGCGGGGCCGCATGTGGCGGGGACGGTGGCCCTGATCTGGTCGGCCAACCCGGCGCTGATCGGCGACGTCGAGGCCACGGAGGCACTCCTCTGCCAGATGGCCACTTCCAAGCCGGTGGAAAGGACCTGCACCATGGAGGATCAAGTGGCGGAAGGGCCTCTGGCCGCGGTGATGTCCAACCCGATCTGCGCGTGTGGCGGAAGCACGGGCGTGCCGAACAACGTCTACGGCTGCGGCGTCCTGGACGCAGGCGCCGCCGTGAACGTCGCAACAGAGGGAGAGTAAGAGCTACAGTTCCTTCAGAAAGCGCTTGAACGTGGTCAACGTGGCATCGAGCAGTACCTCGCCAAGCGCGACCATGCGTAAGTCGATGAATATCTGCTCTTCAGGTAGGCGATCATCCAGCGATTTCATCTCTTCGCGGAATATACGCAGGAGATCCTCTTCGTGATCCTCCAAGAAGCGCAGCATGTCGGCTTTGGCCAGCCGGAAAGCGGTCTCGCGCACAAATCGTCTCATGGGTAGGGACCTCCTCGGACAACACGGTGGGTAGGTGAATTGAGCCGGGCCAGAACAAGCTGCGAGCCTCTACCGCGATTTCAACAGAGGCCGCCTACAGCGCAGCGCCTCCTCTAGGGACCTCAGCACACGACCGGTGCCACCCCGCGCGCCCGAGGGGATGTGGCAAGTCTCGTAACTGAGCGTCCGCCACCGCGGACGCTTCCTGCTAGGCCCATCAACTCGTCATAGCCGCGCTCAACTGAATTATACCCCATCTGTCGCGTTCGAGACAGGCCACCTAAGCCCCTTCCGCACCCGATGGCTCACACCACGCCCGATGGCCCGGTGGCAAACTGGCCGCCGCCAATTGGCGAAAAAGCAAGCACTGATGTATCATAGGAGTACCGACTTCACTAGCCTCCGGAGGTAGCACCTATGCCTATGCGAGATGTCATGGCCGTCATTCTGGGCGGAGGCCGCGGCACCCGCCTCTATCCACTGACCAAGCTCCGAGCCAAACCAGCTGTCCCCATCGGCGGCAAGTACCGGCTGATCGACGTGCCCATCAGCAATTGCCTCAACTCGGGTGTTGAGAAGATCTACGTGCTGACCCAGTTCCTTTCCGCATCGCTCCACCGGCACATCTACCAGACCTACAAGTTCGATCTCTTCTCGGGTGGCTTTGTCCAGATCCTGGCCGCCGAAGAGACGCCGAGCGGCATGGATTGGTACCAGGGCACCGCCGATGCCGTGCGCAAGCAACTTTCGCGCTTCGTTCACCAACGCGTGGAGGACACACTCATCCTCTCCGGTGACCATCTCTATCGGATGGACTACGCCGAGTTCGTGAGGTGCCATCGCGAGAACCGGGCCGACGTCTCGATCGCCGTGCAACCTGTCGCCCAGGCCGATGCGCCGCGCTTCGGCATTCTCAAGGCCAATGAAGACGATCGCGTTACCTCGTTCCACGAAAAGCCCGCCCCCGACGAGCTAGACCTCCTCGAAAGCGTCCCCAACAGCGATCGCCCCTTCCTGGCATCGATGGGGGTCTACATCTTCCGACCAGATGTCCTGCGAGAAATGTTGGTAGAGACAGACGCCGAGGACTTCGGCAAGGAGATCATCCCCCGAGCCATCGAGACCCGTCGCGTCTACGCCTATTCCTTCGACAACTACTGGAAGGACATCGGGACCATCGACGCCTTCTACAAGGCCAACCTGGCACTGACGACGCCGGATCCGCCGTTTGATTTTCACCTGCCGCTCAGCCCGATCTACACCCGGCCCCGCTTCTTGCCCGCCTCCCTCACCAACGGCTGCCACCTCGAGCGGACGGTTCTGGCCGAAGGATGCCAGATCGAGCAATCCGAGATCTATGAGTCGGTGATCGGTCTACGGAGCGTGATCGGACCGGAGACCACCATCAAGCGGACGGTGATGATGGGGTCCGATTTCTACGAGACGCCCGATCGCAAGGTGGAAAATCAGGCTCTCGGTCGTCCTAACGTGGGCATCGGGCGCGGCACGTCGATCGAAGGCGCCATCATCGATAAGAACGCGCGCATCGGAGAGAACGTCACCATCCACCCGCAGCCGGACGAGGACGAGATCATCGAAACCGAGAACTACGTCATCCGCGATGGGATCGTCGTCATCCCTAAGAACGCCGTCATCCCAGACGGAACCACCATCTGAAGGGTATCCCGGCGCAGCACTGTCAATCAAGACGAGAAGCCCTCGCGCGGCTCCCTTCTGCGCGAGGGCGTGGCACGCCCGAAAGATGCGGCTGCTTCCCCCTCCCAGCAGTCCAGAGGCCCAACCCTTGACATCGCTCCGTAACCCTCTATAATATGACCCTGGTCAACTTTGAACTGTGGTCAATTATCGAGTATTCGAAGCCACGACTCTAGAACGTAGGGAACAATAGACTCCCGAGGCCGCACAACGGCTGCGAATGCCCATTATCTCCTACCAACATGGAGAGAGACATGAATCGAACGTTACGTTACGTCATAATCAGTCTGCTGGTCGTCGCGGCGATAGGTGGCGTGATCTGGTGGCAGCGCCAGCCGGCGGACGAATCGTCCATGGCCGAGCGGACGGCTACCGTCGAGCGCGGCCCGATGATCGTCACGGTCACGGCGGCCGGCACCGTGGAGCCGGAGGCGCGGGCGGGATTGGCTTTCGAGATCCCCGGCCGGGTGGAGACGGTCGCCGTTAAAGTCGGGGAGCCGGTCGAGACGGAACAGATGATGGCCCAGCTTGATACCCGCTCGCTGGAGGAGCAGGTCGAGCAGGCTGAGGCCTCGCTGGAGCTGGCCCAGGCCCAACTGGCCCAGCTCGTGGCCGGTCCTCGCCCGCAGGAGATCGCAGCCACCGAGGCCCGCGGACTCCGCGCCGCTGAGGCGCAATTGGCCGCCGCCATCGCCAACCGAGATCAGATCCGAGCCGGCGCCAGTGAAGCGGAGATCGCTTCCGCCGAGGCCCAGATCGCCCAGGCCGAGCTGAAGGTCAAGTCGGCACAGCTGGAGTACGACCGGGTCCGCGCCGAGGACCGCTCGGAGACAACGGTGGAGAACGCGAAAGAGGATCTCTACGTCGCCGAGCAGGAGCTGGCCGCAGTCCAAGCCGAGCTAGAGGAGCTGCTGGCCGGTGTTGACCCCGAAGAACTCCGCGCTGCGGAAGCAGACGTGTGGGCCGCCGCGGCTCAACGGGATGCGGCTCAGGCCCAACTTGAACTGATGAAGGCCGGCCCCACCCAGGAGCAGATCGATAACGCTGCCGCCCAGGTGGCCCAGGCGCAGGCCGCACTGGACCAAGCCCGCCTTTCGCTGGCGCGCGCCACGTTGTACGCACCATTCGACGGCGTCGTCGCCGCGATCAACGCGGTGGCCGGAGAACAGGCCCCGGTCGGGCGCCCTGCCCTGGTTCTGCTGGATACCTCCGGCTTTCACGTCGAAACGAGCGCGGACGAGCTAGACATCGCCCGCCTGGAGCCGGGCCAATCGGCCGAGATCACGTTGGACGCCCTGCCGGATGTCACGTTGATGGGCGTCGTCGACCGCATCGCGCCCATCTCGCAGATGGAAGGCGGAATCGTTACCTACGACGTCACCGTCGCGCTCGATCCCACGGACGCACCGATCAAAGCCGACATGACCGCCAGCCTAACCATCCTGGTCCAAGAGTTGGAGAACGTGCTCCAGGTGCCGACGTGGATGGTCCGCGTCGATCGGACGACCGGCCAGACCTACGTCCATCGGCAAATGGGTGAGGACGTGGAAGCCGTCGACGTCTCGTTGGGCATCCGCTACGAGGGGATGTCTCAAGTGATCGGTGGCGATTTGGAGGAGGGGGATACCTTGGTCTGGATCCCCCAAGACGAGAATCAACTCGTCCAGTGATCGGCCTTAACGGAGAGTGTGAGCTAACAGCAGGGAAAGACGAATGAAACGGAAGAGATTGATTTACACGATATTGGGTCTCGTCGCCGTCGCCGCCGTCGCGGGGGTGATCTACTGGCGCACGCAGGCCGGCCAGCAAAGTGGAGAGGCGAGACGCACCGCGACCGTGCGGCGGGATACGCTGACGGTCTCCGTCTCCACCAGCGGCAACATCGAGCCGGAACGCCGCGTCGACCTGACGTTCGAGGCGTCCGGCACCGTCCAGGAGATCCCGGTAACCCTTGGCGCCCCGGTCGAAGCCGGCGACGTGCTGGCACAACTCGAGACCGCCACCCTGGAGCTCCAGGTCCAGCAGGCACAGGCCGGCTTGGACGCAGCTCAGGCGCAGTTGGCCTCGCTCCAGGCTGCCCCCCAGGCCCAGGCCATCGCCGCGGCCGAGGCCAACGTGGAAACCGCCCAAGCGCAGGTCAGCCGGGCCGCCGCCCAGCTCAACCAGTTGACCGGCGGCCCCAGCCAGGCTCAGCTCGCCGCCGCGGAGGCCCAACTGGTCTCCGCCGAGGTCCGAGAGGAGCAGGCACAAGAGGCCCACGAGCGGACGATGGAATGCTTCACCATCAACATCCCGCCGCCCTATGGCAACGGCGAGGAACGGACGATCTGCCCGGGCCTAGGCGCGCCGGAGGAACGCGCGCGCTACAATGCCCAGGCCGCGCACGCAGCGCTTGAGGCCGCCCGCGCCCAACTGGAGGCCGTGCGAAGTGGGCCGGATGCCGACCAGATCCGCGCCGCCGAGGCCCAGGTTCGATCGGCCATCGCTCAGCGAGAGGCCGCCGAGGCCGAGCTGGCGCTCGAACGGGCGGACCCCACCGCGGCCGAGCTCGAAGCGGCCCGAGCGCGGGTCAAGCAGGCTCAGGCCAGTTTGGATCAGGCGCAGCTATCATTGGACGGCGCCACGCTCCGCGCCCCGTTCGACGGCGTCGTCGGCGCTATCGAGATTGCCGAGGGACAGATCGTCAGCAGCGGCCAGACGGCCATCGTCCTGGCCGACATCAGCCGCTTCACCGCCGAGATGGCCGTGGACGAGCTCGACGTGGCCCAGCTAAGCGAGGGCCAGAGCGCGGTGGTGACGCTAGAGGCGCTGCCCGACCTGACGCTGGAAGGCCGGATCGCGCGCATCGCGCCGGCCGCGCAGGAGGCAAGCGCCGACCTGGCAGCCTCGATCGACGCGGCGGGGACCGCCACCGCGTACGACGTGACGATCGCCCTGGACCCCACGGACGCGCCAATCCGCGCCGGGATGACGGCCAACGCCACCATCGACGTCTCTCAGGTCACCGATGCCCTGGTTATCCCCACCTGGATCGTGCGGGTGGATCGGACGACCGGCCAGACCTACGTTCACCGCCCCACCGGCGGCGAGCCCGAGCGGGTCGATATTGAGATCGGCGCCCGCTTCAACGGCACGGTTGAGGTGGTGAGCGGCCTGGAGGAAGGGGATCGACTGATCCTGGTCCAGCAGGGCGGCTTGGGCGCCTTTGGGGGAGATGGTTCATGAGCGCGCCCCTGATCGAAATCGACGAGATCACCAAGGTCTACCAGATGGGCGAGGTCAAGGTACGCGCCCTGCGCGGGGTCTCGCTGGACGTTCAGCCCGGGGAGGTCCTCTCCGTGATGGGACCGTCTGGCTCGGGGAAATCGACGCTGATGAACATCATCGGCTGTCTGGATCAGCCAACGTCCGGAACGTATTTGTTGGAACGCCGGGACGTCAGTCAGCTCGATGACGACCAGTTGGCGGCGGTGCGCAATCATAAGATTGGCTTCGTCTTCCAGACGTTCAACCTGCTAGCCCGCACGACGGCCTTCGAGAACGTGGCCCTGCCGCTGATCTACGCCGGCGTGGACCGGTCCGAGCGACGCGAGCGCGCGGCCCAGGCGTTGGAAGCCGTCGGGTTGGAACACCGTATGGATCACACGCCCAACGAGCTTTCCGGCGGCCAACAACAGCGCGTCGCCATCGCCCGGGCGCTGATCAACCGACCGGCGATTCTCCTGGCCGACGAACCGACGGGAAACCTGGATAGCCGC
>Ga0207797_1002393_pt1 | contig 13011 bp, 8 predicted proteins | sample PRCRCaboRojoPR_6_FD_187275 | JGI IMG/M metagenome (GOLD analysis project Ga0207797, IMG submission 187275) | Marine sediment microbial community from Cabo Rojo, Puerto Rico - PR CR 10% Liquid 1 (SPAdes) | ecosystem: Environmental > Aquatic > Marine > Coastal > Sediment | place: Cabo Rojo, Puerto... | reverse complement strand
TGGTGCTGATGTCCGCATGCCCCAGAAGCTCCTGCACCACCCGGAGGTCTGCGCCCCCCTCCAGAAGGTGGGTGGCGAAGGAGTGCCTGAGTATGTGAGGGTAGAGCCTTCGGCCGATGCCGGCCAGGCGGCCGGCCTTCCTCACCACGTTCCAGACCGCCATCCTGGACATGGGCCTCCCCCGGTAGGTCAGAAAGAGGTTGGAATGGCTGCGGAACCTAATGAGGGAGGGCCTGACCTCGGCGATGTACCGCTCCACCCACCTCGTCGCCTGCGGCCCCATGGGCACCAGACGCTCCCTGCGGCCCTTGCCCACGGGCCTCACCAGCATGTCCTCGAGGTAGACCCGGCTGACGGTGATCTCCACCAGCTCGCTCTCCCGCAGGCCTGCGCCGTAGGCCAGCTCCATCATCGCCCGGTTGCGCACGGAGAGGTTGTCGGAGCCGTCGAAGGCCTCCACCAGGCTTACGGCCTCCTCCACGCTGAGGGCCTCCGGAAGGTAGCTGCCTCCCCGGGGAGGGGTGAGCATCGTCGTGGGATCGTCGGTCCTGGCCCCCTCATCCTGGAGGTGACGGTAGTAGCCCCTGAGACTGGAGAGCTTGCGGCGCACGCTGCGTGAGGAAAGCCCCCTCCTGGCCAGGTCCGCCAGGTACTCGGCCAGATCGGCCGTGGACGCCTTCCGCAGCGGATGGCCGGCGTTGGCCGACATCCACTCGTCGGCGCCGGCCAGGTCCGTCCGGTAGGCCTTTACCGTTCGCGGGGAAAGCGACCTCTCCAGGGCCAGGAAGCCCAGGTAGCCGTCGAGGGTATCATCCATCCGAGCCTATCCACTTCCTGAAGCTCTCCCCGCTTCGGGCGGAGGCGAGTACGGGTGGGGACTCGCCCTCCCGGAGAACGCTGACCGTAGCTCCCCGGAGCTCCAGCGACCGGGCCATCCTCTCGGCCCTTTCCCGGCTGCCGAAGCTGGCGATCCATGCCGGGTAGCGGTCCATTATCCGGTCAGTCTCATCCTCGTGCATGGACAGCACGGAGCGCAGGGCCGATTCCACGGAGGACTCAGTGCTGCTGGACGGGCGGTGCAGAAGCAGACGGAAACGGGTACCCGGCTCGGGGGGAGATTCCAGGTCCAGCTCGGGCATGTCAGAGAAGCCAATGACGGGGGGAGTCTCTGCGGGCCCGCGGGGCTCGGCCCGGTCCAGTACGGGGGGAGGGACAAATCCGGAGCGGGGCTTTCTGAACCTGACCTCCGGCGGCGGGGTCTCCTGCGGCGTCTCCCCGACCTCCTCTATGACCGGAGGGGCCTCCACCTCCGCAAGTCGGCCGGGCGGAAGAAAGCAGAGCCGGGGGGGAAGGGCGGAGGACCTGTACGGCTCCCGGGACGCAACGGGGGGGCTTGCCGGGGCGGGGGGCGGCTCGGTGCCGGCCGCCTTGGCCTCCGCCTGCTCGCCGGGGCCTTCGGCTTCGGGCCCGGTCTGCAGGGGCCGCACCTCCGGCCTGTCCATCACCGGCCGCATGTCAATCATCCCTCCGGCCTCCGTGATGGCCCTGCGGATCTTCCGGGCGGTCTCGTGGTCGGTCTCGTCGCGCAGGACGAAGGGAATCCTGGAGAGCCAGAGGACCACCTGCTCGGGGGGGAGGCCGCTGAGACGCTGCAGGCACTCCCGCAGACGCGCCCTGTTTCCGGGCCTGTAGCCGGTGAGTACCACTCGGAAGAGGGTGGGACCGCCTGGAGATCGGCGCCCCTCCTCCGCCGGAAGAGCGGTAGCCTCCAGGCCGAACTCCTCACGGAGCGACCTGGCAAGTCCCGAGGCCCGGGACCTGCTGAGACCGGTACCGGCTATGAGGGTGCCCCGCCGCAGAGCGCTGAGCAGCTCCCCCCTGTTCAGGCCGGTAAGCTCCGCCAGGGTGCCGAGAGCTTCCCCCGAGGGCTTCTCGGCGTGGGCTACGACCTTCCAGTCCAACCTACTGGCTGCGCCTGACCAGGTGGACCCTCTCCCCGGCCTGAATCAGGTTGCTGTTCAGGCTGTTGCTGAGCAGGGCGGAGGCGGTCCGGGGAGTGGTGCTGAGTATCACCATCTCCACCACGGGAATGTCGGCCGTCTGCACGGTCTCTCCCGCCGGGGTGGTGACCGTCTCGCCGTACTGATAGACTGCGAACATGTCTCCCACCGACAGGTTGTCCGACGCCCCCCTGTCGATGTAGACCACGTCGTAGGGGAAGGCATCCTCTATGCGGGGGTTCCTGACGCCGACCACGTGGGCGGTCAGGTCCTCCACCGCCGGCTGGGGATTGATGTAGATGTCGCCCGCCGGCTCGTAGGGTTTCACGACATCGCCGGTCTCCACGGGGAGATAGGCGTGCTCCAGCTTCGCTATTGAGGTCTCGCTGCGAGTCTCCACCACCCTGCACAGGCCGGTCACCCGGATGATCTGACCCAGATGGTCCCCGGTCTCGGGGTCGTTCACCATCTCGCACTCCCGCAGCAGCGTGTAGACGGCGCCTGGCTCGACGCCGTCGTTGCTGCCAAGGTCCAGCTCAAGGAGATCGCCCATGATGGCGATGTCCCTGCGCAGCCCGTCGGTCTCCTCCACATCGACCCTCACCACGTAAGCCATGGGGTTCAGCGGCTCGGTGGCCACCCATCCGGCGGTCTCGATGCGAAGTCTGCTGAGCATGGGTACGTTGGCGGCCCTGTTGGGGACGGTGACGGTCGAGTAGTCCATGGAAGGCTGTCCGGCCTCGGCCTGGATGCCGCCCTCCACTCCCGGTATGACAATGGTCTCACCGGGCTGAAGGCTGCCGGGACCAGCCAGCTCGGGGTTGGCCTGAAGGATCTCCTCCCAGCGCTGAGGATCGCCGTAGAATCTGACCGCCAGGTCCCACAGAGTATCCCCGTAACCGACCATGTACTCGTAGTTCTCGGCCTCCGCGGCCACCGGAGCCAGCAGCAGCCCCAGAGCAGCCGTCATCGCAAGAATCCTGCAGCCCATCTCCTACCTCCCAGCCAGCGTGCACACCTTTCAAGGCATGAATCTCATAACTTCATAATATTCTAACTTCACGCTTTATTCCTTGTCAATAAGCCCCTTCCCGGCCGCCGGATGCGCCCTTCAAAGCACCCCGAAGCTACCGAAGTTGCGGATAGAGGGCCCAGTGACCCCGTCCGGCTGGCTCCTCCATCACCAGGGAGACGGTGTAGTAGCCAAGGGCTGAGTCCGGGGGCGAGTTCACCGCCAGGTACACCTCGCCGCCGCTCTCCACGGCCCCCCGCCAGCTGGCGCCTACGGCCACGGGCGCCGCATCCTCCCCCACCCTCATGACCAGCTGGCCGTTTGTGGCCTCCGGCACCTGGCTGATGGCGCTGCTGTACTGCTCCTGGCCGCCGGGGGCGGCGACTCCGGTGTCCGTGTTCGCCCGGCCCGCTGCAGCCAGGGCGATCACGGTACCCTCGTCCACTTTCAGGTGCGTGTTGTACCAGCCTCCGTTGGCCGGAACGTCGACCAGGTCCGTAACGGACTCGGTGGGAGGCCAGTATATGGATGCCACCCTGCCCTTCTCCAGGTCCATGCGGCCTGCATCCGTGGCCAGGCTGTATCCCTCGCCGTCCGCGGTGACCACGCCGATGACGGAGGAGCCGCCGGTGAGGACCACCCTGGCCGGCTCATCGGCGGGCGCGGGTCTGACCAACCCGTCGATCTGTACTCCGGAACCGTCGATGGAGGTCACCTTGCCTACGATCACCTGGCCGTCCGGGGTGACCAGCCTGTCGGCGGGCTCTTCTCCGCAGCCCAGTGCCAGAAGCAGCAGCAGGGCCGCCGCCGGAAGCTCTCTCATGTCATCCTCTCTGCAGCTGTGGGAAGAAATGGGGCATCACCCCGGAGAGCCTGGAAACGGTCTCTATGCGCAGGCTCTGCCGAAGCTCGTCCGGTATCTCCAGCACGTCCTTCTCGTTCTCCTCGGGGAGCAGCACCTGGCCTATGCCGGCAGCCTTGGCCCCCAGGACCTTCTCCTTAATCCCCCCCACCGGCATGACCCGTCCCTGAAGGCTGATCTCCCCGGTGACCGCAACCCTGTTCTCCGCCGGCATGCCCGACAGCGCCGACACCATCGACACCGCCATGGCGACTCCGGCGGAGGGGCCGTCCTTGGGGGTGGCCCCGGCGGGGACGTGCACGTGTATGTCCACCTCCGAGAAGTCGGTGTCTATCCCGTACTCCTCCACATGAGCGCGGATCCAGGTCAGTGCCGCCCGGGCCGACTCCTTCATCACGTCTCCCAGCTGGCCGGTGAGTATGAGCTTGCCAGACCCCTTCATGATGCTGGTCTCCACGAAGAGAATCTCACCGCCTGCCGGGGTCCAGGCAAGCCCCGTAACCACGCCGACCCGGGGCTTCCCGGAGGCCACCTCTCCCCGGTAGCGCTCGGCCCCCAGCAGATCGGCCACGTTGCTGCGGCCCAGGACGACCAGCGAATCGTCGCCCTCGGCCACCCGCATGGCGACCTTGCGGCAGACCTTCTCTATCTGCCTCTCCAGCTCCCTTACACCGGCCTCCCGCGTGTACCTGTCGATGATCCGCCGCAGCCCCGTCTTCCTGAACCGCAGCAGCTTTCCGTCCAGGCCGGCGTTCTCCACCTGCTTGGGCACCAGGTAGCGGCGGGCAATCTCCAGCTTCTCCTCCTCGGTGTAGCCCGGAATGCGGATTATCTCCATCCGGTCCCGGAGCGGGGAGGGAATGGTGTCCAACTGGTTGGCCGTGGTTATGAACTTCACGTTGCTGAGGTTGAAGGGCAGATTCAGGTAGTTGTCCCGGAAGCTGTAGTTCTGCTCGGGGTCCAGAACCTCCAGCAGCGCAGAGGTGGGGTCGCCCCGGAAGTCCCGGCCCACCTTGTCGATCTCGTCCAGCATGAACACGGGATTGTTGCTTCCGGCCTCCTTGATCCCCTGGATTATGCGGCCCGGCATGGCGCCGACGTAGGTCTTCCGGTGACCCCTTATCTCGGCCTCGTCGTGGATTCCCCCCAGCGAGAGCCGGACGAATCGCCTGTCCAGTGAGCGGGCGATGCTCCTGCCCATTGACGTCTTGCCCACCCCGGGCGGGCCCACGAAGCACAGTATCGGGCTGGTGGCCTCCCGGTTGAGGGCCCTGACGGCCAGGAACTCCAGCACCCTGTCCTTGACGTCCTTGAGGTCGTAGTGGTCCTCGTTCAGTATCCGCCTGGCCCGGCCGATGTCCAGCCGGTCCTTCGTTCCCTCCAGCCAGGGGAGGGTGAGTATCCACTCTATGTAGTTCCGCGAGACCGCCACCTCCGGCAGGGCGGCCGGCATCCTGGCCAGCCTGTCCAGCTCCTCCTCGGCGGCCTCCCTCACCTCCTCGGGAAGCTCCTTCTCCGCAAGCTTTGCGCGGAGCTCGGCCACCTCCGGGTTCTCGCCCTCTGCCCCCAGCTCCTTCTGGATGGCCTTCATCTGCTCCTTCAGGTAGTACTCCTTCTGGTCCTTCTCGATCTCGGTACGGACCTCGCCCTGTATCTTGTTGCGCAGGCGGAGCACCTTCAGCTCGCGGCTCATGATGTCCGACAGCAGCCGGAGTCTGGCCACGATGTCGTCCTCCTCCAAGACCTTCTGCTTCTCGGCGATCCTGGCGTCTATCCCGCTGGCGGCCACGAAGCCCAGCCTTTCCGGGTCGTTCAGGAGGCTCAGCATCTGAACCTCGTCCGGCACCCCCGGGGCCAGCTCCACTATCTCCTTGAGGAGGTTCTCTATGCTCTTCCGCCAGGCCTCCAGCTCCACGGTGTCCTCCGGCCAGCGGGTCTTCAGCCGTCTGACCCTGGCCCGGAGATACGGCCTGGTCTGGACGATCTCCAGTATCCTGAACCTGCTCAGACCCTTGAGGCTGAGCCGCACCACGTCGCCGGGGAAGCGGTAGAGCTTCACCACTCCGGCCATGGTGCCCACCTCGTAGAGCCCGCTGCCTCCTTCCGCATCCTCGGCTTCCTCGCGGACGGTGACCAGGCCCACGGTCTTGTCACTGGAGACAACGTCGTCTATGAGCTGCAGCTCGTCACTATCGCTGCCCGTGAACGGCAGCAGCGTGTAGGGGAAGGCTACACCCTGCTGCAGGGGCAGCAGCGGCAGCTCCTGGGAGAGCTCCATCTCCTTGTCTTCAGTCATCTGACTCCCTCGAATGCTGTTCCTGTCCGGTATCTTCTTCATCACATGCCTCAACCGAGCAGCTCGGATGCAGTTCCTGCTCGGAATGGTCGCATGATACGGGTATCTTCACGCTGGCGCTTCCGGCGGTCATGGCCTCGATCCGGAGCAGGCCGTCGCTGAGAACGGCCCTGGCCCGGCTGGTGTCCAGACGGCCCTTCAGCTGTACCTCCCGCTGGAAACGACCGGTATCTATCTCCAGGCTCCTGGGGCTGACTCCACGCATGGGGAGCCTCTTGCGCCCGGAGATCCTGATGTAGGTGGGGCCCACCACCACCTCGAGGTCCTCCCGGGCCACCCCAGGCAGCTCGGCGTAGATGATCCATCTGTCCTCGAGGCGATAGACGTCTATGGACGGAGACCAGAATACGGTCTCATCGTGCAGGCGCACGTGCCCCCATCTCCCTATTCGACGTCGAACCTGACCTGGACGGTTGTAGTGGAGGGCACCGGCTCGCCGCCCTGCGTGGCCGGGTTGAACTGCCACTGCTGCACGGCTTCGCGGGCGGCGTTTCCGCAGCCCAGGCCCAGCTCGTCGTTTACAACGGTAACCCCGGTGACCGATCCATCGGCGGCTACGCTGACCTCCAGGGTGACGTATCCGTGGACATCCCCCCGCTGACGGGCCAGGGCCGGTGTCTCGGGAGCGGTCTGGCTGATGGGGAAGGGCGGGCTGATGGGCTGGTCCGCAATGTCCTCGCCACCCTCTTCTCCGCCTTCCTCTCCGCCTTCCTCCCCGCCCTCTTCGCCGCCTTCCTCTCCGCCCTCGTCACCGGCGGCAAGCTGCTGTGCCGTGTACTGAAGACGGGTGTCCTCACCGGCGGTGATCTGGATATTGGAGACCTGCTCCTCGTAATCGGGGTTGGTCAGGCGGACAGTGTACTCGCCCTCCTCCAGCTCTATGGGCGGAAGGGGGGTCTGTCCCCGGCTCTCCCCGTTGATGTAGACGGTGGCGGGGGGCTCGGGACTTATTCGCAGACGGCCGACGGTCTCCGCCTCGGTAAGGGTAACCGTCCTGCTGTAGCCGCCCTCGTCCAGGTCCACGGTGGCTACCCAGTCCTCGTAGCCGTCCTGACGCACCACGACGGTGTGGTTTCCATAGTCCGCCACATGGCTGAGATCCCTGCCTGCGGCTATCCTCTCTCCGTCAACGTAGAACACGGCGGTGCCCGGCACGCCCGCTGCCAGAGTCAGGTTGATCTGGGCCTGGTCCGGCGCCAGAAGAGCGAGCTGGCGGCTGAGTGTGTCCGGAGTGTCCACAAGAAGGGTCTCCGGACTGGAGTTGTATCCCTCCATGACGGCCTGAAGAACGTGACGGCCGGTGGGAACGCTTACCCCCTGCCCCTCGACCTCCTCGCCGTTGAGCAGGTAGGTGATGTCCTCGAGCTCCGGCTGCTCGTCGCCCTCCGGGACGCTGACTTCCAGGGCTATGTAGGCGGAGTCGGATCCCAGCGGCCGCAGGCCGATGGTGTCGGCCACCGTCCGACCCTCATCCAGCTGCAGGGTGCGGCGGACAGTCTGGAAGCTGTCGGCCCTGACCTCCAGGGTCTTCTGACCGAAGTCCTCCCCCTCCGCGGTGAAGAGTCCCGACGGCCCCCGCTCCAGGGGCCGGCCGTCCAGGGAAACAGAGGCATCGTCAGGCCCCTGCACGGCAAGCTGCACGCTGTACGGCTGGATCACGGGCTCGGTGGGTACCGGCTCCTCGGGCTCGCCGCCACCGATGATTCCGGTGATGAAGAGGACGGCGACTATGACAGCAGCGGCCCCGACTCCTATGATGATGGGGATGAAGGGAATCTTCTTCTCCTCTTTCTCCCTTTCCCCGGCGCTCGGCCTTCGGACGGGAGCCGCCGCGGCCGCCGGTCGCTTCTCCTCCTCCGGCTCCGCCGGGGCTCCAGCCACCCGCTCGAGCTTGGCGTGAAGCTCGCGCAGAGTGGCGTGGTCGGGATACTTCGCCAGGGCATCCTTCGCCTCCGCCATGGCGTCGTCGTAGGCGCTGCGGGCGATCTTCTCCCTGATGGAGGAAACCGCCGCGTCCGCCTCGGACACCTCGGTGGGCTCCGGCTCGGGCTCGGGCTCCGGCTCGGGCTCGGGCTCGGGCTCCGGCTCGGGCTCTACTTCGGGCTCATCAACCACTGCTGCAGCAGGTCCGACGGCTTCGGGCTCTGCCTCTTCCTCGGCAACCATGTCCTCGAGATCCTCGATGCCCTCGATCTCGGCCTCCTCGAGCTCCTCCTCTTCCTCCAGAGGGGGTTCCTCGGCGGCGCCGGGGGTGTAGGACTCCAGGTCGTCAAGCAGCTTCTCCAGTACGGGGGCCTCCGGCCAGACATCGAAGATCTCCCTGGCCTGCTCCACCGCCGCGGCGGGATCGTCCTGCCTGAGCTTGGTGAAGGCCAGGTCTGCCAGGTTGTTGGTCTTGATGGTCCGCTTGACCACCAGGATCCTCTTCTGCACCTCGCGGTTCTCCGGATCGTGTCGCCTGGCCCGCTCCAGCTCCTGCAGGGCCCTTACCTCATCGCCCTGGTCCAGGGCCTGCTGGGAGCGGTCTATGCACTCCGCGACGAAATCGGACGGGGACGAGACGGAGCCGTCCGGGGTATGGCTCCGCGCGCTCCTGGTGCGCTTGAAGACCTGCATTGCGGCTATCTCCCGCTCCACGTCGTCGATCTCTTCCCGGACCTCCTGGTTGTCCGGATCGATGTCGAGAGCCTCCTGGAGTAGCTCCAGGGCCTTCTCGCGCTCTCCCTTCTGGATCTGCTTCCTGGCAGATCTCAGCAGCTCGGTAACCTTACTGTCCGCTGCGCTCATGCCCCCTCCTGAAATGCGTTATGAGGCTGTAGATATCCTTGTACAGGCTGTTGATATGCTACGACCCGCCCCTTCGCTGTCAAGGACCATGCGATCCCGAGCTCCGGAACCGAGACGAAAGTCTCAAGAGCTGTCATCCGCTGGTTTCAATATCTGAAAGAGAGGCTCCCAAGACAAGATGCGCCTATTCGTCCCGTTCGGCACGTTCCGAAGTCAGGGGAGATGGCCGCCCGAAGCGGCCCTCGAACAGACCGTCCAGGTCCGGTGGAGTGGGGTACCTCCCTGCCAGCTCCCTTGCCTCCGTAAGCAGGTCCATGTCCCTCTCCAGGTCCGCCACCGGAAAGTCCGGCAGCCCATGCTGCCTGGTCCCGATGACCTCCCCCGGCCCCCGAAGCTCCAGGTCCTTCTCCGCTATCCGGAACCCGTCGGTGGTTTCGGCCAGTATCCTCAGCCGCTCCCAGGCGGTCTCGTCCATGCCGTCTCCGTGGACCAGGAAGCACCAGCTGCTCCGCCCGCCCCGACCGATCCTCCCCCGGAGCTGATGCAGCTGGCTGAGACCGAAGCGCTCCGCCCCGGAGATGACCATCACGGTGGCCTCCGGCACGTCTATGCCCACCTCGATGACGGTGGTGGAGACCAGCACCGACGTTCTGCCGGACGCGAAGGACTCAGTGGCGGCCACCTTCTCCGGCCCGCTCATGCTCCCGTGGAGCAGCGAGATCCCGAAGCGGCCCAGCGGGCCGTCCCGCAGTATCTCGTACGCCGAGGTGGCGTCCCTTAGGTCCCGATGCTCGCTGGCTTCCCGGAGGGGGTACACGATGAAGGCCCTCTCCCCATCCTCCAGCCTGGCCAGCAGGAAGTCGAAGATCTCTCCCCGACGCTCCCTGTGCATCACCCGGGTGGTTATGCTGCCGCGGCCGGGGGGCATCTCGTCCAGGACGGCCAGGTCCATGTCTCCGTAGAGGGTCATGGCCATGGTTCTGGGAATGGGAGTGGCGGACATCACCATCAGGTGCGGCCGCGGCTCCCGGCCCGCCAGCAGCCGCTCCCTCTGCTCCACCCCGAACTTGTGCTGCTCGTCCACCACCAGCAGCCCCAGCCGCTGCAGAGGGACCGACCCCTCCAGCACCGCATGGGTGCCCACCAGCACGGAGATGTCGCCGGACTCCAGGGCCTCCGACAGCCTCTCGCGCTCCCCGGCCGGCGTGCTGCCTGTGAGCAGCCCGCAGCCCACACTCAGCCTCTCCAGGAAGCCACCCAGCGACCGCATGTGCTGGCTGGCCAGCACCTCGGTGGGGGCCAGCACCGCAGACTGCAGGCCCGCGGCGTGGGCCAGGCGGCAGAGAGCGGCCGCCACCACGGTCTTTCCCGATCCCACGTCGCCCTGGAGGAGCCTGCGCATGGGCACGGCGGACTCCATGTCTGACGACAGCACCCCTAGGGCCCTCTCCTGGGCGCCGGTGAGCCGGAAGGGCAGGCTGGCCTCGAACCTCTCCAGCTCCTCCCGGCCGGCCGGTATCGGTGCGCCGTCGGCGACGCGGTGCTCCCGCCGGAAGGCGGCCAGCATCTGCTGGTAGATGTATAGGTCCTCCAGAGCGAGCACCTCCCGGGCTCTGATCCCCTCCCGGGGGTCCTCCGGCCTGTGCACCGCCCTCAGCACCTCGGCTCCGCTTCGGAAGCCCCGGCTCTGGAGAGCCTCGTCTGGAACGGCCATCGGAACGCTCTCCCCGACCCCTTCCAGGGCGGCATCCACCAGGCGGACTATGGTCCGGGGTCCTATCCCCTCTGTGAGGGGATACACCGGGACCACTCCCTGCGAGCCGCTGGTGTCACCGTCGTCATCCAGAAACACCAGATCCGGGTGCGCCATGGCGGGCCCCCCGAAGAACCGGACCTCCCCCGATGCGGAGACCCGGACCCCCGGACGCAGCCTTCGCTTCAGGTAGTCGGCGTGGAAGAAAGTCAGGTCCAGGCTCCCGGTGCCGTCGGTGACGGTGGCGTGGAATATCCTGCGGCCCTTGCGGCTGCGGGAGAACCTGGTGTGGACCACTGTTCCGGCCACCACCGCCTCCCGGCCGGTACGCAGGGAGGCTATCGACGCCACATGCCGGCGGTCAACGTATCTCCGGGGAACGTGCAGCAGCAGGTCGCCCACAGTCTCTATGCCCAGACGCTGCAGTCGACTGGCCCTGGCCGGGCCCACGCCCTTTAAGTACCTGATCTCCAGGTTCATTGCTCCGTTTCTCATAACAGCCAAGAAACTACCCCCGCCCGCTGCGGGGAACAAGCCCGGGGGGACTTGACAAGAAGCGTCTCACTACGTATCAGCGGCGGTTGACAGGGTCCACAATTTCTGGAGGTGCAGATGGAGGCTCAGGTACCGGAGGAAGAGCTGCTGAAGGCGGTCGAGAAAGATCCCCACGACGTCGACGCCAAGCTTCGGCTCGCCACCTACCTCAGAAAGGACAACAACCCGGCCAAGGCGCTCCCCGTTCTGAAGGGCGCGCTGGAGATAGATCCCAACAACCCCGAGATTCACCTCCAGCTCGGACTGTGCTGGGCCATGTCCATGCTGGAGAACGTACCCACCATAGAGCTCTGGGGCAGGGACATCGACGAAGAGGACATCTTCGAGAACGCCCTGGAGAGCCTGGAGACCGCCTCCGAGCTGGACCCCGAGCTCACCGCCGCCTACAACGCCATGGGCAGGCTCTACGTGATCCGCTTCCGCGAGGAGGAGGCCATAGAGATGTTCCGGCAGTCGCTTCAGGTCGACCCCGCCCAGCTGGACATCCTGGAGGAGCTGCAGGAGCTCACCGGCCGCCCCGTCTGGAACCTCCTGGACAAGGAGACCTATATGGGAGAGGAAGAGGATATATAGGCTACCCATATCTCGGTTCTTGCCTCGGGAACCCCTAGTCATTATCTCCCGTTATATTAGAGCGTATTGGACAAGACAGCACATCTTGGTCTGATAGAGGCGGAGGAAGCCGATGAGCACTTTAGGGGTCATTCTTGCTCTTGCGGCGGTTTCGCTGCAGGGAGACGCTGCGGCCCGGAGGCCGCTCGATCCTGATCCACTGTGGGGCAACGACATACTTGTGTGGGATATGGACGAGGACAGCTCAACATACGTATGTCCCGGTATTCAGTACTGCGATATGAGGCTCGATCCAGTATCTCTGGATGCGTACGCAATAGCCATAGAGTCCAAACCGCTCCGCGACGAGTTCAATCTTTTCTGGTCTCCGAACAACGGTTACGAATGGTATCTGCGCAGGGTGATCACTAACGAGCGCAAGACTTACTCGCCCAACTTCGGTATCACTGAGGACGGCGGTATCCTCTATGGGACCGCAAGCGTGAGAGCCAGCGACAGCACCTACTTCCTCCCTTTCAGGTATTATCTTCCCGACTTCACATACTTCGCCTACAACAAGTTCACTCTTCCGGTCGGTTCTGACACGGTCTGCACCTCCGAGATAGTCGAGAACATCTCGACCGGAGATTTCTGGCTTTTCGGAAGCGACATGGACGCCAACATCTACCTGTCCACCAGCACCGACGACTGCGTCACATGGAGCGACTGGGAGCACGTATTATCGAATGCTACGATGCATTCGGTAGCCAGCGACAGCGCCGGAAACGTGTTTGTGGCATACAGGGACCCTACCGCAGACGAGATCAAGTTCGCCGCCTTCTCTGATCCCGATGAGTTCGAGGTGTACACGGTGGGGCCATGCGCTTCAGATGCTACCCCAAGGATGACCATCGATCAGGGACTGTTCCCCCTTGTTGCCATAGCATACCACAACGCAGACGACGAGATCGTGATCTCACTATCGGTCAATATGGGGTACTCCTGGAACAACACGGTTTTCGGCGACGGGAGATATCCCTATATCGATGTCGGCTGGCTGACCAGCGCTACCGGCCTCTGCTATGTGAACCCGACAGAGGAGTCCATCTACGTCGCCACCGCTCCTTCGGTATC
>Ga0207797_1002392_pt1 | contig 13014 bp, 12 predicted proteins | sample PRCRCaboRojoPR_6_FD_187275 | JGI IMG/M metagenome (GOLD analysis project Ga0207797, IMG submission 187275) | Marine sediment microbial community from Cabo Rojo, Puerto Rico - PR CR 10% Liquid 1 (SPAdes) | ecosystem: Environmental > Aquatic > Marine > Coastal > Sediment | place: Cabo Rojo, Puerto... | reverse complement strand
GGCCCGGGCGATGGCCACCCGCTGCTGCTCGCCGCCGCTCAGGGTCCCCGGGTACCGGTGGAGCAGGTCCTCGACGCCCAGGAGCTCGGCCAGCCGGTGGACGGGCCGGTCCCCGTCCGTCTGCGCCGGCTTCATCCACCGGAGGCCGAAGGCGATGTTCTGCTCCACGGTCAGGTGGGGAAAGAGCATGTAGTCCTGGTAGACCATGCCCACGTTCCGCTCGCGGGGAGGCAGGGAGGTGACGTCGACGCCGTTGAGGAGAATCCGGCCGCCGTCGGGCCGGTAGACCCCGGCGATGGTCTCCAGCAGGATGGTCTTGCCCGAGCCCGTCGGGCCCAGGATCATGAAGTACTCGCCCCGCTCGATCTCCAGGCTGACGTCCTTGAGGACGAACTCCCCCAGGTCCTTGGATATGTTCGACAGGCTGATCATGCGCCGGGCCCCGTCAGAACACGCGGGCGATCCCGCTGTACCTTTCGAACACGAACAGGGACACCAGGGAGATCGCGATCAGGAGCGTGGCCGCGGCGATGGCCATGGGCAGCTCGCCGCAGGACATGTTCAGGTAGAGGGAGATGGGCAGGGTCTCGGTCTTCATCCGGGTGGCGCCCGCCACCATGAGGGCCGCCCCGAACTCGCCGATCCCCTTGCACCAGGTGATGATGGCCCCGGCCACCAAGCCGTTTCGCGCCATGGGCAGCGCAACGCGCCAGAACGCCTGGACGTCCGTGGCCCCCAGCGTCTTGGCCACGTACTCGTACCGGGGGTTGACCCCCTGAAAGGTGGCCCGGAGGATCCGGAACATGAAGGGAACGTTCACCAGGAACTGGGCCAGAACGATCCCCTTGGGGGTGAACACGAACCGGAGGCCGGCGTCGGAGAGCCCCTTGCCCAGGGACGTGGTCCCGAAGAAGATGAGCAGGGCCACCCCCGCCACCAGGGGCGGCAGGGCCAGGGGGGCGTCCAGGATCGTGTTGAGGAGGCTCCTCCCCGGGAACCGGTAGCGGGCCAGTGCGTAGGCCGAGGGCACCGACACCAGGATGCACAGGGCGGTAGAGATCACCGAGGTCACCAGGCTCATGCGAATGGCAAATCGGATCTCCTCGGAGGCGAGGCTCTCCATCAGGGCCCCGGGGGTGGTGTGGGTCACCACGCAGACCAGCAGGCTCACGATGAAGGCGGAGAGGAACAGCCCCGTCCCGATGGTGACCACCTTGAGCGGGGAGACGCGGGATCGAAGAGACATTCGGGGCCTCCCTCACTCGTAGGCGGGATCGGGGTAGGTGACGAACCCGTGCTCGCGGAAGATGGCCCTGCCCTCCTCCGAGGCGCAGAAGTCGACGAAGGCCCGGGCGGTCTCCGGGTGCTCGGAGAAGGTGGTGACCCCGATGGGGATGACCTTGACGAGGTTCCGCTCCCCGGGGATCTGGACGACCTCGATCTTGTCGACCGCCTTCACCGTGTCCCACCAGTTGACGGCCGCGTCCGCCTGGCCCATGGCGATGTAGATGATCAGCTCGTTCATGGTGGCGGTGGTGTCCACGTCCTTGGCCCAGAAGGCCTCCCGGAGGCCGTTCTTCTCCAGGATCTTGTTCCCGATCTTCCCGATGGCCGCCACCTCGGGATCCCCCGAGACGACCTTCACGTCGGGCCGGACCAGATCCTCCAGCCCGTTCACACCGGCGGGGTTGCCCCGGGGGACCGTGATCACCGGGATGTGGTAGGCGATGGGCACCTTGTACCCGACCAGGCCCTTCTCCGAGGCGATGTCGATGTACAGGGTGGCCCCGGGCATGTAGGCGTCCCCCCGGCGGGTGAGCTGCATCTGGCTGAGGAGGGCGTTCGAGCCGGCGTAGTTGTAGTGGACCTCGGTGCCGAAACGTTTCTGAAACGCGGCCCCGATGGCGTCCATGGGCTTGCGCATGCCGGCGCCGCTGTAGACCATGATCGATTCCGCCGGCTCCGCCCGGCAGGGACCCCCGGAAAAGCCGGGGGCCGCCAAGGCACCGACGAGCACAAAGAGCACCGATAGTATTCGTTTCATGTCCTTTCCTCCTCGCTGGGAATCAGCGGAAACGGGGTTCTGTCGAAAATGACCGAAGAGGACCCTATGCCCTGCCGCCCGGCTTGTCAACCCGTTTCAGCCCTGTGTCAAGTCCGTTTCACCCGGGGCCGAAGCGAACCATCCGCGGCGCGGGAGGCCCGGGTGGGGGCCGGGTGGGGTTTGACAGGCCGCCTCCCCCCGGGGTATGATTCAACCATGTAAGGCTGAGATTTTTCTCGAGATCCCATGCTCCATTTCGACCCGACGCCGCCGGTCGACCCGGACCCCGGTCCGGGCGCCTCCCCCTGCCCCTGATCCGGCTTCACCCCGTTCTGTTCGGACGGCCTTCGAGAATGAGCCGCGTTCTCTCGAGACCGCACGCATCCCAATCAAGGGAGGGTCGGGCCATGCAGAGAAAGCCCACCTACGAGGAGCTGGAGCGGAGGGTGCGCAAGCTGGAGGCGAAGACCCGGAAGCTTCGCGCCACCCGGGAGGCCCTTCGGAACAGCGAGGAGCGCTACCGGCTCCTGGCCGACTTCACCTACGACCTGGAGACCTGGCGCGGGCCGGACGGGAGGTACCTCTACGTCTCCCCCTCCTGCGAGCGGGTCACGGGGTATCGCCACCAGGAGTTCCTGGAGGACCCCTGGCTCGTGGAAAAGATCGTTCACCCCGAGGACCGCGAGCGGGTGGTCCGGCACTTCCGGCAGGATTTCGGGGAGGGCGATGTGGGTCACATCGACTTCAGGATCCGGACCCGGGAGGGCGAGGAGCGCTGGATCAGCCACTACTGCCAGCCGGTCTACGGGCGGGACGGCGCCTGGCTGGGCCGGCGCTGCAGCAACCGCGACTTCACCGAGCGAAAGGCGACCGAGACGGCGCTCAGGGAGTCCGATGCGAGGCACCGGGCCGTGGTGGAGGCGTTCGACGGCCTGATCTACGTCTGCTCCAGGGACTACCGCGTCGAGTTCATGAACCCCCGGTTCATCGAGCGCACCGGCCGGGACGCCACCGGGGAGCTCTGCTACAAGGCGCTCCACGATCTCGACCACGTCTGCCCCTGGTGCGTGAACGACCGGGTGTTCCTCGGCGAGACCGTACGCTGGGAGGTGAAGAGCCCCAAGGACGATCGCTGGTACTACATCGTGAACACGCCGATCCACCACGTGGACGGCAGCATGTCCAAGCAGGCGATGATCCTGGACATCACCGAGCAGAAGCTTGCGGTGGAGGCGCTCGAGAAGAGCGCGGAGAACCTGAAGCTGTTCGCCTACTCCGTCTCGCACGACCTCAAGAGCCCGGCCGTGGGGATCTACGGTCTGGCACAGCGGTTGCGCAACACCTGCTACAACGAGCTGGGGGAAAAGGGAAGGGCGTGCTGCGATCAGATCCAGAAGGCGGCCGAGCACGTCTCCGACCTGGTCTCCCAGATCAACGTCTACATCTCCGCGAAGAGCGAACGGCTTCAGGTCGAACGCCTGGACCTCGAGGAGGTGCTGGCCATGATCCGCGAGGAGTTCTCGGGCCGCATGGGCATTCGCGACATCCGGTGGTCCGAGCCCGCGCATCCTCCGGAGATTCGGGCGGACCGGGTCGGGGTGCTCCGCATCGTGCGGAACCTGGTGGACAACGCCTTGAAGTACGGCGGGGACGACCTGAGCGAGATTCGCGTCGACTGCGGTGAAACCGGATCCCATTACCGGATCTCCGTGAGCAACGACGGCACGCTCATCCGCAAGGAGGACGCCGACAGGATCTTCGGGCCCTTTCAGCGGCACGACACCGCGGGCGGTGTGGAGGGGGTGGGGCTGGGACTGGCCATCGTGAAGCAGATCGCCGAGCAGCACGGCGGAACGGTGTGGGCCGAGGCCACGGGGGGAAGGTGGACCACATTCCACGTGACCCTGGCCGGGACGCCGCCGGAGGACGGATAGCGCCGGGCTCGAACCGGCTACCGGGTCATCTCGATGGCCGGGAGAGGAGCACCGGGGCGTCGTCGTTTCCGTTCATGGCTTGAGGTTTTCCCGATGAGGCGCCGTTCCTCGAAGGACAGTGAGAAACGGGTCCCGCTTCGAGCCCCGGCCGCAGGAGAAGCCCAGGCGGTTCAAGACCCCGTGCCGCGGCTCACCCGAAGCTCATCACGGGGTCCCCGAGGAGCGCGAGGTCGGGGGTGACGCCCAGGCCCGGCCCACCGGGCAGGTCGAGCCGGCCGTCCCGGATCTCCGGGCCGTTCTCGGGGTCGTAGTGCGCCTCGATGTAAGGCGCCGCGATCCACACCCCCTCCAGGAGCCCGGGCCTCACCGTGGCGGCGACGTGGATGCAGGCCGCGGCGATGATGTCCCCGCCCCAGGCGTCGTCGCACGTGACGGGAAGCCCGGCCTCCCGGCAGATGTCCCGGATGGTGCGCATGGGCGTGATGCCGCCCACCCGGGTGACCTTCAGCCCGAACCCGTCCGCGGCATCCTCCCCGATGCTCCGGATCACGGTGCGGATCTCCTCGGCGGACTCGTCCAGGAAGAGGGGGTGGAGCAGGCCGGGCCGGAGGGACCGGTTCTCCTCGTAGGAGGAGCAGGGCTGCTCCAGGACCAGGGGCAGGTCCCGGCACTGAAGGGAGATCAGCCGGGCGTCCCGGGAGGTCCAGGAGCGGTTGGCATCCACCACCAGGGAGACCCGCGGGGAAAGCGCCTCGGCCACCCGGCGAACGGCCTCCAAGTCCTCCTGGAGGGGCCGCCCACCGACCTTGAGCTGGATTCGGCGGAACCCCTCGGCCTCCTTCTCCCGGGCCGTTCTCACCGCCTCGTCCGGGGGGAGCACGCCGATGGAGCAGTAGCTGGGGACGCGCTCCCGGCAGGGGCCGCCCAGCAGGTCGCACACCCGGACCCCGTGGGCCTTGCCCAGGAGGTCCCAGAGGGCGATGTCCACGGCGGCCTTGGCGTACCGGGCGCCGTTCAGCGCGGCCTCCATGGCCTCGCGGACCTGCTCGATGTGGGTCGGGTTCAAGCCGATGAGGCGGGGGGCCATCTCCTGCAGGGCCGCCCTGGCGCCCAGGGCGTGCTGGGGCTGGTAGACGGGCCCCACGGGGCAGGTCTCGCCGAACCCGGAGAGGCCGGTGTCCGTCGCGATCCGGACCAGGGTCGTGTCCAGGCTGGACAGGGACCGGCCGGCGATGCGGAAGGGCCCCCCCAGGACCGGCAGATCGCGCCGGTAGACGTGGATCTCGGTGATGCGCACGGCCTCCTCCCTTCTGTCCGCTCACCGAGGGTAGCACGTCCGGCCCCCGGCGGCCATCCCCAAATTTCCCCTTGACAGGCCCTGTTTTTAAGGAATACTTTATTTATTAATGTATACCTAACGTTTTCTTCGGTTCGATCCGGGGGGTGCCGTTGCAGGAAAACGAGGCCATCGGCCGTCTGCTGAACGAGTGGCGAACGCAGAAAGGGCTGACGCTCCAGCAGCTCGCGGACGAGGTGGGGGTTTCGGCCGCCTTCATCTCCCAGGTGGAGAACGGCAAGGCCTCGCCCTCCATCGTCAACCTGCGGAGCCTGGCCAAGGCCCTGGGCCACCGCGTGGTGGACTTCTTCATCGACGAGCTGATCGACGACCCCATGGTCCTGCCCGAGTCCATGTGGACGGACGTGGACATGCCGGGGTGGGAGGCCACCATTCGGCAGATGGTGCGGATCGCCGGCAACAAGCAGATGCAGCCCTTCTACACGGTGATCCGGCCCGGCAAGGGCAGCCGCGACATCTTCTCCCACCCGGGCGAGGAGTTCGGCGTGGTGCTCTCGGGCGAGATGACCCTGACCGTGGGGGAGCAGGTCTACCGGGTCAGGGCCCGGTCCTCGTTTTATTACTCCTGCCTGCTGCCCCACTCCTGGATCAACGAGGGCGAGGAGGACTGCGTGGTGGTCTGGGTGGTCAGCCCGCCATCCTGGTAGACCCGGTCTCCGGGGGGCCGGAGGGTGGCCCGCCGGACCGGGACGAGAAGGCTTTTCGAACGGAGGAGGCAGAGAGACGTCATGGCGATCAACGACATTTATCAGGCGGTTCTGCGGTTTGACAAGAGCGGCATGCCCGGGCTGGTCCAGGCGGAGCTGGACGCGGGCACCGACATCCCCTCGCTTCTGAACGAAGGGCTCATCGCCGCCCTGGACGAGGTGGGCGACCGGTTCAGCCGTGGGGACCTGTTCATCCCTGAGATGCTCCAGGCGGCCCAGACCGCCCAGCAGGGGCTGGACATCCTGAAGCCGCTCCTGACGGAGACGAGCAGCCGTTCGGCCGGCACGGTGGTTATCGGGACGGTCAAGGGGGACCTCCACGACATCGGCAAGAGCCTGGTCAAGATGATGCTCAAAGGCGCCGGGTTCCAGGTGGTGGACCTGGGGGTGGACGTGCCGGTGGAGCGGTTCGCCCGGGCCGTCGAGGAGAACCGGGCGGACATCCTCGCCCTGTCGGCGCTCCTCACCACCACCATGCCCGCCATGGGGGAGGCGGTGGCCGCGTTCCGGGGGAACGGGAGCCGGGTCAAGGTCATGGTGGGCGGGGCGCCGGTGACCGAGGCCTTCGCCGAGCGGATCGGCGCGGACGGTTACGCCGGGGACGCCTCCCAGGCCGTCACGCTGGCCCGCAGGCTCATGGCGGGGTGAGAGGGGAGAGGCGGCCCATGATCATCGTCGGAGAGCTCCTCAACGCCTCCCGCAAGCCCGTGGCCGCGGCCCTGGAGGCCGGCGACGGGGAAGCCGTCGCGCGCCTGGCCGGGGACCAGGCGGCGGCCGGGGCCGACTACGTGGACGTCAACGCCGGTCTCTTCGAGGACCGGGAGGCGGCGCTCCTCTGCTGGATGGTGGAGACCGTCCAGGCGGCGGCGGAGGTCCCCTGCTGCCTGGACAGCCCCAACCCCGAGGCGATCGAGGCCGCCCTGGCCGTCCACCGGGGGGTCCCCATGATCAACTCCATCTCCCTGGAGAAGGACCGCTGGGAGCGGTTGCTTCCCCTCCTGAGGGGGACCGGCCTCCAGGTGGTGGCGCTCTGCATGTCCGACGCGGGCATGCCCGAGACGTGCGATCAGCGCCTGGAGATCGCCGGGCGCCTGATCGACGGGCTCACCGGCGCGGGGATCCCCCTGGAGCACATTCACCTGGACCCCCTGGTGCAGCCGGTCTCCACGAACCCGTCCTCCGCAGCCGAGTTCCTGAGGGCCGTGGAGGGCATCATGGGTCGATGGCCCGGGGTCCACACCCTGTGCGGCATGAGCAACGTCTCCTTCGGGCTGCCGGAGAGGAGACGCATCAACGAGGCGTTCCTGGTCATGGCCGTCTCCCGGGGCCTGGACGGCGCCATCCTCAACCCCCTGGACCGGCGGATGGCGGCGGCCCTGGCCACGGCGGAGATGCTGGCCGGTCGGGACGACTTTTGCGCACGCTACCTCGAGGCCTACCGAAGCGGCCTCCTGGAGGCTCCCTGAGGGTCCGGAGCGGCCTCGGGAGAAGGCAATTGCGATTTCGAGTAAGGAGAGGATCCTCATGCAGAAGCTGATCGTACCTCAAACCGTCGAGGGAACCGCGGACGCCGTGGTGATCGGGGGCGGCGTGGTGGGGGCCGCCACGGCCTACTGGCTCTCCCGGGCCGGTCTGGACGTCGTGGTCCTGGAGGCCAGGGACGGCTTGGGTACCCTCACGTCGGGCGCGTCGGCCGAGTGCTTCCGCGCCCAGTTCACCGAGCCGGCCATGGCGGACCTGGCCCTCGAGAGCATCGATTTCTTCCAGCACTTCGCCCAGCGGATGGGCCTGCCCGGGTACGACCTGCACATCCACCAGCAGGGGTACCTGTTCGTCACGGACGACGAGTCCATGCTCCCGGACCTGGAGGCCGCGGTCAAGGAGCACCGCCGGCTCGGGGTGACCGACTCGGAGTTCCTGGCGGGGGAGGAGCTGCGCGCGCGCTTTCCCTTCCTGGCCCCGTCCGCGGTCGGGGCCAACTTCAGGGGGAACGACGGGTGGCTCTCCGTCCACGAGCTGATCCAGGGCTACGCCAAGGCGTCCGCGGCACGGTTCTACTTGAAGACCCGGGTCCTGGACGTCGAGACGGACGACCGCGGGGTCAAGGCGGTGAAGACCGACCGGGGAACCCTGGCGACCCGGACCGTGGTGAACGCGGCCGGACCCTTCGCCGGGGTCGTCGGCCGCATGGTGGGTGTGGACCTGCCCCTGGAGCCGGTGCGCCGGCAGAAGGTGTTCGTCACGACAGACGCCGTCCCCAAGGACGCCCCCTTCACCGTGAACCTGGTGAACGGCTCCTACTGGCGGCCCGAGACCGGGGGCGCCCTGGTGGGGTGGGTGGACCCGGACGAGCCCGTCACGGAGCCCATGGAGAACCCCCTGGGCGACTGGGACTTCCCGGCCATGGCCCTGGACAAGGCCAGCCGGCTGAGCCCCTTCTGGACCGAGATCATCGGCGGACTGAAGAAGACCGACCTGTCCCTGTCCGCGGGGCAGTACGTCTACACGCCGGACGAGCAGCCCCTGATCGGCCCGGTGGACGGGGTGCCCGGGTTCCACGTGAACTGCGGCTACTGGATGGCCATCATGGTGTCGCCGGCCGTGGGGCGGCTCTGCGCCGACCTGATCACCGGCGCCCGGGAGAACAAGGACAACCCCCTCCGGCTGAGCCGGTACGAGGAAGGCGTGGCCGTCAAGGGAAGCAGCTTCCTGAGCGGGCACTGATGGGGAGAAGAGAGAGAAACCCCGAAATGCGAGAGACGATCGGTGTGATCGTGAGGATCCACAGGGAGAGCAGCAGATGAACGAACCGACCCCGCAGGAAATCGAGGAAAGCAACGCAGCAGCGGCTCCCCCGGCGGAAGCGGAGGCTGAGGCCCACGCCGCACCCCGGGGCGACGCACCGGAACCCGCGGCCTCGCCGCTCCCCGAGCTCCGCATCCGGCCGCGGCAGCGGGTCCTGAGCGACGAGCAGCTCCGGCGCATCCACGAGGCCTCCCTCGAGCTCATGGTGCGGACCGGGATCCAGGTCAACCACGAGGGTGCGCGGGAGATCCTCCACGGCCACGGCTGCTCCGTGGACGGGCTTCGCGTCCGGATTCCGGCCCGGGTCGTGGAGAAGGCCCTGGGGACGGTGGCGGACCGGGTGGCCTTCTACGACCGGAGCGGGGAGCAAACGGTCGATCTCATGGAGGACCAGACCTGGTACGGCCCCACCCTGGACGCCTACGACTACCTGGATCCCAAGGACGGGAGCCGGAGGCCGTTCACGGTGGACGACTGCCGGGTGACCGCCACCCTGGCCGACGTGCTGGCGAACTTCTCCTGGACCATGACCATCGGCGTGACGTCCGACGCACCGCCGGCCACGGCCGACCGGATCGTCGCACGCCAGGCGCTCACCTGCTGCGAGAAGCCCCTGCTCTTCTGCTGCGACAACCTCCAGGCGGCCAAGGACATCGTGGAAATGGCGTCGACCATCGTGGGAGGCGAGGAGCGGCTCCTGGAGAGGCCCCTGGTCGCCCTGTTCAACTGCCCCATCTCCCCCCTGGTCTACGAGACCCCGGTGGTCGACCGCCTGATCTACGCGGCGGAGATCGGCCTCCCCCAGGTCTGCTACTCGGGCCCCCAGGCCGGGGCCACCTCACCGGCCACGCTGGCCGGGACCGTGGTCCAGGGGAGCGTGGAGTCCCTCTTCGGGCTGGTCCTGAGCCAGCTCATCCGCCCCGGGACGCCGTTCGTCTACGGCGCGTTCGCCACCATCATGGACATGAGCACCAGCGTCTTTTCCTACGGGGCGCCGGAGATGAACGTCATGGCCACGGCCATGGCCCAGATGGCCCACTTCTACCGGATCCCCTTCCTGGGCATGTCCGGCTGCTCGGACGCCAAGCTCCCGGACGCCCAGGCGGCCGTGGAGGCGACCTTCTCCTGCCTGTGCTCGGCCCTGAGCGGGGCCAACATGGTCCACGACAACGGCTGGCTGGACCACGCCACCCTGATCTCCCCCGAGTACATGGTGCTCGTCAACGAGATCGTGGAGATGGTCTCCGGCTACATGGGCGGGATCGGTGTGGACGACGGGCGCCTGGCCGTCGACGTCATCGACCGGATCGGCCCGGGGGGCAACTTTCTCATGGAGGACCACACCATGAAGCACTTCCGGGAGATCTGGTACTCCAAGCTGTTCGACCGATCGACCATGAACCAGTGGCGCGCCAGGGGAAAGCCGGAGTTCCGCGAGCGGCTGCACCAGCAGACCGAGAAGCTGATGCAGCACGAGCCCCGGCCCCTGCCCCCCGAGGTGGAGCGGGAGATCGAGCGCATGGCCGCCCACTGGGCGTGACCGCCATTCGACCCCGGGGTCCACCATGCGCGGAGCCCGCAGGTGCCCCGGATGCAGAGAAGGAGAGAGACCGTTGGATTTCATCCTGCACCACGAACGCTGCTCCGGCTGCCGGGCCTGCCTCCTGGCCTGCAGCGTGGCCAACTTCCGGGAGATCACCACGGCCAAGGCGGCCCTGCGGATCGAGCCCCGGTTCCCGGCGCCCGGAGACTACGTCATTCACCTGTGCGACCGGTGCGGGGACTGCGCCGAGGCCTGCCCCGAGGAGGCCATCGAGTGGCGGGACGGCCGCTACGTCCTTCGGCAGGAGGACTGCATCGCCTGCGGGACCTGCATCGACGCCTGCCCCAACGACGTGCTCAGGGCCGACCCGAAGACGGACTGCCCCATCCTGTGCACCGGCTGCGGAGAGTGCGCCGCCATCTGCCCGCGGGACGCCATCGAGATCGCGGGGGAAACCCTCGAGGAGGTGTACGCATGAAGGGCTATGCCGGAACCATCTTGAGAATCGACCTGGGATCCGGCCGCATCGAGAAGCAGCCCCTTCCCGAGCGCCTGGCCGAGGACTACATCGGCGGCCGAGGGTTCGTGGCCCGGCTGATGTGGGAGGAGCTTCCGCCCGGGATCGACCCGTTCGACCCGGCCAACCCGTTCATCACGGCCACCGGGCCCATGAGCGGCCACCTCCTGCCGGCGAGCGGGAAGACCCACTTCGGGTGCAAGTCCCCGGCCACGGGCGGGTACGCCGACTCCAACATGGGCGGGCACTTCGGGCCCACGCTCAAGTACGCGGGGTACGACGCGATGGTCCTCACCGGTGCAGCGGCCGAGCCCGGTCTCCTGGTGATCGACGACGACGCAGTGGAGATTCAACCGGCCGGGGACCTGTGGGGAGCGGGGTCCCTCACCCTGGAGAAGCGGCTCAAGGAGGACTTCGGGGAGGACTTCGAGATCCTGACCATCGGCCCGGCCGGCGAGAACCTCGTCCGGTTCGCCTGCATCTCCCACGACTTCGGGCGGCAGGCCGGCCGGACCGGGATCGGGGCCGTGCTCGGGAGCAAGCGGATCAAGGCCGTGCTGGTGCGGGGCACCGGCTCCCTGGAAGCACACGACCTGGAGGGCCTGTTCGCGGCCGCCAAGCGGGCTTACGCGGCCGTCCGGGAGAAGCCGGGCTTCCTGGGGTGGACCCCGGAGGGCACCGCCGGCATCACCAACTGGGTCAACGAGGTGGGGGCCTTCCCCACGCGCAACTTCCAGACGTCCTTCTCCGACCACTACGAGGCCATCAACGGAAAGGCCATCCTGGAACGGCTCAAGGTCACGGACAAGGGCTGCTTCTGCTGCCCCACGCCCTGCGGCAAGTACGGCCGCGCCCGCACCTCCCTGGGGCAGGTGGAGGTGGAAGGGCCGGAGTTCGAGTCCATCGCCCTTCTCGGCGGCGCCTGCGACCTTCAGACCATCGAGGACGTGGCCCATGCCAACCACGTCTGCGACGAGCTGGGCCTGGACACCATCTCCGGCGGGGTGGTGGCCGCCTGGGCCATCGAGTGCTACGAGCGCGGGATCCTCTCCCGTGAGGAGATCGGCCGGGAGGTCCGGTTCGGGGACCTGGCGTCCGTGGTCCACCTCCTGGAGATGACGGCCCGCCGCGAGGGCCTGGGGGACCTCCTGGCCGAGGGGTCCAAGCGGGCCGCCGAGAAGACCGGCCAGGGCTCCCTCGACTTCGCCATCCAGGTGAAGGGCCTGGAGTGGTCCGGGTACGAGTGCCGCAACGCCCCGGGCATGATGCTCTCCTACATGACCGCCGACGTGGGGGCGCATCACAACCGGAGCTGGGTCCTGGGGCACGACGTGGTGGGGTCCGCCGCCAGCGTGCACGACCTGATCGCGGGCGGGGGCGAGGTGAAAAAGCTCCCCAAGGCCGTGGTCGGCGGGCAGGCCAAGAACGTGATCGCCTCCCAGCACCTGCGGCCGGCCTTCGACCTGCTGGGCATCTGCCGGCTCCAGTTCATGGAGCTGGGCTTCGAGGTGGAGCACTACGAGGAGCTGTTCCAGCTCTGCACGGGCCGGCCCCTGACCTGGCAGGAGCTGCTGGAGACCTCGGAGCGGGTCTGGAACCTGACCCGCTCCGTCTCGGTGCGGGAGGTCCCCGGCTTCGGCCGGGCCAGCGACTACCCCCCGGCCCGGCTCATGAACGATCCGGTGCCCAACGGCCCGAACGAGGGCCACTGCCTGAGCCGCGAGGAGGTCGACCGGCTCCTGGACGAGTACTACGACGCCCGGGGCTGGGACCGGCAGGGGCGGCCCACGGCCGAGACCCTGAAGCGGCTCGGGCTGGAGGACGTGGCGGGGGGGCTGCCGCGGTGAGCGGGATCCGGATCCGGCTTCGGCTCACCCCCCACCTCGAGGGGAGGCGGCTGTATGCCTTCTTCAACAACGACTACGAGGCGAACGCCGTGGAGAATGCCCGAGATTTCAGAGAGATGATGCTCAAGTGATCCGGCCGGGTCTTTGGGTTCGGGGCTCCATTTCGATCGAGAGCTCGCTCGAGCTCGTTCAAGAGTGAAGCACCAAACAGGGTATCTCGGGGGGGGCCCCCACCCTGATGGGCGGGCCCCAGTACCCCA
>Ga0207797_1002391_pt1 | contig 13017 bp, 13 predicted proteins | sample PRCRCaboRojoPR_6_FD_187275 | JGI IMG/M metagenome (GOLD analysis project Ga0207797, IMG submission 187275) | Marine sediment microbial community from Cabo Rojo, Puerto Rico - PR CR 10% Liquid 1 (SPAdes) | ecosystem: Environmental > Aquatic > Marine > Coastal > Sediment | place: Cabo Rojo, Puerto... | reverse complement strand
TAACATGCTGATTCCTTTTGCGCTGGGCGGCCAGGCAGCTCGCTTGGTTCCATATGGTGCAAGGCTCTGCTGGACCAGGAGCTTGGCCACTTCATCGTTGCTCTGATGACCAACGGTTGAAATGGTCAGCCGGAGGCGGTCTCAATGGCCTTTGCTGTGATGGAACCTGCGCTCGCCTACGGCCGCCCAGCTTTTTTCATGCTTGGCTGTGCCTGCCCAGGCCTGACGTTTTTTGCATCAGGCAGCCCTGTGCGCTTGTCCCTTCTGGAGTTATAATGCATTCTGACACAGTTGGCCCTGTTCGAAGAGGAAACCCGTAATTCGCTCGATGGAATAATTGCCGTGGAACCGGCCCTCGTCGTCCGGTCGCCAAGAGCTTTTTCATGATTCGTTGTGCCTCAGCAGGCACCAAGGCTTGCTGAAACACCCATTGCTGGACGGAATCCGCTAACCATCAGGGGGTAGCATGAAACGACTCTTGCCAGCCATTGTTCTATGTCTCGTAGCGATTTTCGCCCTATGTCCTTTTACGTCGTCGAGGGCCGAGCAGTCAGGCGAGCTCGTCGTCGGCTCGAAGATCGACACGGAAGGAGCACTGCTGGGGAAAATGATCGTCCTGGTTCTGCGGGAGCACGGCTATGGGATCGTGGACAAGACCCAGTTCGGCACCACACCGATCGTGCGCAAGGCCATCATCTCGGGGCAGGTGGACATCTATCCGGAGTACACCGGCAACGGCGCCTTTTTCTTTCAGGACATCGATCCGGGCATCTGGAAACGGGCTGATTTGGCCTATCGCACGGTCAAAGAGCTCGACCTGGAGAAGAACGGGCTGGTCTGGCTCAAGCCAGCTCCAGCCAACAACACCTGGGCCATTGCCGCCCGCAGGGATGTGGCCGAGGAGAACGGCCTGGAGACCCTGGAGGACTTTGCGGCCTTCGTGCGCCGGGGCGGCGAGGTCACCCTGGCCTGCTGCGAGGAGTTCGTCAATCGGCCCGACGCCTTGCCGGCCTTCCAAGAGGCCTATGATTTCAGCCTCAGTGACGAGCATCTCCTGGTCTTTTCCGGGTGCAACACGGCCCAGACCGAGAAGGCGGCAGCCCGGGGAACCAGCGGAGTCAACTTCGCCATGGCCTTCGGGACGGATGGCTCGCTGGCTGCCCTGAACCTGGTCCTTCTCCGGGACAGCAAGCAGGTTCAGCCGGTTTACGAGCCGGCTCCATTGGTTCGCAGGGAGATCATGAGCGCGCACCCTGACCTGGCTTCCCTGCTGAACCCCGTTTTCACCTCGTTGAGCCTGAAGCGCCTCCAGGAGCTCAACTCCAGGATTGCAGTCCAGGGGCTGCCAGCCGAGACCGTTGCCGCGGAGTACCTGGCAGCCGAAGGATTTATCACCCAGGGCAAATGAAGCGGCTGACGATGCTTCCGGGTGTGATGACCTGGTCCGGTGTGGCCAAAGTGAGGCTGCTGGGCTGGCTCCTCGGGCTGGTCGCCTTGGTTTTGCTCGATCTCGTCCTGGTGCGTGAGAACAGGCTTCTGCCGGGCAATGGCTTGAATCTGTGGCAGGCTCTTGTCCAGCCGTGGCCTCCGGTCCTGCTCGTCCTGTGGGGTCTGGCTGGCGGATGTCTGTCCCAAAGGGCTTGGCCTCTCTGGGCAGCCTTGGCGGCAGTGCTTTTGTTCGTGCCCCTGCTGCTTTCAGCGACGGGCCAGGGCGCTGCGCTCCTTTTAACGGATGCTCCCCGGGGAGCCAGGGTCTCCCTTGGGGCTGGGCTCTGGACCATGCTCTTCGCGGTCTTCGTCCTGGCTTCAGATCTCTTTCGAGACGCACGCATCCGGGTTTTCTGGCGCAACGGGCTTCTGCTCGCGGCTGGCCTCTGGACGATCTGGGTTTTTGCTTCCGGAGGCCTGGATCAGCTGTCCCTGATAGTTGAGCTCTCGCACAGGCAGGATCGTTTTTTTCAGGAAATGACCAACCATTTGGGCATCACTGCCCTGTCGGTCTCGGCCAGCGGGCTCATCGGAATTCCACTGGGCTTTGCCGTCTCCTGCTTTCCAGGCTCGAGGAGTAAGGTCCTGCCGGTTCTGAACGTCATCCAGACCATCCCCAGCCTGGCCCTGTTTGGTCTGCTCATCGCCCCGCTGGCCCTGATGGTCAGGTACCTGCCCGTGCTCGAGCGCCTGGGCATTCAAGGCATCGGCTGGGCGCCTGCGGTCATCGCCCTGACGCTGTACGCCTTGCTGCCGATTGTCCACAACACCTATGCGGGGTTCGACTCGGTCGGTTCGAATGCGGTCGAAGCCGGCCGTGGAATGGGCATGAGCCGACTGCAGCTCCTTCGCCTGGTCGAGCTGCCTTTGGCCCTGCCCGTGGTTCTCAACGGCCTGCGCATTGCCAGCGTGCAGAACATCGGCAACACAGCTGTTGCCGCGCTCATCGGTGCCGGAGGATTCGGGGCCTTTATCTTCCAGGGCATGGGGCAGGCCGCTTCGGATCTGATTCTGCTCGGGGCGCTTCCGACCATCGGCCTGGCTGTGGCTGCTGACAGGGTCTGGCAGAGCTTGATTGACCTCACGCTGGCCGGAGGCAGCCAATGATCAGCCTGAAGAACGTGCACAAGGCCTTTGAGGCCGCACCGGCTGTACGGGATCTTACCTTGGAGATCGGCCTGGGCGAGGTCTGCTGCCTCATTGGTCCCTCGGGCTGCGGCAAGACTACCACCCTGAAGATGATGAACCGCATGGTTGAACCGAGCAGCGGCGACATCTTTGTGGACGGCCAGCCTGTCGGGGAGATCAAGCCGCACCTCCTGCGGCGCAAGATCGGCTACGTCATTCAGAGCATCGGCCTCTTTCCCCATATGACCGTGCTTCAGAACATCTGCATCGTCCCCAGGCTGCTCAAATGGGATGAGAGTCGGGCCAAAAAGCGCGGGCGCGAGCTTCTCGAGCTCTTCTCCCTTGATCCGGGCGTCTTCGAGGCCAAGTATCCCCATGAGCTGTCCGGGGGTCAGGCACAGCGCATCGGTGTGGCCAGGGCCCTGGCCGCGGATCCGGATATCCTGCTCATGGACGAGCCGTTCGGTGCCCTGGATCCGATTACCAGGACGCACCTCCAGGTCCAGTTCGCCTCGATCCAAAAGGAGCTCGGCAAAACCGTGGTCCTGGTGACCCATGACGTGGACGAGGCTGTCCTGCTTGGGAGCACGGTCGCTCTCATGAATGAGGGCGAGCTGATTCAGTCTGACTCCCCTGAACGAATGCTTTCCAGGCCGAAGAACGACTTCGTCCGTCGTTTCTTTGGTGCCGACCGCGCCCTGAAGCGACTTTCCAGGCTGATGGTCCGCGACGTCATGGGCGGGCTTCGAGAGCTGGATGCCGCGGCGTGTTTTTCGGGGCAGCCGGCTTCAGGGCGCTGCTTTGCCGTGGAGGAGCCGGCCCAGATCGTGTGGGTGACCGACGAGACCGGGCGGCTTCGCGGCTTTCTGGACGGCTGCCCTCAGAGCTCAGAAACGGCTCAGCCCGGAGGCTACAGAGACCTCGAGGATCCGCTAAGCTATGGCCTGTCAGGAGAGACAACACTCCGTGCAGCTCTGACCCGCCTTATCGAAGAGGGCATCCCCTGCCTCCCGGTGGTTCAGGAAACGGGCCAGCTGCAGGGAGAGCTCCGGCTCGGGGACATCCTGCGGGCCTGATCAGGAAAAGCCAGGCAAAAGCCTGGCTCGCGCCTGAGGTGAGCGGAAATCCTCTTCCGGCGAGGCTGAAGGCTTGTGCACACATGAAGAAGCTCCATTGTGCTCCATGAGGAAATGCCGGGAAAGCTTACAGGTTCCGGACGGAGGGAGGGCATGACCTCGGTTTTGCGCAATGGGCTGATCCCCGGGCTGCTGACAACCGTCTTCATCCTTTTGACTGTGTGGTCGGCCCCCTGGGAGCATCTTTTCGGCCCCCTCTTCCCGGAGCTGGCCCCCTTGACGTATACTCGGGCGGCGCTCTGGGAGCTCGTCCTGGAGCATCTTGAGATGGTTGCTGCGGCCGGTCTGGCCGCGGGCCTCATTGGAGTCGGCCTGGGAATATCCGTCACACGTCCGGCCGGCCGAGAGTTTTTGCCCATGGTCAACAGCCTGGTCTCCATCGGCCAGACCTTTCCACCCGTGGCCGTCCTGGCCCTGGCGGTGCCGGCTGTTGGCTTTGGAGCCAAGCCAACGGTCATCGCCCTCTTTTTGTACGGCATTCTGCCTATTGTGCGGAACACCGTCGCCGGCCTGGAGAGCGTGCCGAAGCACCTCAAGGAGTCCGGGCGGGGAATGGGTATGACCGATCTCCAGCTTCTGGCCCTGCTGGAGATCCCCATGGCCTGGCCCATTGTCATGGCCGGCCTGCGAACATCGATCATCATTACCATCGGCACGGCGACCATCGGTGCGACCGTCGGCGCCGGGGGCCTGGGAGCACCGATCATTGCCGGCTTGAACAGCGAAAATCCTGTTTTTATTCTGCAGGGCGCCATTCTGGCTGGCCTGTTGGCCATTATCGTTGACAGAGTGCTGGAAAGGATAGAAACCCTGTTCCGGCCGGCGGGGCAGGGCGGCTGAGTCGAGGGCAGTGCCTCATCGATCGGGCCCGCCCGGCAAAAGGAAAGAAGGTGTTGACGGAGAATACGGATGGAGTGCGGAAATACACAAGGTGGAAGCCACTCAGCCATGAGCTCATCCGCTTCAGAAGCTTTTCTTCGGGGGGTGCGGCAAGTCGTTCTGGATCAGGGCGTGGCTCGAAGCCGCTTGGCCGAACGCGTCAGAAGCCGACTGCCGGATGCTCCGGTCCGGCTCTCGGATGAGCTCGAGGACGGCCAGCTGCGCAGCCAGGGCGGTTCGACCCTCTATCTCAAGGAATACAAGGGACGCTTTCTGCGCTTCTGTCCCGGGACCTCCCAGTATAACTGCTGCGGCTACCGCATCGTCCATATCGGGGAAAACTGCCCTTTGCGCTGCTCCTACTGCATCCTTCAGGCCTACTTCCAGGACAGGGTCCTGAAGGTCTGGGCCAATCAGGATGACCTCTTCGAGGAGCTCGATCGGGCCTTCTCGGCCAACCCCAGCCGGCTCTTTCGCCTCGGCACCGGCGAGTTCACCGATTCCCTTGCTCTGGAGGGCATCACCGGTTACACCGCCGATCTGCTCGGTTTCCTGCGCAACCATGAGCAGGTTTGCCTGGAGCTCAAGACCAAGACCACCGATCTGTCCTGGATGGAGGCCGTTGGCCGGGCCGAGCGGGTCCTGCCGGCCTGGTCCCTGAATGCGCCGCAGGTCGTCGCCCGCGAGGAGGAGGGGACAGCCCCCCTGGAAGCGAGGCTGCGGGCCGCTTCGGAGTGCGTGGCCAGAGGCTTCCGGGTCTGCCTCCATTTCGATCCGATCCTTCGTTTTCCTGGATGGCGGCAGGGCTATGCCCAGGCCATCGAGCTCATCTTCGATTACCTCCGTCCCAGGGACATTGCCTACCTCAGCCTGGGATCGTTCCGCTGCATGCCTGAGCTGATCGGCTTGATCGCTGCATCCTGGCCTCAGTCGACCTATATTTACGATGAGCTCATCAGCGGCCGCGACAAAAAGCTCCGGCTGCTCCGCCCACTGAGAATAGAGCAGCTCCGCTTCGTGGCTGAGGAGCTCCGGCGCCGAGGCCTTTGGGAGCAGCTCTATCTGTGCATGGAGTCGGACGAGGTCTGGAAGGCCGTGTTCGGGCGAAGACCGCGGGACTTTGGCGGTTTGCCAGATCATCTCTTGCGGCTGGCCTTTCCCGACCGCAGTGAGTCCGTTGCATTTTTGCCGAAAAGGTGTACTCCTTGAAAGAAGGGGAGCTGGGTCGATCATGATTCCTGAAGCCGGCACCATGGCCTTCGAGCCGGAGAGCCTGCTGGCCGATAAGCGGCTGCTGCAGGCCTTGGATGAGCAGGCTCGGCTTCTGCAGCAGGGCGAGCTGAAGTCCTTGAGCCAGATCTGCGTTGATTTCGGCCTCGTGCCGGCCGAAGGCTTGGAGGCCGGTTTGAGTTCCCTGCGGGCTTTCTGTCTGTCCCGGGCGGAGATCTTCTCCGAACTGACCGCCGATCAGCTGGGCCGGGTGGCCGACATCGCCTCGCAGCTTCTCCTGGCCCCGAACACGACGATCATCCGCCAGAATGACCCTGGCGACTCCCTGTGCCTGATCGTTTCCGGCCGGGTGGAAGTGGTCTGCCGCACCGAGCAGGGCGCCGAGGTGCCCGTGAACATCCTCGAGGCCGGAGACAGCTTCGGCGAGATGGCCCTGTTGACCGGTGAGCCACGCTCGGCATCGGTCAGAACCCTGGAGGCGGTCAGCCTGCTGCTTATCGCCAAGAACGACTTTGATACCCTCCTTCAGGCCCAACCGAGCCTCTCACAGGCCTTCCTGCGCATCCTGACCAGGCGGCTGGCCGAGAACACCAGGCACCTGGCCGAGTCCTTTGATCAGGAGCAGGCTATTCAGCGACTGCTCCTGGACAACCAAAACGTCCGGCACCGTGAGGTTATTGGCCGAAGCTGGGTGGTTCGCCGCCTGAAGCGCGAGCTGGCCGCTCAGGCCGAGGACCCCGGGCCTTTGCTGATTACCGGCGAGGAGGGCACGGAAAAGGGCGCTGCGGGCTTTGAGGTGCATCAAAAGCTCGATCCGGACAACGAACGTCCCTTTGTTCGACTCGACGTGCGCAGCCTGGTGCTGCCGAAGCTTCGGGCCGACGGTTCCCGGCAGGATCCACTCTATCGGGAGATGGCCCAGAAGAGCGCCTTGTTCGGTCATGTCAAGGGGGCCTTCTCCTTCGCGGCCACCAGGCGCATGGGCTCGTTGCAGATAGCCGATCAGGGTACGCTCCTTCTGGAAAACATTGAATTCCTGGAGGAAAATGTCCAGACCGAGCTCCTCAGCTTTCTGGACAGCGGGACCTTTACCCCCCTTGGGGGCCGGTCGCCGACTGCAGTAAGCGTCCGCCTGCTGGCCACGGTTGCCGGCGATCCACAGAGCCTGGCAGCCGAGGGCAGGCTGCAACCGGAGCTGGCTGCCCGCTTCGGCCATCGGGTTGTCGAAGTTCCGCCTTTGCGAACCCGCAAGCGGGACCTCCGGCTGCTGATCGACTCCCTGCTGGAGCACTCCGTCGAGCTTTTCGGTAAGGAGGTCCAGGGTATCTCCCGAGAGGCTTATCAGCGCCTGCTGGCCTATGATTGGCCAGGGAACTTTGATGAGCTCGAGGCCTCGCTCAAACGGGCCATCAGCCTGGCCGAGCAGGCGGAGATCGGCGCCGACGAGGTCCTCCTCGGACCATCGCCGGTCTCGGGTCGCTTCAGCTACGACCTCCTGCGCATGCCGGCCGTCCGCTCTCTGCTGACCCATCGTCTCTATCCGTGGCTGGGTCAGGCAGCGGCAGGGGCTTTCCTGCTGCTGATCGTTGTTGGAGGCCTCCTTGGGCAAACCGGTGCGTGGGGCACCCTGTCAACCAAGCTGACCTGGGGGGTATGGGAGCCGCTCATCGTTCTGGGGACCTTTTTCGCGGCCAGGCAGTGGTGCGCTGTCTGTCCCATTGGAGGAGCCGTCGGCTTTTTGAGCCGCAGCCGGTTTAACTTGAACCGGAAGGTGCCGCATTTTCTCAGGCAGTATGGCTTTTGGCTGAGCCTGGCCGGGCTGGCAGCCATCATTTGGTCGGAGCTGGTTTGGGATATGGTCCGATCGCCCGTTGCGACGGCCGTTTTGATCATCAGCATTGCGGCTGCGGGCCTGGCCACAAGCCTCATCTTTCAGCGACAGGCCTGGTGCCGGTACCTCTGCCCCCTGGGCCGATGGCTCGGCGTCCTGTCTACCTGCTCCTGTGTGGAGATGCGAGCCAACCAGAGCCTCTGCCTCAATGAATGCCAGGAGCACCGCTGCTATCGAGACAGTCAGGGGCGGCCGGTCTGCCCTGTATACGAGACGCCCTTTTCTCAGCATTTCAACCTGGACTGCCTGCTGTGCTCGGCTTGCCTAAAGGCCTGTCCCCACAGCTCCCCTCGGCTCAACTTGAGGATACCAGGCTATGAGCTGCTGGCCGCCATCGGCCCAAGCCAGGTCATCGTTGGCTTCCTGCCCGTCCTTGCGGGGACCCAGCTGGCCAGGGCGCTGGCGCGGTCAGGCTCCCCGTCTGTGTGGATCTCCTGGGGACCGGGCTGGCTCGTTTGGCTGGCTGTCATTTTTCTGGCCAGCTTGGCCAGTCTTGCCTATCTCCGCCTGGCCGCCAGGCTGGTCTTTCCGTCTCCGGTTTCTTCAGGCTGGAAGCCTCATCAGCTCCTGAGCCATGGGCTTGTGCCCCTGGCTTTGTCCGCCGAGGCCGCCCTCCATTGGCCGAACCTGTGGGCCGGGCTGGCTCCATTGGTTTCTGCGGCGGCACAATGGATCGGCTGGAGCGAGCTCGCCCCGGGTCTGTCCGCAGGACACGGCAGCGCCGGCTTTCTTCAAGGGCTGTTCATCGCCGCCGGAACTATCTGGAGCCTGCTGCTCATCAGGGCTCTGCGGTGCAAGCATGCTTCCGCGCGCGGCATGGGATGGCTGCGGCTCGTTCCAGTGATCCTGCCCGCCCTTGTCTTCCTGCAGCTTCTGGGCTAAGTTTTCGAGCCTCGAGGAGGTGGATGGAACATCGTGACCGCGCGTGAGCGAGGAGGGTTGCAGCTGTGGCTAGACGGGTGATCATTGATACCGATCCGGGCGTGGACGATGCCCTGGCCCTGCTTCTGGCCCTGCGGTCGCCGGAGCTGCGGGTCGAGGCCATCACCAGCGTGGCCGGCAATGTTCCCGTGGATGTGGCCACGCAGAACGTCCAACGTGTCCTGGCTTTGGCTGAGTCACCGGAGTGGCCGGTCCTGGCCCATGGAGCACCCCAACCCCTTGAGCGCGAGCCCGTCTTCGCGACCTTTTTGCACGGCCATGACGGTCTCGGCGGCGCAGCTCATGCCTGCGAGGGCCAAAGGCTTAAGCAGGGCCGAGAGCTCTCCCACAGGACGGCGGCTGAGGAGATTCTGCATCAGCTCGCTTTGGCCGAGGAGCCGGTCACCGTGATCGCCCTCGGGCCTTTGACCAACATCGCCCTGGCCCTGGAGAGGGACGAGGGCCAGCTGGCCCGGCTGGAGCGGTTGGTGGTCATGGGAGGAGCGGTGGAGGCACCGGGCAACGTGACCCCGGCTGCCGAGTTCAACTTCTTCTTCGATCCAGAAGCCGCAGCAAGGGTTCTCCAGTCCGGCCTGCCCCTGACCCTGGTCGGTCTGGACGTGACCGCCAAGGCGGTCTTGCCGGAGCAGGAGCTCCGCCGCGAGGTTGCTTCCCGGCCCTCACGGGTCGGCCGGTTTGTAGTCGAGTGCACCAGTGCCGTATATGCCTCCATGCTGGAGCGGGAGGGCACTCGATCCATGCCGCTCCACGACCCCCTGGCGGTTGCTCTGGTGCTTGAACCGTCCCTGGTGCAGATGCGGTATCTCCATGTGTCCGTAGAGACCCGGGGCGAGCTGACCCGCGGCCTGAGCCTGGCCGACAGGCGGCCTCTCCAGCCGCAACTGAAGGAGCCGCCCAATGCCTCGGTCTGCCTGCAGGTTGATGTGCCACGGTTTATGAAGCTTTTCACGGAGCGAGTGCTATGGCCTCAATCGTCGTCATCGGCAGCGCCAACACGGATATGACCGTCCGGGTGGATCGTCTTCCCGGGATGAACGAGACCGTCTTTGGAGGGGAGGCCCTGGTGTCCTTCGGCGGCAAGGGGGCCAATCAAGCCTTGGCAGCCCTGAAGGCCGGCGAGGAGGTCTTCTTTCTGAGCCGAATCGGAACGGATCCGAACGGAGAGCGGCTCTGCCGGCATTTAACCGCATCCGGGCTGGCCTATGCGGGCTTGCTGCGCGATGAGGCGGTACCCTCAGGCCTGGCCCTCATCGCGGTGGACTCGGCGGGGAACAATCAGATCGTGGTGGCTCCCGGGAGCAACCAGGCTTTGCGGCCCGGGGATGTCCATTCCATCGAGCCGGAGCTCGAAAAGGCCAAGGTTGTTCTTGTGCAGCTGGAGATCCCCCTGGAGACCGCGGCCGAAGCCCTGCGCCTCGGCCGCTCCCTGGGATTGACCACCATCCTGGACCCGGCTCCGGCTCTTGCGCTGCCGATGGACCTGTATCCCCTGATCGACATCTTGACCCCGAACGAGCCGGAAGCGGCGGCTTTGACCGGGCTGAAGTTGGGCACTGAGGACCAGGCTGAAGCCGCGGGCCAGGCCCTCGTGGAGCGCGGCTGCGGCAGTGTGTTGGTCACCCGCGGCGAGCACGGGGTGGTCCTCTGCCGGGGCCAGGGCAAGTCGCATATCCCGGCCTTCGAGGTCGAGGCCGTGGACAGTGTGGCCGCCGGAGACGCCTTTAACGGCGCCCTGGCTGCCGCCCTGTGCCGGGGGATCCCCTTGGAGGAGGCAGCCTGCTTTGCCGCTGCCGCCGGGGCCTTGTGCGCAGCCAAGCGAGGGGCTCAGGAGGCCCTGCCGGACAGGGCGGCCATCGAGCGGCTGCAGACCGGCTGCTGAGAGCAGTCAGCCGCGCTGAGGAACCCCGACCTGGATGATGGATGGACCCATGTTCTTGAGCAAGCATATCGCCAAGTTCACCTGCCCCTGCTGCGCCCAAGCCGTCCCCTGGATGCAGCGCTCCAGGTTTCTCCGCCTGGCTGGACGGCGCCGTTCCGGCCAGTGTCCCAACTGCAGCGCCTGGATCGTCCTGGACAAGTGGGCGCACCGTTTCCTATCCGGCGGTCTGCTGGGCATGATCGGCCTGATTCTTCTCGATGCAGGGGGGTATTCGACCCTGTTCGGACGGGAGCTGTTTTTGGGCCTTTTTGCCGCGGCCATCGGCCTGATCGTCCTCGGCTACATGAAGCTCCGTTTCGTCAAAGGCGATTCGACGAGCCCCTGTCCGCCAAAGGAGCAGCCCAGCGGCTCAGCCCGAAGGGAGCCCGGAAGCGAATGACCAAGCGAGACGCGGGCCGGGCCTGAGCTCAGCCTGTCGGAGCGGGCAGCACATGGGCCATCCGACTCTTGCGAAGGCTCGGAACCGTTCAGGGCGTCCCTTGTTCAGGCTCTGTGGCCGGGCACGGCAACGGGTTGGAAGCCTTGGCCAGCGGTCTCAGAGCCGGGGGTCGATGTTGCCGGGCCCGCCACAATCAGGCGTATAGCAGGTTACATTGAGGAACTCGCACTTCTTCTTGCATTGCGGACACGTCTCCGGCGGCTGGCTGGCGGTGAGGATATAGCCGCACTCGCCGCATTTCCAGTAGGTCAGCCCGCACTGGGGGCAGATGTCGTTATTGAACTTTCCTTGCGCTGTGTAGCCGCAGTGGGCACAGGTCCATGTGTTCTCAGCCATGGTCGCCTCCTTGATGCCTGGTGTTTCCTCAGCTTTCGGGCTTTGACCCGAGGTAGTCTTCCAAACCGAGAGTTCAGGTTCCCTTTGTGGAGTGCTCGTCGGCCACAGATCCTTCTCCAGCCATGGGCCGAAACATCCGCTTGCCTGCCCCGCAGACCGGACAGCACCAGTCGTCGGGCAGTTCAGAGAACATGGTTCCCTTGGGGATCTTCGAGCGTCTATCCCCCCTGTCCGGATCGTAAATGCAGCCGCAGTTGACCGTCTGACATTGGTACATCTCTTCTGGATTGGCCATACATCCTCCTGTGGTCATTGTGGGCTTGCGGATATCCCCATGTGGGCCACAAGCCCGTGTTGCCGGATAAAAGGGGGGCAGCCCCCCCGTGCAAGCTACTCGACCATAAAGAAGGCCCTGGATTTGGCCCCGCAGACTGGGCAGGTCTCCGGAGGGTTGCTCTCGCAGGTGTATCCGCAGACTGAGCAGACATAGTAGTCGACCTCGTCAAGGGCGTCCATGCCGTTTAAAGCCTTTTCGTAGAGCCCGGCATGGATCTTCTCCACCTCGTTGGCGTAGCTGAAGCTCCGCTCAGCCTTGCTGTTTCCCTCCTCCTGAGCCTTGGCAATCATCTCGGGGTACATGGACTTGAACTCGTGGGTCTCGCCGGCAATAGCCTCTTTGAGGTTGTCTGCCGTATTCCCGATTCCGCCCATGACCTTGAGATGGGCGTGGGCGTGCACGGTTTCAGCTGCGGCTGCGGCCCGGAAGAGCTTGGCCACCGGGCGGTAGCCCTCCTTCTCAGCCTGTTCAGCAAAGGCCAGATACTTCCGGTTGGCCTGAGACTCTCCGGCGAAAGCTTCCTGAAGGTTTTCCAAAGTGCGGCTCATACTAGGCTCCTTGTGTGTTTCATTGAGGGTTTCGATGCTCTTACCAAATAATGATAATTATTATTATAAAAAGATGATCCCTCCCTGTCAAGAGGATTGTATTTCAGGAAAGCTGGGAGACTTAGCCTTTTGGAGGAATCGCCTTTTTGCCTATTGGATTCTTTGTTGCGGGGCTTTAAACCTCCAGGTGCCTTTCCTTTCAGTACAGAGTATCGCTGAATTGATTGGCTCTTGCAACCTGGCGGCGGGCAGCGTACCCTCAAGGGATAGACCATCCGCGAAGAGCTGGGCTGCTGAGAACCGTCCTGGACGGTCTTCTGGCTTTCCAGTGTACCGGTTTCTTTGAGCAGACCTTCTGTATGCTTTCTTGGTGGGATGCGACACGAGCCCCGGCCGACGGCTTGAAGCTACCGGGGCATGACAGCCCGCTTTCTTAAACAACCCTCATGCCTGTGGCGCCGCAGGCACAAGGAAGCATGAAAAAAGCGCCAAGTGGACGGGGCGCCGAACGCCGGTTCCATGACGACACAGACCAGAGAGACAGCCAACGGCTGAGTATGCGATCCTTGAAGAATCCTGAGCTCGAATGACAGGAAGGGCTCCTAGCGGTTCAAAGCCCCGCACCATATGGAACCAAGCGAGGCGGCCCGACCGAAACGTGCAAAAAATCAACAGCTTGGAGCATTTTTGCATATAACCGTCATGCCTGGGTGGGCACAACCAA
>Ga0207797_1002390_pt1 | contig 13019 bp, 11 predicted proteins | sample PRCRCaboRojoPR_6_FD_187275 | JGI IMG/M metagenome (GOLD analysis project Ga0207797, IMG submission 187275) | Marine sediment microbial community from Cabo Rojo, Puerto Rico - PR CR 10% Liquid 1 (SPAdes) | ecosystem: Environmental > Aquatic > Marine > Coastal > Sediment | place: Cabo Rojo, Puerto... | reverse complement strand
CCCGCCGGTCGCGCCGTCGCCGGTCGTCTCGTAGTAGCAGTCGACGCCGTCGTTGGTCGCCGTCGGCATGGGCGACCGTTCGAGCGCCCGGTACTTACGTCGCCCGAGCCGTCCCGCGGCTCGCCGGGGATCGAACGAGGGCGGAGGGGAGCGAACGGGGACCGAAACGACCCCGAGGACGCCAGCGACGGAGACGCGGGAGACGAACCCGTCGATCGGCCCGCCCGCGACCGGCTCAGACCAGCCGGGCGATCGCCAGCGCGGCCCCGATCACCGTCGAGGCGACGCTCACCAGCACCAGCCCGGTCGACTGCACGACGACCTCGCCGGGGATCAGGACGACGTTGCCGCTCCCCGAGAGCGCCTGGGCGCTGCCCGCCTCGATCACCGACGCGGCGGGGTGGAGCACCGCGGCCGTGAGGGCGCCGACGCCCACGAGGAGCAGGAGGAGCGCGGGCCACGACGGGCCACGTCCGGAACTGGAGCTGTACTGGTGGGTTCGCATCGGACTACCTGTTAATTCGAGTGAAAGTAAGTAGAAACCGATTAATAACCGTTCGGACCGTTTCGAGTGCCGTCTCACATCACGAGGACGGCCGCAGGGAACGGCTACCGGTCGGTCACCGAGGTGTGATCGCCAGCGAACCGGCGGCGCGCAGGGTCGCGCCGGGCGTCGGACGAGTCAGGCCCGCTCGACCTGGCGCAGGACGTCCGGACGGATCAGGCCCGCTCGACCTGGCGCAGGACGTCCGGACGGATCAGGCCCGCTTGACCTGGCGCAGGACGTCCGGACGGATCAGGCCCGCTTGACCTGGCGCAGGACGTCCGGCGCCTCCTCGAGCGCCTCCGGGAGGGCGTCGACGTCGGGACCGCCGCCCTCGGCGAAGTCCGACGGCCCGCCGCCGCCGCCGCCGACCTTGCCCGCGAGCCGGCCGACGACCTCGCCGGCGTTGATCCCGACGCCGACCGGGACGCCGACGACGAACTGGGCGCTCCCGCCGGCGTCGCTGGCGAGGACCGCGACCTTCCCCTCGTCGACGAGGGCGTTGGCGGTCGCCCGGAGTTCGTCGGCGTCGGCGGGCAGCTGCTGGATCACCGCCGGCGTGCCGTCGATGTCGATCTCGTCCGCGCCGGCGGCCGCCCGGGCCTCCGCCAGCTCGTGTTTGAGCCGGTCGATCGTCTTGCCGCGCGACTTCCACTCCTCGAAGAACCGTTCGGCGGTCGCGGGGACCTCCTCGGGGGAGACGTCGAGGACATCGGCGGCCTCGTAGAGCGCGTCCTCGGTGCGCTGGGTCGCCTCGATCGCCGCCTCGCCGGCGGCGAAGACGATCCGCTCGACGCCGTCCTGGACGGGCTCGGTCGTCAGCACCTTGATCGCGCCGACGTCGCCCGTGCGCGCGACGTGGGTCCCGCCACACGCCTGGACGTCGCTGTCGACCTGGACGATCCTGATCTGCTCGCCCGGCGGGATGCCACCCTGGTAGAGGTCGAAGCCGTGCTTCTTTTCGGCGGCGTTGCGGTCGACCCACTCGATCTTGACCGGGAGGTTCGACGTGACGAGTTCGTTGGCGACGCGCTCGATCGCCCTGACCTCCTCGCGGGTGATCCGCCGGTAGTGTCTGACGTCCAGCCGGGAGCGGTCCGTCCCCTTCTGGGCACCGGCCTGCCGGACGTGCTCGCCGAGCACCTGCCGGGCGGCGTGGCCGATCACGTGCGTCGCGGTGTGGTGGCGCATCAGCCGCCGGCGGCGCTCGACGTCGACCTGCCCGCGGACGATCTCGCCCTTGCCGGGGTCGTCGTCGGTCCGGTGGAGGATCACGCCGTCGCGGCTCTGGACGTCCTCGACCTCGACGGTGACGTCGTCCGTCGAGAGCGTCCCGTGGTCGGCCGGCTGGCCGCCGCCCTCGGGGTAGAACATCGTCTGGTCTAACACCACGTCGTACCCCTCCTCGCCGCGGTCGAAGACGTCGAGCACGACCGCCTCGAACTCGGTGCGCTCCTGATCGTCGTAGTAGAGCGTCTCCGTCTCCGGGAGCCCCTCGAGGCGCTCGTCGCGGGCAGCCGCCGCGGGGCCCTCGCCGGCGGTCTCGTGGCGGTCGGCGACGAGCGAGTAGAAGTCGTCCGGGACGACGACCTCGGCGCCCCGCGACGCCGCGATCTCCTCGACCATGTCGGGCTGGATGCCGTGCGAGTCGTACAGCTCGACGAGTTCGTCGACCGGGACCGGCTCGCCGCGGTCGGCGTAGTCGTCGGCCAGCTGCTCGACGCGCCGCGAGCCCCGCTCGAGGGTCTCGCGGTACTTCCGCTCCTCGGTCCGGACGACGTCGCGGATCGTGTCGCGGTTCTCGTAGCCGAGCCGCTCGGCCTGCATGTCGACCAGCTCGTCTAAGGGCGCGTCGACGCCGACGCTGTCGACGAGCCGCTTGGTCCGCCGGAGCACCATCCGCGCGAGGTAGCCCGTCGAGACGTTCGAGGGGACGATCCCGTCGCCGAACATGTACGCGAGCGTCCGGCAGTGGTCGGCGATGGCGTAGATCTCCTCTAACGGCTCGAGGAGGGCAGTCAGCTCGTCGGCGTCGACGCCCAGCTCGTCGGCCACGTCGGCGCGGGCCGCGCGGAGGTCGTCGATCTCGTCGATGTCGAGGTAGCCCGACAACTTCGCGGCCCGACGGACGAGCGCCTCCTCGTCGTCCGAGAGGTCGATCCCGGCGTTCTCCTTCAGGAACTCGATCGTGTCGGGGTAGACCGCCTCGTAGACCGTCGGCGTCCCCTGGGAGACCCACGTCCACCGCTCTAACCCGTAGCCGGTGTCGACGATGTAGGTGTCCATCTTCGAGTACCGGTTGCCGTCCTTCATCAGGTACTCGCCGTCGGGGTCCTGCTCCATCGACATGAAGACGAGCGTGGCCAGCTCGGCGCCCCGGTAGAGCACCTCGAAGGCCGGCCCGGCGTTGCCGCCGCCGACCCACGGGTCCTCGATGTAGGTGACCTCGTCCAGGTCGGCGCCCATCGACGCCAGGAACTCGTCGCAGTAGCGCACCGTCTGGTCCTTCCAGTAGACCTCGCCGTCGTAGGCGTACTCGCCGGGCTCGCCCCGGGAGTTGAACGCGTGGTGGGCCATCATCTCGAAGGCCATCGTGTGCCGGCCCGTCTTGCCCACGTTGTCGATGTCCTGCATCCGGATGCACGGCTGGGAGATGCACAGCGGGTTCGCCGGCGGCGGGGTCTGCCCCGACGTGACGAGCGGCTGGAAGTCGTAGATCGACGCCTGGGTCAACAGGACGTCGTCGCGCCACCGGTTGGCCGCGACCGGGTACGGGTCGATCCGCGTGTGGTCGTTCGCCTCGAAAAACGAGAGGAACGCCTCGCGCATCTCCTCGAGCGAGTACTCCTCGTCGAACCCGGGGTCGTCGATGAACGTGTAGTCGTCGGCGGGCGGCTCCCCGCAGGTCTCCCTGTCGGGGTCCCGCGTCCAGAAGTGCGCGCCGGTCACCGGGCACTCCTTCCGGTAGAAGCCCTCCTCCTCGAAGTAGTCGAGGCGGTACTCCTCCTCGAGTTCGCTCATTGGAGCTTCGTGGTCGTGGGCCGTCTAAAAGGGTTCCGGGACCGCGATCGGGCGGTTCGGACCGTAACGACCGGTTAAACCCGGCGTACGCGGATCGCTCCGCCGGACCACGAGCCCGGCTCCCGGGGCTCCCTGACGGGGTCGAGCCGCCGTTCGTCGACACCCCGCTGGCCGCGGACCTCGATCCCGCGGGTGAGTTCCCCGACTCCGCGTACGAACGGCTTTACGCGCGGTTCGCGCGGTTCGCGCGCGAGCAGTACGAGTCGGCGATCGCCCCGTCGGACGTCGCGGAGACGATCCGCCGGGCGGCCGAGGAGCCGGACCCCCGGACCCGCTACCCCGTCGGGCTCCGGGCGCGGTTCCAGTCGCTCCTCGGGGCCCTCCCGGCCCGGCTCCGGTACCGGGTCTGGGAGCGTGCGGCCGACTGATCGGGACGACCGGGGCGCGGTCGGCGGCGCGCGGCGGACGGTACCGGACGGACGGCGACGGCCGACGGTCCCGGAGACGCCCCCGCGGGGCGAGCACGGAGCCGGGTCGCCGATCCCTGCCGTCCTACGCCTCGCCCTCGTCTAGCGCCAGTGCGGCCAGCAGCGCCTCCAGTTGCACCTGCTCGCTGCCGCCGGCGGTGATCCGGTAGTCGGCCTCGCCGATGCGCTCCATCAGTCGGACGGCCGCGCGGTCGTCGAGGTCGAACTCCCAGACGGAGCGGTGGAGCTGGTCGATCACGTCGCCGCCGGCCATCCCCGTCTCCGTGAGCAGGGTCTCGAGCCGGGTGCGCGACTCGACGAACTCGCCCGCGAGCGCCAGCTCGACCATCTCGCGGATCTCCTCCGGGCGGGCCGTCGAGGTGATCGTGTAGACGGCCTCCTCGTCGACGACGTCGCCGGTCGTCGCCGCCGCCTGCAGGGAGTTGATCGCCCGGCGCATGTCCCCGCCGGCCGCGTAGACGAGCGCGTCGAGCCCGTCGTCGGTCAGCTCGATCCCCTCGGCCTCGGCGATCTCGCGGACCTGCGCGGCGATCGCGTCGTCCGAGAGCGGCGTGAACCGGAAGACCGCACACCGCGACTGGATCGGGTCGATGATCCGCGAGGAGTAGTTACACGAGAGGACGAACCGGGTGTTGTCCGAGAACTGCTCCATCGTCCGGCGGAGTGCCGACTGGGCGTCGTCGGTGTTGTGTGTCAGGATCCCGTTGGCGAGTACGAAGTTGGGCGTCCCGTCCATCGTGACGTTGTACGCCTGCCCCCGGTGGCTGTACTCGATGCTGCGGACTTCGACGGTCGAAACCGCCCGCGTGCCCCCGTCGGAGACGACCGCGGGATCGAACTCCTCGCGCTCGTAGTGCTCGTCGTGGGGGAGCGCGTCGTCGCCGACGACGACGTACTCGTACTCGTCACCGTACCGTTCCAAGAACTCCTCGACTTTCCCGATCCGTCCCCACAGTTCGGCGACACCTTTGACCTCGACGACCGTGTCGCCGATCAGGAAGTCCGGATAGTACGTCGAGTCGGACAGTTCGAACGCCGGTTCGTACTCGTATTCTATCCCTGCGTCGTGTAGCGCCTCGGCGACTTCGTACTCCCAACTGGATCGGCCGTGGTGGCCGAGTTCATCGTGATACTCGACGTTCCCACCGTGCGGCTCGTGACCTGTCAGAGCCTCCGAAACCTTCCGAGCCACCTCGGGATCCCGCATCGGGTTGTCGTCGCCGGTTATGTCACAGACGGGGTACTCGGTGTTCCGAACCCGCTTCCGTACGACCTCACGCCTCTGCTCGTCGTCCAGGTCGTCCCACCACTGTGCGGAGGACCGACCGATCCGTGCCTTCGTTTCGGCCGGGTCCGCGTCAACGACCCACTCCTCCCAGGGCGTGTCCGATCGCATCTCGCTCAGGGCGTCCTTACACCGCTCGACGGTCTCCTCGTCCATCTCCCAGACGTGGACGCCGTGGAACCCGCCCCCGTAGTTCGGGTTGTCCTCGCCGGCGAATCGTCCGTCGGCGAGTTTCCCGACGATCTTCTCGCGTCGCTCGTCCGACCACTCCGTCCCGTACATCGGGTTCCCTTCCCCCTCCATCTCGCGGCTGTGGCCCTCGTTCTTGCAGTCGACGGAACAGAACCGACCGCCGGTCCAGGCGCTACAGACGTCACACCGTGACACGCCGACGTCGTCCCGGAAGTCGGCGATCTGGTCCCCGGGGTCCAGTTCCCGCAGTTCCCGTTCGACGAGTCGCCCGTCGTCGCCGACCACGAAAAACGGGTGCGTCAGGCTGGCCGTGACGTGCCGACCGTCCGCCAGTTCTACCTCGAAGAAGTCGGCGACGCCCGAGTCGACGAGCCTGCCCCGGTCGGACTGGACCTCGTTCGACTCGAAGTCGACAGACGGTATCGGTTCGCCGTCCTCGGCAACGTCCTCGATCGGTTTGACGTCCGGCGAGGACGGGTATCCGGTGACGACCTCGGTACCGGGCGGGAGGCACAGCGAGTCCGCCTCGTCGAGGAAGATGATCCGGTAGTCGTGGCCGCCGAAGGAGGCCCGCGCGAAGTTCTTGATCCGGTCGCGCACGACGTCGATCCCGCGCTCGTCGGAGGCGTTCAGCTCCAGGAAGTTGCCCCGCCAGTCGTCGCCGTAGACGGTCCGCGCAATTGTCACAGCAGAGGTAGTTTTCCCGGTTCCGGCCGGCCCACTGAAGAGAAGGTGGGGTAAATCATCCTGCTCGATGTAGCTACGAAGCCGTTCCGTGATTCTTTCTTGTCCTTTGATATCTTCGAGTTTCTTAGGCCTATACTTCTCGATCCAGATCTCCCGGCCGGCCATCCCCCCGGCATCGGTGTTCGCATCGTCGGCCTCGCTCATGGTCGGAACCCGGAGCCGTCGAGGGATAAATATCCCGAGACGCCGGGGGAGAAGCGAAGCCCGGCCCAAGCCCCCATCGACCACCATTCGCATCCGAAGCCAGCCGGCACCGATGGCTGCAGTCACTATCCTGACCCGACAGACGGCCTCGACCGCGACGCTCTTGCCCCCGGCGCACTCACCACAGGACGTGCCACCCGCGGACGTCGAGGTCGACGTCGAGGTCGTCGGCGAGGGGACGCGGACGGTCGAACTCGCCCCGGACGCGACGTACGGCGACCTGCTGCGCGCGGTCGGGCTCGGCGTCCACGAGGCGACCGCGCTCGTCGACGGGACGCCCGTCCCGGAGGACCGCGCGGTCGACCCCGGGGCGGACGTGCGCGTGCTCCGGCTGATCAAGGGCGGGTAGCAGCCGGCGGCACCGAACGCCGCCGCGTCGGCGCTCGCCTCGTACCCCGGCCGACCGCGCGACCCTTTTCCCTCATCGCCGCCAATCGCGGGTATGCCCCAGGCCCCGGAGTTCGAGCTGCCGAACGTCGCCGCCGGTCCCGACCCCTACCGGCTGTCGGCGCGCGCCGCCGACGTCGACCTCGTCGTCCTCCTCTTCCAGCGGGACTACTACTGCACGAACTGTCGCCAGCAGGTCCAGGACGTGAAAGGCCGGTACGACGAGTTCCGCGAGCGGGACGCCGAGGTCGCCTCCGTCCTGCCCGAGCCGGTCGACCGGGCGCGCGACTGGCAGGAGACGTACGACCTGCCGTACCCGCTGCTGGCGGACCCGGACGCCGCCGTCGGCGACGACTACGACCAGCCGGTCCGGTTCGGCGTCCTCGGGACGCTCTCGGACTTCTTCGGCCGGATGCCCGAGGCCGCGATCGTCGACCTCCGGGCCGACCGCGAGCTGGCGTACAGCTACCGCAGCCGGTCGACCTTCGACCGCCCGGAACTCGACGACCTGCTGGCGGAGCTGGACGACCTCCGGGCAGGGGACGCGTCGGCCCGGCCGAAGAAGTCCGGGACCCGTACCGACGCGGACGCGGGGAGCGGCTAGACCGTGCCCGGTCCCGTCCGCGAGAACGACGACCGCAGTGACGACGTCCCGACGCCGTCCGGCGCCGTCGTCAGGCGGGCTCGCGAGGGCGAGACGGTCGCCGTCCTCCGGGTGCTGGAGGGCGCGCTCCTCGACGTCGAGGTCGCGACGGTCCGGACGGCCGTCGCCGGCGGCGACGCGTTCGTGGCAGTCCGGGACGCGGACCCGGCGACGACGGCCGATCGGACGGGGCCGGCGTCGGACGACGGGGAGTCGCCCGTCGTCGTCGGGGCGCTCGTCCGAACCTGGGTGGACCGGGACCGGTCCACGGGGACGGAAACGCGGACGGTGACCGTCGAGGCGGTCGCGGTCCGGCCGTCGTGGCGGGGACGGGGCGTCGGCACGGCGCTCGTCGATGCGGCCGCAGGGGACGTCGACCGGCTGACGGCGACGTTCCGCCCGTCGGTTCGGCCGTTCTACGCGTCGCTGGGGTTCGAGACGACGGGGACGGCGGACGACGACCGGGTCGTCGGCGTCCTGAACCGCACACCCGACGGGTGAGGCGACGAACCGAACGTGACCGGTTCCACAGGATGTTCCCGAAGGAGGACTGTCCCGATAGCGACGGGTGAGAGGGGCTGTCCCCGGTGAGGGCCAGTCGGGACGGAGCCACCCGGGGTGCGGGCCAGTGGAACGAGCTGTGAGCGGGCAGCCCCGACATATTTGTATCTCCGAATCAAAAACGCCTGTATGAAACGAGAACACCGAAATAGCCGACGAATATTTCGGTCTAAAAAACAGTGGCGGGGGAGGGACCGATGACGCTCCACGAGGAGGGATACCGACTCGACGATCTCGACCGGCGCATCATCTACGCGCTCATGGAGGACGGGCGGGCAACGGCCACCTCGATCGCCGAGAACGCGAACGTCTCGGGGGCGACAGTTCGGAACCGGATCGAGAAACTCGAAGACCGCGGTGTTATCACGGGCTATCGGGCACAGGTCGACTTCGAGGCGGCCGGAGGCAAACTCAGGAACCTCTACCTGTGTAACGTCCCCGTCCCGGAGCGGGAGGCACTCGCCCACGAGGCACGCGCCATCCCCGGCGTGGTCAACGTCCGCTCGTTGTTGAACGGCCGCCGGAACCTCCACGTGCTGGCAGTCGCCGACAGCACGAGAGACCTCCAGCGGATCGCCCGGAGCCTCTCGAAGCTCGGCATCGAGATCGAAGACGAGGACCTGCTCGAGGACGAGCTCTTCGACCCCTACGAACCGTTCAACCCCGACGACAGAGCACGAGCGCCGGCACTGAACGACTTCATCCACCTCACGGGAAACGCGAAGATCCTGACGGTGAGCGTCTCCCCGGACGCTCCGGTCGCCGGCACGTCGCTCGAAGCGGCCAACCGGACGGGAGTGCTCGACGAGGACACCCTCGTCATCGCCATCGAGCGGGGCGACGACGAGATCATGCCTCACGGCGACACGACCGTCCGGCCCGACGACGTCGTGACGCTGCTCTCGCGCCACCGGACCGACGACCGTGCGTTCGAGGCGTTTCAGCCCTCGCCGGGGGAGGAGGCGACGTCGTAGTGTGAGTCGAGATGACTTCCCTGATCAGGCGGGTCCGACATTGGCTGGCCGACGAAGCGGTCGTGTACGAGTGCCGGCGCTGCGGAACGACGCTCGACGGGCAGCGGGACGCCTGCTCCGTCTGTGGATCCGACGAGATCGCCCGTTACGACCTCGGGTGACACCGACATGACGTTACGACCTCGGGAGACACCGACATGACCGTACAGTTCGCGCAACACGTCCTCGTCCCTGTGGCCGATCACGAGGACGCACGGACGACGGCACGGGTCCTCGAGCCGTACGAGTTCGAACGGATCACCGTGCTCCACGTCGTCGAGAAGGGCGAGGGAGTGCCGGACAAGACACCCGTCGAACAGTCCGAACGGGTCGCCGCCGGGGCGTTCGACGCCTTCCGGGAGACGTTCCCGGACGCGGAGACGGAGATCACGTACGATCGGGACGTCGTCGAGGGAATCATCGAGGTCGCAGACGAGATCGACGCGAGTGCCATCGTCTTCAGGCCGCGCGGCGGCGCGCGAATCCTGCAGTGGCTCGCGGGTGATCGGTCGCTCCGGCTGATCACCGAGGCGGACCTGCCAGTGATTTCGGTGCCGGAGGGAGGGAAGCAGTGAGCGCCGACGACGAGGAACTCGCGAAGGACCTCGGGCTGCTCTCGGCGCTGACTATCGGCGTCGGGACGATGATCGGCGCCGGCATCTTCGTCCTCCCGGGACAGGCGGCGGCCGCGGCAGGGCCGGCAGTCGCGCTCTCCTTCGTCGTCGGTGGCGTCGTCTCGCTGTTCACCGCGCTCTCGGCGTCGGAGCTCGGCACCGCGATGCCGAAGGCCGGTGGCAGCTACTACTACGTCAATCACGCGCTGGGACCGCTGTTCGGGTCGGTCGCCGGGTGGGGCAACTGGATGGGGCTCGCGTTCGCGAGCGCGTTCTACACGCTCGGGTTCGGCGAGTACCTCGCGACGTTCCTCCCGTTGCCGGCCCTGGCGCTGGGGCCTGTCGGCTTGAGCGAGTTCCAGATCGGTGCGCTGCTGGCCGGGACGGCGTTCGTCGCCATCAACTACGTCGGCGCCAAGGAGACCGGCAGCGTCCAGATCGTCATCGTGACGATCCTCGTGGGCATCCTCACGCTCTTTTCGATTCTCGGATTCCTCCAGGCGGACGTGTCGACGCTTCGGCCGTTCTTCCCGGCCGAGACCGGTGGTGCTGCGGCGGTCCTCCCGGCGACGGGACTGGTGTTCGTCTCGTTCCTCGGGTTCGCGAAGATCACGACCGTCGCCGAGGAGCTGAAGAACCCGGGTCGGAACCTCCCGCTGGCGGTCGTCGGGAGCGTCCTCATCGTGACCGTGATGTACGCGATCATCATGGTCGTCCTGATGGGCGTCGTCAACTGGGACGTCCTCGGGGAGAGCGCGACACCCGTGCTGGACGTCGCCGAGATCGCGTTCGGAACGCTCGGCGTCGCGGGCATCGGCGTCGGCCTGTTGACGTTCGCGGGCCTGTTAGCCACGGCCTCGAGTGCGAACGCGTCGATCCTGGCGTCCTCGCGGATCAACTTCGCGATGGGCCGGGACAAGCTCGTCTCGAACAAGCTCAACGCCATTCACCCGAACTTCGCGACGCCGTATCGCTCGATCGCCGTCACGGGCGCGCTCATCCTCCTGTTCATCGCCGTCGGGAACATCAAAGTGCTAGCCAAGGCCGGCAGCGTGCTCCACCTGATCGTCTACGGCCTGCTCAACCTCGCGCTGATCGTGATGCGGGAGGCGGACGTGTCGGAGTACCAGCCCGACTTCGAGGTTCCGCTGTACCCGATCGTCCCCGCGCTGGGAGCGATCACCTCGTTCGGACTGATCGCGTTCATGGAGCCGATCGAGATCGGCCTCTCGCTGGTGTTCGTCGCCGGCGGGCTCGTCTGGTACCTCTCGTACGCACGCACCAGGGCCGACAAGCAGGGTGTGTTGAGCCAGTACGTCCTCTCGCGCTCGGACGAGATGCCGGCCGCAGCCGTCTCGGCGGCGAGCGCGGTCCGGCCGGACGGCGGCGACTACCGGGTGATGGTCCCGCTCGCGAACCCGCGGACCGAGACGGACCTGGTCGCGCTGGCGAGCGCGATCGCCAAACAGCGCGGCGGGACCGTCGACGCCGTCCACATCGTCACGGCGCCCGATCAGACCTCGCTGCAGTACGCCGCCGACCACGTCGAGGAACTCGAGGAGGACTACCACGCGCTGCTCGACGAGGCGAAGCGCGACGCCGAGGCGTTCGGCGTCGACGTCGAGACGCACACGATCCTCTCACACCGCCTGTTCGAGGAGATCTTCGACGCCGCGCGCGATCACCGGGCCGACCTCGTGGTGATGGGCTGGGAGGAGGAGACACACGGGGCCCCCGGCCGGGTCGAGAGTGCGCTCGACGAGTTGACCGAGGACCTGCCCTGTGACTTCCTGGTGATGAAGGATCGCGGGTTCGACCCCGAGGAGATCCTCGTTCCCACGGCGGGCGGGCCCGACTCCGACCTGAGTGCGGAGGTCGCGAAACTGCTCCGGAGGGAGTACGGCTCGCGGGTGACGCTCCTGCACGTCGCCGACTCCGCCGACGAGGGCGAGGCGTTCCTCGAAACGTGGGCCGAGGAGCACGGGCTCGGGGACGCCGCGCTCCGGGTCGAAACCGGCGACGTCGAGTCGGCGATCGAACGGGCGGCGACCGACAGGTCGATGGTGATCGTCGGGGCGACCGAACGGGGGCTCCTCTCCCGGCTGTTCCAGGGGAGCCTGGTCCTCGACGTGGTCGACGACGTCGACTGTTCCGTGCTGCTCGCCGAGCGACCCGGGCACCGGGGGATCCTCGACAGACTGGCCGGTGACTAGTATCGGCTCGAGTGCGGCGCTTCTCCGTCACACGCACGAGACGGCGCTGACGCGGTCCTCGCCGGTGTGAGACGTCGACTCGACTTCGTACGGGTCGTGTTCGAGACGAGTCGTGCCTCCTCGTTCGTCCGCGCCGAACCGGTGGACAGCAGCGGCCGAGACGCCCGGTAGTCCGTCGCCGACCGATCACCGCCGAGGAGCCGTCCCGACCTCGTTTTTTCGATGTCGATAATATTCTCCCATTGGATTTGGAAAAGCGAAATCAGAACGCAGGAATTATAGTTTAGCGAAACTAGCGGCCCACATGGTCGGCACCGACATCGGTCACCGAGCCCGCGACGGACCAGCGATCAGGCGCGTCCCGGAGCCACGCGTGACACGCCGGTACAGAGGTTCGCGGTTCGGCAACGGTCCGGGAACGGTCCCGGTCCGGTTCTCGGTCGCACTCGTCGGAGGTGGCTGACGGGATGGTAGTCCTTCGACACGTGGTCGTTCCCGTCGCGAACGAAGAGGACGGTACGGAGACGGCAGCAGCGCTCGCCCCGTACCTCGACGCGATTCACCGAACGACGCTGGTTCACGTGATCGAAACGAGACCCGGAACGGCCAACAAAGCGCCCGTCGAGAAGCGCCGTGCCGACGCCGAGGAGTTCCTCTCCGCGTTCGAGTCGCGGCTCGACGGGCGTGCGACCGTCGACACGCGGATCACCTTCGGCGCTGACGTCGCCGAGACGATCGTCGAGACGGCACTCGACGTCGGGGCGACGGCGATCGCGTTTCGCTCGCGGGAGAGCGGGCGGCTCGCCCGCCTGCTCTCCGGAAACACGACCGCACGTCTCGTCAGGGATCCGGACGTCCCCGTGCTTTCGCTCGCGGAGGGACGGCGTCGTATCGCCGAGTCGGCACCTCGGACGCAGGGGATCGACGTGGAGGACGGCTGATGGGCGACGAGGAGCTCGCGAAGGACCTCGGGCTGCTCTCGGCGCTAACCATCGGGATCGGCACGATGATCGGCGCCGGTATCTTCGTGCTCCCCGGCGTCGCGGCCAGCACCGCCGGTCCGGTGGTCGTCGTCTCGTTCGTGATCGGCGGGCTTATCGCGAGGGT
>Ga0207797_1002389_pt1 | contig 13019 bp, 11 predicted proteins | sample PRCRCaboRojoPR_6_FD_187275 | JGI IMG/M metagenome (GOLD analysis project Ga0207797, IMG submission 187275) | Marine sediment microbial community from Cabo Rojo, Puerto Rico - PR CR 10% Liquid 1 (SPAdes) | ecosystem: Environmental > Aquatic > Marine > Coastal > Sediment | place: Cabo Rojo, Puerto... | reverse complement strand
GGCGGCGCCGCGGCGGCGGATGGTGGCCGACACCGCCGGGGTGGAGAACAGGCCGCCGCGCCCCACCAGCACCCGGCCCACGCCGTTGGCGGCGGCCATGCGCAGGATGGTGGCGATGGCGGTGTCGGCGTAGTAACGGCCGTCGCCGCCCAGCACCAGGGTGCCGCCGGCCAGCTCCGGGCAGCTGTCGAAGATGGCCTGGACGAAGTTCTCCAGGTAGTGGGGCTCGCGGAACCGCGGCACCGCCTTGCGCAGGCCCGAGGTGCCGGGGCGCTGATCGGTGAAGGGGGTGGTGGCTTGCTCGATGACGGCCATGGTCCTCTACCGGTTGGCGGCGTTGGCAAAGTACGCGCGGCTGATGCGGAACACCACCGGCGACAGCAGCAGCAGGGCGATCAGGTTGGGGATGGCCATGAGCGCCATGGTCACGGTGGCGATGTTCCACACCAGATCCAGACTGGCCACCGCGCCCACGAACACGGCGGCCACCCATACCACCCGGAATACCATGAGGCCGCGCACGCCCGCCAGGTACTCGACGCAACGCTCGCCGTAGTAGGCCCAGGTCAGCGTGGTGGAGAAGGCGAAGATGATCAGGCCGAAGGCCACCACGAAATCGCCCGGGCCCGCCAGGCCCTGGCTGAAGGCCAGGGTGGTCAGGCCCGCGCCGGTCTCGCCGCTGTCCCAGGCGCCGGTGGTGACGATCACCAGGGCGGTCATGGTGCACACCACGATGGTGTCCAGGAAGGTGCCGAGCATGCCCACCACGCCCTGGCGCACGGGGTCGTCGGTCTGCGCCGCGGCGTGCGCCATGGGCGCCGAGCCCAGGCCGGCCTCGTTGGAGAACAGCCCGCGCGCCACGCCCCACTGGATGGCCATCATCACCCCGGCGCCGGCGAAGCCGCCGGTGGCGGCGGTGCCGGTGAAGGCATCGGCGAAGATGGTAACGAGGCCGGCGGGCACGGCGGCGTAGTTGGCCACCAGGATGGCCAGCGCGCCCAGGATGTAGACCACCCCCATGAGCGGCACCAGGGTCTCGGCCACGGACGCGATGCGCCGGATGCCGCCAACGATCACGGTGAACACCAGCGCCGCCATGACGGCGCCGGTGGCCCAGAAGGGGACACCGGCGGCGGTGTCCAGGGCGTCGGCCACGGAGTTGGACTGGACCGTGTTGCCGATGCCGAAGGCGGCGATGGCGGCGAACACCGCGAAGGCGCCGCCCAGCCACTTCCAGCCCTCGCCCAGGCCGTTTTTGATGTAGTACATGGGCCCGCCGACGTGCATGTGACGGGCGTCCACCTCGCGGTACTTCACGGCCAGAACGGCCTCGGCGTACTTGGTGGCCATGCCCACCAGGGCGGTGACCCACATCCAGAACACCGCCCCCGGCCCGCCCAGGTAGATGGCAGTGCCCACCCCGGCGATGTTGCCGGTGCCGATGGTGGCCGACAGCGAGGTCATGAGGGCGGCGAACGGGGTGATCTCGCCCTCGCCCCTCTGGCCGCCATGGCGGCGGCCGGCCCACAGCATGCGGAAGCCGTAGCCCAGCTTGCGGATGGGCAGCAGGCCCAGCCCCAGGGTCAGGAACAGCCCCGTGCCCAGCAGCAGCACGAGCATTAGCTCGTTCCACAGCCAGTCGGAGACGGTGGTCAGCAGATCGTTGATGGCGTCCATGGCAGCCCCTTTTGCCCGTTGTCACGGCGCCTGCGGCAACCGGGCGCGCTGAAGGCGCCGCGGCGCGCATGGTAAAGTAACACGCTTACCCGCACGCAAAAGGTGATGTCCGATGGAGCTGTCCGCGCTTACCGCCGTGTCGCCCCTGGACGGCCGCTACGGGGCCAAGACCGAGGCCCTGCGCCCCCACTTCAGCGAGTTCGGCCTGATCCGCAACCGCGTGCGCGTGGAGGTGGCGTGGTTCAAGGCGCTGGCCGCGGAGCCGGGCATCGCCGAGCTGCCGGCGCTGTCCGTCGAGGCCAGCGCCTTCCTGGACCGCATCTGCGACGACTTCGACCCCGGCGACGCCCAGCGCATCAAGGCCATCGAGGCCACCACCAACCACGACGTCAAGGCGGTGGAGTACTTCCTCAAGGAGCGCACCGCGGAGCAGCCCGAGCTGGCCGCCGGCAGCGAGTTCTTCCACTTCGCCTGCACCTCCGAGGACATCAACAACCTGGCCCACGGCCTGTCCCTGTGCGAGGCCCGCGACGAGGTCCTGCTGCCGGCCGCCGACGCCCTGGTGGCCAAGCTCACCGAGCAGGCCCACGAGTGGGCCGAGGTGCCCATGCTCGGGCGCACCCACGGCCAGCCGGCCACCCCCACCACCGTGGGCAAGGAGCTGGCGGTGTTCGCCCACCGCCTCAAGGGCGACCGCCGCGCCATCGCCGAGACCCCCATCCGCGGCAAGATCAACGGCGCCACCGGCAACTTCAACGCCCACCTGGTGGCCTACCCGGAGGTGGACTGGTCGGCCCTGGGCCAGCGCTTCGTGGCGGGCCTGGGGCTGACCTGGAACCCCTACACCACCCAGATCGAGCCGCACGACTACATGGCCGAGCTGTTCTCGGCGGTGAGCCGCTTCAACACCGTGCTCACCGACCTGTGCCGGGACATCTGGGGCTACATCAGCTTCGGCTACTTCAAGCAGAAGGTGGTGGCCGGCGAGGTGGGCAGCTCCACCATGCCGCACAAGGTCAACCCCATCGACTTCGAGAACGCCGAGGGCAACCTGGGCCTGGCCAACGCCACCCTCGACCACCTGGCCGCCAAGCTGCCCATCTCCCGCTTCCAGCGCGACCTCACCGACTCCACCGTGCAGCGCAACATGGGCACCGGCTTCGCCTACGCGCTGCTGGCCTACGCCTCGGCGCAGAAAGGCCTGGGCAAGCTGGAGCTCAACCGCAGCCGCCTGGCCGAGGACCTGGACGGCGCCTGGGAGGTGCTGGCCGAGCCCATCCAGACCGTCATGCGCCGCTACGGGGTGGACCAGCCCTACGAGCGCCTCAAGGCCCTCACCCGCGGCCGCGCCGTGGACGCCGACAAGCTCGCCGAGTTCCTCGACGACCTGCCCATCCCCGAGGCCGAGAAGACCCGCCTCAAGGGGCTGACCCCGGCCACCTACCTGGGCAACGCCGCCGAGCAGGCGCGCTCGGTCTAGGCCCGGCGCCCGCCGGCGCAAAAAAGGGGCGGCCCTCGCGGGGCCGCCCCCTGGCGTTACGGGATGCCGTCGGCTCCCGCCTCCCCTTATACGCCCGTGGCGTCGGGCACGCTGAGCCGGGACACCACCCGGCGCACGCCTTCCACCTGGTTAACCGCGCGCACGGCCCGGGCCACCGCCTCCCAGGAGGTCAGCTCGCCGCTGAGGGTGACCACGCCTTCGGCCACGTCCACATTGATGCGGCCCAGGCTGCCCATGCCCAGCACCCCCGTGAGGGTGGTCTTGACGCGCGCCTGCAGGGCCCGATCCCCGAACCAGGAACGGCCCTCGGCGCCCAGCTCGCCCAGCTTGTCGCTGACGAACTCGCCCTTGTCGCGCATGGCGCGCTGGATCTCGCGGCCCAGGTCCTTGAGCTCCTTGGTCACGCCGCCGGCGGGCTCCTGCTGCTGGTCCCCGTCGTTGCCGTCGTTGCCGGCGTCCTGGGCCCAGCCAGCGGGGCCGGCCAGGAGCAGGGCCACCAGGACGGCCCCGGCGGTCTTTGGATGGCGCATGGTGCCCCCTCTTCCGTTGCGCGGCCCTCACCAGCGGCAGGGTATCAAACTCGCCGCCGCCATCACCCGGCCAGCGACGGCCCCCCGCACGGGAAGGCCTCGCGGTTGTGGGGCTCGCCGTAGTCGAGCAGCGGGCCCTTGGGCACGATGCCGGTGGGGTTCAGGCCGGGATGGCTGCCGTAGTAGTGGCGCTTGATGTGGTCCAGATTCACCGTCTCGGCCACCCCGGGCACCTGGTAGAGCTCGCGCAGGTAGTTGGCCAGGTTCGGGAAGTCTTTGATCCGCTGGCGGTTGCACTTGAAGTGGCCGACATAGACCGGGTCGAAGCGCACCAGGGTGGTGAACAGCCGCCAGTCGGCCTCGGTGAGGCGGCTGCCCACCAGGTAGCGGTGCTCGCCCAGGCGCGCCTCCACCGCGTCCAGGGCGGCGAACAGGGCGTCGTAGGCCTCTTCGTAGGCGGCCTGGGTCTGGGCGAAGCCGGTCTTGTAGACGCCGTTGTTGATGGCGTCGTAGACCCAGGCGTTGACCTCGTCGATGGCCTCGCGCAGGTCGGGCGGGTAGAAATCGATGCGGTCGTCGGCGATGTCGTCGAAGGCGCTGTTCAGCATGCGGATGATATCCGCCGACTCGTTGCTCACCGCCGCCCCGGCCACCTTGTCCCACAGCAGGGGCACGGTGACCCGGCCGGTGTAGCGGGAGTCGCCGAGGACGTAGACCTCGCGCAGGTAGTCGCAGCCGTTGACGGTGTCGGGGATGCAGCCCGGGCCCTCGGAGAACCGCCAGCCCTCGTCGCCCATGATGGGGTCCACCACGGACACCGTGATGGCCGACTCCAGGCCCTTGAGCTTGCGGAAGATGAGGGTGCGGTGGGCCCACGGGCAGGCCAGCGATACGTACAGGTGGTAGCGCCCGGCCTCGGCCGGGAAGCCGCTGGCGCCGTCGGCGGTGACCCAGTTGCGGAAGGGACTGTCGGGCCGCACGAAGCGGCCGCCCTCGGTCTCGGGGGCGAAGGCCTGCTTCTGCCAGACGCCGTCGATGAGCTTGCCCATACCCAAAACCTTAGCGCTATACTCGGAAATTTCCACCTTTCGCCCAGTCTAAGGGTCAAGGTAGACTTTGACGCCTTCGAACCACCCCTACCCTGCGCTTGACAGGCTGAGGGCCGCTTCGCCCCCCGAGGGGCCATAAGGAGTCGCTGCATGGATGCCACGATCACCATCCCGGAGGTGACCGAGGACCAGCTCCCGGAGGGTCCGAGCGTTGAGGACCGCGAACGGGCCATGGACCCCGCCGAGCGCGAGCGCCTGACCGAGGAGGCCAAGCGCCTGCTCGCCGACAGGGACGCCGTGCTGGTGGCCCATTATTACACCTCGGAGGACCTGCAGGATCTGGCCGAGGCCAGCGGCGGCACCGTGGCCGACTCCCTGGAGATGGCCCGGTTCGGCCACGAGCACCCGGCGTCCACCCTGGTGGTCGCGGGCGTGCGCTTCATGGGCGAGACCGCCAAGATCCTCAATCCGGAGAAGCGGGTGCTGATGCCGTCGCTGGAGGCGGAGTGCTCGCTCGACCTGGGCTGCCCCGCGGACGAGTTCGCCGCCTTCTGCGATGCCCACCCCGACCGCACCGTGGTGGTCTACGCCAACACCTCGGCGGCGGTGAAGGCCCGCGCCGACTGGGTGGTCACCTCGTCCATCGCCGTGGACGTGGTGCGCCACCTGCACGAGCGCGGCGAGAAGGTGCTGTTCGCCCCGGACAAGCACCTGGGCCACTACGTCGAGCGCGCCACCGGGGCCGATGTCCTCAACTGGCCGGGCTCCTGCGTGGTCCACGACCACTTCAAGGGCGCCGAGCTCAAGGCGCTGATGGCCGAGCGCCCCGAGGCCAAGGTGCTGGTCCATCCCGAATCGCCCCGCCAGGTCATCGAGCTGGCCGACGTGGTGGGCTCCACCACCCAGCTCATTCAGGCCGTCAAGGACCTGGGCGCCCCCACCTACATCGTCGCCACCGACCGCGGCATCTTCCACAAGATGCAGGAAGCGGCTCCCGAGGCCACGTTCCTGGAGGCCCCCAGCGCCGGGGCCGGGGCCACCTGCCGCAGCTGCGGTCACTGCCCGTGGATGGCCATGAACGGCGTGTCCAACCTGGTGAGCTCGCTGCGCGAGGGCAGCAACGAGATCCACGTGGACCCGGCCGTGGGCCGTCAGGCCATGGTGCCCCTCAGGCGCATGCTGGATTTCAACGAGGAGCGCAAGCGGCGCCTTCAGGGAGACTGACAACGCGTCGCCCCCACCCCGCCCGGGCCCCGTCAGGGGCCTTTCTTGTGGCCGGCCTCAGCCCTCGCCGCCCTGCTCCTTCTCGATGTCGGCGCGCACCTGGTTCATGTCCAGGTCGCGGGCCTGCTGGATGACGCTCTCCAGGCCCTCGCGCGGCAGGACACCCGACTCCTGGAAGATGATGATCTGCTCGCGGAACAGCATCAGGGTGGGGATGGAGCGGATGCCGAAATGGCCGGCGAGCTCCTGCTCTTCCTCGGTGTTGATCTTGCCGAAGACCACGTCCGGGTACTCTTCGGAGATCTCCTCGTAGATGGGCGCGAAGGTCTTGCAGGGCTGGCACCAGGAGGCCCAGAAGTCCACGAAGACCATGTCGTTATTCATGATGGTGTCTTCGAAGTTGTCCTTGGTCAGCTCGGTAGTCGCCAAAACGGACTCCTTTGGTCGGGTGACGGCAAAATGAGCAACATCCTCCCATGTATGCTCCGGGACGCAACCCCGTTTCCATTGGAGGCCCATCCCCGCATCATGTTCCGCATTTACGGAGGGTCACCAGGTGCTGGATTCGCTCGATCTCGGCCGCCGGCTGGATAAGGCCGACTACAAGGCCCACCGCCGGGCCTGGCAGCTGGAGCTGGTGCAGCTCCAGCAGACGGCCATGCGCCACGGGGTACGGGCCATGGTGGCCCTCGAGGGCATGGACGCCTCCGGCAAGGGCGGCGCCATCCGGCGCCTGGTGCAGCCACTGGACCCGCGCGGCTTCCGGGTCTACCGGGTGGGCCCGCCCGCGGCGGAAGAGCACGCCCGCCATCACCTCTACCGCTTCTGGACCAAGGTGCCCATGCCAAGCGAGATGGCCGTGTTCGACCGCTCCTGGTACGGGCGGGTGCTGGTGGAACGGGTGGAGAACCTGGCCACGGCGTCCCAGTGGCAGCGCGCCTACCGCGAGCTCAACGACTTCGAGCGGACCCTGGCCGACAGCGGCGTGGCCCTGGTCAAGTGCTGGCTGCACATCGACGCCGACGAGCAGCTGCGCCGGTTTCAGGCCCGTCTGGCCGACCCCCTCAAGGCCTGGAAAATGAGCGATGACGACTGGCGCAACCGGGCCAACTGGGACGCCTACATGGCCGCCGCCGAGGAGGCCCTGGCCAAGACGGACACCGCGCCCGCGCCCTGGACGGTGATCCCGGCCAACGACAAGCGCTTCGCCCGCATCCGGGTCCTGCAGGCGGTGGCCGGCGCCCTGCGCGCCCGGGCGCAGGCGGAGGGGATCGCGTGCCCGCCCTTCCAGGGGCTGCCCCTGGACTAGTCGGCCAACCCCGGGAAGCGGTCGCTGACGTAGCGGCGGTGGCAGTCGATGCAGGCCCCGGTCATTTCCCGGAAGACCCGTAGCTGCCGGTCCGGATCCTCGGCACGGGCCGCCTCCGCCAGGGCCGCCGCCTTGTCGTGGAAGCGCTTGTCCAGCCTCAGGAAGGCCGGCGGCACCGCGGCCTTGAGGTCCCGCCGATCGGCGGCGGTGAGCTCGCGCTGGAGGATGAAGCTGCGGTGGATACGCCGGGCCTTCTCCGCCACCGCGGCGTGATTGCCGCTCACCAAGGCGCCGAAGATGGCCCGCATGGCCCCGTCGATGGCCCGCATCTCCTGGCGCAGCAGCCGATCCAGCTTGGGCGTCAGTTGCCCGGTGACCGGCTCCGCGGCCCCCGCCAGGGGCGTCCCCATCAACCCCACCGCCAGCACCAGCCAGACCAGCCCTCGAATGCCCCGGATGAACCGCATGGCCCCTCCACCGTCGCTGCCAAAAATTCCATTTTAATTACACCTTATGTTTCAGGACCAGCCCCCTCCGACCCGGGCCGTCTAGCGTGCCTCCACGGCCTGGCGGTAGGCCTTGAGCGCGCGCGGCATGAACGCCTGCAAACGCTCGATACGCTTTCCGTGGCTGGGATGGGTGGACAGGAACTCGGGCGGCTGTCGGCCCTTGCCCAGCCTGTCCATGCGCTGCCAGAAGCTCACCGCGGCGCGCGGGTCGTAGCCGGCCCTGGCCATGTACAGGAGGCCGATGCGGTCGGCCTCCAGCTCATGGCTGCGGCTGAAGGGCAGCATAATGCCGACCTGAACCCCCATGCCGAAGGCAGCCAGGTAGAGCTCGCGGGTCTCCGCCGGCTTTTCGCTCACGGCGGCGCTCAGCGCCATGCCGCCAAGATTGGCCAGAAGCGCCTGCGACATGCGCTCGCCGCCATGGTTGGCGGCCACATGGGCAACCTCGTGGCCCATGACGGTGGCGAGCTCGGCGTCGCTTCGGGCCACTTGCAGAATGCCCTGGTAGACCCCCACGTGGCCGCCGGGGAGGGCGAAGGCGTTCTTCTGGTCGCTGGCGAAGGTGGCGAACTGCCACTTCTCCGGCCGCACGCCGGTGGCGCCCCAGGCCACCTGGGCGATGCGCCGGCCCACCCGGGTCACCCGCTCGCGGGCTTGCGGGTTCTCGCTGAGGGGCTCCTTGCGCCGGATATCGGCAAAGGCTTCGGCCCCCATGCTGGCCATCTGCGCCTGCGGCACCAGGGACAGGGCCGAACGCCCCGTCACCGGTACCGTCTGGCAGGCCGCCACGGCGGCCAGCAGCCCCCAGGCCAACAGCCACCGCGGACGCGGGACGGGGATCATTCGGCGCCTCCTTGGCGGATACCTTTCCTACCTGGGTACCAGCTTCGCTGCCGCCGCACCAGGGGGCCCTTCCCTCCCCCGCGCCGCTGGTCCATTCTAATGGCCTGTAGCCCCCTGGGGGTTCGCAACCGGAAGACGCCCATGACTCAAGACCCCTGCGATTGGCCCCGTCTGCTCGGGGCCTGCGTCGATCAGGCCTACAACGCCGTGATCATCACCGACGCCCGCCTGGAGGCGCCGGGGCCGGAGATCCTCTACGTCAACCCCGCCTTCGAGCGTATGAGCGGCTACGGCCGGGACGAGGTGGTCGGCCTCAACCCCCGCTTCATGCAGGGCCCGGACACCGAGCGCGAGGTGCTCGACCGCCTGCGGCGCAATCTGCAGCGGGGTGAGCCCTTCGAGGGGCACACCATCAATTACCGCAAGGACGGCACCCCGTTCCACATGGAGTGGACCACCACCCCGGTGCGCGGCGACAGCGGCGACATCACGCACTTCGTCGCCGTCCAGCGCGACATCACCCGCCAGGTGGAGCTGGAGACCGAGCTGGAGTTGCGCGCCTCCACCGACCCCCTCACCGGCTTCTACAACCGCATCCGGTTCAGCGAGTACCTGGGCAACGAGCTCAACCGGCTGCGCCGCTACGGCGGCGAGGCCACCCTGCTGCTCCTCGACCTGGACCACTTCAAGGCCATCAACGACGAGCACGGCCACGACCTGGGCGACCGCGTGCTCAAGGAGCTGTGCCAGGTCCTGGAGGAGAACTCGCGCGAGGCCGACATCCCGGCCCGCTGGGGCGGTGAGGAGTTCGTGCTGCTGGCCCCCGAGACCTTCGCCCAGGAGGGCGAGCTGCTGGCGGAGAAGCTGCGCCAGGCGGTGGCCAACCACCCCTTCCCGGCCGTGGCCGCGGTCACCGTGAGCATCGGCTGCGTCAGCCTGAGCCCGGGCGACTCCCCGGACGAGGTGCTGCGGCGGGCGGACGACGCCATGTACGCCGCCAAGGAGGCGGGCCGCAACCGCGTGGCCACCGGCTGACCCCACTTGCCGTGGCGGTGGCGGGCATTACAATGCGCCCTCCCACTGGCCGCTGAGAGAGCCTGACCCCCATGGCGCAGACCATCGCTAGCCGCATCGCCGCCGAGCTCGGCGTGGCCGAGACCCAGGTGAGCGCGGCCGTCCGTCTGCTCGACGACGGCGCCACCGTCCCCTTCATCGCCCGCTACCGCAAGGAAGCCACCGGCGGCCTCGACGACACCCAGCTGCGCAACCTGGAGGAGCGCCTGCGCTACCTCCGTGAGCTGGAGGAGCGCCGCGACACGGTGCTGGCCACCATCGACGAGCAGGGCCAGCTGTCGGAGGAGCTGGCGGCGGCCATCCGCGCGGCGGAGACCAAGACCCGCCTGGAGGACCTCTACGCCCCGTACAAGCCCAAGCGCCGCACCAAGGGCCAGAAGGCCATCGAGGCCGGCCTGGAGCCGCTGGCGCGGGCGCTGTACGACACCCCCGGGCAGGACCCGGAGACCCTGGCCGCGGACTATCTCAATCCCGAGGCCGAGGTGGCCGACACCCGGGCCGCGCTGGAGGGGGCGCGCGCCATCCTCATGGAGGAATGGGCGGAGGACCCCGAGCTGGTGGGCGAGCTGCGCGAGTACGCCTGGGAGCACGGCGTGCTGCGCTCGGCGGTGGTGGCCGGCAAGGAGGGCGAGGGCGCCAAGTTCTCCGACTACTTCGACTACCGCGAGCCGATCAAGGCCATCCCCTCGCATCGCGCCCTGGCCCTGTTCCGCGGCCGCAACGAGGGCATCCTCAAGCTGGACCTGATCGTCGGCGACGAGGACGCCGACCCGCGCGCCTTCGGACCCGGCGAGAGCCACATCGCGGCGCGCTTCGGCATCCGCGACCAGTCCCGCCCGGCCGACCCCTGGCTGGCCGAGGTGGTGCGCTTCACCTGGCGAGTCAAGGTGCTCACCAAGCTGGAGACCGAGCTCACCGGGCGCCTGCGCGAGCGCGCCGAGGACGAGGCCATCCGGGTGTTCGCCGGCAATCTGCACGACCTGCTGCTGGCCGCCCCCGCCGGCACCCGCCCGGTGATCGGCATCGACCCCGGCCTGCGCACCGGCTGCAAGGTGGCGGTGGTGGACGCCACCGGCAAGGTGGTGGCCACCGCCACCATCTACCCGCACGAGCCCAAGCGGCAGTGGGACCAGGCCATCCAGACCCTGGCCGAGCTGGCCCGCAACCACGGCGCCGAGCTCCTCGCCATCGGCAACGGCACCGCCAGCCGCGAGACCGACCGCCTCGCCGCCGATCTGCTCAAGGCCCATGCCGAGCTCGGGCTGCAGAAGGTCATGGTCTCCGAGGCCGGCGCCTCGGTCTATTCCGCCTCGGAGCAGGCCGCCAACGAGCTGCCCGAGCTCGACGTCTCCCTGCGCGGCGCGGTGTCCATCGCCCGCCGCCTGCAGGATCCGCTGGCCGAGCTGGTGAAGATCGAGCCCAAGTCCATTGGCGTGGGTCAGTACCAGCACGACGTCTCCCAGACGCGCCTGGCGCGCACCCTGGACGCCGTGGTGGAGGACGCCGTGAACGCCGTGGGGGTGGACGCCAACACCGCCTCGGCGCCGCTGCTGACCCGGGTGTCGGGGCTCAACGCCAGCCTCGCCGGGCGCCTCGTGGAGCACCGCGACGCCCACGGCGCCTTCCCCGACCGCGAGGCCCTGAAGCAGGTGCCCCGCCTGGGCGACAAGACCTTCGAGCAGGCGGCCGGCTTCCTGCGCATCCGTGGCGGCAGCAACCCGCTGGACGCCTCCGCCGTGCACCCCGAGGCCTACCCGGTGGTGGAGCGCATCCTGGCGGACAACGGCCGCACCATCGACCAGGTCCTGGGCGACGCCCGGTTCCTGCGCGGCCTGACCCCCGATGCCTACACCGACGAGCGCTTCGGCGTGCCCACCGTCAGCGACATCCTGGCCGAGCTGGAGAAGCCCGGCCGCGACCCCCGGCCGGAGTTCGCCACCGCCAGCTTCCGCGAGGGCGTGGAGGACATCAAAGATCTGGAGCCGGGCATGCTCCTCGAGGGGGTGGTGACCAACGTCACCAACTTCGGCGCCTTCGTGGACGTGGGCGTGCACCAGGACGGCCTGGTGCACATCTCCCAGCTGGCCGACCGCTACGTGGCCGACCCGCGCGAGGTGGTCAAGCCGGGGGATGTGGTCAAGGTGCGGGTGCTGGAGGTGGACACCGAGCGCCGCCGCATCGGCCTGTCCATGAAGCTGCAGCAGGAGGCTGGTGAGGGCAAGCCGGCCGCGGACAAGCCGCGCAAGCGCCAGGGCAAGGGCAAGGGCAAGGGCCAAGGCAAAGGCGACAAGGCCGGCGGCGAGGGCGCCAAGGGCAAGGAGCCGGAAGGGGCCCTGGCCGAGGCCTTCCGCCGCGCCCACAAGGGCGCCGGGGACTAGGTCTCCGGCGGGCGGCCGGCGTCCAGCACCCCGGCCCTAAAGCGCAGGGCCGCGGTGGGCAGGGTCCCTTCCAGGAGACCGCGCAGGACCTCGGCCGGGTCCATCCGGAGGGTCTCGGCCGCACCCGCCAGATCCAGGTAGGCGGGCTCCGGGGCCGACGCCGCCTCCGGCCACGCCGCGCAGCGGCTGGCCGTCCGGCTGCCCAGGCGCTCGGGATTGGGGATGCCGACCAGCTGCTCATAGCGGTTATCCCCGCCCCCTCGGGGCCCGCATACCACCTCCCCGGCCGCCTCGAGATGCCGGAGGGCAGCGCGGAGCTCTTCCTCCGCCAAGCCGGTGAGGCGCCGGCCCCGCGTCAGGAGCTGGCGCAGGCGGACGGCAACCCCTTCCCCGCCGTCCCCGGCCGCGGGGTCGGCGTCGGCCAGCAGGGCCAGCGCCTCCGCCGTCCGGCGCACCGCCTCGGCCTCGGACCGCGGTTCGAGGCGCTCGGTGGTGGCCAGAAGGCGCTCCTGGAAGCGGGCCATGAGCTCCCGCACCAGGGGCGGGCTCTGCGCCAGCGCCCGCTTCAGCAGGGCGCGATCGATCACCACCAGCTCCGCCTCCTCCGCAGCCGTCGCGGTTGCCGAGCGCGGGGCCTCACCGATGATGGCCATCTCCCCGAACACCTCGCCGGCGCCGAGGCTGGCCAACACCGCCTCCGTGCCCTCCAGGGTCCGGCTCAGGGTCACCCGTCCCCGCTTGAGCAGGTAGGCCTCCCGCCCGCCCTGCCCCTCGCGGAAGACGAGGCTCCCGGCCGGGTACGTGCGCGTCTCGTAGCTGGCGGTTCCGGCTACCATGGACTCCCCTTTCCGGGCGGACCCGGCGGTGGTCTCAGCCCTTTCCCGCGCCACCGTACAGGTGCCATACCCGATTCCGGAAGGCGGCC
>Ga0207797_1002388_pt1 | contig 13024 bp, 9 predicted proteins | sample PRCRCaboRojoPR_6_FD_187275 | JGI IMG/M metagenome (GOLD analysis project Ga0207797, IMG submission 187275) | Marine sediment microbial community from Cabo Rojo, Puerto Rico - PR CR 10% Liquid 1 (SPAdes) | ecosystem: Environmental > Aquatic > Marine > Coastal > Sediment | place: Cabo Rojo, Puerto... | reverse complement strand
AGTGTGGGGGGTCACCCTCTCAGGTCCCCTACCCGTCATCGCCTTGGTAGGCCATTACCCTACCAACTAGCTGATGGGACGCAGGCCCCTCCTAAAGTGACGCCGTGGTCTTTCGGCCACGGAGCCTTTCCTTCAAAAGGTTCTAATCTCTTGAAGGGTATAGGGTATTAGCCTCAGTTTCCCAAGGTTATTCCCTTCTTTAGGGCAGGTCACCAACGCGTTACTCACCCGTCCGCCACTAAGAGCTCCGGTGCAAGCACCAGAACTTCTTCGTTCGACTTGCATGTATTAGGCACGCCGCCAGCGTTCATCCTGAGCCAGGATCAAACTCTCCGCAAAAGTTATCACACCCGAAAGTGTGATTAGATTACGAAGATCATATCTCAACTCAAAGTTTTGAACTTCTGCTGTTAGCTTTCTATCACTATTCAGTTGTTAAGGTTCAAGGCCCTTTTCTTAGAGCGAGGGACATTCTACCACCCCGGCTTCTGCGCGTCAAGGGCATTCATAGCAGAGAACAAAAAACCCCGCCGATCTCCAGCTTTGTGACATCGGCCGTTCCGCCGCGCATCGCTGCGCTTTGGTTTGGTTCTGCACTCTGGATTGTCAATGATCTGCCGGTCTGGCGAGATCGTCCTTCAACTTACCTTGCGCATTATAAAGGTTTTCTGGGGCCTGTCAAGGCCTTTGCCGGTGAATCAACGCCCTCAACCTTAAAATATCCCCGCCCCGGCTCATTCCATGTCCTGCCGGCCCATGATCGCCCGCAGCAGCGTGTTTTGATCGGCATATTCCAGATCCCCCCCCATCGGCAGACCGCGCGCCAGGCGGGTGACCCGCACCCCACCGCCGTCCAGCTGCTGGCGGAGGTACATCGCGGTGGCATCACCCTCCATACTGGGATTGGTCGCCAGCAGCACCTCGGTGATCTCCCCCGCGCTGACCCGATCCAGCAGTTCCTGGATCCGGAGATCCTCCGGGCCGATCCCTTCCACCGGCGAGAGCGCCCCGTGCAGCACATGATAACGGCCCTTGAACGCCGCGGTCCGCTCCAGGGCGGCCACATCCAGCGGCTCTTCCACCACGCACAGCAGGGACTGATCCCTGGCATCATCCCGGCACACCGCACAAACCTGCTGCCCGGCTGCCATGATGTTAAAACACGTCGGACAGGTAGCGGTACCTTCCCGCAGTTTTTGCAGGGCTTCCGCCAGCTCCCGGGTGAGCTCGCTCTCTTGATCCCGGAGCAGGAAAAATGTCAGCCGGGAGGCTGTCTTCGGGCCCACCCCCGGCAGGCGTGAAAAGGCCTCGATCAACCCGGTCACCGGTTCAGGAAGCATGCGCCACCTCCCCTTTCATTAAAAGGGCAGGCCCCCGCCTGCCAGCGGACCCAATCTCTCGGCCGCTGCTTCCCGGGCTTTCTCTAAACCCGAGCTGACCGCAGCCAGCACCAGGTCTTCCAGCATCTCTACATCGCCCTCTTCGACCAATCCCGGATCGATTGACACGGACTTTACCTGCTGGTCCCCGGTCACCACAACCTTCACCGCGCCCCCACCGGCCGAAGATTCCAGCTCCATGGCTGCCAGCTCTTCCTGTGCTTTAAGCATCTGCTGCTGCAGCTGCTGGATCTGCTGCATCATCCCTCCGGACCCCCCGGGAAAACCACCTTGATTAGAACGCTTGGCCATCTTACTGCCTCCCTGTTTCCTCCAATATATCAATCTGCTTCACTTAATCCTGATCGTTTACATATTTCCCGCCCAGATCCCGGACGGCCGTCGCCACCAGTCCATCCGGCTCCACACCTTCCGGAAGCCCGTGATCCTCCCCGCTGCCGAGCACGCACTCGACAGGGACCGGCTGGCCGAGCACTTCTTCGATCACCTGCCGGCAAACCCGCAGATGGTCTTCTTTTTCCATCTTGGTCTTGTTGATATCGCTCCGGAAACTGAGAATCAGGGTGCCTTCTTTCAGGCCCAGCGGGCGGCAGGTGTTCAGCAGCGCCTGGGTGGTAGGATTGCTGTCCCGGACCCGTTTGATGATCCTGCCCCAGGCTTCCAGCACATTGACCGTGCCTTCCCCCTTGCCTTCCGGGGAGGACTGAGCAGGTTTTTCAGGACCGGCAGACATGACAGGCTTCTCAGGGCCGGCCCGCCCCTCCGGCTCTCGGGATACAGCCGCCTGGCCACTCCTGTCGTCCTCAGACGAAGCGGACGGCGGGGGTGCAGCGCCAGCCTGCCCGGCGCCTTCCCTGCCCTCCTGGATCCGCTGCAGGGCTTCGACAAATGCCATTTCGATCGGCAGCAGCGGCAGCCAGTTGCTTTGCTGGGCTCCGACCGCTTCATTAAAGATCCGGATTAAATCCAGCAGGATCTCCATCTCCAGGTTCTGGCTCTGGCGCTCGAGCACACCGAGAACCTCCCCGGGCAGATCCACCTGGGTTTGGTTGCCCATCTGATAGAGCAGCACCGCCCGTAAATAACTGATCACTTGACGGCCAAACTGGCGCGGGGTGGCCCCCTTTTCCAGGGCCTCCTGCAGGATGGTCAATCCTCGACCGGCCTCCTCTTTTAACAAAGCGTCCACCAGATCCACTACCGCTTGATTGGCGCTGGTGCCCAGCACCTTGTGCACAAGTTCAACACTGATCTCTTCATCCAAAGAAGCCAGCTGATCCAAAATTGAAATGGCATCCCGCATGCTTCCGGTCGCCTGCCGGGCGATCACGCCCAGGGCTTCCTCCTCGGCCTGCAGCCCTTCCGCTTCAACCAGCGCCTGGAGCTGCCCGACAATCTCCCGGACCGGGATCCGGCGGAACTCGTGGCGCTGGCAGCGGGAAAGCACGGTGGCCGGGATCTTGTGCACCTCTGTGGTTGCCAGCACAAAGATGGCATGTTCGGGAGGTTCCTCAAGAGTTTTCAACAGCGCGTTAAATGCTGCCGTAGAAAGCATGTGGACTTCATCGATAATATAGACTTTATAACGTCCCTGGTTGGGCGAAAAATTGATTTTATCCCGCAGGTCGCGGACATCCTCCACGCTGGTGTTGGATGCCGCATCAATTTCGATCAGATCGAGAAATTCCCCGCTGTTGACCGCCTGGCAGTGCGCGCACTGATTACAAGGCCGATCCAGGACCTCCTCGGCCTGGCAGTTGACGGCTTTAGCCAACAGCCGGGCCGTGGTGGTTTTCCCCGTGCCTCTCGGGCCGGAAAACAGCTGAGCGTGGGATACCCGATCGCGGCGGACCGCATTGCGCAGAGTGGTGATCACATGCTCCTGACTGACCACCTCGTCCCACCCCCGGGGCCTCCATTTCAGATACAAAACCTGTGACATAATTCCTGTCCTTGGCGCATTATAATGTGCTTGGTCAGTTCGCTGTTCGGGCCCTGACCTGATCATGAGCCGGAATTTCGTGTGATGAGCCGGAATCTCATGGGTTGAGTCGGGATCTCATGTGTAGTGTATCAGATCGATGTCAGCCGGTCAATCGGCCCTCCAGCTGGGGCCCAACCGGTCCGACCAGGATCATTTTCAGCCGAATTATCCCCTCTGTCTCTTCCTGGCACAAACCTTGCACAAGAGAGAGTGGAGCCGGCAGGCCTACTTTTCGTTGACGACCCTCTGGGAGTATGCTAAGATCAGAAAGAAGGTATCCTGCAGAGGTTCCGAAGGTTTTCGACCGATATCAGCAGGGAGAAGCGCCTACAAGGAGATAACTCAAGATGAAAAAATATGCCGCACTGATCCTTTTGATCCTGACCGCCCTCAGCCTCTCAGCATGCAGGATGTCAGCCAGCACCCCTCCGCCGGAAACGCCGACCACCAACCTGAGTGAAATCGCCCGGCAGGCCACTCAAACGGCCATTGCCAAAACCCCCAAAGCCGGAGATGCAGAGCAAACCCCGGGGACGGATCCGACCCAGGGAGATCCTACCGCCGCCCCTGCGGAGGAGACAGAAGAACCCGAGCCCACCCCGAAACCGACCAAAAAACCGGCTTCCGGCGAAGCTCCCACGTATGCGGTGCCCGATTCCTATACCATCCACGAGGGTGAGTTCCCCTTCTGCCTGGCCCGGCGCTTCAACATCAACATTGATGACCTGCTCAATTACAACGGGCTGTCAGATAACACCATCCTTTATCCGGGTGACGTCATCCAAATCCCCGAGTCGGCCCGGCCCTTCAACGGGCAGCGAGCCCTGCGCAGCCATCCGACCACTTACACCGTCCAAAGCGGGGAAAGCCTTTATGCGATTGCCTGTAAGTTTGGTGATGTCGATCCCCGGGCCATCGCTGAGGTCAATGATCTCTCCCTAAACCAGCAGCTGACGCCGGGTACTACTATTCAGATCCCCTGAATTTAACGCTTCGACCCCTGAAAGAAATCAACAGCCCTGGACTCCAGGGCTGTTGCGCTTTAATCAGCCTGATAGACCGGAGTCAACCAATCCTGGTATTCCTGCCTTCTCCCCCGGACCAGATCCTGAAAATCGACCCGCAGCCGTTCCGTGATCTGTCCGATCTTGCCGGTGCCGATCGGCACATGATCCACCCGGGTAACAGCAGTAATTTGCGCCGCTGTTCCGGTCAGGAACAGCTCATCACACAGATACACTTCCGTCCGGTCGATCGGGCGTTCTTGCACCGGGAGCTGCAGCTCCCGCTCGGCGAGTTCCATGATGGTGCCCCGGGTGATCCCCTCCAACACGTTTTCGGTAACCGGGGGGGTGATCAGCACACCGTCTCGGACCATGAATACGTTTTCAGCGCTGCCCTCGGAAATATGACCACCCTGGGTCAGAACCAGGGCTTCATCAAAACCGGACAGGACCGCATCGGATTTGATAAAAGCGGAGTTGGCGTACGCGCCGGTGATCTTTCCCCTGGCCGGGATCGCGTTGTCATCGATTCTCCGCCAGGAAGAAATCGTCACATGCGCGTCCGTATCATTCGCTACATAACGGTCAAACGGGACCGCGGTGATTGCCAGGTCCTCCCTGAGGTCATGCAGCCGGACTCCGATGCCGGATTCAGCCTTATAGACCAGCGGCCGGATATAGACATCCCCGCGCAGATCTTCCGCCTGAAGTAGTTTGCGGGTGATTTCGGTCAGCTCACCCGGCGAGTAATCAAAGGTCATCATCAGCAGCTTGGCCGAATTCAAGAGCCGCCGGTAATGATCTTTCGGGCGAAACAAGTACATTTCCTGATGATCCTCGTTCCAGTAACCTCTCAAACCTCCAAAAGCTGCCGTCCCGTAATTTAAAGCATGGTTCAAGATGCTGACCTTAGCCTCTTCAAAGGGAACGATATGGCCTTCAAAAAAAGCGTAGTGGGGATTTTTCACTTCAGGTCCTCCTCCAGCCGGCCGCCCGGCAGGTAGTGATTGTCTCTTGGTCCGATCCCATTATAACCGGACCGCCCAATCCGGCCTGTTTCTCGGTAATTTACCTGAACTGCAAGTTCTTTCCAGTCGTGTTACGATATACACAGACTCCCCATTCACCGCAGATGGAGCGCCAGCCGACAGCATGGACCTCAAGAAATTAGTCATCACAGATCAGCAGTTTTCCAGGCGAATCCGGATCACAGAGGAGCGGCTCGGTTTTCATCGGGCCGCCTCATTCCTGGCTCACTCGGCGGATTCCTGGTATTGGATCGGCGGCCTGGCAGCCCTCTGGTTCTTTGGACCTCCAGTCTGGAAATCCACCGTGGCGCTGCTGTTCGTGAGCATTTTTTTGACCGCCGTGCTGGTCCTGATTCTCAAGTTCACAATCCGCAGGCCCCGCCCGGAAGGGATGTGGGGAGACTTCTACCGCAGGTCAGACCCGCACTCCTTCCCCTCCGGACATGCCGCCCGGGCAGCCCTGCTGACCGCCATCATGCTGGTCCAGGGCCCGCTCTGGCTGGGCCTGCTGATGATCCTCTGGACCGGCCTGGTCAATTACAGCCGGATCGCCCTGGGCGTGCATTACCTCTCGGACATCGTAGCCGGCACAGCCCTCGGGCTGGTGCTCGGCTGGTCGTTCTCCCTGGCCTGGACCCTGATCCTCTAGCCTCAGAAACAGCCCCGTCCCCAAACTGCGGCCGATCAGTCTCTGATCCTTTGAAGGATATCTCCCCGCCCCTTAACGAGAATAAGCGGGAATTTCTTTCCAGCGCTTCCCCTCCGGGAACAAATAATAAGGGTACCAGAGCACCCCAAAGATCTCGATGGAAATATCTTTCTTATACGGGGCAACCTGAATTTCCTCGATCTCTTTGCGAACCTCCCGCCATCTCTCCTGAACCTCCTCCAAGGCCTGCTCTCGTTCTTCGTTGAGCTCAATGATTTCCTGCTGGTACTGTTCGATCATATCCAGCGATTCCTGCACGTCCGCTTTGGCCTTGCTGGTCATCCTCCGTTTGGTCAGCGAACTGGACACTCTTCTTCTCCTTCCGGCCAGCAGGCTGAGTAAGTTTTCGGCATGGGTGCCCATCTCTTCCAGCTTGCGCTGAGAGAGTTCGGTTTGGTCCTCTTCCAGCTCCCTTTCCTCTTTGAGCAGGCGGTCCTTGATCCGCTCCAGGTCCTCTTCAAAGGATTTCTCAACTTTTTCCAGCGCCTTTCCCCGAACATCCTCGACCGCTTCCTCGAGCGTCTTCTGGAAATCCTCCCGGGAAACCTGCGGACCGGCTGAGATGTCGAGCTCCTCCACCCTCCGCACAGGTACAGTGAGCGAGTGGTAGATCCAATCTTTGAAATCCGACTCCAGATCGCTCAAAACCGCGGGCTCGTTGAAGGGGGGATGCAAACTGCTGAATCGGGCCCCTTGGGCCGGTTGAGTCTTTAACCCCTTCCGGTCCAGGGGGTCCCTTCCCCAGCTTTCCCAATCCACCCGGCCTTTCCGGTCGGGCTCATGAACCACCACCGTGACTTCCTGTTCATAATCCAGGTTGTAGTTTCTTTTCAAAAAGCGGACGCTGGCCTGAGCCGCCAGCGCTGGGCGGTACAGCACAACCGGCTCCTGGGTTCCTTCCCAGGTCAGGCTCTCTTCCTCCGCTGCCGCCCGGGGCGCAATCCCCACCGGGTAAAAATATTCATCCACCCGGGCGGGAACCGCGGGTTGAGTGCTCGAGCCCGGGGGGCTTTCCAGAGCCCCGCTCTCCAGCTGTTCAGCTTCCAGCTCGACCTGCGGCTCTCCGGAGGCCGCCGCAGCCGCTTCCCCAGCTCCCACCAGTTGATTCAGGGCTGGAATTTGACTGCGGGTGAGCGGCCCGGTCAAATAATTCATCGCCCAGCGGGTATGAAACACCTTGGGCTGGTCCTCATGCACGTTGTGCAGTAAAAAGACCCGTTTGTCCAGGGTGGAGATCAACCGGTCGTAGGTGTCCTTCTCGATTCCGGGCTGGGCCCCTTCCAGGCCCTCCAGCAGGCGGTTTTTATCTTGCTCGGTCTGCAGCTTGCCGATCAACCAGGTGCCGGCGTTGGAAAGCGCCTTGTAATCGATGTCTACCGGGTTCTGGGTGACCAGCACCTGGCCGACCCCGAAAGCCCGGGCCTGCTTGAGCATCCTCAGGATGGGCGTCTTGGAAGGCGGATTTTTCACAGGCGGCAGATAGCCGTAGATCTCATCAAAATACACCAAGGCCCGCAGGGAAGTCGTCCCTTTCTGGGCCCGCATCCAGGTCTCCACGGCGGAGTACAGCAGGGTGACAAAGAACATTCTCTCCGCCTCGGAAAGGTGAGCGAGATACAGCACGCTGTGCCGGGGTTTGCCTTCCGGGGTGTACAGCAGCTCCTGAACATTCAGCGGCTGGCCCGTAATCCAGCTTTGAAAACCGGGAGCGGCCAGGATATTGTTGAGCAGCATGGCCAGTTCGAGGCGGTCCTCCCCGGGCATGAAGGTTTCCACATCCAGCATCCCCAATTTTTCAAAGGGAGGATTCTGGATCTGAAGGATCAGTTCGCCCAGCTCCAAATCCCGGTCCCGGCTCCAGGCCTGTTCAAAGATATTGCTGAGTAAAATATGCTCCCGGGAGCGCACCGGGTCAAGATCCTGAATACCTACCAGGCCGAGCAGCCCCATCACGGTCCCGGAGATCTTTTCCCGCAGCACCTCCTGATGGTCATGCCAGGATAGTTCAGGGGCTTTCAGGGAAGCGAGGATATTGATCGGGAGGCCGGCTTCGGAACCCGGTGTGTACACCGCAAACTGGGCGGCCCGGGCGAGGGCCCGGATCCGGTCTTTCCCGATCCCCCAGCGGGACAGGCCGGATTCCCAGAGCTCCGCCGCATCCCGGGCAGCTTCCGAGAGAGTTTTTTCCTCCCGCCGGGCCCGGTCGGGGTTGACCCAGGGTTGAAAATCTTCTGATTTTAATTCCGGAAAGTGCAGCAGGGTGTTGGTCATATCACCCTTCGGGTCAATCATCAAGGCCGGAATGCCCCTTAGGGCTGCCTCTTCAAGCAGGTCAATGCACAGGCCGGTTTTTCCGGAACCGGTCATCCCTACGGCCACCGCGTGGGTGGTCAGGTCTTCGGGGTCATAGGTAACCCGCTCCTCGGAGATTTCTCCCTGATCCGTGAGATAGGTATTTCCCAGGTAAAACTTTTCTTCGATGCTGTCCATGGCAACCTCATCTTGAACTTTCCCGGTCTGATGCCTTGACCGGGCCTAAACGCTGAAAACAGTGAACCGGTTTATTCCTCTTCCAAATTAAAGACCGCCAGGACCAGGTCATGGTCCGACTTTCTCAAGGGTGAAGGGTCACCCGGCTGCGGAAGGGGATAATCTGCATTAGTGTGCAGGATCACCACCCGGCCGAGCTGTTCCCACAGCCCGGGATTGACCAGGATGTGGTCCAGCACCTGGGATTGACCCTGATAGATATAGTTGTACCTTTCGTCTTCCGACACGAGCTCAAGAACGTGCTCCAAGCCGGCATCCCGCAGCGCATCGATCGGCGCGGAGTGGTAGTAGGAATTCAAATCCCCCAGGACCAGGAAATCAGCTTCAGGGAAATCCTCCTGCAGATCTTCCAGCACCTTGACATTCCAGAGAGCCTGCCCGGTCCGCCGCGGCTCGGTCGCTTCCTCCCCGCCGCTCATCGAGGTGAAGTGGTTGTTGAGCACAAAGATCGTTCGGGTTCCCTCCTCAACCACCACTTCCAGCTGCACCATCAAAGGCGGTCTGCTGGTCAGACCTTCCGGGGCCGGGAACTGCCTGACATCAACCACCTTCACCTGATCGGTCCTGATCAGGTAGCCGACATCAATACCCCGGCTGTCGGTCCCCTCGATCAAATAGGCTTGATACCCGAACTCGCCCAGCAGGCTGTCCGAGGTCAGATCCTGGAGAATCTCCAGGTTCTCCACTTCCTGCAGGCCGACCACCGTCGGCGCACCGGCCGCCAGGATGGTGTTGGCCACCTTTTCCAGATCCGTTTCATACTCACTTACCGTCGGTAAATCCGGATCCGAAGGGTGAGGAAGGATCACATCAAAAAGATTCTCCACGTTCCAGGTCGCCACGCTGAATTCGCCGGGAAGCGGCATGTCCAGCTCCGGCAGCACCCTTTCCACCGGGGTAAGCTCCGGGGTGGTGAGCGGTTCAATTTTGTAGCTGCCGTAGGTGTAGGCCAGCACCCCGGCCAGATCGGTCACGCCGTCCCCTACACCCACCACATAGGGCAGCGTGTCCCGGTATTGATGCTCGCGCTCGCTGCCGTCATCCACCATAATGCCCAGACCGCTGGGGTCTGCGGTCCACAACCGGCTGACCCCGTGCTTATCCAGGACGATCACATATTCCCCGTACTTGCTGGAAGGCGCTACCGCGGTAGCCGGCTGGGTGACCTGCACCAGACTGCCTTCCAGGGCCTCAAAATACACTTCGGCAGCCTCTGCCTCACCCGGGGGATCAAGCTCAACAGGCTCGGGCAGCACCACCGCATCCGCCAGCACCTGCACGTCCCCCAGAGACCGGACCCTGATCTGGGTTTGCTGGTAGGTTTCCCTGGCAGTTCCCTTGACCCGGACCCGGTTGCCGATTTCCACGTCCGCGTTCAAGCCGCCGGTATTGACAAACACACCAGGTGAGGTCCGGGGATCCTGATCGGTCTCCCGCTCTTGAATCCAGAATCCTCCCAGCTCAGGGAAGACCGCCGTCACGACTCCGGTGGTCTCCACGTCATCCAGAAGATAAGGAGATCGGAAAGCCGGGCCCTGCACGGCCCAGATCGGGATCAGCTCGCCAAAAAACGTATAATGAAGATCGATTTCAGCCGGATCAGTCCACTCCTCCGCCGCGGCCTGGGCCTGATCAAACCTCACATAAGGCCCTCCGAGGCCTGCCAGCCTGACGCTGACCGAGGCGCTGCCGCCGTTTCCTGGCAGCTCAGGCTGAGTCCAGGTGATCCAGCCCTGCTCCCCGAGCGTTCCCTGATCCTCAATTTCCACCACCCGGACCTGACCGGGCACCTGGAAACGGATCTCCAAGTCGTGCATCGCTTCCAGGGTATGGTTGAAAGCAGTCAGGGTCACCCGGAATGCCTCTCCCGGGGGAACGGTGGCTGGAACCCGGGCGGCAAGCCGGAGAACAGGAGGATATATCTTTTCCAGATCTTCCGCCACGCGGGGATAAAGCTGGATCGCCGCATCCCGGATTTCCAGGATACCGGAAGCCCGGTAATGATCTCCCACCTCGAGGTGCTCCACCGTCAGATTGGTGTTTTTATCCACATAGAGAGTGAGCACCTGACCGGTTTCGTCTTCCAGGTCAATTTCATAGCTGTAGGAGAATTCTTCCACCCGGATAATCTCACCTTCCACCCGGGCCAGGCGGCCGGCCAGGTCTGCCCGATCTTCCACCACCTCAGTGAGAGATACTTCCGACGGAAGAGGCTGGTCCCCTTCTCCGGCCTCCTGAAGCACCTCGACATCGGCGGGGTCCTCGGTGACCAGCTCCACCGCACCGCGGTAGAGCTCAGGGATCCCCTTCACCCGGACCAGGTCTCCCACCCCCACCTCTACTTCACCGGCTCCACCCGGGATCCAGACCTGCAGCCCGTGGGTTTGATCTTCCAGATAAAACTTGGTGTTACCGCTTCCGGCGTAATACCCCCCGGTGTACATGGTGGCTACCCCCTCCACGACCACCTCTTCACCCAGCAGGTCCCGGGCCACTGCTACAGGAACCGCACCTCCAGCAATCCGGGTTCGCACCGGTCCTTCGAGGGCAGGGACCGGCCAATCAGGAGATTGCAAGAGTGCGCCGGTAATCTCCGCGGTGAAATATGTCCACGGAGCCCTAACGGTAAATTCAATCCGAGCCGATGACCGACTGGTGAGCTGCTCCACCTGCCAGTTCACCCGTCCCAGATTAAGCTCCATTTCAGCCGGCAGGTCAACCACCTCAAGCTTGGGGGGCAGTGGAATCGCTGCGGTCAGGTTTTTAAGCGTCTCGTCGGTCAAGTTGGACATCTCGACCCGGTAGACAAATTCTTCGCCCGGATTGACCTGCGCCGGCGCGGCAAGAACCAGCTCCAGGCGCTCGGACTGGGCCGGGGTAAGCGGACTGTCTGATCCCTGCGGGTCCGGACGGTCATTGAGCACAAAATCCCTGCGGTTCTGATCCGTGTCCACGCCGCTGCCGGCCGAACCGCCCGGTTTCCGTTCCAGGGAGACCCCGCGTTCCAGGGCTGGAGCTCGGGAACCTTCCCCGTACTTCTGAGGATCCCCACCCCAGGCCAGGCTGTCAGCCGGGGAGTCATCCGGGTTCCTGAGCAGCAGCCCACCCCGGGAGTTCGCCAGGGGAAGGTCATACCTGGCGTCGACCACGACCTGATAGTCCTGCCCTGCCCTGCCGAGCAGGTAATGCCCGCGGGGAGGAACCAGGGTGGATTCAGTCCAGCGGTAAAGGATGCGCTCCTCTTCTCCTTCTTCCAGCTGGTACCACAGGGTCATCCCGTCCAAATCCAGAGGCGCATCAGGGCTGGTGTTGTAAAGCTCAATAAATTCCTGATCGTTGCTGTCTTCTCCAGAAGCCAGCACCTCACTGATCAGAATTCGGGCCGGGGTCTGAGGTTGAGCGGTCGGCCGGGGGGAGGATGTCGCGGTCGGATCCTCATCCCCTAATTGACAGCCTGAAACCAGGAGAGCGGAAATCATGAATACGAACAGGATCATCCGGGATGCTTTCATTTATCTACCCTTTTTACAAACGTGATCTGGCGTTATTTTACCAGCCCGCTGCGGAACCCGGGCCATGACGTATAATAGAAATAACTAAACCTGAACCCCCAGCTCCCTATTCCCCGAGGAGACAGCCATGGAAACTATCTTTACTTACTACGGACACAGCACTTTCGGCCTGAAGATCGGCGAGCACCAGCTCTTGATTGATCCATTTTTCTCCGGCAACCCCCACGTGGACCCGGAAATCAACCATCTGGGGGCCGATTTCATCCTGGTCACCCACGGCCACGGCGATCACGTGGGAGATACGGTGGAGATTGCCCAACGGACTGGGGCTCTGACGGTGGCTTGCTTTGAGGTTGCCAACTGGCTGGGCGAACAGGGAATAGAGACCCACGCCCAGCACATCGGCGGCGGATACCATCACCCCTTTGGATACCTTAAAATGACCCAGGCCCTGCACGGCTCCTCCCTGCCGGACGGCTCGTACGGGGGTATGCCGGGCGGATTCTTGATCACCACAGCAGATGATTTCACCATCTACATCTCCGGCGATACCGGGCTGTTCCCGGGGATGGCCTTGCTGGGCGAGGAGGGGATTGATTTTGCCGCTCTTCCCATTGGGGATAACTTCACCATGGGGCCGAAGGATGCCCTCCGGGCCGTGAAGATGCTGCAGCCCCGCCGGGTGCTGCCGACCCACTACAACACCTTTGATTTGATCAAACAGGATCCCGAACAATGGAAGAAGCAGGTCGAAGACCAGACCGACACGGAAGTCGTCATCCTGCAGCCTTCCGAATCCCTGCAGCTCCAGTGAGGAACCATCATGTCTCAACACCT
>Ga0207797_1002387_pt1 | contig 13029 bp, 11 predicted proteins | sample PRCRCaboRojoPR_6_FD_187275 | JGI IMG/M metagenome (GOLD analysis project Ga0207797, IMG submission 187275) | Marine sediment microbial community from Cabo Rojo, Puerto Rico - PR CR 10% Liquid 1 (SPAdes) | ecosystem: Environmental > Aquatic > Marine > Coastal > Sediment | place: Cabo Rojo, Puerto... | reverse complement strand
CTCAGTTCGTCGCGTCGTCGATGGCGGCGGCGACGGTCTCGTAGTCGTACCCGTCCGTCTTCGAGCCGTTCACGTAGATCTGGGGGGTGCCCCGGAGGTTCATCTCCCGGCCGCGCTGGCGGTCGGCCTCGAGGACCGGGCGGTAGGTCCCGTTCTCCGCGGCGGCCCTGACGGTCGCCGGGTCGGCGCCGACGTCCTCGGCGAGTCGACCGACGAGGTCCATCGAGTACTGCTGCTGGTTCTCGAACAGGAGCCGGGAGTACTCGAAGAAGGCCGCGTCGTCGACGGTGTCCTGGACCGCGCGGGCCGCCCCCGCGGCGGCCCACGACCACTGGCCGTCGACGGGGATCGGGAAGTCGTGGTGCTCGTACCGGATCGCGCCGGCCTCGACGTACTCCGACTCGATCTGCGGGAGGACGTCGAGCACGTAGGTCCGGCAGTGCGGGCAGGCGTAGTCCTCGAATGCCATCACCGTCACGTCCGCCTCGGGGTCGCCCTGCACCGGGGCCGGCAGTGACTCGACGGGCGTCCCGGCACCGTCGCCCGTCCCTGGCGTGGTCCCGCCGTCTTCGGTGGGGGACTCCGGCGCGCCCATGCAGCCCGCACCGGCCGCCAGCGCCAGGAGCACCGCCCGTCGACTCGCACGTCCGGTCGTCGTCATACCCTGTCGGTAGCGGCCAGCGGTACAAAAAGGGCCGCACACCGGTCCGCGTATCCGGGAACCGCGACGCGAAGGGCGCCACGAGGACCGCCGACCGGGGGTACTTGAATGACCGCGCGAACGGGTTCGCCAGCCGTTCTCCGCGGCCAGGAACCGGCTCGTCGCTTCATTGGTGTCCCGCTGCAACTACCGAGTACGAGGTTCCACACCATGTTCGAATCCACGCGGCGTCGCGTCCTGCAGACGGTCGGCGTCGGCGGCACGGCGGCAATCGCGGGCTGCACCCAGGAGCGCGAGATTCAGGCGAAGGCCGACCGGACCACCGTCGAGAACGCGGCGACCCCCGAGGTCGACCGCGTGGCGGCCGACCCGACCGACATCCCCGGCCCCATCGAGCGCGACGAGCCGGCCGAGGTCGACGTCACGCTGCGGCCCGAGGAGGTGACCGCCGAGATCGAGCCCGGCGTCACCTTCGACTACATGACCTACAACGGCACGGTCCCCGGCCCCATGATCCGGGTGCGCCGGGGCGACACGGTCAACCTCACCTTCGAGAACCCGGCGGAGAACAACCTGCCCCACAACGTCGACTTCCACGCGTGCTACGGGCCCGGCGGCGGGGCCGAGGCGACCATGACGAACCCCGGGGAGACGGCGAAGCTGACCTTCTCGCCGCAGTACCCCGGAGCGTTCATCTACCACTGCGCGGTGCCGAACCTGGACATGCACATCAGCGCCGGCATGTTCGGCATGATCGTCGTCGAGCCCGAGGGCGGGCTGCCGGCCGTCGACCAGGAGCTCTACCTCGGCCAGCACGAGATCTACACCTCGAAGGCTCCCGGGGAGGAGGGCAAGCACTCCTTCAGCATGGCCGCGATGAAGGCCGAGGAGCCGACCTACGTCGTCATGAACGGCGAGAGCTACGCGATGACCCCGGACGTCAACGGCGCCGCCGCGACGGTCTCCACCGGCGACCGGGCGCGGGTGTTCTTCGTCACGGGCGGGCCCAACCTGACGAGCAGCTTCCACCCCATCGGCAACGTCTGGTCGGAGCTGTACCCCGAGGGCTCGCTGTCGACGGCCCCCCAGACGAACATCCAGACGAAGCCGGTGGCGCCGGGCAGCACCGCCGTCGGCCACATGGACTTCCCGGTCCCCGGGCCGGTCAAGCTCGTCGACCACTCGCTGTCCCGGGTCGCACGGAAGGGTCTCATGGCCGTCGTGGACGTCCAGGGCGAGCCGAACCCGGAGATCTTCGACCCCGAGCCGGGCCAGTAGCGATCGGGTCCCGCCACGTGCGGGGCCCCTCCGGTCGCGAGCGGGCCCGGTTCGGTTCCCGCAGCACCCCGGCTCGGGACCCGCCACGACCCGGGCTCAGTTCCCGCGCAGCGCCGCGGCGACCGTCCGGCTCGCCGGTGGCGTCGCCCGCGCGAGCTCCCGTGCCATCACGTACCGACCGACCGGCTCCTCGACGTAGGCGAGCGGGATCGTGTCCTCGTCGGCCTGGTCCACGATCATCCGGTCGGCCTCCGCGACGATACGTGCGACCCTCGCCAGCACGCTGTGGTTCAGCCGGGGATTGCTCCCCGCCGTCGCCGCCTCATCGATGGCGGTGACGGCGGCCGCGCGGATGGCCCCGACGTCGTCAGCCGCCTCGACGGTGGCGTGCTCCCCGTCCTCGATGCGGCGGCGCAGCGACCGGAACGCGCGGCGCCACACCAGCGTCTGGTGGGCCCCGTGGATGGCCCAGGGGAACTCCCCCCGGGCAAGGGTGTCCGCTCCCCCGTCGGCGAAGTGGAGCGACCGGGCCAGGTCGCCGAGCCCCGTCACCGCGACGGCCTCGTCGACGTCCCGGTCGACGTACGACGAGGGCTCGTGGTGGTCGCCCTCGGGCACGGTGTCGAGCCGCGTCCGGACCCTGGCCGCCAGGGTCGTCGCGGCCGACCGGAAGCGCTCCCGGAGGGACCGCTCTTCGTCGAGTGACGCCGTGAACCGGTCGTGGACGTGGGTCGCGTCCGCCAGGGAGGCGCGCGCTGCCTCGAGGCCGCCGGCGAGCCGTCCGACCTCGAGCGGCGACGAGTGCCCCGGCCCGATGCGGGGCTCGCGGTCGTCGACGTGGTGGAGGACGTACCTGACCCGCTCCTGGATGCACAGGTGGACGAGCGAGGCACGGACCGGGTCCGCCCCGACGTAGCGCCACCGCGACCGGAAGCGATCGACCGCGTCGCCGACGGGCGACCTGTCGTCGAGGACGTCCTCGTACGTCAGTCCGGCCTCGACGCTCGCCCACCCCGCCGCCACGAACCTGGCGTGCTGGCGGGCGTGCCGGAGCTCGTCCATCGCCTCCAGCGGCGATGCCGCCCCGGCGCTCGCCGCGAGGGCCTCCGTCGCCTCCTCGCGGCCCTCGACGAGCTCCTGCCTGATGGCCCCGTTGGGGACCGCGGACGCGTCGAGGGGGCTCGGGACCGGGTCCAGGTGCTCCCTGGCGGTCGCCGTCGACGACGCGAGGTGGTCGTCCGCGACGTCGACCGGGACCGTCTCGGGGATCGACGGGGCCTCGCGGTCGGCGACGGCCCGGAGCGCGGCCCCCTCCAGCGGCACCGGCTCGGGGGTGTCCCGGAGCAGGCCCCGCAGGTCGGTGCACCCCGCCAGCGACGCGGTGCCGGCCAGGGCCAGGAACCGCCGCCGAGGCGTCCCCGTCATCGGTCCCCTCCGTCGCTCGCGTTCGTCAGGGGGGCCGCCGGGACCGGGGTTCGCTCCTCGCCCCCCTCGCCGTGGTCCTCGCGGTACCCGCCCGGCGGACGACACCCCGAACTGCTCCACCCCGACCCGTACCCGTGGACCGCCACCGGGTCGATCACGTCGGGGATGCGGATGAGCCAGGTGGCCGTCTCGCGGACGTCGGGGTCGCAGGCGACGTCGGCGTCCCGGAGGGAGCCCCCGTACTGCGTCTCGACCTCCGAGGACGTCCAGTCGACGTAGCAGAGCTCGATCCCGTGACACTCCCGGACCCGGTTGGGTTCCAGGTACAGCGTCTCCGTCTCGAAGTCGGTGTCCGCGGCGAACTGCCGGGCGGCCTCGGCGCCCTCGACGTCGGCGAAGCGCAGTCGCTCGACCGCCGCCTCGGAGGCGATGAGGCCCCTCGTCTGGACGCCCCGGGGCGGCGTCGTCGTCCCCTCCGGCGGCGGGGCGCCGCCGTCGGGCGTGGTGGCAGCGTCCTCGGGCACGAACCAGGCGACGGCGCTCTCGCCCGCGGTGCGGAGGACGTGCGTCTCGGGGTCGCGGCTGTACGTCCCGTCGGTCGGGGTCCGGTTCCCGGCCGTCGGACTCCCCGTTCCGCCGTCGGGGTCGCGTCGGCCATCGTCGCCGGGGTCCGTGCCGTCCGTCAGCTCGGTGCACCCGGCCAGGGCACAGAGCGAGCCGCCGACTGCGTGGAGGAGGCGTCGTCGCGTCGTGGGGACCATGGCACCAGTCGCGGCCGGGGCACCCGTGAGTTTTGTGGTCTCGCCGCGTCGTACCGCCCGGAGCCGCCGGGGTGCTCGCGTGTGGGCGTCCCCCGTGGGCCGAACGCTTTTGGTTCGACCGGCCCACCTCGGTGCATACCAATCCGCGGCAGGGGCCGCGGTGCGCTCACCCCATGTCCGAGCACGAGATCACGCTGACGGTCGACGGCACGGAGGAGACGCTGACCGTCGCGGCGCGGACCCTGCTGGTCCACGCCCTGCGGGACGAACTGGACTACACCGCCCCGAAGGTCGGGTGCGAGAGCGGGACCTGCGGCGCCTGCACCGTCGCGGTCGACGGCGACGCCGTGAAGTCCTGCACGCGGCTCGCCGTCCAGGCCGACGGGAGCGAGGTGACCACCGTGGCGGGGCTGGCCGACGACGACCTCCACCCGATACAGGAGGCGTTCCACGAGGAACACGGCCTGCAGTGTGGCTACTGCACGCCGGGGATGGTGATGACCGCCCGGGAGCTGCTCGCCGAGACGCCCGACCCGGGGCGCGAGGAGATCCGGGCCGCCCTGAAGGGGACCGTCTGTCGCTGCACCGGCTACCACAACGTCGTCGACGCCGTCGAGACGGCCGCGGACCTGGTCGAGACCCCCGACGCGGTGGGAGTCCCCGACCACCCGGAGGGGGACGCGACGGACCGGACGACGACCACGGAGGACGGCTGATGTTCCCGCCCGAGTTCGACTACCGGCGGGCCGAGACGGTGGCCGAGGCGCTCTCGCTGCTGTCCGACCACGCCGACCGCGACGTCCGGCTGCTCGCCGGCGGCCAGGGGCTCGTGGCCGACCTGAAGGCCGGAGCGGCGACCCCGGACCTGCTCGTGGACGTGGGCGACCTGACCTCGCTCGCCGGCGTGACGGTGGCGGCGGACCGCGTGACGGTGGGGGCGCTCGCGACCCACGCGGAGGTCGCGACCTCGGCGACCGTCCGCGAGCACGCGCCGGTGCTGGGGGCGACCGCGGAGCACGTCGCGGACCTCCAGGTCAGGAACCGCGGGACCGTCGGCGGGAACCTCGCCGAGGCCGACCCGACCGCCGACCTCCCCGCCGCGGTCGTCGCCGCGGACGCCACGCTCCACGTGCGCGGCCCGGAGGGCGAGCGCACCGTCGCCGCGACCCGGTTCTTCGAGGGCGAGGGCCGGACCGTGCTCGGCAGCGACGAGCTGCTGACTGGGGTCTCCCTCCCCGCGCGGACGGCCGGCGCGTACGCGAGGGAGACCCATCCCGCGACCGGGTACGCGATGGCCGGCGTCGCGGCGACCCTGGACGTGGCCGACGGGGTCGTCTCCGCGGCGGGCGTCGCGGCGACCGGCGTGGCGGACCGGCCCGTCCGCCTCGGGACCGTCGAGGAGCGCGTCGTCGGCGCGCCCGTCGAGGACGTCGACCCGGCGGCGGCAGCGGCCGGGGCCGCCGAGCCGATCGCGGCGGATCGACTCGTCGGGGACGCACACGCCTCCGGCGAGTACAGGCTGCAGCTGCTGCCGACGGTCGCGGAGCGCGCGGTCGAGCAGGCACTCGAGGGGGCGGCCGCCGGAGGTGGGCCGGCGTGACCGACGACGACGATGCGCTCGTGGGTCGGCCGGTCCCCCGGCGGGAGGACCGCGCGCTGCTGACCGGCGCAGCGGCGTACACCGACGACCTGCGGGCGCCGGGGGCGGCCCACCTCGCGTTCGTCCGGAGCGAAGCGAGCCACGCCCACCTCGACGACGTCGACGTCGGTGCCGCGACGGCGATCGACGGCGTGCTCGGGGCGTTCACCTGGGCGGACGTCGCTGCCTCCGGGACGCCGGGGGTGCTCCCGGTCGCGTCGGCCAGACTGGACTGCGACGTGCCCGGCCACCCCGTGCTGGCTCGCGACCGGGTCCGCTACCAGGGCCAGCCGGTCGCGGCGGTCGTCGCGGCGGACCGCTACACTGCGCGTGACGCCGTGGCCGCCGTCGAGGTGACCGTCGACCCCCTCGACGCTGTCGTCGACCCCGTGGCGGCGACGGCGGACGGCGCGCCGACGGTCTTCGCCGACGCGCCGGACAACGTTGCCGTGACCACCGAGCTGGGCGACCGGGAGGCGACGGCGCGGGCCTTCGCTGACGCCGACCGCGTCGTCGAGCTCGACCTGGCGAACAACCGGCTCGTCCCGAGCGCCCTCGAGCCCCGCGCCGCGCTGGCGTCGTGGGACGACGCCGACGAGCAGCTCACCGTCCGGATGACCAGCCAGTCGCCCCACGGACACCGGCGGAAGCTGGCGACGACGCTGGGACTCCCCGAGCGCCGGATCAGGGTCGTCGCCCCGCGCGTCGGGGGCGGCTTCGGCCACAAGGGCCACCACCACCCGGGCGAGGCGATGGCGGCCTGGGCGGCCCGCCAGCTGGACCGGCCGGTGAAGTGGACGGCGACGCGCTCGGGCAACTCCCTGGCGGGCGCTCACGGGCGGGACCACCGGACGACGGCGGCGCTGGCCGTCGACGACGACGGGACCATCCGCGGGCTCCGCGCGGAGACCCACGCGGCCGTGGGGGGCTACGGCCTCGGCGGCGGGCCGGTCATGCCGGGCTGGTACGGCCGGCTGCTCGCGGGCCAGTACGACGTCGAGGCGATCCACTGCGAGACGCACTCGGTGTTCACCAACACGGCCCCCGTCCACTCCTACCGCGGCGCCGGCCGGCCCGAAGCGATCTACGTGACCGAGCGCCTCGTCGACGCCGCCGCCCGGGAGCTCGAGGTCGACCCCGCGGCGCTCCGGCGGCGGAACCAGGTCAGCGAGTTCCCCCACGAGACCCCCGTCGGCGCGACCTACGACAGCGGCGACTACGGGCGGGCGCTGGACGAGGCGCTCGGCGCAGTGGACTGGGAGCGACTCCGGGCGACGGGCCGCGACGACGCCGGCCGCTACGTCGGCGTCGGGCTGGCCTGCTACGTCGAGTCGACGGGCGGCGGCCACGAGAGCGGCGTCGTCCGGGTCCACCCGGACGGCGGGGTCACCATCTACGCGGGGACCCACTCCCACGGCCAGGGCCACGGGACGACCTACGCCCAGATCGTCGCCGACGAGCTCGGCGTGGACGACGACGAGATCTCGGTCGTGGAGGGCGACACCGAGCGCATCCCGACGGGAACGGGGACCTTCGGCAGTCGCTCGACCATCGCCGGCGGCAACGCGGTCGCCGAGAGCGCCCGCGCGGTGGGCGAGAAGGCCCGCGAGATCGCGGCCCACCGGCTGGAGGCCGACCCCGCGGACGTCGAGGAGGCGGGCGGCTCGTTCCACGTCACCGGGACCGACCGCTCGGTCCCGTTCGCCGACGTGGCGGCGGCGGCCTACGGCCGTGGCCTCCCCGCCGGCCTCGAGCCCGGGCTGGAGGCGACGACGTTCTACGAGGCCGAGGGCACCGCCTACACCTTCGGGACACACGTCGCCGTCGTCGCCGTCGACCCCGACACCGGCGCGGTCGACGTCGAGCGCTACGTCGCCGTCGACGACTGCGGCCCCCGGGTGAACCCCGCCATCGTCGAGGGCCAGGTCCACGGCGGCGTCGCCCAGGGCATCGGCCAGGCCCGCTCGGAGGCGGCGCTGTACGACGACGACGGCACGCTGCTGACCGACGAGCTGCTCCGCTACGCGCTCCCGCGGGCCGCCGACCTGCCGGACGTCGAGACCCGCGCGACCGAGACCCCCAGCCCCCACAACGACCTGGGCGTGAAGGGCATCGGCGAGGCCGGGACCATCGCCGCCCCGCCCGCGGTCGTCAACGCCGTCGTTGACGCGCTGGCGCCCCTCGACGTCGAGCACGTCGACATGCCGCTGACGGCCGAGCGGGTGTGGCGGGCCATCGAGGACGCCGGTGGGTGAGCCGGTCGGAACCGCTCGACGGCAGAAGTCGGAACCGCTCGACGGCAGAACCTTCACTATCGTTCCTTGCTAATGGATAGCAAACGCTTTAGTCGCATCCACGAGAATACACGTACACGCACGGCCCGGCGGGGGCCGCCTCTGACAACCCATGACTGACAACGAGCTCATCTGGCGAATCGCGGGCGGGTCCGGCGACGGCATCGCCTCGACGAGCCAGAACTTCACGACGGCACTGATGCGCTCGGGGCTCGACGTCTTCACCCACCGGCACTATCCATCCCGCATCCGTGGTGGGCACACCTACGTCGAGATACGGGCCGCACCGGAGACCGTAAAGTCCCGCGGGGACGGCTACAACTTCCTGCTGGCGCTCGGTGACTCATTCGCCAGGAACCCCCAGGAAGGCGCCTACTACGGCAACGAGGAGATCAAGCCGCTCGCCGAGAACCTCGACGACCTGCGCGAGGGCGGGGTCGTCGTCTACGACGAGGGCCTCCTCGACGTCTCGGAGGTCCCGAACTTCGAGGAGCGCGTCGAGGAGAACGACTGGAACGTGTACCCGCTGGACCTGCGCGGCCTGGCGAAAGAGCACGGCCGCGAGGTCATGCGGAACACCGCCGGCGTGGGCGCCACCGCGGCGCTGCTGGGGATGGACCTCGACCCCATCGTCGAGGTGATGGAGGACTCGAAGATGACGGGCGAGGTCCTCGAGACGAACTTCGAGATCCTCCGGTCGGCCCACGAGTCCGTCCGGGAGGACTACGAGTTCACCCACGACCTGCGGGTCCCCGAGGGGAGCCACGACGCGGACCAGGTCCTGCTGTCGGGCTCGAACGGCATCGCCTACGCGGCGCTGGACGCGGGCTGTCGGTTCATCGCGGGCTACCCGATGACCCCCTGGACCGACGTGTTCACCATCATGTCCCAGAACCTGCCGGAGTTCGGCGGGGTCTCCGAGCAGGTCGAGGACGAGATCGCCGCCGCGTCGCTGGCGCTGGGGGCGTCCCACGCCGGCGTGAAGGCGATGTCCGGGTCCTCCGGCGGCGGGTTCGCGCTGATGTCCGAGCCGCTCGGGCTGGCGGAGATGACCGAGACGCCGCTCGTCCTGGTCGAGGCGATGCGCGCGGGCCCCTCGACGGGGATGCCGACCAAGCCCGAGCAGGCCGACCTCGAGCACGTCCTCTACACGAGCCAGGGCGACTCCCAGCGCGTCGTGTTCGCCCCGGGGAACATCCGCGAGGCCTACGACCAGACCCGGCGGGCGTTCGAGGTCGCCTACGACTACCAGATCCCGGCCATCGTCGTCTACGACCAGAAGCTCTCCGGGGAGACCCGCAACGTCGACGAGGGCTTCTTCGACCGGGAGCCCGCCCCGGACCTCGGCGCGACGCTCTCGGAGGACGAGCTGGCGGAGGCGGCCCACGACAACTCCGGGAAGTTCCACCGGTTCCGGTTCGACGACGAGGACGGCGTCAGCCCGCGGTCGATCCCCGGCCAGAAGGGCGGGCGCTTCCTCGCCTCGGGCAACGAGCACAACCAGGCGGGCCACATCACCGAGGACCCCGAGGAGCGCGTCATGCAGATGGACCGCCGCCTCCGGAAGATGGAGTCCATCCGCGAGGAGCTGGCCGACGACGACGTCTTCCAGACCGTCCACGGCCCCGAGGACGCCGACTACGGCATCCTCACCTGGGGGACCAACCAGGGCACCGTCGAGGAGGCCGTCGACCGTCTGAACGACGCTGGCCACTCGGTGAAGGCCCTCGGCGTCGGCCAGATCGCGCCGTACCCGCGCGAGGAGGTCGTAGCGTTCCTCGAGAGCGTCGAGGAGGCCATCGTCGTGGAGATGAACGCGACGGCGCAGTTCCGCGGGCTGACCCAGAAGGAGCTGGGCCGCTACGGCGAGACGCTGTCCAGCCTCCTCAAGTACAACGGCAACCCCTTCGAGCCGTCCGAGATCGTCGAGGGGTTCGAATCGAGCATCGCGGGGGACGGCGAGGTCCCCGGCGAGACCACCCGGTACGTCCCGGCGGCAGGTGACTGACAATGAGCGCGTTCACTGCGATCGGCGAGGAGCGAGAGATCGACCGCGACGAGTTCACCCCCGGCCTCGAGCCCCAGCCAACGTGGTGTCCGGGCTGTGGCGACTTCGGCGTCCTGAAGTCGCTGAAGCAGGCCATGCCCGAGGTCGGCCGCACCCCCGAGGAGGTTCTGCTGGTCACGGGCATCGGCTGCTCCGGGAAGCTGTCGAGCTACTTCGAGAGCTACGGCTTCCACTCGATCCACGGCCGCTCGCTCCCGGTCGCCAGGGCGGCCAAGCTGGCCAACCCCGGCCTCGAGGTGGTCGCCGCCGGCGGCGACGGCGACGGCTACGGCATCGGCGGCAACCACTTCATGCACACGGCCCGGGAGAACCACGACATGACCTACATCGTGTTCAACAACGAGGTGTTCGGCCTGACGAAGGGCCAGACCTCGCCCACCTCCCCGAAGGGCCACAAGTCCAAGACCCAGCCCCACGGCAGCGCGAAGGACCCCGTCCGGCCGCTGTCGCTGTCGCTGGCGTCGGGGGCCTCCTTCGTCGCCCGGACCGCCGCGGTCAACCCCAACCAGGCAAAGGAGATCCTCGTGCAGGCGATGGAGCACGACGGGTTCGCCCACGTGGACTTCCTCACCCAGTGTCCCACCTGGAACAAGGACGCCAAGCAGTACGTCCCCTACACGGACGTCAACGACTCCGAGGACTACGAGTGGGACCGCTCGGACCGCCAGGAGGCCGCCGAGATGATGTACGAGACGGAGTCGGCCCTCTACGAGGGCGAGGTCCTGACGGGGGTCTACTACGTCGACGACGAGCGCCCGTCCTACCAGCAGGAGAAGCAGGCCCTCGGCGAGATGCCCGAGGAGCCGCTCGCGGAGCGCTACTGGGACGACGACTACGAGTGGGAGCGCTCGGCGGACCTGCTGCACCGCCACCGGTAGCGACGGCCGGGCGGTCCGCCCGGGGTACCGTTAGCTACCCACATCGAACTGTCTCTCTCGCTACTCGCCCGGACAGCCCTCCGTCTCCCAGACGTCGTCCTCGTCGAACGGCGGTCGCGTGACGTTCACCGGCGCGTCGTAGCCGGAGAAACGGAACGTCACCGTGACGGTCGCCGTCGCGCCACGGCGCTTCATCTCGAGGTCCCGGCGGGCCTTCAGCAGCAGTCCCGTCTCCTCGGCGATCCAGACCGTGACGGTCGCGTTCTGGAGGTTCACGTTCGCCAGGTCCGTCACGTCCGTCCCCTGGGCCTCGGCCACGGACCGGAGTTCGTCCTTCGTCGGGTACGCGACCACGACCGCGGCCTCGGTCCCGTCGACGGTCTCGGTGCCGCGCCAGTAGACGTCCGTCCGGTCGAGCAGTGCGAGCTGCTCGCCGGCCGGCGTGTAGTTGAGCCACTCGGTCGACCCGGACAGGTTCTCCCGTCCCCACCCCGACCACGGCGTGGCGCACTCCCTGTAGGCCGCCTCGTCTGTCATGTAGACCCGGCGGGTGTCGTCGTCGGCACGCGTCGTGACGTTCAGCCGCTGCCCGGCCACGTCGACGACGCCCTCGCCACCGACGTCGAGCTGCACCTGTTCGTGGTCCTTGCTGGCCTCGGCCCCGCCGTCGAATGTGAAGCGGTACGACTCGACGTCGGCAGTGGCGGCCAGGCTCCGGTCGACCGCGTCAACCGCGCGCTGGTCGCTCGGCGGGCGCGAGGGGCCGAGCACCTCGGCGCAACCGGCGGTCACGAGCAGAGCGGCGAGCAGGAGGGCGGGGAGGGCGGAACGCATCGGAGACGCGGTTCACGGTCCAGCGGTAGAAACCTTTTGGAAACCACTACGGCCCTTCTCGGAGCGGACCACGTCGCTAGTCTCGATGACGCCGACCGCTTCCGGCGCCGCCATCGCGGCTGCAGCAGCGTCTCCGACGGGGCCACTACAGGAGGCCCGCCTGCCCGGCGAGCCACCAGGTCGCGAGGCCGACACCGGCCGAGGCGGCGGCCGTCAGCCCCACGAGCAGGACCCCCACGGCGAGCAGCACCCGGCGGTCCGCCGCGGCCGTCGAGGGCTCCTCGAGGCGCTCCTGCAGGAGCCCGACGTTCCGGGCGTTGGCCTTGAACACCGCGTCGAAGACGGGGCCGACGACCGGGACGGAGCCGAGGACCGTGTCGACGACGACGTTGCCGATCATCCGCGCCAGCGTCTCCCGCGGGACGCCGAGGTAGGCGGCCTCGAGCACGATGTACACCGACACCGCCGACGCCGAGAGGTCGCCGACGACGGGGAGGATGCCCACCAGCGGGTCGATGCCGATGCGGTAGCCGCCCGGGAGGGTGATGGACTCGTCGAGCAGCGTCGAGAGGCGCTCGACCTGCCGCAGCTCGTCGGCGGCCGCCTCGTCGGCGACCTCGACGGCGTCCAGCACGGTCGTCTCGTCGCTCACGTCGCGCCGTTCACGCCCGCCGACCAAAGGTGTTCCGCGAGTGTCGCGTCGAGGTCGTCGGGGTCCGGCCGCTGCGGGCGGCGGTCCGCGAAGCTTCATGTCGCGGGGCGCCCTCAGCGCCGCCATGCGCGAGCGAACGGTCCTCACCGAGGACGCCGACCGGCAGTGGAAGCTGGTGGTGTCGCTGCCGGAGGGCCGCCGCCAGCTCCCGCTGGACGACCGGGCCGTGGGCCTGCTCCGTGACGACCTCGGGCTCGGCGTGGGCACCGTGGTCCCCGAGGGCCTCGTCCCGCTGCTCGTCGCGACCCGCGGCGCGCGAGTCCCGGGGACGACCGACCCTGCGGCCGTCGTCGAGTCGCTGCCGACCGGCGGCAGGCTCGCCGACACGGACGAGGCCGCGGTGGTCGACTACCTCGAGTCGCTCGCCCTCGACCCGGCGGACGCCGCCCTCGTCGAACAGGTCCTGGTGGACGCGCCCGCCCCGGCGGCCCTCGACCCGGGTGACGTCTCGGTCGGACGGTCCCCGACCGGCCCCGGAG
>Ga0207797_1002386_pt1 | contig 13031 bp, 12 predicted proteins | sample PRCRCaboRojoPR_6_FD_187275 | JGI IMG/M metagenome (GOLD analysis project Ga0207797, IMG submission 187275) | Marine sediment microbial community from Cabo Rojo, Puerto Rico - PR CR 10% Liquid 1 (SPAdes) | ecosystem: Environmental > Aquatic > Marine > Coastal > Sediment | place: Cabo Rojo, Puerto... | reverse complement strand
TCTCGCGGATCCAACGTCTTTGGGTTTCGGATCATGGGAAGGGGAATCACGTTCTCGTGACGGTCGAGCAGCCCCTTCAGGGCTTCCAGGTTGATCCATATACTGTTGGTGTTGAAGTACTTGTAGCGTTCGATATCCTGAAACTCGTCCAATTCGTCTTCTGGACATTGGGCGATCTCCCGCAAGACCAGACCGCCCCCCTTCTTGCGGGCCAAGTGTCCTCCCTTGGTGTCGGCCGCCGTCCGGTCCGCCACTTCCATCAAGAAGGGAAAACCGCCGTCTGAAAAATAGCCGAGAATAGTTTCATCGATGACCGCCCCAAGGTTGTCTACATTGGACACAAATGCATAGGTAATGCCTTCCGCCAACAGTCGCTCCAGCATTCCCGAGCTAACCAGGCTGGTGTAGATGTCACCGTGGCCCGGCGGGTTCCATTCCAGATCGGGGTCTTCGGGCCAGGAAGCCGGGCTCAGGTCTTCCTGGAGAACCTTGGGAAATTTGTGCTGCAAAAAACCAAGGGGAATGTCCCCGGCTTTCAGGTTCGGGTACCCTTGCAATGCTTCGAGGGTGTCTTCATGGGTGGCAAAACTGTTCATAAAGGCCAGCGGGAGGCTCGCCCCGACGTTTTCTCTGTAGGTAAGGGCTTGTCGGGCGGTAATGTCCAGGAAACTGAGTCCCTCTTTGACAACGAGTAGGGATTTGGCTTTGGAAAGCCCCATGCTCGTTCCGAGACCACCGTTGAGTTTGATGATCGCCGTTTTTTGAATGGCTTGGCGACCGGCGTCTTGCAAGCCGTGAAGCTCCTCCAGATCGGCAATATCCCCCTCGGCCACCGGTTCGATTTGTGATCTGTCAATTTTCCCCGTTTCCCCGGAGACCAGGAGGCCGTAATAATGTCTGAAGGTTTGAATAACAATGGGATCCAGGCCGTGGTCGGCCATCTTCCGGGCGAAGGGTGTAAAGCGCTGCTCAATCTTCTCTCGCTCCTGCAAAGGGACCTCCTTGCCAATCATGTAAGGTTAGATGCCCGTGGTCACGTACGGATTGGAAACCTTTTCCCGGCCCACGGTCGATGTGGGGCTGCCCCCGTAGTCGTGGCCGGGCCAAATGATCGTATCATCCGGTAGAGAAAGGATCTTTTCCTTTATGGACCGCATAAGCACTTCCATGGATCCCCCGGGAAAATCCGTCCTGCCCACGGCGCCCACAAAGAGCGTGTCCCCCGTGAAACAGTTGTTGTCGCCGTGAAGACAGATCCCTCCGGGGGTGTGGCCCGGGGTGTGTAACACCGTTAGACCTTCTTCGCCAAAAGAGATGGTGTCCCCGTCATTCACCAGGACATCCGCCCGGGGAGAGGGGGCAAATCCCATTTGTCTGCCCATGGCTTGACCCTCTGAAGTTCCGAAGAATTCGTCGTCCCGGGGATGCATATATATCTTGGCCCCGGTAAGTTCGACAATCCGTTGGTTCCCGCAGGTGTGATCGGGGTGGCCATGGGTGTTGACGACGGATTCGATGGTCAGTCCCAGCTCTCCGGCGATATCCACGACCCGTTCCTCGTCGCCGGCCGGATCGATCAACAGGGCTTTCTTTGTTGCATCGCATCCCAAGAGGTAACAGAACACCTCCATGAAACCGACTTTGATCTGTTTAATGATCATTCGTTGACGTTCCTTTCTTTCCAGCCCAGGCTTTGCAAGCAAACCCGGAGCGTTCAACGCGGTTTTCAGACAGGACTGACAAAAGGATACAGCCCTTTTGACTCGTTTCTAGGTGTCCGATTCCACCGGGACGACCCACCCGAAGGGATCTTCCGCCCGGCCATATTGAATATCCGTAATCGCCGAATAGAGCCGCTTGGCCAGAGGTCCCACCGATCCGTCGGCTACGGTGATCACCTGGTCGTGCCAGGCCAGCTGGCTGACCGGCGAGATGACCGCAGCCGTGCCCGCACCGAAGATTTCCTGAAGAGATCCCTTCCGGTGCGCTTGTAGGACGTCGTCTATGGTAACGGCTTCTTCGGCGGCCGGGATGTTCCAGTGACGGGCGAGGGTCAGAACCGAGTCCCGGGTAATGCCGGGCAGAATACTTCCGCTCAGTGGCGGCGTGATCAATGTCCCGTCTATGACAAAGAAGATATTCATGGTTCCCACTTCTTCCACGTAGCGCCGTTCTACGGCATCCAGCCAAAGGACCTGGGTGTATCCCGCCTTTTTGGCAACCTCCGCACCATAGAGGCTGGCTGCGTAGTTGGCCGGTGTCTTGGCCTCGCCCACGCCGCCCCGCACGGCCCGAACGTGCGTGTCGGTCACCCATATCTTTACCGGGTTGAATCCTTCCGGATAATAGGCCCCCACGGGGGACAAGATGATAAAGAAACGATAGGTGTGAGATGGGCGCACACCCAAATAGGGGTCCATGGCGATGACCGTGGGCCGGATATAGAGAGATGTTTCCGGTGCTCCCGGAACCCAGTGTGATTCCACCGAAACCAGTGTTTTGATGGCGTTCAGCGCAATGTCGGCATCCATCTGGGGGATACAAAGGGCCGCCGCCGATCGATTCAATCGGGCCACATTCTCTGCCGGGCGAAAAAGCTGCACCCGACCGTCCGCCGCTCGGTAGGCCTTGAGTCCTTCGAAGATTGCCTGACCATAATGCAGGACCATGGTAGCGGGATCCATCTCTATGGGACCGTAGGGTTCTATTCGGGCACCGTGCCATCCCGACGATTCTGTGTAATCCATCGTAAACATATGATCCGTAAAGAGCTGTCCAAAACCGAGCTGTGACTCGTCCGGCAGCCGGCCCGGATTGTTGACCCTGTTGATTGCAATTTCCATCACTCGAATTCCTCCTCATCTGCAATCCGGCCGTAGCCGGTTGATACCCGCCGTGTCACCCGAACGTCACCTTCTTGGGTGTTCCGACACGGTCCAAGAATTACCACAAATACAAGCCGGTCCACCCGTCGTGTTTCCGTTCCAGAGGGGGACCGACAAGTTCACGCAGGTAAATTTCTCCGGCAAAAATGGTGGTTTCGGAAAAGATGTGACCGCCCACGGCGTCACCGTTCATGTCCGTCAGTACGGCGTGGGCATGAACAAATGGACGACCGTCCTTGAGAGAAACATTGCCGGTACAAGAAACGATCTCCATCGGCTCGTCCTTTTTCAACGTCACATAAACCTGTTGGCGCTGGTCGTACGCACCCAGCGTAGCAGCGGTCACCGAACCGATGAGCGAGAAAACGGCTGTTTCGACGTTGTGTTCCGTGCACAAAGCCTCTATGGCTGAAACCAGGTCTTCGTCCTTGGGAAGTCTGCCCAGGATGTCTCGTCCCCCCTCGAAGGCTGTCGTCATCATCGGGCCATCCTTTCGGTTGCTCACCCCCCGGAAAAAGAAAGATCCTTGCCTACCGCCGGGGCTGCACATGAGAGCTAGGAGCCTGCCGGAAAACTTCCATGGAAGCGACTTTGATCGTTCTTGAAAACATTTCTTAGAGAAGCGGGGCGTCAAGAAACGCCAACTGTTTGCGGCGGTTAGCCGAGTTTTTGCGTTTCAGCCAAGCGAGCGCAGAAATGATCCAGAACGATCAACCCGAACGAAAAGGAGTTCTCCGACAGGCTCCTGGGGAGGAAGAAATATCATATTTGTCCGTTAAATCAAGCGGTACTGAATGCCGACGTCTCTTCGGAGGACAGAGCCAGGAAGATGAGCTCGTGGAAGAGCGCCGTCAATCGGGGTTTTCGCTGATCCTCCTTGGGTCCTACAAGGGAACTTCTTTTCTGTTGCGCAACCCAGGCGGTTTTGTTACCCATAGCGAACAGAGAAGGACGGCGGTTTCAAGGCGAGCGCCGGTGGGGGAAGGCTTATGTTGGAAGTACGGGGCGTCACCAAGTCCTTTGAACGCCTTATGGCGATCAATGAGTGTTCCCTCACGGTCCAAAAGGGAACGATCACCGCCCTGATTGGTCCGAACGGTGCGGGGAAAACCACTTTGTTCAACGTTGTCAGCGGGTTCGAGCATCCCGACGAAGGAGAAGTCCTGTTTCGAGGGGAGCGCATCGATCCACTTCGGCCCCATCGGATTTTCCACAAGGGACTTATGCGGACCTTCCAAATTTCCCGTGAACTGGAACGAATGACCGTATTGGAAAACCTCATGCTCGTACCCGGCGGTCAGACCGGAGAGTGGATATGGAATGCATGGTTCCGACCGCGGCGGGTGGCCCGGGAAGAGGCGGCTATCATGGATCGGGCGTTGGAAACCCTGGAATTTATCGAGCTGTACCATCTGAGGCACGAGCCGGCCGGAAATCTTTCCACAGGGCAGAAACGGTTGCTGGAGATCGCCCGAACCATGATGGCGGAGCCCGACCTGGTCCTCCTCGACGAACCGGGGGCAGGCGTCAATCCGACCCTGTTGAATAAAATCGTCGGCTACATCCGGTACCTGTATGAACAGGGCAAGACCTTTTTCATCGTGGAGCACAACATGGATCTGGTGATGACCCTTTGTGAGCCGGTCATCGTAATGAACGCCGGTTCCATTCTGGCTCAGGGCACGCCGGCGGAAGTCCGGCAAGACGAACGGGTGTTGCGTGCCTATTTGGGAACGTAAAGGGAATACGGCTCGGGGATCGGTGGGTAGAAAGAACGATACGCCGGATTCGAGCATTGAAACGTCACAAAATCGAGTTTCCCGATGGCCATATTAGAAGTTGATGATCTGATAGGGGGCTACAACGAAGTCGCCATATTGAATGGGGTCTCCATTCGATGCGAGAGCGATGAGATCGTGGCCGTCATCGGGCCCAACGGCGCCGGGAAATCGACACTGATGAAGTCTGTTTTCGGCCTGGTGCCGGTCACTTCAGGATCGATTCGATTTGACGGACGGGTGATCACGGGGATCCGGCCCAACAGGCTGGTTCGGTTGGGCATGAGTTATGTCCCCCAGGAGAAAAACATCTTTCCGTCCTTAACCGTAGAGGAGAATTTGCAGATGGGGGCTTTCGTGCGCACCGAGCCGATGGACGAAGCGATGGCCAAGGTGTTTGCGCTGTTTCCTTTCATTGCGGAAAGGCGAAAGGACGTGTCGGGAGCTCTGTCCGGTGGGGGACGGCAGATGTTGGCCCTCGGCAGGGCCTTGATGTTGGATCCGAAACTTCTCTTGCTGGATGAACCTTCCGCGGGTCTGGCGCCGCTGGTTCGAGACGAGATCTTTGAGAAGGTTCTGGAGATCAGAGATAGCGGTGTGGCGGTGGTGATCGTAGAGCAAAACGCAAAGAAGGCCTTGGAAATGGCCGATCGGGGGTACGTCTTGGCCACGGGTCGAAATCAGGCCGAGGATACCGGCCGGAGTCTCCTGGAAAACGCTGAAATCGGTAAACTTTACTTGGGAAGCAATTAAAGAGGTTCCAAGCCGATGCCCCAATTGTTGGCCAACGGGATCGTTTTCGGTTGCATTATCGCCCTGGGGGCCATCGGCCTGACGCTGATTTACGGGATCCTCAGGTTCGGTAATTTCGCCCACGGCGACACCATGTCTTTGGGGGCTTACCTGGCCCTTTTGTTCGTGGGTCTGCGGATGCCCTTTTTGGCTGCGGTGGGCTTGGCCATCGGGGTTTCCATTGTCGTGGCCGTTCTGATCGATCGGTACCTCTATGCGTATATCCGACGGGCCGGCCCGATTATTCTCCTAATTGCCTCCGTCGGGGTGGCCCTGTTTCTACGAAACGTCATTTTGCTCATCTGGGGCCCCGATCTGGAATATTACTCCCGGGAAATCCAGTTCGCCGTTCACATCTTGCCCGGGGTCCGCCTGAAGCCGTATGAGGTGTTTATCGTCCTGGCGGCGGCGGTCCTGATCCTCCTGGTCCACCTTTTCCTGAAAAAGACCAAGATCGGTAAAGCCATGCGGGCCTGTGCGGACAACCTGGACCTTGCCGAAGTAGTCGGCATCGATACCCGGCGGGTCGTTCTCTGGACCTGGGCGGTGGGTATCGCCCTGGCGGTGAGCGGCGGGGTGATGCTCGGTGTGGAGAACGGTCTTCGTCCCGCCATGGGATGGGAGCTCCTCTTGCCCCTTTTTGCGGCGGCCATTTTGGGGGGCATCGGCAAACCGTACGGCGCCATGGCCGGTGGGCTGGTCATCGGCATTGCTCAGGAGGTTTCCGCCGGTTATGTCTCTACCGCTTATAAACCGGCCGTTGCCTTTGCCATCATGATCATCGTACTCCTGGTCAGACCCCAAGGGATTTTTGGAGGGCGGCGTAGATGGATGTAGGGGGCATCGTTTCCTACGGGGTCTTTTTTTTGGTGATTGTTTCCGTATACGGTCTCTTGTCTCTGGGGCTCAACATTCAGTGGGGCTTTACCCGTCTGTTCAACATCGGGGTGGCCGGATTTTTTGCCGTAGGGGCCTACACGTCGGCGATATTGACGACACCGCCCGTTTCGGATCGACTGGGCGGATTCGATATGCCCTTCGTGGCGGCGATGGTGGTTGCCGCCTTGCTGTCGGGGTTCGTTGCTTTGCTGATAGGTATGCCCACCTTGCGACTCAAAGAAGACTATTTGGCCATTGCCACCATCGGTATCGCAGAAACCATCCGACTCTTTTTCAACAACGAAGCCTGGGTGGCACACGGGGTTCGCGGGATCAGCGGCATCCCTCGACCTTTTCAAGACCATGTTCCCGGTGCCTATTATAACGTGGCCTATCTGATATTTATGATCGTGATGGTTACGTTGATTTTCATGGCCCTGCAAAAGGCGGTAAAATCCCCCTGGGGCCGCACCCTGAAAGCCATCGGTGAAGATGAAATGTTGGCCCAGGCCATGGGCAAGAACGTAGTGCGTTTCAAGATGGAGGCCCTGGTACTGGGGGCCATGATCATGGGATTGGCGGGAGCCTTGTATGCCCACTTCATTCAGTTCATCAGCCCGGAGGTCTTCGTTCCGCTGAGCGGTACCTTTTTGGTTTGGGTCATGTTGATTGCCGGGGGAAGCGGCAGCAATAAGGGAGCGCTTCTGGGCGCCTTGGTAATCTGGGGACTCTGGTCGATCACCGACCTGATTACCAACCTGGTGCCTGTCGGGTATGCGGTCAAGGCGGGAGCGATCCGGGTGATTGCCATCGCCGTTGCCCTGGAGGTCATCCTGCTCATGCGGCCCCAGGGGCTCTTCGGAAAGGAAAAAACCTTTACCAGCGGCAGGAAGGGATAATCATGGAAAAGCCGCCCCTCAAGGCGGCTTTTCCTGAAAAATCGTTCCAGGGTGGTTATTCTACCGTTATGTATTTGACGGTCTTTATGCCGTCCCGGGTGAATGCCCACACCTCGAAGCTTCCGGGGACATCACCGAATTTATCGAAGTTGCAGGAGCCGGAAACCCCGTCATAGTTGATCTCTTTTCCCTCTTTGAGAAGTCTAAAGGCTTCGGCCAGGTTTCGGGCATCCACCTTCTTTCCGGGAGGGTTCGCTATCCGCCGGAGGTTGCCGTGAATGGCTTCCCGGGTGACCGCACCCCCCTTGGCCATGGCCAAGGCCATGAGGACCACGGCATCATACTGGGTATCGATATACGGCTTGGGCGGCATTTCCCCGTATTCGTCTTGATAGTGGTTCTCGAACCAATTGGCGAGTTCCTGGTTGGGGTTTGCGGCTACGGTCCCGTAGGTATCGTCCACGTATTTCCCTCCGACATTCTTTATGACCTCAGGAGCCTTCATGCCGTCGGCATAGGCAAACGTCCCTTTATATCCGATCTCAAGGATCTGGCGCATGATCATGGAACCGAACTGGGGATAAGAAATCATCGCTACCGCATCCGGATCGCCCTTGATCGCCTTTTCCGCTTCTCCTTTGTACGAAGCTTGCTTATCGTTGTAGGGAATCATGGCCGTCACTCGGCCGCCCATGTCCTCAAAGGCGCTTTTTAAGCCCTTGGCCAATCCTTCACCATAGTCATTGTTGACATAAACAATCGATATTTTAGCGAAACCTTTATCCTTGACGAGAACTCTCGCCAGGGCGGGGGCCTGGAGTGCGTCCATGGCCACGGTTCGGAAAATATAATCATTGTCGTTTAGGGTCGAGATCTTTTCCGAAGTCGAAGCCGGTGAAATCTGAACGACGCCGCTCGGAATGGAGACCGAAGTGGCCACGGGGATGGTGACCCCGGAAGAAAGGGCGCCGGCAATGCCTACCACGTTGTCGATGTCGACGAGTTTTTTGGCCGCGTCCACTGCTGCCGTGGGATTGGTCTGGGTGTCCCGCAAGATGATCTCCACGTCTCGGCCCAGGACTCCGCCGCCGGCATTGACATCTTTCGCCGCCAACAGGCTGCCGTTATTGATCGGCGGTCCATAAGCGGCCAAATCGCCTGTTGTGGATACCAGAGAACCGATCTTCACCGTGTCGGCCCCAGCCTGGGGCAGAGCAAACAGAAAGAGGGAAGCCAATACCACCAAGAAAACCGCTGCCTTGTCTCTCATACTTATCTCTCCTTTCTCTTGTTTTGGTTTACCTTGCCCATATTCCATATCTTGTTCCTCATGGAACGGAAAGCCAAGCACTTGCCGTGCTGGGGATGCGTGTTGCCTGTATGGTATTTTCATTGTGTGGTTATCCAACCTCGAGTCGTGCGAACCAATGGGATACACAAAGAGATGCCGCAGGCTATCCCCCCGGGGGCATAGCCGCCAGTATCAAGTCAAGGGCAATGGCCAGAATCGAAAACACAAAAATGATCAGATAATTGATGTTTTCGGGAGAGCGGTGAATGGAACGAAGCAAATAGATCAATACGTCCCGTTCCGTCGATGAAAGCTCGGAACCGGACCCAATCCGCTCCATGAGTGAATAGGCCTCGATCGACCTTTTTCGCTTTTCCGCAATCCGAAACCGGTAGAAGAAAAAGACAAAGTTTCCTACAACCGCAAAATACCACACCGGGCGAACCCAACCGGGCTGGAGATAGTTGAAAATCAGGATGGCTCGAAAGGCTACCGCCGTAGCCACCCCCAATGAGAGGGCCCCGTAGATGATGAAAGGATGCACCATTCTGGGTTGCGTATTTTGGAGTGATCCGGGTCGTGCCATGGCGTTCGATTTCGCTTCGGGGAAAAGAATCCTGTCGTCGCAGAAGGTTCCTTTTTTACCCCCTTTTGGCGACCGGAGCAAGGGAATTTATCCGCAGAACGAATGCTTTTTTGGGGTTTTGTTATATGATGTCAGGCTTTTGGCCTGCAACTTGCAAATTGCGAAGGCCGATGTCGCAGCAACGATCCCAACAGATGCATGTGCCACAAGATGCAATTCCCGCCCGCAGTCACCCGGACGGCGGTACGACGGCGACGTGTCCGGTATGTGGTATGGTCCGGGACATAGGAGCCGACGGGGCACCCCAAGAGGGCCATATGTTGCCGGTGAATTGCCCCTGCGGACTCACCTTTTGGGCCTTCATGGAGCATCGACGGGCCTATCGGCGATCGGTCCAACTGGCCGGCACATATGAATCCCCCGGAAAGGACCGGTCTGAGATCGCCTTTATCAATAATCTTTCCATGACCGGTGTGGGATTGAATACGGCGGGCAGGCATGGACTGGCAAGCGGAGACGAACTGACCCTCCATTTTACCTTGGATGACGGCATGGATGAAGAAATCCGGGCAACGGTCGTTGTCAAACATGTTCGGAACAATTACCTGGGGTGCCAGTTTATGAACCTGGCCGACCGGGATGAAGAACGGTTGGCCGGCTACCTCGCCATGATTCCGTAAATCACATCGAATTCCCGATCCGAAAAACCGAGCGTATTGCATATATTCCCGTGGCGTTGAGGAAGTGGTGCCCCGATCAAATCCGTTTGTCAAAGATCCATGGCTCTGTTATAAAAGCGCTATGAAACCGGCTGCTCGAGCAATGGTTCTTCTGTGGATGTTGTTCTCTGGTGTCCTTTCGGCACGGGCCTACGTATTGCCCGCCGAACAGGTGTTGGCATACATGACGGACCGGGTCGGGCCGTCTCACGGGCTGATCGTTTCCCAGAAGACGCTCGTCTATGATCCGCTCATCGAAGCAGGGATGCAGGAACTGGCGGAAACGCTCTACTACGTGCCTCCTGATCGATTCCGGTCCGAAATTACCGGTCCGGAGGTGGAAAAGATTACGGTGGTTGGCCCTGACGGGGTCGTGATGGTTGTGGATGATCGGATTCTGAGCGAAAAGCAGCACCTGTTCGATCACTTCAAGGATCTCATCCTTTATAACCGTGCCGAGATGTTGACCCGCCAGCTGTTGAGACTCGGGGTGGACGTGGACCGAGTCAGTCTAGGACGGTTTGAAGATCGCATTGTCTACATCATCGGGGCAGGATATCCGGATCAATCGGTTCCACAGGTTTGGGTGGACAAAGAGCGTTTTCGGCCGGTTCGATTTATTTTACAAGGGGGAAACGACCAGGCAACCAAGGAAATTCGATATACGGATTATATGGTCGGTGAAAGAGGTGCAGACTATCCGGGCCGGGTATTGTTTTACGAGGACGGAAAATTGGTGCGGATGCACGTCGTAGACCGGGTTGAACGGCACGCCCAGGTAGCCGATGCGCTTTTTGACCTGAGTCGTATCCGGGAGCAGTACAGGCTTGTCGAGTCGCCCCCTCCGGAGGAGCCGACGTCAGGCTCGGAGTTGGATGGGGTGAGAGAAAGTCTGGAACAATTTAGACGGATCTTTGAGTAGGGCCGCCCGTTAGGAGAAGGCCCCGATCAATCGGGCGATGACGATTCTGAGGATTTCCGAGGTTCCCTCGCCGATTTCGAGGAGTTTTTGATCTCTATAGAATCGTTCGACATCATATTCCTTCATCAGGCCGTAGCCGCCATGCAATTGAACGGCGTGATCGGCAACCCGGCCCATGACTTCCGAACAATGGAGTTTGGCCATTGCAGCCTCTTTTGAAAAGGGCTTTTCGCTGCACTTCAACCAGCAGGCCTGGTATAGAAGCAGCCGGGCACATTCGATTTCCGTGGCCATATTCGCCAGTTTGAACGCATTCGCCTGAAAAGAAGATATGGGCCTGCCGAACTGGTTTCGCTCTTTGGCATATTTTAGGGCCATCTCATAGCAGCCTTGGGCACCGCCCAATCCCATAGCGCCGATACTCAGCCGACCGCCATCCAGCGTGGAGAGCATTTGCTGAAAGCCTTTTCCCCGTTCTCCCAGCAAATTCTCCTTCGGGACCCTGCAGTCTTCAAAGTAGAGCGTGCTGGTGTTCGACGCCCGCCACATCATCTTGCGGTGCATGGGCTGTGCCGTGTATCCGGGTGTTCCAGACTCGACGATGAAGCAGCTGAGTTCGTTTCTGCCGTCTTCTCTTCGACCGGTGGAAGCCAATACCGTCACCCCGCCGGAAATATCGGTCGAGGCATTGGTGATAAATATCTTGCTTCCGTTGATGACCCATCCGTCATTGTCCTCAACCGCATGAGTTCTACAGGCCCCGGCATCGGAACCGGCGTCCGGTTCGGTCAGGCCGAAGGCCCACAACATTTCACCGGTGCACAACCTGGGAAGGTACTTCCTTTTTTGCTGTTCGTTGCCGAAGTAAAACAGCGGACCGATGCCGAGGGAGTTGGCGGCGGCCACGGTGGCGGCCTGAGAAGCATCTACCCGTGCCAGTTCTTCGACGGCGATGATGTACGACAGATAGTCGAGTTCTTGCCCTCCGTAGTCTTCAGAGACAAATGCGCCGAATAGACCCAGCTCTCCCATTGCCTTGGTGAGGTCGTAGGAAAAGGTTTCGGTCTCGTCGAGTTCACCGGCCAGGGGACGAATTTCGTTTTCGGCAAAATCGCGGACCGATTCCCGAAGAATGTGTTGCTCTATGGAAAGGGAAAAATCCATTGTTTCCTCATGGGAGCGGCTGTTTCCGGTTACGACCGGACGAGAATCTGTTCGACCCCAAGATGGTCACCGATTAGCAAAATGTGCCTTCGGCGTCAACGGAATAGCAGGTCCGAGCCGCTTTCGAACCTTCGTCCGACCCGATGGCACAAGAAGGGCTAAAAAAGAGCATTTTTTTGTTATTGTACGAAATCTTGTGTCTGTGCGAAAAAAAAAGAGCCATGCTGAAATAAATCTTTCTCATTGGAACAAAAAAGACTTGCCATTGACTATAGATGGTATTAAATGTATTAGTTTTTAATCATCACAGTTACCGATACGCCTGTTTTAAGGGGCATGCGGAGGTGCCAGCGTAGCTCAGCAGGTAGAGCTGCTGATTTGTAATCAGTCGGTCGGGGGTTCGAGTCCCTCCGCTGGCTCCAGTGCGCTGGACATGCTTTCTGCGGAGGGGTTCCCGAGCGGCCAAAGGGAACAGACTGTAAATCTGTCGGCGATGCCTTCGGAGGTTCGAATCCTCCCCCCTCCACCAGTCTCAACGGGTACGTTGTGTGTAGGAGATTGCCGGATACTCATGGTGCTATCGCACGGACTACATGCAGTTTCTGAATTTTTCTTGCGGTGTTTCCTGGTCTAGGAGTTGTCTTTTCGGCCGACATAGGATATTCATAATGAGGTGGTTGATCCTGCCAACCTCAAATTGTGCTGAAGTTGAACTCCTTTCTAGTCCGAATCCGACCTAGCACATAACAAGGCACATAACAAGGTTACTGTCGAAAATATACACGCGGGAATAGCTCAGTTGGCTAGAGCATCAGCCTTCCAAGCTGAGGGTCGCGGGTTCGAGCCCCGTTTCCCGCTCCAGAATGCAAAATGCCGGTTTCAGGCGCGCCCACGTAGCTCAGTCGGTAGAGCGCTTCCTTGGTAAGGAAGAGGTTCACCGGTTCAATCCCGGTCGTGGGCTCCATGCAAGTTCTGCGGATGGGTTCGGCGAACGTGGAGTTGAGAACAACCAAGTGTCAGGGAGGGACGAGAGATGGCCAAGGAGAAGTTTGATCGCAGGAAGCCGCACGTAAACATAGGTACGATTGGTCATATTGATCATGGTAAGACGACATT
>Ga0207797_1002385_pt1 | contig 13033 bp, 12 predicted proteins | sample PRCRCaboRojoPR_6_FD_187275 | JGI IMG/M metagenome (GOLD analysis project Ga0207797, IMG submission 187275) | Marine sediment microbial community from Cabo Rojo, Puerto Rico - PR CR 10% Liquid 1 (SPAdes) | ecosystem: Environmental > Aquatic > Marine > Coastal > Sediment | place: Cabo Rojo, Puerto... | reverse complement strand
CAGTGGTTCAAATGGACGCCGCGGACCGCGGGGGAAAGCGCCACTCCGCCGGAAACGGCACCGGCTACGTGGCGCACTACAAACGGTGCGGTGCGGCGCATTACGAACGGCGCGGGGGTTGCTCGGCAGGGGTTAGGGAGTAGTGGAGGCTTCGGCCTTATCCGCTTCCAACTCGTCCAGCACAGCGTCCACGGCGCGGGGAACGGCCTCCTCCACGGCCGGCGTGCACTCCTCGCCGAAGCTCAACACGTCCTCGACCTCGATGGCGATGATCAAGAAGTCGTCGTCCTCGGGGAGGGTCATCCCCATCGCCCGACCGAACGTCAGCGCACCGGGCAGCGAGAGGTCGTGAGACGAGCCAGCGTGGAGGGAGAGGTTGAATTGGTCCGGGGTGAGCCGGTAGATCTCCCCCGGCGTCCCGTCCTGGGTCTGGATGGCGTCTACCATGATGACCCGTTCATACCCCCCGACGACGTCGAGGATGCGCATGCCGCCCACGCTTGCCTCGGCGAAATCGACGTCGTCCCCCTCGAACCGCTCCGCCGCCTCGCGGACGACGTAGATGCCTACACCGTCGTCACAGAGGATGGTGTTCCCCATACCCAGCACCAGCGTCTTCAATACAAACTCCTTCGACAGGTATCGCCTATGGTCAAGCCCGGGCCCGCAAAAACCCACGGGCACCAAAAAGGGCAGGCCGGGGGCTGCAGGTCCATCACACCGTCAGCCTGCAGACCGCCAGCCCACCCTTGCAGCAACCGCATCGAGGTGAATTAGCCCGGCTCGAATCGGCCCAGGCTGACATCAGCCAGCCTCAGCCGCCTCCGATCCCGGAGCGCTCACCGGGTAACGACCGGTCGCGTCAGTCTATGTTCTGCTCCAGCACCTCCACGACGTCGCCCTGCTCGTCGCGGATGCGCACCTGCAGCGGCGTCTGGCCCGGCAGCGTGTGGGTAGCGCAGCCCAGGCAGGGATCGTAGGACCGGAAGGCCATCTCCACCTTGTTCAGCAGCCCCTCGCGAACCTCTCCGTTGTGGATCAGCGCTTGGGCCGCCTTCTTGATGGAGATCGACATCGGCGCGTAGTTGTTCGTCGTGCCGACGATCAGGTTGCACTTCTCGACGATGCCGTTCTCATCGGTGATGTAATGGTGGGTCAGCGTGCCTCGCGGAGCCTCGACAATGCCTACGCCCTCGTGGGGCACCTCGGTGGGTACCACGCGCACCTCGGGATCGGTGACCCGGGGATCGGTTGACAGCTCGACGAGACGTTCGGCCGCGTAAAGCAGCTCGATGAGGCGGGCCCAGTGCGTGGCCAACGTTCCGTGCACCGGTTTGCCGCCCAGCGTCTCGTAGAACTCCTCGTAGGCCTCCTGGGCCTTGGGCGTGGCCATGCCGTCGGCGGCGTTGAGCCGGGAGAGCGGCGTGGCCTGATAGACCCCGCTGTCCATGCCGGTCGTGAACCCGTTCCATCCCACGTCCTTGAGGAAGGGGAACTTGAGATACGTCCAGGGCTCGACGTGCTCAGCCACGACGTCCAGGTACTGATCCGGGGCGTACCTGACGAACTCGTTGCCCTCGGGATCCACGACGCGCACCTTCCCGTCGTAGAAGTTGACGTGGTTGTTCTCGTCCACCAGGCCCATGTAGTACATCGGGGTGGTGAAGGCGTCCGAGAGGATCAGCTCCTTGTACTCGTCGTTCCCCAGCACCACGTCCTTAAAGAGCTGGAGGCCGAAGAGGCCGAACTCCACCAGGTCGTGGCCCCAGGCCTCGATCTGGGCTCGTTCCTCTTCGTTGATCGCCTTGCTCATGCCGCCGGGCAAGGCGCTGATGGGGTGAACCGTCTTTCCCCCCAGCATCCCCACGATGTCCATGGCCTTGCCGCGGGACTCGATGACGGTGGTCCCCGTCTCCACACCCACCTCGTGGATCAGACCGAGGATGTTCCGGTCGGCCGGAGCCGCCTCGGGGCCGACGACAAAGTCAGGGGCCGCCAGGATGTAGAAGTGGACGGTGTGGTCGGCGACGTAGAAGGCGGAGTACAGGAGCTCACGGAGCAGCTTTCCGGCGGGCGGCAGCTCTACGTTGTAGACGGCGTCGCACGCCTTGGCGGACGCCATGAGGTGGGCCTCCGGACAGACGCCGCAGATGCGCGGCGTGATCCGGGGAAGCTCCTCCACCGGGCGTCCTTCGGAGAACTTCTCAAACCCCCGGAGCTCCGGTACCACCAGGTAGGCATTGGCGACGTTCCCCTCATCGTCGAGGAAAATGTCGATCTTACCGTGGCCCTCGAGCCTTGTGATAGGGTCAATACTGATCTTCTTCATTCGACTTCCTCCAACTTCCTTCGATGCAACATCGAGGCTGGCAGGCCAAACCGATAGAACGTGCCTATCGGGTCAACGACCTCGCCCACTATGCGGGCTGCTTCCTCCTCGGTATCAGCATCCACAACCGAGGCGACCGCCGAGAGAAGGGCAGAACCCTGATCTACGATATTGGGTGCAGGCCCGTAGCATCCGCGGCAGGGCATGCCGACTTCCGTGCAGAGCGCGCCGCATCCAGCACGCGTCGCCGGCCCAGCGCAGATGATGCCTTGATCGAAAAGGCAGCGATCCTCGGCAATGATCTCGTGCGGACGGTAGAACTTCGACACCCGCTTCTCCTCGCGGTTGTACTTGCACTCGTCACAGACCGTCTTGTCGGGGCTGGCCCCAACCACGCTGCCCTTGGCGGGCAGGTTGCCCCCGAGGATGGCCTCGACGACGGCCCAGATCTGGGGGGCCTGGGGCGGGCAGCCCGGCACGAAGTAGTCGACGTCCTCAACCTGGCCCAAGGTCTTGACGGTATTGTACATGTACGGAACGTGGACCTCGCCCTCGGGCAGCTGATAGGACGTCTGGGGGATGATGCTCTCCGGGTTGTCCGTCGAAGGGGTCTCCAGGTAGACACGGTTGAAGATCGACTGCCGGTCGAACATGTTGCCCAACCCGGGGATGCAGCCCTCGTGAGCGCACGAGCCGAAGGCAACCAGCACCTTCGACTTCTCGCGCAGCAGGTGAGCCATCTCCTCGTTCTCGCTGTTGCGGATGGCGCCGTTGAAGAGAACCACGTCCATGTGCCCATCGGGCATCGCTTCGACGTCTTTGTACTTGAAGTCCATAGCGCACGGCCAGAACAGAATGTCGGCCGCGGCGTCCAGATCGAGGATCTTCTCTCGCAGCTCAACGATGGCAATTTCACATCCACCACAGGAAGCGGCCCAGTAAAGTCCTAGCTTCAGTTTTCCGTTCTCTGCCATCGCCTAATCCTCCTTGCTCTGCAGCTGCCGCTTCCAATCCAGCGGACCCAAGCTGCGCACCTGTTCTGTGAACTCGTTCACCAGCTTCGCCCACTTGGGGGCCTCGGCGCCGGATATCCATCCCCAGTGGAAGCGTTCCTTCTCGATGCCGTACTGATCCAGCAACGCCTCCATCATGGGCATCCGGCGGAAGGTCTTGAAGTTGCCCGTGTCATAGTGGCAATCGCCAGGGGGATGACAGCCGGACACGATCACCCCATCGGCTCCCTCTTTGAAAGCCTTGAGGATGAAGGCAGGTTCGACGCGCCCCGAGCACATCACACGGATGATGTCCACGTTGGGCGCCTGTTTCATCCGGCTCACCCCCGCTGTATCTGCAGCGGCGTAGGTGCACCAGTTGCAGCAAAAGCCAACAATCCGCGGTTCAAAGCCATTTCCGTTATCGCTCATCATGCTACCCTCTCTACTTCAACGTCAACCGGTTCCTCTTCGGGCATACGGAACAGAGCCTCGATCTGAGCAAGCATCTGCTGCGTGGTGAAGTGCTTGGCCGTGATCGCACCAGCCGGACAAGCCGCCGCACACGTACCGCATCCCTTACACAGCGCCTCGTTCACCCGGGCCACGTTCTCGTCCTCGATGAAGCTAATCGCATCATAGGGGCAAAGCGAGATACAGGTCTTGCAGGCCGAACAGAGGTCCTCGTTGACCTCAGCGACCTGGGGCGAAATCACGACCTCGCCCCTATCGAGCAGAGCCAGCGCCATTGATGCCGCTGCACCTGCCTGCCCGACTGTATCAGGCACGTCCTTGGGGCCCTGGGCGTTTCCGGCCAGGAAGACGCCCTCGGTGTTCGTCTCCACCGGGCGCAGCTTCGGATGCGCTTCGGCGAAGAATCCGTCCTCCGAGCGTCCCAGGCCGAACATTGAGGCGATACGTTCTGCGCCCTCCGGCGCCTCGATGGCCGTACTGAGGACTACCATATCCACGTCGGCCTTCACGACGCGACCCAGATCGGCGTCCTCGCCCAGCACGCGCAGCTGACCGTCGTCGAGCACCTCGACCTCGGCGCCGCGGCCGCGCACGAAGGTGATCTCCTCCTCCTGCAGCCGCTCGTAGAACTCCTCGTAACCCTTGCCGAAGGTCCGCATATCCATGTAGAACTCGTAGACGTCGGCTCCGGTCTTGTCCCTGACGAGGTGAGCTTGCTTCAGTGAATACATGCAGCAGAAGCGGGAGCAGTACTCGTGAGCGTTATGGTCACGGCTGCCCACACAGTGGATGATGGCTACCCGCTCCGGCACCTTGCCATCGGCGGTCAGAATCTCACCACCCGTCGGCCCGCCAGCACTGGAGAGCCGCTCGAACTCCATACCCGTGAGGATGTTCGGGGACTTCCCGTAGGAGTACTGCGGCAACTGATGAGGATCCCACATGTCGAATCCCGTTGCCACGACGACCCCGCCTACGTTCAGGTCCAGAATCTCGTCCGTCATCTGATGATTAATCGCCTGCGGGCCACAGACGTGGACGCACTGGTTGCACTCCGAGCAGACGCCGCACTGGAGGCAGCGCATCGCCTCGGCGATCGCCTCCTCTTCCGTCAGCGCACCGCATATCTCGGTCCAGCTCTCCACGCGCTCATCGACCGCTACCTCTGGCACGCAAGCCCGCGGTGTATCCGCGATCTTTCCGTTGGCTCGCTTCTCAGCGATCATCTCTTCCGTCAGCTCTGCCACGGGCAGTTCCGGCTCGGGGCCGGGCATCGGCTCGTCCCGGAGGTAAGCATCCATGGCTCTTGCGGCCTTGTGAGCCGCGCCTATGGCGTCCACCACGAAGGCCATGCCGGTCACCGCGTCGCCGCCCGCAAACACGCCGTCGGCGCTGGTCATCATCGTGTCCTCGTCGACGACCACGGTGTCCTTGAGCGTGCATTCAACCGCTTCCGAAAGACAGACCGGATTCGGCCTGGCGCCGATGGCCCAGATCACGTAGTCGGCGTCCATCAAGAACTCCGACCCTTCCACAGCGACGGGACGGCGGCGGCCGCTCTCATCGGGCTCGCCCAGCTCCATGCGCTGGCAGCGCAGGTTGCAGACGTTGCCCTCCTCGTCGGACTCCACCTCGACCGGTGATACCAGCCAGTCGAAGGCGACGCCCTCCTCCTGGGCCTGGCGGAACTCGGCCTCTTGGGCCGGCATCTGCTCATCGGTGCGGCGATACGCCACGCGCACCTGGGGCTTGTCTCCGCCCCGCTTCTCGGCCTGGATCGTGCCGATGCGCAAAGCCGTGCAAGCTGCGTCCATAGCGACGTCGCCGCCGCCGAGGACGACGACGTTCTTGCCGATGAGATCCGGGTAGTGTCCTAGATTCGCATCGCGCAGGAAGTCGACAGCCGTGATCGATTGGGGAAGGTCAACGCCATCAATGGGCACCTTGACACCGCGATGGGCGCCAATACCCAGGAAGACGGCGTCGAATCCGTCCTTCTTGAGCTCCATCACGTCCTCGACGGGATGGTTGAGCTTCAGCTCGACGCCCATGTCGAGGATGGCGTCGATGTCGCGCTGCAGGGCCTCCGGGGACAGCCGATAGTCGGGAATACCGACCCGCATCATGCCGCCCGCGACGGGGAGGGCCTCGAAGACGGTCACCCCGTGGCCTTTCTGCACCAGATCCTGGGCCACTGTGAGACCGGCCGGCCCGGCGCCCACAACCGCCACGTTCTTCCCGGTCGGCTCGGGCTCCTCCGCCTCAGAGTCGATCTTGGGCTCGAAGGCCTTGGCTACTTCCTCCGGATGGTCATAGGCCCACTCGGTGACGAAGTGCTTGAGCCGCATGATGTTGACGGGCTCATCGACGTCACCACGGGAACAGTCGTCCTCGCAGACGTGGTTGCAGACGCGACCGCAGACCGAGGGGAACGGATTGTCCTCCTTGATGGTGCGGAAGGCGTCGGCGAAGCGCCCCTCACGAATCAGGGCGATGTATCCCTGAGCGCGCTGATCGGTCGGGCACGCGCTCCGGCAGGGGGCCACGCCCACCTTGTCAATGAGATAGGCGGACGGAATTGCCTGCGCGAAAGCCCGATAGATGGCGGGGTGCTCGCTCAGCCCCTCGTTGAAGTCATCGGGGACGTGAATCGGACATACGTCGATGCACTCGCCGCAGGACGTGCAGGCGTCCTCATCCACGTAACGCGCCTTGCGCCGTACTTGCACATCGAAGTTGCCGACGTAACCAGATACAGATTCGACCTCGCTGTAGCTCAGCAGTGTGATGTTCGGATGTCGACCGACATCCATCATTTTTGGCCCGATGATTCAGAGGCTACAGTCGAGGGTAGGGAACGTCTTGTCGAGCTGGGCCATGTGACCACCGATGGTCGACTCGCGCTCGACCAGGTAGACCGGATAGCCCGCGTCGGCGACGGTCAGCGCTGCCTGCATACCGGCGATCCCTCCGCCTACCACGAGCGCCGACTTCGTCACCGGCTCCACCCGCGGCTCCAGCGGCTCCTGGTAAGCCACGCGCCCCACCATGGAGCTGACCAGGCGCTTAGCCTTAGCCGTCGCCTCGGCCGGGTCCGGAACCACCCAGGAGCAGTGCTCGCGGATGTTGGTCATCGCGAAGTAATAGGGGTTGAGCCCGGCATCGGCAACCGTCTCCTGGAACGTGGTCTCGTGCATCCGCGGGGTGCAGGAGGCCACCACGACGCGGTTGAGATCGAACTCCTTAATGTCGTCCTTGATCAGATTCTGACCGGTCTCGGAGCACGTGTACTTATTCTCCCGAGCTACGGTCACGTTCGGCAAGCGACTGGCAAAACGCACCACCTCCGGCACGTCAACCTTGGAGGCGATGTTGATGCCGCAGTCGCAGACGTATACGCCAATCCTAGGTTCTTCCATGATTAATCCTCCCAACAGTAACGGCAAAGGTCTCTAGTCGCCATCTGTCACTCTCATCCCGCTCAGCGCGCAGGCCGGCGTAGCCCGAGCATCTGGGAAGCTGCCACAGGAGCAGCCTCCTACAAGCGTGACAGCACGGGCTTGAAAGGCACCATATGTCTCTCGAACATCGTCACGTCATCGGGCAGTCCGAAGGCCAGCGCCATCAGCTGAGGCAGGAACAAGATGGGCAGGTTCACACGCCGCCCCAGCATTTTGGAGACCTTGTCCTGATAGCCCTCCATGTTTAGCTGGCACATAGGACAGACAGTGGCCATACAGTCAGCCCCTTCACAGGCGTCCAGAACTTCCGCAACCATGTGGACGCCCGCTTCCTGCTTGGTCATCAGGAGCGAGGTTCCACAGCAGCTCGCCTCGCGGTTGTGACGCTGGATGGTGACCCCCAAAGCCTCCAGAACGGGCAGCATGGAGGTCGGGGCCTGGTCGTCGTCGTAGGGACTGAAGGGGCGCACGGTCTGGCAGCCGTAGTAGGGGGCCACTGTCAGACCCTCCAGGGGACGTTTCACGTGAGCCCTTATCTCCTCTGGCGAGAAGTCGTTGGCCAACACGTCCATCAAGTGGCGCACCTGCGCCGTGCCCCGATAGGTGAGATCCTCCACCTCCAGAGCCCGGTTGATCAGCTCCAGCAGCTCCCGATCTTCGCTCGCTGCCTCTTGGGTGCGCCGGAAGTTGGTGTAGCAGGCGCTGCAGCCCGCCACGACGGTGGGCTCTTCACCAGTCTGCTCGGCGAGGGCCAGGTTGCGGGCCGGTAGGACGTGGCCCAGCAGATCACTCGCCACCGAAGCTGCACTGGCTCCACAGCAGGTCCAGTCCGAGATCTCCTCCAGCTCCGCGCCGAGGGTCTCGAAGACCGCTAACGTCGAGCGCTTGTACTCCAGCGCCGAGGTGTTCATCGAACATCCAGGATAGAACAAGTACTTCATGCCTCAGCCTCCAGTTCAGCCACCCGCTCAAACAGTTTTTCCAGCGAGCGGCCCTCATGGTCCACAGGCAGTTCGGGGTGCACCTTGCCGCGCATCATCATCATCGCCCCCATGCGGACGAACTTGAAGGCGGTCAGCGGATTCCCTTGCAGGAAGTACCGCACCATGAACTCCATCTCGCGGTTACGACCGTAACGGCGCATCACGTCGGCGAAGGCCTTATAGAAGGCCTCACTCTGACGCGAAGAGACCGCGCCCTCCTTCATGGCCGTTTGCTTGAGGTGAGTGATGGTCTCGGTCAGCGGAATTCCACGCGGACAGCGCACCTGGCACTCGTAGCAGAGGCTGCACAGCCACATCGTCTTGCTGTGAAGCACCTCGTCCACCAGTCCCAGCTGCACCATGCGCCACATCTGGCGCGGTGAGATGTCCATGGCGTCTGAGGCCGGGCACGAGGCCGTGCACGTGCCGCATTGGATGCAGCGATGCAGCATCCTGCCGTCCTTCCCGAGGCGCTCAAGGAAGGTGGGATCTCTCCCAGGCGCGGTTAGATCAATTACGTCCGGTACAGCCACAGGTACCTCCTTCTTCTCTCGTTGTTGGCAGATGGGCAAACGAGCAGCCCACGGCGAGGCGGTAGTGTTTGTCTATGCCATCTAGGTGGGGCATCGTAGGGGCATACGGAGGGGAAGAGACCCACCCTTGGGCCCGTACAGACGAAAGGGGTGCCACAGCACTGGGAGACCTGACGGCAAAGGGAACTAGCGAGGGAGGCTTCGTGCCGAGAGACCGGACATTTGCCCCTGGGTTATGGACCCGAGAAAGACCAGTGAGACGAATGCTCGAAGGTGCCGACCCGACCTCTATCCCGACGTACCGATGGGTAACTCTCATCTACGCACTTTCTTGGTGCATCGAAGATCCGACGCTGCAGTGCTGGTGACACGTTGATTAAGCCGATGTGATTCTTACATATCCCTCGCACTTTGTCAAGTCACCCAGCGACCATGGCCAGGGCAATCGCATCTGAAAGCGCCATCGCCCCATAGGCTCGGAGTCCCCCTCTCGGGGGGTTCTACGGCGTCAACTGTCCCCGCCCTTCCTGCCCTATCGTCTGAGACGCCCCCAAGGACGGAGGCTTCGAGTTCACACGCGATGGCCCTGCGACCATACCCACGGCCGTCGCCGCTTTCTTCTCAATACCCTCCTTCGTTCATTTGCATTCTTCAGATGGCAGTGATAGAATATATCCGCTCAAGGTAGGTAGTGGCGTGGGCCCTACCCGCCTCATCCCGCGGAGCGAAGACCGAGAAAGTAGACGAGGCCATGCGCGTCGAAGTGGAGCTCTATGGACTCCCCAGGCTCATAGCCGGGGAGAGAGAAGTCACATTGAGGCTCAAGGACCGGGCGACCTTTCGAGATGTTGTGCGAGCCCTGGTCCGGCAATACCCCGACATGGTCGGAGACGTCGTCCAGGCCGACGGCGAGACGATGCAAGCCCCCAATATCCTCAACCTGGACGGAAGGCGCATGATACAACCCCACCAGATGGACGAAGCCCTTAGTGACGGTGACCGAATCATACTGATGTCTATGTCAGCAGGAGGTTAATAGATGCAAGGCTACAGTGGAAGAATTCTGCATATCGACTTGGCTGACCGGAAGACTTGGGTCGAGTCGAAACCCGAGGAGTGGTACAAGACGTACATTGGCGGCGTCTCAATGGCGACCCGACTCTGTTGGGAGAACATTGAGCCGGGCTGCGACCCGCTATCTCCGGGAAACCCGATCTGTATCGCCAATGGTCTCTTCGCCGGCACCCCCGTACCGGTGGGAGGGAAGTACGGCATGGCGTCGAAGTCTCCGCTGACCGGCTTCATCGGCGACAGCCTATCGAGCAGCTGGTTCACGGTCGCGCTCAAACGGGCCCGGTGGGACGGCATCGTCATTCATGGAACCAGTGAAGACTGGGTCAGAGTTTTCATCGACGATGACAAGATAGAGTTCCGCGACGCTTCTGACCTGGTCGGCCTGAGCACCACGGAGTCGGAGGACACGATTCGGGAGATGTTCGGTGATGACCAGGTGCGGTCTGCGGTCATCGGACCGGCCGGCGAGAATCTGTCGCGCATCTCCAACGTGAGCAACGACGGCCGGAAGGCAGGTCGCACAGGCCACGGCGCGGTGTGGGGCTCGAAGAAGCTGAAGGCGCTTTCCATACGCGGGACGAACGGCGTCACAGTAGCGGATCCCGAGAAGCTGCTTGAGCTTTCATACGACATTCTCCAAGCAGCGCAGGGGCCGCATACTCAGAAGTATCGAATCCTCGGCACCTCGTCGAACGTGTTGAATATGAACAAGCTGGGGCTGCTGCCGACCAGAAACTACCAGGAAGGCGTCTTTGAGGAAGCCGAACTGGTGAGCGGCGAGTACCTGCACGAGCATTACAAAGAGAAGACCATCGCCTGCGCTCAGTGCCCCATCGCCTGCGAGCAGGTTGGCCGCGTGAAGGAAGGGCCTTACGCTCCTGCCATGGGACACATCGAGTACGAGTCCCTCTACGCTCTATCATCGAACTGCGGCGTTAGCGACATGGAGGCCTCGATCAAGGCCATCGTCAACTGCAACGAGCTGGGTATGGACACGATGAGCACCGGCGTGACCATCAGCTGGGCGATGGAGTGTTATGAGCGGGGCATCTTCTCGAAAGAAGACTTCGCGTGCGAGCGGTATCCGGACGGTTTCGAGGCGGAGTTCGGCAACGGCATGGCGATGGTGAAGCTGACCGAGATGATCGCTCATCGGGACGGCTACATGGGCAACCTGCTGGCCGAGGGGACGAAGCGCGCCAGTGCAACGCTGGATGAGGAGCGCGGCACGGAAAGCTACAAGTGGGCCATGAACATCAAAGGCTTGGAGACGCCCGGCTACGATGCCCGATCGCTCAAGACGTTCTCTGTCGGGCTCGCGGTGGGAACCCGCGGCGGGTGTCACAACCGGTCGGCGGCATACGATCCCGACATCAAAGGCCGCGTAGATCGGTTCAGCGTCGACGAGACCCGGGGAGAGCTGGCGAAGAGCACGGAGGAATACGCAGCCGTGTATGATACGCTCCCCCTGTGCAAGTTCATTCGCCGCTGTTTCACCGGAAAAGCGGACCGCGAAGGAGCCTGGCCAGCCATCGCTAAGCTGATCAACGCCACGACGGGCTGGGACTTCGACTACGATGCCGTGGATCTGATCGGCGAGCGGGCCCATACGATGAAGAAGGCCTTCAACATCCGCGAGGGCTGGACGAGAGAGGATGACCATCTACCGTACCGGTGGCAGCACGAGCCGATGACCAAGGGTGTGTCGGCCGGGCACGTGGTGACCGATGAGGAACTGGAATACCTCAAGGATCTCTACTACGAGGCCAAAGGCTGGACCGAGGAAGGTTTGATCCCCGAGGAGAAGCTGGTGGAATTGGGGATGGAAGATGTCGCAGAAGAGATTGGTGTATAGGAGATTGTAATGCCTCTTCCCTCAACTTCGAAGCACGAGTACATAGCATGTGATCCCGAGAAGTGTGTCGGCTGCCAGATATGCGAGTACGTTTGCTCGCACAATAAGACAGGCGAATTCAACACCTTCCGCAGCCGAATTCGCACCGTGCGGGAGCACAAGATTCTGATGACGGCGGTGGCCTGCCGTACGTGCGAGGATGCACCGTGTGTGATCGCGTGTCCCCGCGATGCACTGACCCAGGACTCGGATACCGGCGTGATCCGGGTCGATACGGGGAGGTGTGACGGGTGCGCGTGGTGCATTGAGGCGTGCGACTTCGGCGCCATCTCCATCAACCCCCGGACCAAGCTGGCCGAGATCTGCGACCTGTGTGAGGACGAAGAGGACGGCCCGCAGTGCGTCAAGTGGTGCCCGAAGGAAGCACTGGAGCTGACCATTCCCGATCGGAGGGCTCAGCGCACCCGACGGAAGCGGGCGATCGAGGAAGTCCTCAGACGGTGAATTCAGGCTGAGTCCGCGACTGGCCTAGAACTAGAAAAGGTAGAGTCAATCATCAGGCGCGGTTGTGTCACTGGGAGCGCGAGCAGGATGAGTTCCAGGGATGCATCCGCGCCTTACGGTGCAAGTTCCGAGGTGCAGAGAGCGGGTCTGAACGCCGACACGCTCAGACCCGATACGTTTTTTTAGGAGGAGAGTATGGCAGGAGATAACGGAAACGAAGAAGTGCGCACCGGCGTGTACGTGTGCCACTGCGGTAGCAACATCGCCGGGGTCATCGATCCGAAAGACGTGGTGGACTACGCGGCGACACTTCCCGGCGTGGTCCGGGCGGTCGATACCGCCTATGCCTGTGCGGACAGCGGTCAGACTGTCATCAAGGAGGACATCGAGAAGTACAACCTGAACCGGGTCGTCGTGTCGGCATGCTCCGTCCGGATGCACGAGCCGACCTTTCGCGGAGTCGTCGCCGAGGCGGGGCTGAACCCGTTCCTGATGGAGATGGCCAACATCCGCGAGCAGTGCACCTGGGCCCACGGCCACGATGAGGAGGGGGCCCTGGAGAAGGCGAAGAGCCTGACGGCAGCAGCCGTAGCGAAGGCTCGATTCCTGACACCGCTGGACATGATCAAGGTGCCGGTCACCGAGCGCGCTATGGTCATCGGCGGCGGCGTGGCAGGCATCAGCGCGGCGCTGGATCTGGGTGATCAGGGCGTCGAGACGATCCTAGTTGAAAAGGAGCCTACCATCGGAGGGGTGATGGCGCAGCTGAACAAGACCTTCCCCACGATGGACTGTAGCATATGAATACTCGCCCCCAAGATGGTTGAC